>Ga0207681_10000813_pt1 | contig 20574 bp, 18 predicted proteins | sample KBSS53metaG_FD_184324 | JGI IMG/M metagenome (GOLD analysis project Ga0207681, IMG submission 184324) | Switchgrass rhizosphere microbial communities from Kellogg Biological Station, Michigan, USA - KBS S5-3 metaG (SPAdes) (version 2) | ecosystem: Host-associated > Plants > Roots > Rhizosphere... | reverse complement strand
GCCGCCCGCGCCGGTCGTACCGCCAGCACCTGTCGTGCCGCCGGCGCCCGTCGTACCGCCGGCACCTGTCGTGCCGCCGGCGCCGGTCGTACCGCCAGCGCCTGTCGTACCACCGGCGCCCGTCGTGCCGCCCGCGCCGGTCGTACCGCCGGCGCCTGTCGTGCCGCCACGGCCGCCAGTGCCCGCCGCGCCTGTCGTGCCGCCAGCGCCAGTCGTACCGCCAGCGCCCGTCGTGCCGCCGCGGCCGCCGGTGCCTGCCGCGCCCGTCGTGCCGCCAGCGCCGGTAGTGCCCGCCGCGCCCGTCGTCCCCGCTGCGCCGGTCGTCCCGGCGGCGCCAGTCGTCCCAGCGGCGCCCGTCGTTCCGGCGCTACCCGTGGTGCCGCCGCGGCCAGCCGACCCGGTGGTGCCGCCGCGGCCACCCGTGCCGCCACGGCCACCCGAGCCTCCCTTCCCGCCTCCGTCATCATCGCTACCGCAGGCATACAGGAACATCGAACACACGAGACCCACCACGATCAGCGACGAATGGCGCATTTCTCTCTCTCCGGAAAGGGTGACGAGGACAGGCGAAGACGGACGACCGCGAAACGAATAAGGGTGCGGCTGCAGCTTGTCAAGAACCGCGCGCGAAGAGCACGTCGATCAGCGTCGCCGCGAGGAACGCTACGGAAACGTATCCGTTCAAGTTGAAGAACGCGACGTTCAGGCGTGAGAGGTCGGTCGGACGCACGATCGCGTGCTCGTAGATGAGCAGGACGGTCACCACGAATACGCCAATGACGTACGCAGCGCCGAGGCCCGCGATCGGCGCCAGCGCGAACAGCGCCGCGACGGTCACCGCATGCAGCAGGCCGGAGACGATCAGCGCGCCCGGGACGCCCAGGCGCGCCGGGATCGAATGCAGGCCGGCCGCGCGGTCGAAGTCGCGGTCGGCGAGCGCGTACAGGATGTCGAAGCCGGCGATCCAGCAGCCCACGGCGAGCATCAGCAGGCCGGGCGTCCAGCCGAAGTCGCCGCGCACGGCGATCCAGGCGCCGGCCGGTCCGCCCGCAATGGCCAGGCCCAGGAACAGGTGGCAGAGCGCGGTGAAACGCTTGGTCAGCGAGTAGCCAAACAGGATCGCGAGCGCGATCGGCGCCAGCGCGAGGCACAGCGGGCCCAGCGCGGCGGCCGCGCCCAGGAACACGGTGGACGCGATCAGCGTCAGCGCCCAGGCGGCGCGCAGCGAGATCGCGCCGGAGGGCAGCTCGCGTCCGGCGGTGCGTGGGTTCCGGGCGTCGATGTGGCGGTCGACGATGCGGTTGAAGCCCATCGCGGCGGTGCGCGCGCCCGCCATCGCGATCACGATGCCGGCGACCCGCGCGATCGACAGGCCGTGGCCGCGCGCGGCGATCGCGGCGGCCGCGAGGGCGAACGGCAGCGCGAACAGCGTGTGCTCGAACTTGATCATCCGGCCGAACTTTTTTACGGGACCCCAAAGGGGTCCCGGACCCCCCGCGGTCGGGGTCTCGCCGGGCGAAGCCCGTCGATCCCCCACGCGATCGCCCTGGTTCATGGGCGTGGCCGTCATGGGGCGGCCACCCAGCGCAGGGTCGGGGTCGGATCGCGCACCAGCGATTCGATCGGCGCGGCGACGTCGTCGACCAGCACGTCGAGAACGCCGGGACGTGAACCGGGCGCCAGCGTTCCGTAGCCGCGCAGGCCGAGGGCGCTCGCCCCGCCGCGGGTGGCCGCCTCCAGCCAGCGCGCGGCCGGGACGGCGGGGAAGTGCGCGGCCAGCGTCGCCATCTCGGCCCACAGCGACAGGTCGGGCACCGACGCGAGGCTGTCGGTGCCGATGGCCAGCGGCAGTCCGTCGGTGACGAACGCTTGGACGTCGGGCAGGCGGCCGCCGATGTGCAGGTTCGAGCGCGCGCAGAGGACGACGGTCGCGCCCGCCTCGCGCGCGATGCGGCGATCGTCGTCGCCGGCGTGAACCATGTGCACGAGCAGCGGCGGCGTCTCCGTCTGGAACGCGCCCAGCGACGCCAGGTAGGCCACCGGCGACTTGCGCGGCACGCGCGTCGCCGGATCGACGCCCATGCCGGCCAGGAACGCGGGCCACCGGCCGGACCCGTCGCGCAGCAACGCCACCTCGTCCTCGTCTTCCGCGACGTGGATGGAGGTCGCGCGGGCCGCGGCGGCCGCCGCGAAGATGCGCGCCAGCAGCTCCGGACCGACGGAGAACGGGGCGTGCGGGGCGGGCACGTAGCCCACGCGCTCGGGCCAGTCGGCGGCGGCCTCGGCGCGTTCGCGCGCGGCGTCCGCCAGCGCGTCGCCCGTCGCGATCTCGCGCGATCCGAACAGCTCGTGGAACAGCACGCCGGCCAGCCCGGCGCCGCCGATCCCGGGCGCGGCGGCGAGCGAGTTCCCCACGTCGCCGATGGCCGCGGTGCCCAGTGCGACGGCCGCGGCGGCGGCGGTGCGGGCGGCGGCGCGCTGCCCATCGGGCGTGTCGGTCTTGCGGATGGCCATCAGCGCCGTCGCCCACGCGAACAGCCCCTTGCCGCCGGGGATGGCGTCGACGTGTCCCGAGAGCTCCAGGTGACTATGGGCGTTGACCAGTCCCGGCATCAGCACGCCCTCCGCGCGTTCCTCGACGGCGTCGGGAAATTCGGCGCGCAGCTCGGCGCGCCGGGCGACGGCCAGCACCGCGCCGTCGTCGCCGAGCGCCAGCGCACCCTCGGCGATGGGCGGCGTGTCGATCGGAAGGACCCAGCGCGCGCTCAGCAACTTCACGACGCCAGGGTTCCTCGGTTCAGGCGACCGCCAGACGCTCGTAGCGCATGTTGCGCCGGCGCGGGGTGAAGCCGGCGGCGCGGATGTAGCGTTCGATGTCGTCGGCCGACAGCTTGAAGATCGCGCCCGCCTGCGACACGACGTTCTCCTCGATCATCGCGGAGCCGAAGTCGTTGCCGCCGAAGCGCAGGGCGACCTGGCCCACCTCGGGGCCCATCGTCGGCCACGAAACTTGGAGGCTGGGGAAGTTGTCCAGGTAGAGGCGCGACAGCGCGAACACCCGCAGGTAGCGCATCGCCGTGGTGTCGTCGCGCAGCTTGAGGCGCGTCCCTTCCGCCTGGAACGGCCAGCAGATGAACGCGGTGAAACCCGCCGTCTCGTCCTGCAGCGCGCGCAGGCGCTCCAGGTGGCTGACGATGTGGCGCGGCTGCTCGCCGAACCCGAACACCATCGTCGCCGTCGTGCGCAGGCCCAGACCGTGCGCCTCGCGCATCACGTCCAGCCAGGTGTCGGTCGAGCACTTGAGCGGCGAGATCTGGTAGCGGATCTCGTCGTCGAGGATCTCGGCGCCGCCGCCCGGGATCGAATCCAGGCCGGCCGCGATCAGCCGCTCGATCACCTGCCGGATCGACATGTTCTCGATCTCGGCGATGTAACGGATCTCCTCGGGCGACAGGCCGTGGATCGCGAGCGGGAACGTCGCCTTCATCCAGCGGAACAGGTCCTCGTACCAGCCGATGGGCAGCTTCGGGTTCAGCCCGCCCTGCAGCAGGATCTGCACGCCGCCCAGATCGACCGTCTCCTGCAGCTTCTGCGTGAGCTCTTCGCGCGACAGAACGTAGCCGTCGGTCTTGTTGGTGGGCGGGCGGTAGAAGTTGCAGAACTTGCAGCGGGTGACGCAGACGTTCGTGTAGTTGACGTTGCGATCGATGATGTACGTGACGTCGCCGTCGGGGTGCAGCGCCTGGCGACGGGCGTCGGCGGCGGCGCCCAGCTCCAGCGCGGGCGCGCCGTCGTAGAGACGAAGCGCGTCCTCGGGCGACAGGCGTACGCCCGCCGCGGCGTCCGACAGCAGCGCGTCCATCGATCTCGAAGGGGCGCCGGCGGGCGTCGGCGCGATGCGCGCGCGCGCCTCGAACAGGCGCGGGCGGACCACCCGCGGCAGCAGGCTGGCGCCGCGCGCGCGATCGAAGAACGCCGACAGGCCGGACAGCTCCTCGGCGCCCAGCGTGTAGCGGATGTCGCGGGCGAGGTAACGTTCGTAGTCGGCGGGGTCGCCGCCGTGCGCCTCCGACCAGGCGCGCGCGATGGTGGCGCGCGACGCGAGACCCTGCGCCAGGCTTTGCTGCAGCACCGCGATGTCGTCGGGACCGACCGCGCCGGGACGGCCCGCCAGCACGGCATAGACGAAGGGCAAGCCGGTCACGTCGCGCCAGGCCGCTCCGAGATCGACGATGTGCGGGAACCGGCCGGCCGCCGCGAAGCCCGCGTCGCCGATCACCAGCGCGCCCGTGGTCCCCGACGCCGCGTCCAGCACCTCGTCGTGGGGGATCTCGCGGAACCGCGGCGTGAGGCCGCGCTCCTTGCAGAGGAGCCGCAGCAACATCGCGGAGCTGCGGGACGCGCCGTCCAGCGCGATCGCCTTCATTTCGGACCACGGCACCTCGCCCACCAGCAGCACGGTGCGCACCGGGCCGAAGCCGGCGATCGCGATGCCAGGGACGATGCGCATCTCGCCCGCCGCGGCGGCGTAGCTGGCGCTGGGGATCAGGCCGAGGTCCACGTCGCCGCGTTCGAGCAGCTCGGCGCAACGCGACGGCAGCTCGAACGACAGCTCGAAGCGATCGTCGCCCAGGCCCTGTTCCAGACCGTAGGTGATCGGGCGCGCGTTCAGGAACGAGACCGCGGCAATCTTCTTCACGACACGACCTCCAATTTCAGATTGTCGCGGCGCACGTCGCGACGGTAAGGCTTGTCGGACACCAGCGCCGCGCCCTCGGCGACGACGTTGTACAGCGTGTCGCGCTCGACGGGCGTGCGGCCGGCGTTGCGGATGATCCGGATGATCTCGGCCGGCGACATCACCTGCGGCGTCTCGGCGCCCGCCATGTGATAGATGCGCTCTTCCTGCACGGTGCCGTCGAGATCGTCGGCGCCGAACCACAGCGCGGTCTGCGCCGTCTTCACGCCCAGCATGATCCAGTACGCCTTGATGTGCGGGATGTTGTGCAGCATCAGGCGCGCGACGGCGTAGGTGCGCAGATCTTCCGTCCCGGTCGGCGCGGGCAGCTTCATCAGCGCGTTGTTGTCGGGGTGGAACGCCAGCGGGATGAACGTCTGGAAGCCGCCGGTCTCGTCCTGCAGCGCGCGCAGCTGCAACATGTGGTCGACGCGCTCCTCGATCGTCTCGATCGTCCCGTACAGCATCGTGCAGTTGGACCGCAGGCCCATCCGGTGGGCGGTGCGGTGAACGTCCAGCCATTCGTCGCCGGTGCACTTGTCGTCGCAGATCTTCTTGCGCACGCGCGGCGCGAAGATCTCGGCGCCGCCGCCGGGCAGCGAATCCAGGCCGGCGGCGCGCAGCTTCGCGATCACGTCAGCGACCGACATGGCGAACTTCTTCGCGTAGTAGAAGATCTCGACGGCGGTGAACGCCTTCAGATGGATCGACGGCTGGATCCGCTTCAGGCCGGCGAGAAGCTCCGTGTAGTAATCGAAAGGCAAGCCAGGGTGCAGGCCGTTGACGATGTGGATCTCCGTGATCGCGTCCTGCGCGGCGACGCGCGCGCGCAGGCGCCCGAACGCCTCCTCGTGCGACATCGTGTAGGCGCCGGCGTCGCCGACCTTGAGGCGTGCGAACGAGCAGAACATGCAGCTCGCCTCGCACACGTTGGTGGCGTTGATGTGCATGTTGCGGTTGAAGAAGGTGCGATCGCCGTGCAGGCGCTCGCGCACCTCGTTGGCCAGCGCGCCGATCTCCATGAAATTCGGGTGCTCGTACAGCGCGACGCCGTCCTCCAGGGACAGAGGTTCGCCGGCACGCACCTTGTCGCGGATCGCCGCGAACGTCACGGCGTGACCTCCTGCAGCGATCCGTCGGCCATGCGCTCGCACGGGAGGAGGCCGGCGCCGCGGAGCAGCGTGACCGCTTCCTTGCGCGTCAGGGCCGGGTTGTTGGCGTTTGCGCCCAGGCGCAGCGCGCGCTCGGCGACGATCGGGGCGAACAGCTCGTCGGCGCCGAAGCCGAACGCCATCTGGGCGAGGCGCGGCCCCAGCGTGCTGACGTCGGCGAGCACGTGCGCGACGCGCGGCAGCGCCAGCCGGCAGAGCGCGAAGCAGCGGAGCGTGTCGAGACCGAACGGCTCGCCAACCGGCGCCGGCATGATGCCCCAGGGCGGCGGCGCGGCCGCGCCGATGTCGGCGAGGCGCGCCAGGCGTTCGGCGTCGTTCTCACCGAGCTTGAACGGAAAGCGCACGATGCGATTGCCTTCAGGCGCGTCGGCGTCTTCCGCGCGCGTCCGCACGAAGAAGCCGCGCCCGCTCCAGAGCGCGTCACGCGCCGCGGTCGCCTGGCGGCCGAGCGCGAACAGGTCCAGCGCGGCCAGCGCCTCGGGCGGCGCCGGGGCAGGGCGTGCCTCTTCTGTCGAGGGTGACGCGCTCAATTGTCTTCTCCTTTTTCGTTGCCTGCGCCCCAGCGGGGCATCAGCTCGTTGGACAACCCGAGCTGGTCGAGCACGCGCCCGACCACGGTGTCCAGTAACGAATCCATCGTCTCGGGTTTCGAATAAAACGACGGCGACGCGGGCAAAACGACGGCGCCCGCGCGCGTCACCGCCAGCATGTTCTCGAGGTGGATGGCCGACAGGGGCGTCTCGCGCACGACCAGCACCAGCTTGCGCCGCTCCTTCAACATCACGTCCGCGGCGCGCCCGATCAGATCATCGGAGATGCCGTGGGCGATGCGCGCCAGCCCGCCTGTCGAGCAGGGGATCACGACCATCGCTTCCCAGCCGGCCGAGCCCGAGGCGAACGGCGCCCGGAAGTCACGCAGGCCGTACTTCTTGAACGACGAGTAGGGCGGCACCTCCCCGATCTCGTGCTCCCAGACCTGGCTGCCGGCGCTGGAAAACACCAGGCCGATCTCGTGGGGCGCCAGCTTGGCCCCGACGGCGATGGCTGCCTTGCGCGCGGCGACGTGGGCGGCCAGCTCGTCGAGCAGGCGCTTGGCGTAGATCGATCCCGACGCGCCCCCGATCGCGACCACCACCTTCACGACGCCACCACCATGGTCGCGACCCCCGACGGAAACAGCGCCTTCGTCTCGACGAACGCGAAGCCGACGTCGTTCAGCAGCGCCGCCAGTTCGGCGGGCGAGCGGAAGCGGCCGATTGATTCGGGCAGGTAGCGGTAGGCGTCGCGGTCGCCGCTGACGAGGCGGCCGATCAGCGGCAGCACCCGCGCGTTCCAGAAGCGGTCGATGAACAGCCGCGGGCGCTCGGGGCGCAGGAACTCGAGCAGCACGATGCGCCCGCCCGGACGCACGACGCGGCGGAGCTCGCGCATCCCGCGCGGAAGATCAGCCAGGTTGCGGATGCAGAACGCCGAGAACGCGCCGTCGAACGCGCCGGCGCGGTAGGGCAGGTGGTGACCGTCGGCGGCGTGCGAAGCGATGTGCGCGCCGTCCTTCACCTTCGGCTGGCCGGCGACGAGCATCTCGCGCGCGAAGTCGGCCGCCGCCACGCGCGCGCCCGGGACCCGCCGCGCGATCTCGAGGGCGCCGTCCAGCGTCCCCGCGCCAAGGTCGAGGAACCGCGGCGTCTCGCCCATCCCCTCGATCAGCCGCGCGATCGCACGCCGGCGCCACACCACGTCGATGCCGACCGACATCGCCCGGTTGGTCGCGTCGTAGCGCTTCGCGATCCGGTTGAACATCCCGCGGACGTCGGCGCCGCTCTCCGCGAGGCTGGCGTTGGCGGCGCTCACAGCCCCAGCTCCTTCAGCAGCGCGGCGGCGCGCGCGTCGACGGCCGCGTCCATCTTCAGGACCTCCGGCCACTCGCGCGTGAACCCTTCTTCCTTCCATTTGCGGGTGGCGTCCACGCCCAGCTTGCCGCCGAAGCCGAACGCCGCCGACGCGTGATCCAGCACGTCGATCGGCCCCTCGGCGAAGAACACGTCGCGCTTGGCGTCGATGTTGTTCAGGGCGCGCCAGGCGACCTCGCGCACGTTCTGCACGTTGACGTCGTCGTCGACGACGACGATGCACTTCGCGAACATCATCTGCCCCATCCCCCACAGCGAATGGCAGATCTTGCGCGCGTGGTGAGGGTACTCCTTCTTGATCGACACGATGCAGAGGTTGTGGAACACGCCCTCGATCGGCAGGTTCATGTCGACGATCTCGGGGAACGTCATCTGCAGCAGCGGCAGGAACAGGCGCTCCGTCGCCTTGCCCAGCCAGGCGTCTTCCTGGGGCGGCGGCCCGACCACGGTGGTCGCGTAGATCGGACGCTCGCGGCGCGTGATCGCCGTGAGGTGAAAGACCGGGTAGTCGTCGGCCAGCGAGTAGTACCCGGTGTGATCGCCGAACGGTCCCTCGCGGCGCAGCTCGTCGACGTCGACGTAGCCTTCCAGCACGAAGTCCGCCGACGCGGGCACCTCGAGATCGTTGGTCTTGCAGGGCACCATCTCGACCGGCTTGCGGCGCAGGAACCCCGCGAACAGGAACTCGTCGATGCCGTCGGGCAGCGGCGCGGTCGCCGCGTAGGGCAGCACCGGATCGCCGCCCAGCGCGACCGCGACCGGCATCCGCTGCTGCCCCAGCTCCTTGTAGCGGCGCATGTGCCGGCGCCCCGTCTTGTGCAGCTGCCAGTGCATGCCCGCCGTGCGCTTGTCGTAGACCTGCATGCGGTAGCAGCCGACGTTGCGCGTCCCCTTGTCCGGATCGCGCGTGATCACCATCGGCAGCGTGATGTACGGTCCGCCGTCGCCGGGCCAGGTGGTGATGATGGGCAGCTTCGTGAGGTCGACATCCATCTCGACCACTTGCTGGCAGGGCGCGTTGCGCACGGTCTTGGGCGTCGCCGCGGCGACCCGCGCCAGCTTGGGCAGCATGCGCAGCTTGTCCATCAGCCCCGTGGGCGGCTGCGACTTCACCAGGTCCAGGATCGCGCGCGCGTGCTCGTCGAGATCGGCCACGCCCAGCGCCCACGACACACGCTGGCGCGTGGCGTACGTGTTGATCAGCAACGGGTAGGGCGAATCGCCGACGCGCTCGAACAGCAGGGCGGGCCCGCCGGCGCGCATGACCTGCTGCGCGATCGCGCTGACCTCCAGGACCGGATCGACCGCGCGCGAAATCCTCTTGAGCTGTCCACGCTGCTCGAGGAAGCGGACGAACGACGACAGATCCTCCCAGTGCGCGGGCGCGCCGGCGCCACCGGCGGCCGCACCTTGAGCGGACCCGTTCGCGGGCGTCGCCGTCACCACCGCGTGCGACATCAGGAGCTCCGGTCCGCCGACAGCTGCGCCAGCGTGCGCATCGCGTCCCGGTACGGCGACGGCGGCAGCGCCTCCAGCGCGCGCGCCGCCTCTTCACCCAGGGCGACCGCCTTGCGCCGCGCCTTCTCGACGCCGCCGGCGCCGCGCACGTCCGCGAGGATCTCGGCCGCCACCGCCGCCGGCACACCCTGCTCGCCGAGCTGCTTGCGGATGCGCCGTCCCAGGGCCGGGTCGGCCTCGCAGGCCAGCAGCACTGGCAACGTCAGCTTGCCTTCCTGAAGGTCGTGGCCCACCGACTTGCCCGCGGTGGTCTCGTCGATGGCGCTGTCCAGGACGTCGTCGGCGATCTGGAAGGCGCGGCCCAGCGCCCGCCCGTAGCGCTCCAGCGGTCCGGCCAGCGCTTCGTCGACCGAGCCGCCCACGCGGGCGCACCACGCGATCAGCGACGCGGTCTTGCGATCGATGACGCGGAAGTAGTCCTCGACGGTGGCGTCGGGGTTACCGGCGCGTTCCAGCTGCGCGACCTCGCCCTCGGCCATCTCGGTGACGGTCGTCGCCAGCGACTGCACCATCGCCAGCGACCCGGTCAGCGCCACCGTCTCCAGCGCGCGCGCCAGGCAGAAGTCACCGACCAGGACGACGACGCCGTTGCCGAACACCATCCGCGCCGCCGGCCGCCCGCGCCGCACCCGGCCGTCGTCGACGACGTCGTCGTGGTACAGCGTCGCGGTGTGGATCAGCTCCGCCGCGCAGCCCACGGCGATCGCGTGATCCAGCGGGGCGCCGGTGGCGCGGGCCGACAGCACCGCCAGCAGCGGGCGCAGCCGTTTTCCGCCCGCCCCCAGCAGGTGGGCGCCGACCTGCGGGATGGAGCCGATCGGGCTCTCCATGCGCTCGGCCAGGCGCGCCTCGACCAGCTTCATCTCCTCGCTGACGAGGGCGACGATTCCGTCGAGATTAGACGTGGTTGGGCCGGCCGACACGGCGGACATATTCATCACAGATCCGGCCCCGGTCACCACGTTTCTAAATATTCAAAAAGAATTGAAATATGCAAGGAAGATCGCGCGCCGGGCGCCGGCTTTTCAGGGCGCGGTGTTCAGCGCGCGCACGCCCACGTAAGGGCGGAACCCATGCCGGACCGATTCCTGGAACGCCCACTCCGACAGCGCCACGTCGCCGACGTCGGCGTATTCGATCGAGAACACCGGGCGCGCGGCGACGCCGCGGGCGCGCGCGATGACGCCCAGCTTCCAGTCGCGCTCGGCGTCGGTGGTGCGCCGGTAGGTGCGTTGCCGGGCGTCATAGACGGAGAACACGCCCTCGACGATGAAACCGTCGACGTACGGCGCGGCATCGACCAGCGCCTCGCCGCCGTTGGCGACCAGCACCGCGCGCGGGTATGCGGTGCGCAGCTTGCGCAGAAAGTCGCGCAACGCCTGGCGCGATCCCGCGAAGCTCGCCGGGTCCTTGTTCTCCAGGTAGGGGACGGTGTCGATGGTGTCCAGCATCAGGCCGTCGAACCCGCGCTGCATCAAGCGGGCGATCTCCTCGCACATCAGCAGCTCCTGCCAGCGGCTGCTGCGGATGTCGACCCGCACGTTGTCGGGCCATTCCGGATTGGGCTCGACCACGAACGGCTGATCGCGGACCTCCGGCCAGTAGGGACGGCGCGGATCGGCCTCGCCCACGCTGACGTAAGCGAGGCGGATCGTGGCGCGCGGCAGCTCGTCGATCGGAATGCGCGGGTCGCCCGACAGCACCACCATCTGCGCGTTGCTCGCGTAGTGGCGCCAGTCGATCGCGTCGAGCATCGGCGACGAGCCGATGACGATCCACCACCGCTCGACGTTGAGCAGCTGACTCGCGTCGACCGGCGGGCGCGCTTGCGTGCAGGCGACGGTTGCCATCGCCCACACGCCGAGCGCCAAACGCGTCAGGTTCGACCGCGGACTACTTCGCAGCCGGCGTGGCTTCCCAGCCGAGCGCGCTGAACACGTCGTCCGCCGAGCCATAGGTCTTGTCGGGCAACGTCTCCGAGAACCACTTCTTGTCGTCCGCCTTGATGCCCTTCACGTGCGCGACGATGCTCGTCTTCGACGCGGGGTACTTCACCTTCTTGATCTCCATGCGAAGCTTGTTGTGCTCGCTCAGCTTCGCCTGGTCTTCCTTCGACATGCTCGCGCCGGACTCGTCGCCGGCAGCCGCCTTCGGCGACGCCGCGAACGCGTTCGAGAAGCTCGGAACCGCCAGCGCCAGCGCCAGCCCCATCATCCAACCCATGTTCACCTTGCGCATCGAATCCTCCTCCGTCGGGTACCTCGTGCAAGCTAGGTCGAGGTCACTCGCTGTCAAGCAGACGGCCCCGCAGCCGACTCGTGGTAACTGCGGATCACGGATGTCGTTACGCCGCCGTGACTGTCAGCCGGCACCCCCGTAAAAACGTCGTCGAGGTCGGTCACTCCGCCAGGCACGACCGTTGCAAAACCCGAGTCCCGCTGTGATGGGGGGCGGGGCGGTGATTGCTGTGTTGTGGCTGGCGACGCCTGACGTCGACAGCCTGCGCAAGGACGCCAGCGACGATCTTCTGAAAGGTCAGTTCGAGAAGGCGCGCCGCGAGTTCGAACAGGTGCTCGAGCAGATGCCGCGCGACGCGCCCGCGCAACGCGACGCCGCGCGCGCGGCTTCGGCCGCCGGGCAGTTCGACTACGCGGTGGCGGCACTGGAACGCGCGCACCACTTCGAGCAGCACACGCGCGATCCCGAGATTCACTACCTCCGCGGCGAGGCCCTGTACGTCCTCGGCCGTGACGACGAGGCGAAGCGCGAGCATCACATCGCCGAGCTCGAGATTGGCAAGACGCCCACCGCCAAGATCGAGAAGCTGTGGCTCGCCCGCATCTATGCGCGTCGCGGCTACGTCGTTCTCGCCGACCGCATGTACGGCGCGATGCTGCCGCCGCCGCCCGCCTTCGACACCGAGGTGGCGCTAAATCAGGCGGACGCGCACCTCATCAATGAGGACTGGACGGGAGGGGCGGCCGTCCTGCGCCGTTACCTGGCGCTCGACTCGAAGAACGTGCGCGCCCGCGAGATGCTCGGCTGGGCGCTGGAGGCGGGCGGAGACCTCGACGGCGAGCTCGAGGTTCGGCGCAGCTTGTCAGACGACGTGCCGACGCCCGCGCACGATCGCGACTACGGCCGCGCGCTCGAGCGCAACGAAAGCTTCGCCGCCGCGCGCGATCGGTACAAGCGCGCGATGGGGACGGACCGCGCGAACGCCGACGCGACCCTGGTGACGTCCTACGAGCGCATGCTGTTTCGCACCACGCCCGAGGTGGCGGGCGGCGCGTCGCTGCGCTCCGATCCGCAGGCGTGGTCGTGGCGCGCGCAGGCGGGCGCGGCGCTGCCGTTCTCCGGGCGTCACTCGCTGGGCGTCACCGCCTGGCACGATTCCTCCAACGACTGGCACGCGAACCAGGTCGTCGGTTCCAACGTCATCCAGAAAGGTGGGACGGTGACCGGACTGGGCGCTCAGCTTCTGCTGGGACGCCGTTCGGACATGTCGCTGCTGCTCGGAGGCGACGTGCGCTACGCGACCGAGTCGGGCGTCGACTCGGACGGCGTCGATCACATCGACGGAAAGAACGCCTTCCACTTCGGCGCGCAGGTCGAGGCCGCGTCGAACGTGTCGAAGTACGCGCATATCAACCTGCACGCCGACGCGAACGAGCAATGGAACGAAGCGCCCATCACCGTGCACGAGGGCGGCACGGTGACCGGCGCGACCGGGCACGTCTACCTTTACCCCACGAGCCGCGTCGTGCTGATCGACGCCGGCGGGCAGGCGCGGCGGCTGACGATCACCCCGCAGGGGACGCCCGAAGCGCCGACGGCGGATCAGCTGCTGGTCTGGGGCGGCATCGACTTCAACCTTTGGACGCAGCCCACGCGCGTGGTGCGCGCCGAGGCGCTGGACGAACGCATGGTCCGCCGGGTCTATCTGAACGACGCCGGCGTGATCGCCTACCGGCACTACGAGCTGGTCACGCACGCGACGCCCGACTTCCGCATCTCGCTGGCGCCGCGCGCGTCGATCGACAACGGGACGCTGATCATCCGCAAGGCGCTGGCCGGGGGACGCATCGGCTTCGACGTGCATGGCGGCGGCGGCTACGACAACATCCGCGATCACGTCCTGGCCCAGGCGGGCGCCGCCTTCCTGCTGGCCACGTCCTGGTCCACGCGCCTGCAGGCCAGCTACGACCTGGCGCACGAAACGGCGACGGGCCTGCCCGGCACCCTCCAGATCGCATGGTTGACGCTTCATGTGGACATCTAACGCCATATCCAGAACGACGCGCGCGAGCGTGATCGAGTCGGCCATCGGCACGGCGGCGATGCTGGGGATCGCCGCGCTGTGCGGCGTACCGCACTTCGGTCTGTCGGTGATCGATCCGCACCCCGTGTGGCTGGTCGTCCTGGTGATCGCGGCGCGCTACGGCGCGCGTGGGCTGGGGATTGCGTTACCCATCGCCTGGGGCGGGTTGGCCCTCGCCAGCGGCGCCGACGGACCTGCGCGGGTGCTCGACACGCTGGCGATGCCCATCGAGCTGGGCGCGCTGGCCGGCACCGTGCTGGTCGGCTGGATCTCGTCGGGCAACGAACGGCGCGAACGCGCGCTGGCGGGCAAGACCGCCGATCTCGAGCGGCGCGCCTCGGTGGACAGCACGACCATCGCCGATCTGCGGCGCGCGGCGCTGGCGCTGCGCGCGCGGACCGATCGTCTGGACCTGTCGCTGACGTTCCTGCACAACATCGCCCGGCGGCTGCACGGCGACGACGCCGAGGCGGCGGCGCAGGCGGCGCTGGAGCTGATCGCGGCGCGGATCGGCGCGCGCGCGGCGGCGATAGAGATGTTTGCCGACGGCCAGCTGCACCCGCTGGCCGTGTTCGGTGTCTGGAACCGCAACGCTCCCGATCGAACCGCCCTGGCGGCGCTGACGACGCGCCAGCCGGCGCGCGCGCTGGAGCTGGCGGAAGGTGGACCCGACGACAGCGACATCGCCGCGCCCATCTCCGACCCCGAGGGCGGCGTGCGCGGCGTCGTCGCGGCGCGCGGCGTTCCGGGTGGCGGGTCGACCATGGCGGCACTCCGCGACCTGGCCGTCATCGCGGCCTGGGCGGCGCCCGCGCTGTGCGCACAGCCGCCCGCGCGCCCCGACGATCGCGACGAAATTCCCGAAGGCGAGCCCGCCGCCCAGCTGGAGTCGGACGTCTCGAGCGCCAATGGATGACCGGGGGCCTCACCGTCACGCGGTCGCGGCCTGGATCGCCGCCAGCCTCGCCGATCTCGTCGGCCTCGCGCTGCTGGTCGGGGTGCAGGAACCGTGGACGCTGCCCGTGGCCGGCGCCTGCCACCTCGTCGCGTTGCTGCCGGTGGCGTTCGTGCGCAGCCTCAGCCGCAGCGAAAAGACGCTGGCGCTGTCGTTCGTGTTCGCGCTGCCCATCGTCGGCGCGCTGCTGGCCGTGCTGGCGCTGGAGCATGGGGAAGGCGAGGGGAGCCTGATCTCGGACCTGGCGATGGCGCCGGCGCTGGCCCCGGAGCCGGTGGCCGGCGACTTCGGCCGGCTCGCGGCGGCGCTGCCCAGCTGCGAGGCGCTGTCCGCGGGGACGGTGGAGGAACGCCGCGCGATCATCGCGACGCTGGTTCGCCGCGCCGACGCCGAGGCGGTGGCGTTGCTGCGCTGGGCGCTGGGCGCGTCCGATCCTGACCTGGCGGTCGACGCCGCGCTGGCGCTCGAAGAGTTGACGGCGTCCTTCGACGCGCGGCTGGCGGCGTGCCGCGAGGCGCTCGCGGCGGCGCGCGCCGGCGTGAGCGCGCCCGCGGACGGGATGGCGGCGGCGGAGGCGGCGCTGGCGGCGTCCGAGCTGATCACCCACGCCATCGACGTCGGCGTGGCGGATCCCGCGCTGGTGCACGCGCTGGCCAGCGAGGCGCGCGAGGACTACGCGCTGGCGGCGGCCGATCCGGCGCACGCCGACGCGGTCGCGATCGGGCGGTCGCAGCTGGAGCTGGGGGCGCTGCGCCCGGACACCGCGCTCGCCTGCATCGATGCGGCGCTGCCGGCGGCCAGCCCCGACGCGCGCCCGACCTTGCTGTCGTTGCGCGAGGAAGCGCTGCTCGCCTCGCACGCGCTGCCCTGGGAAGGCCCGTCGGCGCTGGCCAGCTATCACGTGCGCGCCCATTCGCAGGCGCGCCGCCCGCCGCCGCTGACCGCGCGCCGGCGCCTGGGCGTGCCGCCCGTCCCCGCGGCCAGCGGTTCGATCCGCGTCGGTCCGGTGCAGGTGCCGGGCGCGGCGGCGACGCGAAAGGTGCGCCATGGCCGCTGACGGCGCCGTATACGCGTCGTTCGGCCTGGCCGACGATCCGCAGGTCGCCGATCGCCCCGACGTCTGCCTGCTGGTCGAGGGAACCTACCCGTTCGTGTCGGGCGGGGTCTCGTCCTGGGTTCACGACGTCATCTGCGGACACCCGGAGCTGACGTTCGCGGTGCTTTACGTCGGCTCGTATCCCGGCGCGCATGGCGAGCCGCGCTACACGCTGCCGTCGAACGTGGTGGCGTTGCACCGCGTGTTCTGTCAGGAGGCGGCGCTGGCGCCCCTGGACGGCGCGGGGCGCGCTTCGCTGCGCGAGCAGATCCGCTCGGTGCGCACGGCGATCGACGCGCGCCCGTCGGCCTCGCGCGTGCTGGCCGGGCTGCAACGCATGCACGTCGAGGGCGAAGCGGGCACAGACGTGCTGGCCGCGCTCGCCTCCAACGATCTGTCGTTACCCGAGCTGATGCATGGCCGGTCCAGCTTTCAGCTGCTGACGACCATCGCCGAGCGCGTCGCGCCCGACGCGCCGTTCCTGGATCGGTTCTGGCATTACCGCGCGATCTTCGCGCCTGTCCTGCGCCTGCTGGCGGCACCGACGGTGGATGCGCGCTGCTATCACGCGGTGGCGACCGGCTATGCCGGGCTGCTGGCGGCGCTGTGGAGCCACCGCACCGGCCGCCCGCTGATGGTCACCGAGCACGGCATCTACGCGCGCGAGCGCGACATGGAGCTGGCGCGCGCCGACTGGATCCGCGACGACGCCGGTGGCGTGTCGGAGCCGCGCTCGACCTGGGCGCCGCGCGTCTCGCCGCTGCGACGGCTGTGGTCGTCGTTTTTCCGGGCGCTGTCGCGCATCGCCTATGTGCAGGCGCGCCACATCATCACGCTGTCGGACGCCAACCGGGTGAAGCAGATCGCCGACGGCGCGCCGCCCGAGAAGATCGAGATCGTGCCCAACGGCGTCGCGCTGGCGGCGCCGCCGCCTGCGGCGGAGCCTCCCCCGACGACGGCGACGTCGCCTGCGCCGGCGCCGGAACAGCCCGAACGTGAGCGCGGCGTCGTCGCGCTGCCGGCGCGCCGCCTGCGTGTCGGGTTCGTGGGCCGGGTGGTGCCGATCAAGGACCTGGTCACCTTCGTACGGGCCTGCGACATCGCGCTCAACAGCGTCGACGTGGACGCGCGCGTGATCGGTCCGACCGAGGAGGATCCCGGGTACGCCGCCCGCTGCCGCCAGCTGGTCGCGCGGCTGGGCCGTTCGAACAGCATCCAGTTCGTCGGTCCCATGCCGCCCGCGCGCATCTACGGCGACCTCGACCTGGTGGTCCTGACCAGCTTCAGCGAGGGACAACCGCTGGTGATCCTGGAGGCGTACGCCTGGGGACTGCCGGTGGTGGCGACCGACGTGGGCGCCTGCCGCGAGATGATCGAGGGCCGCAGCGACGAGGATCGGCGGATCGGCCCCAGCGGCATCGTCACGCGCGTGGCCGCGCCCAAGGAGACCGGCGCCGCCATCGTCCGGCTGGCGCGCGACGTCCGCCTGCGCTGGCGCATGGGCGCCGCCGGCCATGAACGCGTCACCGCCTTCTATCAGCGCAAGGACATGCTGGCGCGCTATCGCGCGCTGTACACGTCGTTGATCGCCGGTGCGGAAGGCAAGAGGACCTGATGGCGGGCATCGGCTGGAAGTTGCAGCGGATGATCGATCACGGCTCGCTGGCCGGGACGATCGCCGCTTACCTGACGGGCGTCGCGGTCACCTCCGCGCCCTGGCTGCTGACCACGGCGGTGCTCACCAGCCTGCGCCTGGTGTCGCGGCACACCTCCGGCGATTTCGCGGGCATCGAGCGCTTCCTGACCGTCGTCTACGCGGCGACGGTGGTGCTGTCGGCGCCCGTGCACGTCGTCGTCTCGCGCTACACCGCCGATCGACTCTACGATCATCGCGTCGATCGGATCGCGGCGCCGTTGCGGCGGGCCGCGGCCTTCACCATGGTCGGGTTCGCGCTGCTCGGCGGGATTCTGGTGGTCGCCTTGCGGATGCCGCTCGCGCTCGCGCTGGTCGGGGCGCCGCTGACCGCGGTCATCGGCACGCAGTGGCTGATGCTGTCGGTCGGCGGCGGGATGATGTCGCCGGTGGTGCTGCTGCGGGCGTTCGGCATCGGCGCGCCGCTCAGCCTGATCGGGGCGCTGGCCGTCGAGCGCGCCGCGCCCAGCGGCGGCGCGGGCTACCTGTTCGGGTTCGCCGCCGGCCAGCTGATCACGCTGGCGCTGCTGGTGCGCGGCGTCGCGCGCGCGTTGCCCGCCGCCACCGACGACGACGCGCGGCTGCTGCCCGCGTTCGTCGAGTATCGGCTGCTGGCGTGGGCCGCCTTCGCCTACTACATATCGATCTGGGCCGACAAGATCGTCGTCTTGGTGGTCCGGGGCGCCGACGCCGCGGCCTTCTACGCCGCGATCGCCGCGGTCGCCTGGTTCTCGGTGATCCCCGCCTTCGCCTGGATTTACGTCCAGGTCGAGACCGCCTTCTACCAGCGCTTCCGCAACTTCTACGCCGAGCTGGAGGCGGGCGCGCCGCTGCGCGAGCTGAAGCAGTACGCCGAGCAGATCTCCGACGAGGCCAAGCGCATCCTGCGCGGCGCCGCCGCCGTGCAGGTGGGGGCGACGACGCTGGTGATCGCCGCGGCGCCGCGCATCGTCCACGTGGTCGGCCTGTCACCCGACGCCGGGCCGCTGTTCCGCCTGGCCGCCCTGGGGGCCGGACTTCAAGTCTTCGCGCTGCTCGAGGTCCTGTTGCTGACCTATTTCGATCTGCGGCGCGACGCCATGGTCATCTGCGGCTGCCTGCTGATCGGCGTCACGGCGCTGACCTGCGTGTGCGCGGCGATCGGCTGGCCGCCCGTCGTGGGTCACCTGGTCGCGTGCGCGATCACAGCCCTGCTGGGTCTGGCGCTGGTGCGCCGGCGCCTGAAGACGCTGGTGCTGGACACCTTCCAGTCACAGCCATTCGGCGTTGCTTGAACCGGTGCCGATCCCCAGCCGCGCCTCGATCGCGCTCCACAGCGCGGCGGGCGGCGTCCCTCCGGGCAGCGCCGTCGACAGCTGATCGACCACGCCGCGCGCCGCCGCCAGCGCCTCGCGGCAGCCGGCGTGGTGGATGCTCCGCACGATGTGCCGCGCGCAGGCGTGCTCCTCCAACTCGTCCAGCGCGTTCAGCGCGAAGGCATCCGCCAGGTCGACGAACTGCGAACAGGTGAGCTGGTGTCGATGGGTCATGTGTTTTCGTCCCCGAGGAGCTCGGCGAGCTTGGCCATGCCGAGCTTTACTCGCATCTTGACGGTGCCCAGAGGGCTGGCGGTCTTCACGGCGATTTCGCTTTGGCTCAACCCTTCGAAGTAGGCGAGCTCGATCGTGCGCCGCTGCGCGGCGGGCAACGTGCCCAGTGCGGCCGCGACGCGCTGCTCGTCGCGTCTCCGTTGCGTTTCCGCCGCGGGCGAGGGCGGTGGGACCGGTAGCAAGCCGACGGTTTCGTCCGCGGCGCTTGCGATCGTTCTTCCGGCGATGTTCCGTGCGCGCAAGCGGTCGATTGCGCGGCTGCGGGCGATGGTGACCACCCAGGCGACGGCGCCGCCGCGTCCGGGGTCGAACTGAGCCGACCGTCGCCAGACTTCTAGGAAGGTCTCCTGCACCACGTCCTCGGCTTCTTCCCGGTTGCGGAGAATCCGATACGCGATCGTGATCGCCCGCGACGCGTGCTGCTCGTAGATCGTGCGCAATGCGGCGACGTCGCCGCGGGCGACGCGCTCGAGAAGCTCCCGGTCGCGCGCCCGATCGGTCGGACCGGTCGGTACGGCGGCTACGAATTTGGCCAAGCACCCTTCAATATTGGGTGCGCCAAACGAGAGGGGAAGCGGCGCGCCCAGCGCCAGCGAAGCCATGTTTTGCTTGAGCTACGGTTGTGCGGTTACTTCGGACGTGTACGATCTTAATTTCACCGACGAGGCAGTTGGTGCGGTTTCCGGGCGGCGGGCGGATGAGATTCAGGGCGTTCCTGAAACGCCTGTACGAGGAATACGAGAATGACGCAGTCGCCGACAGTGCCGCGTCGCTCGCCTACTACTTCGTTTTTGCGGCGTTTCCGTTCCTCTTCTTCCTGACCACGCTGACCGCGTACGTCCCGTACGTGAGGCAGTCCGTCGATACCATCCTCACGCGCGCGCACGCTCTCCTGCCGGAGCAGGCGGTCGGGTTGGTCGAGACGCACCTGCGCGGGCTGGTCGAACAACCGCGGCCCCGGCTGCTGACCATCGGCCTCCTGGCGACTCTGTATTCTGCGTCGCGGGGCGTCGATGCGCTGCGCAAGACGCTGAACCTCGCCTACGACGTCAAGGAATCGCGCAAGTGGTGGCAGACCGAGCTGGTCGCGTTCGGCATGACCATCGGCGGCGCGGTGCTGGTGCTGATCTCGATCGCCCTGCTGACCGCGGGCGGTAGCGCGGGGTTCTGGCTGGCGCGCAAGGTCGGCATCGCGCACCAGTACGTGCTGGTCTGGAGCTGGCTGCGCTGGCCGGTCACGGCGCTGGCGATGATGCTGTGCGCGGCGCTCGCGTACTACGTGCTTCCCGACGTGAAGCAGAAGTTCAAGTTCATCACGCCCGGATCGGTGATCGGTACGCTGGTCTGGCTGGCTTGCACCTATGGCTTCTCGGTCTACGCGGGCCACTTCGGCAGCTACAACGTCACCTACGGCTCCATCGGCGGCGTGATCGTGCTGTTGACCTGGTTCTACCTCAGCGGCTTTGTGTTCCTGATGGGCGGTGAAGTGAACGCGATCATCGAGCACGCCGCGCCGGATGGAAAGGAGAGCGGCGCGCGCGCGCCCGGCGAGGTGCCGCCGCCCAGGAGCGAACGGCCGAGC
>Ga0207681_10000811_pt1 | contig 20608 bp, 16 predicted proteins | sample KBSS53metaG_FD_184324 | JGI IMG/M metagenome (GOLD analysis project Ga0207681, IMG submission 184324) | Switchgrass rhizosphere microbial communities from Kellogg Biological Station, Michigan, USA - KBS S5-3 metaG (SPAdes) (version 2) | ecosystem: Host-associated > Plants > Roots > Rhizosphere... | reverse complement strand
CGTGCGCCCGTCGAGGATCGCGTACGTGTCGCCCATCGCCCACGGCGGCAGATCCGGGAACGGGCTGCCCGCCACGGCGCGTTCGGTCACGATCGCGGGCAGCAACCACAGCGCGGTCACGCCCGCCGCGACGAGCAGGCAGCCGCTGCGCACGGCGCGACCGTCGCGGCGCATGATCGCCGCGAGACGGCGTGCAACGGGCGGGACGGTCAGCAGCGCTGCGACGGCTGCGGCACCCACGAGCGCGAGCGGGGTGAAGATCGCCCACGACGGCGGCAGGCTCCTGTACGCGTTGCCGCGCTGTGCCAGCGTCGCGGCGAGCACCGCGACGATCAGCACCACCTGGCTTGCGACCTCCAGCAGGCGCAGCGCTGAAGGCCGCAGCCGTAATCGCGGGCGACCGGCGAGGACCGTCGCCGCCAGCAGCACGGGCCCGAGCAGCGCCACCACGAAACGGCCGTGCTCGACCGGTTCCGGCTCGCCGAAGATGTAGATCGCTTCACGCGGCCACAGCGCCTCCCCGCGGGGCGAGAACAGCACGTGTCCGACGGCGGGGCCGAGCACCAGCGCCACCGCGGCGGTGACGAGCGCACAGGGCAGCAACGCGAGCCATGCCGCTTGCGCAGCTGTCAGGTCGACCGGTTGCCCCTCGCGAAACCGCTCGGCGGCCTGAGCCGACGTGACGTCCACGGCGCCCAGCGCTCGTCGCCGGCTCCGCCGGCCTGTACCGACCGTCAAGACCGACCTCCGCGCTCGAGCCGGAACGCGACGATCCGCATCTGATCGCTTCTCGCGAGTGCTATCCCGCCGGCCGCCAGCAGCGTGTCCCCCGTGACGGCCACCGGCGAGATCGACGCCGCCGGGAGCCTGCCCTTCCAGCGGACGGACCCATCGCCACGGTCGAGCGCCCACACGGTCCCGTCGTACGTCGTCGTCAGGACGAGGTCGTTCGTGACGGTCGCGCCGCCGTACTCGCCGTGCGGCAGCTTCCTGTCCCATTTCACCCGTCCGGTCGCGATGTCGATCGCGACCATCTCGCCCGTTCCCTCCATCGGATCCTGCTGTGTGGGCAGCGTCTGGCTGCTGTATATGGCGTACAGGTTGTTGACGGGCACGTAGACGGTCGTGCCGTCGGACGCCATCTGGGTCTCGACGCCGCCCCAGTCGCCGGGGTAGATGCGTCTGCCGTAGCCGACCCTCGAGTAGTCGCCGTGCATCGCGCGCACGCTGTCGTCGTCGTGCCCGTTGTGGATGCCGACCGGGCGCTTCCACAGGATCCTTCCGGTCTCGGCGTCGAACGCGTAGACGATGCCCATCTTGCCGGCGCTGAGCGCGACCCGGCGACCAGCGACCGTCGCGAGGATCACCGGGCACTCGAGGTCCCAGTCGTACAGGTCGTGCGGCAGCACCTGCGTGCCCCAGATGAATCTGCCGGTGCGCTCGTCGAGCTTGACGAGCGAGTTGTTCCATCTGTTCGGACCGGGCCGGCTTCTGCCCCATGGCTGGTCCTCCGTGCCGGGCCACGGGACCGGATTGGCGATGCTGATGTAGAGCCCGCCGTCACCGTCGAACGCGGGCGGGTGCCACAGCCCGCCGCCGCCGTTGACCTGCGGGTCCCCCCACAGGCTGCGCGGGACCTGTTCCCACCTCCACAGTCTGCGACCGGTTCTCGCGTCGAGCGCCCACAGCGTGCTGATGTTGCCGCCGGAGGACGGCACGGTGGAGACGAACACGACTCCGTCCTTGTAGCCCGGCGTCATCACGATCAGCTCGCCCGACACACGCACGAGTGTCACGCCCCACAGCTCCTCGCCGGTCTCGGCGTCGAGCGCGATCAGCGCCGAAGGCGTGACGGCGAAGACGCGTCCGTCCGCCACGTTGACGCCGTTCGGCCCGGTGTCCCCCACTCTGTAGTCCCTGTGCCACTTCACGCGTCCGCTCGCCAGGTCGATCGCGTACACGTTCGACAGCAGGTCCTCCGTGTACACGACGCCGTCGGCGACGATCGGCGTAGCGGCATACGTGCCCTTCAGCGGCACGCTCCATGCCTCGCGCAGCGTGGCGACGTTGCTGGCTTTGATCTGCGAATCGAGCCGTCGCGTGTTCGCGAGATCCGCGTTCGGCGCGCGCCACTCCACCGTCCTCGCCACCCGGCTCGTGACCGCCGCGCGGCCGCCGTCACCGCTGTCGCCGCAGCCGGTCAGCAGCGCACCGCTGCCGACCGTCAGCGCCAGGCAGAGCGCACGGAACCGCATATCGCTCAGCAGCGCGCTTCGCGCAGCACGAGTCGCAGCGTGGCGCGGACCCAGACGTACACGGAGCGCGTAACCGGCACCGCTCAGCTCCCTTGCTCCGCCGGACCGGCCAGTGGGCTGGCGGGCGCCGACGCACGCGGGCGGCGCTGGACGACGCGGTCGACGAGGTAGAGCGGCCGCCCGAGCGCCTGGTCGTGGACGCGCGCGAGGTAGCGCCCGATGATGCCGATGCTGACGAGCTGCGCGCCGCCGAGGAACAGCACCGCGATCAGGATCCACGCCTGGACCGAGGCGACGATCACGCCGGTCGCGGTCAGCACCAGCACGGTCGCCGCCAGTAAGACGCTGCACAGCGACAGCGTCACGCCGAGATAGCTCGCGAGCCGCAGCGGCACGTCGGAGAACGACGTGATCGCCTCGAGCGCGAGCCGTATCAGCGCCGGGTAGGAAGCCCCGCGACCAGCGTGCCGGCCGGCGCGGCGGTACTCGATCGGCACCTGCTGGTAGCCGACCCAAGCGACCATCCCGCGCAGGAAACGACGGCGCTCGGGCATCGTGCGCAGCGCGTCGACGACGCGGCGCGACATCAGGCGGAAGTCGCCCGCCTGGCCCTGGTAGGGCGTGCGCGCGATCCGCTCCATCACTCTGTAGAAGGCGGTCGCGAGCGTCCGCTTGAGCAGGCTCTCGTCTCGCCCGATGCGGCGGGCGTAGACGACGTCCGCGCCGTTCCTCGCCCGCACGAGCATCTCGGCGATCAGCTCCGGCGGATCCTGCAGGTCGGCATGCAGCAGCGCGACCCAGTCGCCACGCGCGTGGTCCATGCCGGCCGACATCGCAATCTCCATGCCGTAGTTGCGCGCCAGACGCACCAGCACGACGTCGTCGCGCTCGTGCGCGAGCGCTTCGATCATCGCGGGGGAGGTGTCGACCGATCCGTCGTCGACGTAGACGACCTCGTGGTCGATCCCGGCGAGCGCCTCGTCGATCCGACGCTGCAGCTCGGCGAGCCCCTCCTCCTCGTTGAAGACCGGAATGACGACAGAGACGAGCGGCGGCTCGCCGGCGTCGCCGCGCGCGTGCGCAGACATGCTTCACCGTGCCCGGTTGAACTGGTTCGCCGCGGCACGGATTCCCCCCAACGCCACGGCGACAAGTCACCGAATTCTAGCAGTCTCCCGAAGCATCTCCGGCGGTTAGACTCGCGCTTCAGCCCAGCGACGACGCTTCGGGGGAAAGCGGCGGGTGAGCACGACACGGGTCGGCAGCACGAGCGTGGTGCGCGCGGCGCACGCGCTCGACAGCACACAGGTCGCATGGATTGCGGCACTGCCGTGTGCATTACTGACCGTGCTCGCGGTCGCGCTGCTCGGTTCGCCGCTCGGCCACGCCGTCTTCGCGCCGGGCGACGAGACGTTCTGGCCGCGCGTGCCGGTGCGCGTCGAGCCGGTCGAGCATGCCCGCTACGTACTCGCGCTGCTCGGCCCAACCGCCCTCGCCGCCGCCGTGCTGATCGGGACCCGGCGAGCACCCCGCGCCGGCGACGCCGTCGTCCGCGCCGTCGTGTTGAGCACGCAGCTCGTGCTGCTGACGTTCGTCGCGCTGTGCTTCCTTGCCCAGCGCGACGTCGTGCTCGGCACGACGTGGCCGGCGTGGCAGCAGGCGCGCTTCTTCACCGGGCCGACGCTCGCCGTCGCGGCGCTCGTGCCGCTGTGCACGCTGGTGCTGATGCGGCGCCGTGCGGTCGCCGCACGGATGGCGTCGCTCGTGCGGGAGACGCGGGCGCGGCGGCACGCTGCGCTCGCGCTCGCCGTCCTGTTCGCTGCCACCTGGCTGCTGACGGCGGTCGTCACCGACGCCTCACTTGCGAACACGAACCTCGACGTCGGCGAGCACGTCCTATGGTCGCTCGCGGAGCCGTTCGCGATCCTCAACGGCCACACGCCGCTCGTCGACTTCCACGCGCAGTACGGCCAGCTCGTGCCGTACGTCGCGGCTGCCGCGATGGCGGTCTTCGGCAGCTCGCTCGGCGTCTTCAGCGTCACGATGGTCATCGGCAGCGCGCTCACGCTGCTCGCCGTCTACGCGCTGCTGTGCCGCATCGCACGTTCCTCGCTCGTCGCGCTCGCGTTGTGGGCGCCGTTCGTCGCAACGGGCTTCTTCATGAAGCATGGGCCGTTCGACGACCGCTTCGGCCCGGCGAACCTGTTCCCGCTGTGGCCGATCCGCTACGGCGGCCCGTACGTGCTCGCATGGCTGCTCGTGCGCCACGTCGACGGCGCGGCGCCGCGGCGTGCGTGGATCCTCTTCCTGCTCGCCGGACTGACGGCGCTGAACAACCCCGACTTCGGCCTGCCGGCGCTCGCGGCGCTGACGGTCGGGCTCGTGCTGGCGCGGCCGCCGCGCTCGCGTCGTGCGCTCGGGCGTCTGCTCGGGGAGGCTGCCGGCGGGGTGCTCGCTGCCCTCGCGCTCGTGACGCTGCTGACGCTCGCGCGCGCGGGCGAGCTGCCGCACCTCGGCTGGGCGCTCGAGTTCTCGAAGCTGTACGGCGTCGACGGGTGGGCGCTCCTGCCGATGCCGCGGCTCGGCCTCCATCTCGTCGTCTACCTGACGTTCGCCGCGGCGATCGGCACGGCGGCGGTGCGACTCGCGCGCCGCGAGGCGGACCGCACGTTGACGGCGGCGCTCGCGTGGAGCGGCACGTTCGGGCTGTGCGCCGGCGCGTACTTCGCCGGCCGCTCGCACCCGCAGGTGCTGATCGACCTGTTCTCGCCGTGGGCGCTCGCGCTCGTGCTGCTGACGCTCGCCGCCGGGCGCGCGCTCGCGGCGCGCGCCTGGCGCCGCCCGCAGCCCGCCGAGCTCGCCGTGCTGTTCGGCTTCGGCCTGCTGATCTGCTCGCTCGCGCAGACGCCGACGCCGTGGTCGCAGGTGCAGCGCATCGGCGACCGAGCGCCCGAGCCGGTCTTCAAGCAGCGCGCGGCAGCCGCATTCGTCGCGCAGCACACGCGAGCGCACGAGCCGGTCGCGATCCTGATCCCGCTCGGCCACCGGATCGCCTACGACACCGGCCGCGACAACGTCTCGCCCTACGCGAGCATTGAGTCGATGCCGACCCGCCAGCAGCTCGCGCGGACGATCGCGGCGCTGCGGGACGCCGGCGGCGACAAGCTGTTCATCTCGACGTACTTCACGGTCGGCGAAGCGGTCGCAGCGATGCAGCGGGCCGGCTTCGCCGCCGCCGATCAGGTGCAAGACGGCGGGACGACGCTCGTCGAGCTCGTCGATCGCGGCAGAGGCGCGCAGCAATGAGCGCGGTCGGCGTCGGCGCGAGCGAGACGACCCGCACCGCGCGGAAGGCCCTGAGCGCGGAGCAGCTTGCATGGCTCGCCGCGCCGGCCTGCGCGCTGCTCACCGCCGTGCTCGTGGCGCTGCTCGGGCCGCCGCTCGGCGACGCGTTCCTGGGACCCGGACCCGAAGCGTTCTGGACGCGCGCCGGGGCGGTGCCGGAGCCGCAGGAGCACGGGCGCTTCCTGTTCTCGCTCGTGGGGCCCGTGCTGTTGCCCGGCGCGATCCTGCTCGGCGCGCGCCGGGCGATCCGGCTCGACGAGCGCGTCGCACGCGCAGCCGTGCTCGGCGTCCAACTGCTGTTGGTCGGCTTCCTCGCGCTCTGCATGCTGGCCCAGTACGACGTGCTCGTGACCGCGTACCGCCCGGAATACGAAGCGCACGTGCGCTACTTCAAGCCGCCGACGCTCGCCTTCGCGGTCGCGCTCGTGGCGCTGCTGCCGCTGCTGCTGCGCCGCCAGGCGGTCGCGACGCGCGCGGCGGCGCTCGTGCGCGAGACGCCGGCCCGCCGCATCGTCGCGCTTGTCGTCGCGGTGCTGCTGACGACTGCCTGGCTGCTCACCGCCGTCGACGCCGACAGCTCGCTCGCGAACACGGCGACCGGCGTCGCCGGGCACATCCTATGGTCGCTGGACGAGCCGTTTGCGATCCTCAACGGCCGCACACCGCTCGTCGACTTCCACGCGCAGTACGGCCAGCTGGTGCCCTATCTCGCCGCTGCCGTGATGGCGGTCTTCGGCACCTCAATCGGCGTCTTCAGCGTCACGATGGTCATCGGCAGCGGCCTCGCGCTGCTCGCCCTCTACGCGCTGCTGCGACGGATCGTGCGCTCCTCGGTGCTCGCGCTTGCGCTTTACGCACCGCTCGTGGCAACCGGCTTCTTCACGAAGATCGGGCCGCTCGACGATCGTTACGGCCCGGCCAACCTCTACAGCCTGTGGCCGATCCGCTATGGCGGCCCGTACCTGGTCGCGTGGCTGCTCGTGCGTCACGTCGACGACGCGGCTCCGCGACGGCCGTGGGTGCTGTTCCTCGTCGCCGGTCTCGCGCTCGCGAACAACCCGGAGTTCGGCGCCGGCGCGGTGGCGGCGCTCGCGGTCGCGCTCGTGGCGGTGCGAACGCCGCGGTCGCGGGCGGCTGCGACGCGCTTGGCGGTTGAAGCGGTCGGTGGGCTGGTTGCGGCGCTGCTGGCGCTCGTGCTGCTGACGCTCGTGCGCTCGGGGTCGCTGCCGCACCTCGGCTGGACGCTCGAGTTCTCGAGACTCTACGGCGTCGGCGGCTGGGCGCTGCTGCCGATGCCGAGAATCGGGATATACCTCGCCGTCTACGTGACGTTCGCGGCGGCGATCGCACTCGCCGCCGTGCGCGTGGTGCGCGGCGCGCAGGACGCGGTACTGACGGCGGCGCTCGCGTGGAGCGGCATCTTCGGGCTGTGCGCGGGCGCCTACTTCGCCGGGCGTTCGCATCCGCAGGTGCTGATGGACCTGTTCTCGCCGTGGGCGCTCGCACTCGTGCTGCTGACGATCGCGGCCGGACGAGCGCTCGCGGCGCGCGGATGGCGGCGGCCCGCGCCGGCGCAGCTCGCGGTGCTGTTCGGCTTCGGGGTGATGGTCTGCTCGCTCGCGCAGACGCCGACGCCGTGGTCGCAGCTGCAGCGCATAGGGCACAGATCCGACGTGGCGATCTTCAAGCAGCCGACCGCGACCGCCTTCGTGCGCGAGCACACCCGCCCGGGCGAGCGGGTGGCGATCCTGACGGCACTCGGCCACCGCATCGCCTACGACACCGGCCGGGTGAACGTCTCGCCCTACGCCAGCATCGAGTCGATGCCGACCAAGCAGCAACTCACGAGGGCGATCGCAGTGCTGCGCCGGGAAGGCGGCAACAAGCTGTTCGTCTCATCGACCTTCACGTTCGAGGAAGAGCTGGACGCGATGCAGGCCGCCGGCTTCAGGCCCGTGGCAGAAGTCGGCGAAGAGCGTCTCGGGCGCATCATCGAGCTCGTCGACCGCGGCTAGCCGCTACCGCCAGCCTTGCCTGCCGGATGCTGGCGCCCGCCAGGCAAGGACGCAGTCGACGTGGCGTGCTTCGCACGCGAGTCGACGAGGACGCCGACCACGCGCTACGCGCGCGGTGCCCACGGGTTGCCAGCGCCGGCAGCGAGGCTGGCGGCGGCGTCGATGATCATGTCCTCCTGCCCGCCGACGATGCGGCGCCGGCCGAGCTCCATCAGGACCGCACGCGGCTCGACGCCGAACTTCGCGCCCGCCCGCTCGGCGTGCAGCAGGAACGAGCTGTAGACGCCGGCGTAGCCGAGCGACAGAGCCGTCGTGTCGATGATCTGGGCGCGCGGCATCAGCGGTGCCACGACGTCCTCGGCGACGTCCATCAGCGGGAACAGGATGGCGTTCGACTCGTGGCCGGAGCGCTCGAGCGCCGCCGCGAGCACCTCCAGCTGCGCGTTGCCGGCGCCCGCGCCCAGCCCGCGCAGCGACCCGTCGAGCCAGGTCGCGCCCGCCTCGACGGCCGCGAGCGCGTTGCCGACGCCGCAGCCGAGGTTGTTGTGCGCGTGGAAGCCGACCTGCGTGCCGGCGGGCAGCGCCTCGCGCAGGGCGGCCACGCGCGCCGCCGCGCTCGCCGGCACGAGCGCACCGGCGGAGTCGACGACGTAGACGACCTCGGCGCCGTAGGAGGCCATCAGCGCCGCCTGCTCGGCGAGCGGAGCCGGCTCGAGCATGTGGCTCATCATCAGGAAGCCGACCGCGAGCATCTCGTTCGACGCCGCCCATTCGATGTGCTGCTGCGCGATGTCGGCCTCGGTGCAGTGCGTCGCCACGCGCGCGACGGAGGCGCCGAGCGTGCGGGCCTCCCGAAGCTCCTCGAGCGTGCCGATCCCTGGCAGCAGCAGCGCGGCGATCCGCGCGTTGTCGACCGCGTCGGCCGCCGCCGCGATCAGCTCGCGGTCGTGGTGGGCGGAGCGGCCGTACTGGATCGAGGAGCCGCCGACGCCGTCGCCGTGTGAGACCTCGATCACGTCGATCCCCGCCCGGTCGAGGCCTGCCGCGACAGCCGCGACCTGCTCCGGCGTGAACGCATGCCTCACCGAGTGCATGCCGTCGCGCAGCGAGGAGTCCACCAGCGTGACGCGCGTCATCGCGGCGCCTCCACCGGAGCAGTGTCGATCTGCGACTCCATAGGAGTCGCAGATGTGCAGTGGTCGGCGGCGAGCATGCGCTGTGCGAGCTGCTCCCCCACGCGCGCGGCGGCGGCGGTCATCACGTCGAGGTTGCCGGCGTAGGGCGGCAGGAAGTCGCCTGCGCCCTCGACCTCCAGCAGCACCGTCACCAGGTCGCCGTCGATGTCGCACAGCTTGCAGCGGTAGCCGGGGACGTAGGCCTGGATCGCCTCAACCATCGCGCTGACCGACGCCTCGATCGCGTCCGCGTCTGGCTCGCGCACGTGCGCGAAGACCGTGTCGCGCATCAGGATCGGCGGCTCGGCGGGGTTCAAGATGATGATCGCCTTGGCGGTCTCCGCCCCGCCGACGAGCTCCAACCCACGCGCGGTCGTGACGGTGAACTCGTCGATGTTCTGGCGCGTGCCGGGGCCGGCGGAGGCAGACGCGATCGTCGCGACGATCTCGCCGTAGGCGACGTCGGCGACGCGATCGATTGCGTGCATCATCGGGATCGTCGCCTGCCCGCCGCACGTGACGAGGTTCACGTTCGGCGCGCCGAGGTGGCGCTCGAGGTTCACCTCCGGCACGACGTAGGGCCCCACCGCCGCCGGCGTGAGGTCGACGACGACCTTGCCCGCCGCGCGCAGGCGCGGCGCGTTCGCGAGGTGCGCCTTCGCGCCGGTCGCCTCGAACACGAGCGGGACGTCGTCGCGCGCGAGCACGGCGTCGACGCCGGCGGCGCTCGCCTCGACGCCGAGCTCGCGGGCGCGCGCCAGGCCGGGCGATTCCGCGTAGATGCCGACCATCAGCGCGGTCTCGATCGCGGCGCTGCGTTGCAGCTTCATCAGCAGGTCGGTGCCGATGTTGCCGGGGCCGATGACGGCCGCCTTGACCTTGCCGGTCATGAACCCTTCCCCCTGAGTGGCTGCGCCGAGCCTAGTCGATCGGCACGGCGCGCGGCGGAGGCGGCGGCCAGCGCTCGTCAGGGCTGACTCTGCCGCGCGCGCGAAGCGGATCCACGAACGGGCGTGCGAGCCGCTGATAGGCGAGTCGCGCGAGCGGCTTCGGCCGCACGCGGTCGCCGCGCAGCGAGTTGCTCGCGCGCGCACTCGTGGCGAACCGCCGCTTCCAGCCCATGTCGCGCCCGCCGAACTCGTGGCCGTCGAGCCCCAGCGCGAAGCAGCGCTCAACGATCGCGCGTCGCAGCACGAGCCCCGGCGAGAGCGTGGCGAAGTCCTCGTCGTAGGTCGTCTTCAGCGAGTAGAGGCGACGGCAGGAGAGGATCGCGACGTCCCACGCGACGAGACGCCCGTCGACGCGGATCTCCGAGCAGCGCAGCTCGCCCGCGGCGTCGAAGCCGCGGGCCGCGGCGCGCAGGAAGACGGCGTAGACCGAGTCGCGGTCGACGGCGGTGCCGGCCTCGCCCTTCCAGCCCCGCGCCTCGAGTGCGAACCCCTCGTCGAGCTGCGCCGCGAGGTTCGTCGGCGGCTCGACGATCCCTAGGCGCGCGCCGTGGTCGCGCGCGAGCTTGCGGCCCTTGCGCTCCACCGAGCCCCAGCGCGACCGCATCGCGCGGCGGTAGTCGTCCCATGAGCCGCGCGTCTCGACCGCCAAGAAGCGGTTTGGATGCGAGCGGGTGACGATCGGCCGGCTGCCGCGCAGGCCGCGCACGAGCCCCTCCGCACGCGGATCGCCGCGGACCGCAGAGTGGAGCGTCACGGTCGCCACCGGCAGCGCGACGACCGCCCGCGTCAGCGCTGTCAGCGCGACGCGGTCGCGCGCGAGCGGGCGGAACGGGACCAGCAGCGCCTCACCGAAGCTCTGCGCCTCGTCGTCTCTGAGCATCAAGGGCAGGCCGGCGACCAGCTCGCCGCCGTCCCACACGACCGCCACGCGCGCGTCGGCATTCGGGTGGGCGGCCCACCAGGCGTCGAGCCACGCATGGCGCATGAAGGGATCCGGCTCGGTGCGCGCGAGCGCCTCCCAGGCCGCGGCGACCTGCCCGAAGCGGTCCCGCCGAACGATCCATTCCAGCTGGCTGCCCACCGCGCGTCCCTCCTCCATGGGGCGCACACGTTACTGCGGGCGCGTCGCCGCTCCACCTCCCTCCAGCGCGGCGCAGACCGCGGCGTCGAAGCCGAGCGGCGCGTCGTTGACGCCCGGCGGCGGCGGCGTGCGCACGACCATCTCCTCGCGCAGGCCGTCGATGAGCGGGCGCACGAGGCCGGCGTCGACCGGCGTGACGAGCTGCACCCAGTACGACGACAGCCGCGGCGTCAGCACCGGCACGCGGACGATCAGCGGCGGTCGGCGGCCGAGCAGGCGTGCGGTCCGCTCCATCATCTCGCGGTAGCTGAGCACGTCGGCGCCGCCGAGCTCGACGTCGCCGCCAATCTCGGGGCGGTCGCGCAACGCGTGCAGCGCGTGGACGACGTCGTCGAGGGCGACCGGCTGCGTGCGCGTGTCGATCCAGCGCGGGCAGACCATCGCGGGCAGCCGCGTCACGAGCGCGCGCAGCATCTCGAACGAGGCGCCGCCGGGGCCGATGATCATCGCCGCGCGCACGTGCACGAGCTGGGCAACGTGGCGGGCGAGGATCTGCGCGACCTCCGCGCGGCTGCGCAGGTGCTCCGACGAGACGTTGCCGGAGAGGCCGCCGAGGTAGATCACGCGTCCTACGCCGGCGCGCGCCGCGGCCGCGCCGAACGTCTCGGCCGCGCGCCGGTCGCGCTCGGCGAAGTCGCCGGATCCCGTGCCCATCGAGTGGATGAGGTAGTACGCGACGTCGACGTCCTCGAGCGCCGCATCGAGCCCCTCGCCGCTGACCGCGTCGCCGCGCACGGCGTACGGGCGCACGGCCTCGGGCGCTTGCTCCGGCGCGCGCACGAGGCAACGCAGCGCGTCGCCGGCCAGCAGCGGGAGGAGGCGGCCGCCGACGTAGCCGGGGGCTCCGGTGAGCAGAACGACGGGTATGGAGGGAATACCTTCCCCGGCGGCGCCCGGGTTGCACCCCGAGCGCCGCGGCGGATAAACTCGTTGCACGTACAACTACTTCAGGAGGACCGCGGTGCAGCTCGACGGCATCCACCACATCACGTGCATCACCGGCGATGCGCCGCGCAACGTCGACTTCTACGTCCGCGTGCTCGGGCTGCGGCTGGCGAAGAAGACCGTCAACCAGGACGACCCCACCGTCTACCACCTCTTCTACGCCGACGACAGAGGCAGCCCGGGCGCCGACCTGACCTTCTTCGAGTACCCGAACGCGCGCCCCGGCCGCGACGGCGCGGGGATGATCCACCGCATCTCCTTCCGCGTGGCCGACGCGGCCGCACTCGACTTCTGGGCCGCGCGGCTGGAGGGCGAGGGGCTCGCGATCTCGCGCGAGGGAGACTCGCTGCGCTTCGCCGACCACGAGGGGCTCGGGCTGGAGCTGCTGGTCGACGACTCCGACGAGGCGCTCACGGCCGCCGCGCCCGACATCCCGGCACAGCACGCGCTGCGCGGCTTCGCAGGTGTGCGCGCCTACAGCGCCGACCCCGCGGCCAGCACCGCGCTGCTGCGGGACGTGCTCGGGTTCGAGCCGCAGGACCCCCGGGGTGCCGGAGCCGGCCACGTGGCCGGCGGAGGCGGGGCCCCAGGCGGACTCGGCACCGACGCGAGCAAGTGGGTGTCCCGCGGGCCGCGCCGCAGAGGCTTCTACGGCTACGACCAGGCGCCGGAGGAGCGCGGTATCGGCGGCGCCGGCACCGTGCACCACATCGCCTGGACCGCGGAGGACGAGGACATCGAGGCGTGGGACGAGCGCTACCGCGCGGCCGGACGCCACACGTCGGGGCTCGTCGACCGCTTCTACTTCAGAAGCGTCTACTCGCGCGAGCCGAGCGGGGTGCTGTTCGAGATCGCCACGCGGGGACCGGGCTTCGCGGCCGACGAGGCGCCCGAGGAGATCGGCCGCAGACTGTCGCTGCCGCCGAAGCTGGAGCACCTGCGCGAGCAGATCGAGGCGTCGCTGACGCCGTTGCCGGCGGATCCGCGGGCAAGCCGCGTCGGCTCGTAGGGCCCTCTGGACGACCCGAACGTGTGTTCGCCGGGCCGGGCCATATCGTCCTGACATGCCCGGAACCGCTCAGGCAGCGCTGGTGTTCCTTGTGATCGTCGTCCCCGGCTTCCTCGCCATGGCCGGATACCGCCTGGGCCGTGCCGTGCCGGACCACCCCGATGGACTCGTGGCGACCGCTCGCGTGATCGCCGTCAGCGCCTTCATCGCCGTCATTGCCTGGAAGCTCGGCGGCCGAGACCTTTACGACCACGTCCGAGACGGGACTGCGCTCACGAAAGAGGAACCGCAGACATACCGCTTCGCGCTCGCGCTCCTGTTCGCGCCAGGCATCGTGGGCTTCCTCCTTGCACAGCTTGTCGACGCGGTGACGCATCGAGTGTGGGCTGCGCGGAACAAGCTGCCGTCGTCTCCCGCTGCGGGTGATCCGAAGGAACCGTTTGGCCTTCGTGTTCGACGCAAGTGCTTGGTGGCGCTGTCGGCGCGGCTCCTCCACGACGGACCGACGACCTGGGATCGGACGTGGAAGCAGATCCGGCGCACGCAGCCGTACGTCTTCGTCCGTGTCACTACCAGAGGCGGTCGGGAGATCGTGGGAACAGTCGCCGACGACTCGCGCATCGCGGTCTCACCCCAACCACGAGACCTCTACATGCAACAGACCTTCCGCCAAGGCGAGCATGGCGCCTACTATCCGACCGTGTATGGCCTCGGCGCATTCGTGGCTGGAACTGAGATCGAGACAGTAGAATGGATTTCGCACCGAGGAGACGCAACGGATGTCTGATCCATACGGGACGCAGATCACAGAACTGGAGATCCGGGAGGCGGAGCTGCGGATGACCGGTCGTCGACCAAACGACGCCGCCGGCTTTATCGGCTTCGTCCCGGCTACGCCGTCCGCGCCCCCGCCTCAGGGACCACCTCCTTCGCCGCCGCGCGACGCCTCGTAGCTCTCGCAGGCGCCCGTACTCCGGCGCAGAGCCTGCCGGGACGGGACTCCTCGAGCCGTTGGCTACAGTCCGCCGCCGATGTCTCCAAGATCGATTGACCGTCGCGAGCTGCTGCGGCGCGCTTGGTCGGGCGCCGCCGGGCTCGGCGTTGTGGCTGCAGCAGGCTGCGGAGACTCCGGCGAGCCCGCCGCAACCTCCGCCGCGCCGGCCACCGCGACCGCCCCGCAGACGTCGGCCGCGATCCGCGCCGCGCGGGTCAGACAGGTCAAGCGCGGCGAGGCGCCGAACTTGCTGCTCGTCATCATCGACTCGATTCGGGCCGACCATCTCGGTTCCTACGGCCGGCGGAATGCGCATACGCCGAACCTCGATGCGCTTGCGGGCGAGAGCCTGCGCTTCACGCACGCCTTTCCGGAGGCGTTTCCGACTGGGCCGGCGCGCGCGACGATCTACGGCGGGCGGCGGATCTTCCCGTTCGCGGACTGGAGAGCGCCGCCGCCGGACATGCCGGGCACGCCCGGGTGGCAGGACATCCCGGCGCAGAACCTCGTCACGACGCTGCGCGCGGCCGGCTGGTTCACCGCGCTGGCGGTCGACACGCCATGGGTGCTCGTGCCCTCGCAGAAGCCGTTCCAGCAGGCGCTGCACCGCTATCACCCGATCCTCGGCCAGACCGGCACGGTCACGCACCCGGCAAGCCTGATCTCCGACGCCGAGCTGGCACGCCATGTGCCGCCGCGCATCCTCGACTCGAGCTCCGGCCAGAAGATGCGCCAGTACCTCGCCAACCAGGTGGGGCGCAGATCCGAGGCCGACTACCTGCCGGCGAAGGTGTTCACGGCGGGCATGCGGCTGCTCGAGGAGGCGAACAGACAGCGGAAGCCGTTCGCGCTCATGCTCGACTGCTTCGACCCGCACGAGCCGTGGGATCCGCCGGACAAGTACGTGAAGCTGCACGGCGGCGACACGAATCGCGCGTGGGATCCCGGCACGGTGCTTAACGGCACGACCGCGACGAACGGCCTGGCGCCCGACGACGTCGCGCAGATGAAGGCGCTCTACCGCGCCGAGCTGTCGATGGCGGACCACTGGTTCGGCAACTTCATGCAACGCCTGCACGAGCTGAGGCTCGAACGCGAGACGGTCATCCTGTTCCTGTCCGATCACGGCTTCCTGCTCGGCGAGCGCGGCTACGTGGCGAAGATGGCGACGCAATGCCACCCGGAGCTGATCCACGTGCCGCTGATGATCCGCTCGCCCGACGGCCGCGGCGCGGGCAGGGCGACGGACTACTTCACCCAGACGCAGGACGTCGCGACGACATTGCTGCACGCCGGCACGGTGCGCAGACCGGACTTCATGGACGGCCAGGATCTGCTGCCGCTGCTCGACGGCCCGCGCGGCAAGCGCCGGCTCGCCAGACGCACGTACGTGACCGGCTCCTACAGCTCGATCGTGTTCGCGCGCGACCGGCGCTGGTCGTACATGGGCGACAACCAGAACGCCGACCCGCAGCTGTTCGACCACCGGCGCGACCCGCGCGAGCTGCACGACGTCGCCGCCGCCGAGCCGGCGCGCGCACGCCGCATGTACGAGCGCATGGTGGTCAGCGACAACGGCGGCAGAGCGCTGCCGACGTTCGCCTGACGCCGCTCAGCGGCGCACGATGCGCACGAGGCGCGCCAGCTCGTGCCCGCCGCGCACCGTCTGCTCGGACACCTCGCCGATGCCACGGACGTAGAACTTCGCGTCGATCACGCCGGGCTCGAGCGGCGTCCACTCGCGCGTGCGCAGCGCATCGTCGAATGTTCCGAAGGGGACGACGACGTGCGCGTCGAGGCTGACGACCTGGAAGTGGTCCTCGGCGTGGCCGCGCAGGAACTCCTGACGGTGGCGCTCGCCCACGCGCGGATGGGCCGGCATGAAGATGCCCGCGCGGGCGCCGTCGACGCCCGTGTGCCAGGTGCCCTCCGTGCTGATCGTCCGGCCGCTCGGCGCCAGCTCGGCCGTGTCCTCGCCGAAGTACCAGACGGTGCCGCCGTCGTCCTGGGCGAAGTAGTCGGACGTGCGCTCCGCGAGGCGGCCGCGCAGGAAGAGGCGGTCGTGCACGACCCGGCAGCGCACGCCGCCGACGACCTTCGTGCGGTGCGTGACCGTGACGACGTCGCGCGCCGGCTTGCCGTCTTTCATGCCGCGGTAGAGGTACGTCGTCCCCGCTCTCAGCGGGTACCACGGGTTGTCGACGTGCGCACTGAAGCTGCGGGCGGCGGCCGGCGCCGTGCCGGCCGGGAGGGCGAGCAGCGCGCCGGCGACGAGCGCGGGCAGATGGCGAAGAGCGCGGCGCATGCACGAGGTTGGGTACCCGTGCGGGCCGCCCCCGATGCCGCTCACGCTCAGGCTTTGAGCGTTTTCTGCAGCTGCCGCTCGACGGCGGCCGACATCGTCTGCTGGAAGGCGGCGCGGACCGCCTCGTTGGCGAGCGGGCGCAGGCGTGTGAGCGCGTCGCTCAGGTGCGCCCACTCCTGCGGGGTGCGTTTGGAGGGGTCGAGCTCGCCGCCGGCGACGTCCTCCATGAACAGCCGCACGAACTGGTCGGCGATCGCGCGCGTGTGACGCTGGATCTGCTCGGCGACCGCGAGCGCGTGCATCGGCGGCACGCCCATCGCCGCCAGCTCCTCGCCCGCGCGCAGCAACGTCGGACTCGGCACCTCGTAGCGGCCGTCGCCCAGCGGGCGGATCAGGTCCAGCTTCTCGGCGCGCTTGATCGCGCGCTCGTCGGCGCTTCCGATCCGCTCCGTGAGGTCCGCGAGCGTCGCAACCTCGGGCTCCTCGTCGGCGAACGCGCTCAGCACCTGGCGCCCGAACGCGAGCACCTCCTCGCTCGCGCCGTTGGAGGCGTCGATCAGCCGCTCGATCGCCTTGAGGTTGAAGCCCTCCGCCTGCAAATCCTGGATCAGCCGCAAGCGCGCGACGTGCTCGGGGCCGTAGTAGCCGGTGCGGGCGCGCACCTCCGGCGGCGGCAGCAGCCCGCGCGACTGATGCGCGCGGATGTTGCGCACCGTCATGCCCGTCTCGCGCGCAAGCTCGTCGATCGTCAGCTCCCCGGCGCGCCGCTCGCTCATGCCGCACATCCTAGGGAGCGCCCGGCGCGAGACTCGTGGATCCCACGCTGACATGACAAGGTTGAATGTGCCATCAGTTCATGTAGCATATGACCATGCATTCCATCTTGACGCTCGCGACCGCGAGCGCCCCGCCCGCAGGGGGCGCCGCGCTCGGCCAGGTCGCTGGAGCGACGATTGCCGTCAGTGTGTTGACCACCGTGCTCGTGGCGGTCGGCATGCGCTACCGCGCCGGCCGCGTGCCGTCGCTCGAGCGCCTCGGTACCGCGCTCGGCCGGCACACCGGACTCCCCGGCTGGGCCGCCCTGCCGAGCGGGCTCGCCGGCATCTCCCTGCTCACCGCGGCCTTCGGCATGTACTGGGACATCTCGCTGCACATCGACCAGGGCCGCGACGCCGGCCCGCTGGCGAACCCCGCGCACTACTTCATCCTGCTCGGCCTCTACGGGATCCTCGCCGCCGGCTGGCTCGCGATCGTGCTGCCGCGCGAGCAGGACCCGCGCTCGCCCGCCGCGCTGCAGATCGCATCGGGCTGGCAGGTCCCAGTTGCCGGCGTGCTGCTGACCGCGTGCGCCTCGTTCTCGATGGTCGGGTTCCCGCTCGACGACGTCTCGCATCGCCTGTTCGGACAGGACGTGACGCTGTGGGGCCCGACGCACTTGATGCTGCTCGGCGGAGCCGCGATGACGCTCGTCGGCATCCTCGTGCTCGTCACGGAGGGCTGGAGCGCATCCGCGCCGCGCGAGGGGACACGCGCACGCCGCACCGCCGAGCGCCTGCGCCACAGCCGCGCGATCGGCGCCTGCGGCGGGCTGCTGCTCGGCCTCTCGATCTTCCAGGGCGAGTTCGACTTCGGCGTCCCGCAGTTCTCGCTCCTGTTCCACCCGCTGCTGATCGCGTTCGCGGCGTCGCTTGCACTCGTCGTCGCGCGCACGCTGATCGGGCGCGGTGGTGCGCTCGCGGTCGTCGCCTTCTACCTCGCGATCCGCAGCGGCCTCTCGCTGCTGACCGGCCCGGTGCTCGGCGAGACCGTCCCCCACTTCCCGCTCTACATCGCCGAGGGCGTGCTGATCGAGGCGGTCGCGCTGATCGTGCGGCCGGGCCGCTTCGGCTTCGGCGCGCTGGCGGGAGTGCTGATCGCGACGCTCGGCGTGCTTGCCGAGCATGCTTGGAGCCACGTATGGATGCCGCTGCCGTGGCCCGCGCACATCCTCCCCGAGGCGATCGCGCTTGCCCTGCCGGTCGCCGTCGCAGGTGGCGTGCTCGGCAGCTTCGTGGCCGGCGGTCTGCAGCTCGACGCAGCGCTCGTTGGGCGCCCACGCGCCTGGGCGTTGGCCGGCGCCAGCCTGCTGACGCTCGCCGCGGCCGTGGCGTTCTTGCTGCCGACGACGGCCCCCACCGACGCGCGCGCGCAGATCGCCCTCCGCACCGTGCACGCCGGCGGCGGCGCGGGCGATGCCGCCCGCACGGTCGCGGCGACGATCCGCTTCGACCCGCCGAGCGCCGTCGCCGATGCCGAGTGGCTGACGATCACCGCCTGGCAGGGCGGCGGGAGACTCGTCGTCGACCGCCTGCGCGCGCTCGGCGACGGCGTCTACGCGACGACGCGGCCGATCCCCGTCGGCGACTCGTGGAAGGCGATGATCCGCATGAACCGCGGGCGCGACCTCGCCGCGATCCCGGTGTCACTGCCAGCCGACGCGGCGATTCCGGTGCTGGCCGTGCCCGCGCTTGCATCGGCGACACGCGCGTTCGAGCCCGACCAGCAGGTGCTTCAGCGCGAGCGCAGACAAGACGTACCGGGATGGCTGTGGGGGCTCGCCGGGCTGGTCGTGCTCGGCATCACGTCGGCGCTGCTGCTCATCCTGGGATGGGGGCTCGTGCGGCTCGCGCGGCGGGGCCACGACGCCGGCCGCGCTGAACCGCACGAGCCGGCGGACGCGGCCGCCACAGCCGCGCCGCCGACCCGGGTACTCGCGCTCAGCTAGCTCTCGGCTGCGCCGGCGCGTGCACGATCAGCTGCTTGATCGTCAGCGCCGGCGTGAAGCCGGTCTGGTCGCATCCTCTGCGCAGCTTCGTGACCTTGCCGATCACCTTCACGCGGTCGCCTCTGGCGACGTCGGCGAGATCGACTCTGCCGTCGCCGTTCTGGTCGTCGAGCCCGAGCACTACGCGCGCGTGGTCGAGCGTGTAGGTCTTCGTCGTTCTCTTGTCGCCCTTGGCGGCCTTGTTGCCCTTCGTGACGTCGATCGTGACATCACCGCTGTAGGTCGGCTTGGAGCCGCCTCTGGCAGCCGTGGCCGCGTCGATGACGAGCGTCTGGTCGACCAGTGTGCCGGCAGCGACGTAGGCCACCTTGTGCGGCGTGCACTTGTGCGATCTCGCCGGGTGATTCGGGTGGTCGTCTCTGCCGTGCGCCCACGCCGGGCTGGTCGTGAGCGCCGCGGCACACGCCACGAGCGCGATCTTGCGAGCGATCATCGGCCTCTCCTTGGTCCGGTTCATGAGCGCGCGTGCGCCCTTTTCTTCGCTAACACCGGAAACGCGGGGCCGATGCGCAGGTTGGCGGCGTCCAGGTCGGACTGGACGCCGCCTCGCCGCGTTATGTCGCGTCGATCACGCGATCGTGTAGGTGCAGTTGCTGCTGCTGGCGCTGTGGCCGACGTTGTCCGTGGCGGTGTGCAGCACCGTGTACGTGCCGGTTCTGGAGGTGTCGAGCGCGAGCGAGCCGGTGCCCCGTCACCGTCAGAATGGCTACATTGGCGCATGTCACGTTTCTCGACGTGACCGAACCCCTGCGCACAAGGAACCCATCGCCATGGCATCCACCGTCGATCTGCCCGAGACCGGCGAGACGTCGTTCTCGCTGGAACTGACCCAAGACCAGAAGGACGTGCGCGACTGGGTGCACGGCTTCGCGAGAGACGTCGTGCGCCCCGCCGCCTCCGAGTGGGACGAGCGCGAGGAGACGCCCTGGCCGATCATCCAGGAGGCCGCGAAGATCGGCCTTTACGGCTTTGAGGGGCTCGCACAGTTCTTCGCCGACCCGAGCGGCCTGTCGCTGCCGATCGTCAACGAGGAGCTGTTCTGGGGCGACGCCGGCATCGGCATGGCGATCATGGGCTCCGGCCTCGCCGCCGCCGGCATCTTCGCCAACGGCACCGGCGAGCAGATCGGCGAGTGGATCCCGCAGTGCTTCGGCACGCAGGACGACCCGAAGATCGCCGCCTTCTGCGTCTCCGAGCCGGACGCCGGCTCTGACGTGTCCGCGCTGCGCACGCGCGCGAAGTACGACGAGGCAACCGACACGTGGGTGCTCAACGGCCAGAAGGCGTGGGCGACGAACGGCGGCATCGCGAACGTCCACGTGATCGTCGCCTCGGTCGACCCCGAGCTCGGCTCGCGCGGGCAGGCGTCGTTCGTGATCCCGCCGAACACGCCGGGCCTGGAGATGGGCACGAAGCTCAAGAAGCACGGCCTGCGCGCCTCGCACACGGCCGACGTGTTCCTCGATGATTGCCGCATCCCCGGCGCGTGCCTGCTCGGCGGCAGAGAGAAGCTCGACGAGCGGCTCGCGCGCGCCCGCGAGGGCAGAAAGTCGCGCGGGCAGGCCGCGATGGCGACGTTCGAGGCCTCGCGCCCGACCGTCGGCGCGCAGGCGCTCGGGATCGCGCGCGCGGCGTACGAGTACGCGCTCG
>Ga0207681_10000810_pt1 | contig 20611 bp, 9 predicted proteins | sample KBSS53metaG_FD_184324 | JGI IMG/M metagenome (GOLD analysis project Ga0207681, IMG submission 184324) | Switchgrass rhizosphere microbial communities from Kellogg Biological Station, Michigan, USA - KBS S5-3 metaG (SPAdes) (version 2) | ecosystem: Host-associated > Plants > Roots > Rhizosphere >... | reverse complement strand
CATGCTTGAACCCGGCTCGAGATAAATCGCGTCAATCTTGTGTTCGCGCATCAAGCGCCGCGCCTTTTCGATTCTGGCGCGACGCTCATCCAAAGAAATCGGGACGACACCGTCCATCGATCTTTGGAGTTTGCGAATCGCGCCGGGCAGCTCGCGCTGTTGGAAAAACTCGAGCGACTCGCGGTTAGCGAACGTGCCACCACCGAGCAATGCGGCGCCGGTCAGACCGGCTGACAATCGCAGGAAGTCTCTTCTATCAGTACACATGATTGGTTGTTCTTCGATTCAGGCTGTGGCTTTCGCGCGCAATGCTAACTGACGGAGGACGTTTGTCCAAACTAATAGAGTCTCTGTGGGTCACAGAAAAAACCCGGACAATTACTCGATCTGCTGAGACCCACTGTCCAAGTTGTGATAAATTTGTCGCCCTTAGCTTGAGAGAGACTCCAACAAGGGAACTTTTACTAAATGGAAAACGAACAGAAGTCGCCGGTGATTTCATTCGACGTGCGCGTAAAACCCGGCCGTGCCGGCACAGACCCCGAGGCGCCCGATTGGGAAGTCTGTGAATTGGAAGACGGCGTGATCAAGAACAACGCTGACATCTACGACAACATGACGCTGGCCGAGGCAAACCAGATCGCCGGAATGTGGCGAGCGAAGAAAGAAGAGGCTGAAGCGGCACCACCGGCGACTGAAGTTGCGAACTGAATCAGCGACTCAGCATTAAGATTTTCCATTTCTCATTTGAAATTTCTCATTTGTCATCGTCAGAGCAGCTCCCTACGAGAACCGAGCGTCTGCAATGACAAATGAAAAATGACAAATGGAAAACGTTGTTCGGTCGTACTCACTCGATAGTAAACCTCTTCAGCTCCCAGGAGTGTCCTTCAACCACCAGTGCCGCGACGTATCCTTCCGGTGCCGTCAGCGCTCGCATAGACCAGCGCGAGGCTTCCCGCGGCTCTTTGTGGTTGCGAAGAAAGACCGCCGGCTCACCGGGTTCAAGCGAAACGTCAAAAACATCGAGCGGCATTGACAGCCCCTCGCCCCGCGCTTTGATGTAGGCTTCCTTGCGCGTCCAGCAATTAAAGAACGCCTGCTTCGTCAGGTCCGCCGGAACACTTCGCAGCGATTCGATCTCCGCGCTCGAAAAAAAGCGCTCAGCAATGTCTTCGCCGGCAAACTCTTCGCGAATGAACTCCAGATCGGTTCCCAACTCCCGGCCTGACGCAAAAGCGTAGACAGCCTTACCGTGTGAATGCGCCAAATTGAAGTTGAGTAAACTTTGGCTGGGCACTCGCAGCGAAGGCTTTCCCTTCTCCGCGTAGGTGAACTGCAGTTCGGCTGCGTTCGCGCCAAGGTATGCCGCGAGCAGTTTTCTCAGCAGCGCTCGCGCCACGACGTAGTGGTTTCTGTCTTTGTCAAAGTGGAAGCGATCGGCGCGCGCGGCCTCATCCGGAGCGAGCAGAGGTTTTAGATTGTCAGCCGAGTGCTGGTTGAGGTCCGCAAACCAAACGTGGACTTCAACTGCCGGTAGATTGAGGGAACCTTCCGCGAGGTCGTTCAATGCGACGCGGACGCTATCGGCAGAGTCTTCAGTGGAGTTATTCGCCAAGCGGAAACATTATCTAATGGCTTCTGACAATTCAGCTATCGTTTGGTGCTGAAACAATTGCCGGGGCGACAACTTCATTCCAGCTTGCGCCGCACGCGCCAGAATGAGCGTGCCGAGAATCGAATCGCCGCCGAGGTCGAAGAAATTGTCGTGCAAGCCCACCTGATCGAGCTTTAAGACTTCAGCCCAAATCTTCATCAGGGTTTGTTGGGCGCTGGAAAATTTCGACGCGCAGTTCTGCTGTTGGCAGCCATTGGCTTTGCGCTCGGGCGCCGGCAGTGCCTGGCGATCCACTTTTCCATTCCTGGTCAACGGAAGCGTTTCGAGCCGGACGAAAACGGACGGGACCATGTAGTCGGGCACCTTCAGCTTCATGAACTTCCGCAACTCTTCAAGATCGGGCACGGCCTTGTCGTCACAAACAACGTAAGCCACCAGACGCTTCTCACCGGTCGCATCCTCGCGCGCCACCACAGCGCAGTCGCGCATGCCGGGAAACTGGCTCAGGATAGTCTCCACTTCGTCGGGCTCGATGCGAAATCCTTTTATCTTTACCTGGTTATCAAGCCGGCCGAGGTATTCGAGCACGCCGCTCGAATTGAAGCGCGCCAAATCTCCAGTGCGATACAAACGGCCCCCCGCCTTGCCGCTGAACGGATCGGGAATGAAGCGTTCGTCGGTCAATTCACGACGACCGAGATAGCCGAAACCAACACCGTCTCCGCCAACGTAAAGCTCGCCGCTTGCGCCGCCTGATACCGGCTGCAGTTTTTCATCGAGCACGTAAAGCTGCGTGTTTGCTACCGGCTGTCCAATCGGTACCGGACCAAACGTCGCGTCGTGTGCGGCCACTTCGTAAATTGAGCAGCCGACCACCGTTTCAGTTGGGCCATACTCGTTGATTAGTCGAGTGGCCGGCGCATGTGCTCGCCAGAAAGAGAGACTTTCCATGTGCAGAGCTTCGCCGCCGATGATCAAAGCCCGCACGCGACCGGCAACTTCATCAGCCGGCATCAACTCGGCGAGCGCGCGCAAGTGCGCGGGTGTGATTTTGACCAGGCTGTAATTGTCACGGGCCAGCAGCGCCTCCACCAAATTCTCGATGCCATCGGGGACGAGAAAGACAGTGCGACCAACCATCAGGGGCGAGAAGAGACTGGTGATGGTGAGATCGAACGAGATCGAAGAATGCACCGGAGCGCCACAGCCTTTGGCCACCTCGTAAGCTTCAGTACACCAGCTCAGATAGTTGACCAGTCCGCGATGGGGAATCATCACGCCTTTCGGCTGGCCGGTCGATCCGGAAGTGTAAATAACGTAAGCGAGGTTTCCGGGCGCGACGCGCGAGCGCGGGTTACCTGTCTTTTCTTTGGCAATGATGTCCCAATCAGAGTCGAGCGAAAGCCGCGGGCCATTGTGCTGCGGCAGCGAATCAAGCAAGTGGGCCTGGGTCAGCAAAACAAAAACGTTGGCATCCTGCAGCATGAACGACAACCGCTCGCTTGGGTAACCAGGATCCATCGGTACATAACTGGCGCCTGCTTTCAGAATTCCCAGTATGCCGATGACCATTTCCGGCGAGCGCTCAACGCAAAGACCGACGAGCGAATCCGGGCTGACGCCAAAGCGCTTCAGGAAACGCGCCAGCTGATTGGCGCGCATATTCAGCTCGCGATAAGTGAACTGCGTTTGACCGGACACGAGCGCCACCGCTTCCGGACTGCGCTCAACCTGTCGCTCAAACAATTCATGAACGCACTTGTCAGGGTACGCCCGCGCCGTGTTGTTGAAACTAATCAGAAACTGCTTGCGCTGAAAAACCCGGGCCGCCCCGTTTTCACCGATACGCAAAATGTCTTGAACTAAAGTTGCCATGCTTGTTTCTCTTCGATCTCGATCTCTGCTGAACTCTAGCGATTGTTTAGAAAGGGCACTTGGGCCCTCGTCTTCGATTGTTTAGAAAGGGCACTTGTGCCCCTCGTCTCCGATTGTTTAGAAATGGCACTTGTGCCCCGAACCTCCGATTGTTTAGATAGGGCACTTGTGCCCCTCTGCACGGGCGGACAAGTCCGCTTTCTAAACGACTGTCGCGCGTCGGCGGACAAGTCCGCTTTCTAAACGACGAATCCGGCTGTCGCCACATCAACCAACAGGCTCTGGTTGGCGACAGCCTGATTCGATTGCGCCATGCCGACCACAACCTTCCGTTTTCCCACGAACGGTTTGCGGCCGTGCGCGGTCAACATGTTGTCGAGCAGCAACACGTCGCCTTCCTGCCAGCCAAAGACGATCGACTGCTGATCACAAACGCGCATAATCTCTTCGAGCATCGCGGGGTCTACCGTTGAGCCGTCGGCGAAGTACACGTTGCGCGGCAGGTTCTGTTCGCCAAAGGCTGTCAACAACCACTCGCGTACCTCCGCTTGCAACCTGGAGACGTGAAACAGATGCGCCTGGTTGAACCAGAGCATGTCGCCGGTTCGCGGGTGCCGCTCCACCACCTGACACCTTTGGCGCGTGCGAAACTGCGCGTCGCCCACCCACTCGTATTCCATTCCCGCCTTGCGACAATATTCTTCGACCAGCACCCGGCTCGAAGTTTGGAAAACTTCCTGCCACGGCAAATCAAGACCGGTGCCGTAGTTGCGCACATACATCAAGCCCTTGCGCACAAAACATTCGCGAATTTCGCGCGGGATCGCATCGTAGATTTTGCGGCTGTCGGCAATCGGCGTCTCACCTCCCTGCTCCGCCACCTGCAGGCAAAAGAACGCCAGCTTCATGGGCCAACTGCGCGAATAGGAATTCTCGTTGTGCAGCGGTATCGATTGATGCGCCGGATATTCGGTGGACGAATAGATGCGACCGCTGATGACGTGGCGCGGCGTCGACCGGTAAGAATAGTCGAGCAGTGGTCCGGCAACCCCTTCAATCATTCGTTGGAATTCGCCCGCCGTTTTCAAGCCAAAGCCGCGAAAGAGAATCGCACCGTTTCGCAAAAGATAATTTTCAATGAACCCGACGTTTGCCGCGGCCCACTGCGCCAGGTCAATTCCCTCGTCCGCTGGACGCACCACCAGCGGCAGAGGACTTCCCGGTCGCAGATAACTCAACGAAATCTGAGGCGGCACGGCGGGCGTGAAGTTCGCCGATTTTTCAAGTGGGTAGCTGGTCATACTTATCGCTAATTCCTTTAGTGCGTTTGTGTGCTCATTGCACACTACGAGATGTTGGATTTCTCCGGGCCCGCCCTTTGCAATCTGTTCGTAATTTAGAAAACTTCCAAAACAGGGTTCGTGCCAGAAACTACCGCGCGTTTCCGCAACTAATTCAGTATTTCGACTCGCTGGAAAACTTAGCCGCGGATTAACGCGGATCCACGCGAATCAGAACCGGGAGCGGTAGCGACCGGCCAAAGACGCAGGCGTAGGAGATAACACATCGGGCAGCGTATTGATTGCTCAGTTGAATATCGGGCCGGTCGCTACCGCTCCCGGTTCTGATACAGTCACTCCGACTCGTCTATTTCTTTTGTGCGAAGCAGCTCATGCTTACCGGCGTTCATCTGCGTTCATCCGCGGCCCCTACCTCTTCCTCAACCCGATCGAGACAGGCCTTGAGCTCCTGCGCCAGCACTCGCACATGCGGTTCCTTAATAATGTCCAGGTGATTGCCGGGCACTCGAATCTTTTCAAGTCCACCCGCCACCAAATCCTGCCAACCTTCTTCCACATCGTAAGCGGCAGTCAGATCGTCGCTGGCGAGGAAGAGCGTGGCGCGTCCGGGATAAACGCGCGGCACATAATCTTTGACCGCGGCGAAATTCAGCTCCTCGATATTCCTGAGAACTTCAGGCAAGGGCCGGCCGATGCGGCGGTAAATTTTATAAGCCCGACGATAGATCTTGTGTTTCGCCTTCGCCGGTGCGAACTTCAATTTGTCGGAAAGGTACTGCAACCTCGCGGCGGCGCTTAGTTTTTGCAGGTTCTGTTTATGTGAACTCATCTTGCGCGCCAGACGTTGAACGCGCTGCCGCCGGGATCCTGAACCCAGCAACAGCTTGAAGTAGCCCGCCGGATAAGCGTCGAGCAAAGCGAGCAACGCCACCTCTTCGCCTGCCGCAGAAAGTTGGCAAGCCATCTCGAAAGCAACCGTGCCGCCTGAAGATCGGCCGCCAATCAGGTAAGGCCCTTCGGGTTGGACCTCGCGGATTTCCTTTATGTAGTGCGCCGCCATCTCAGCAATGCTCGTGTGCGGAGTCGCCGTCCCATCCAACCCGCGCGCCTGTAATCCGTAGAACGGCTGATCACTACCAACCAGCCTCGCCAGGTCGTGATACTCCAAAACATTTCCACCAGCGGCATGAATACAAAAGAAAGGGCGACGTGGACCACCGTTTTGCAACAGCACCAGGGACGACCATGGCGCCGACCAACCCGCTTCGCGCATCAATTGCGCCAGCAATCGAACCGTCGGCGCCTGAAACAAAGTAGCGAGCGGCAAATTTCGCCCGAAGGATTTTTCAATCTGCGCAAACAGGCGAACTGCCAAAAGCGAATGCCCGCCAAGCTCGAAGAAGTTGTCGTCGAGGCCAATCGCCCCCACCGCGAGCACGCGCTCCCAAATCTTCAAGAGTTTGAGCTCGAGTTGGTCGGGGGGTAATTCAGACAGCTCAGACGCGGCGGCGCGTTTGCCGTTCACTTGGGTAGTGAGATTGGCGAGCGCTTTTCTGTCGACCTTGCCAATTGGTGAAAGCGGCAACTCGGGCAGGACGGTAACCAGCGAAGGCACCATGTGACCCGGCAGCCTGCGGCCCAGGAAAGTGCGCAGCTCATCGACGTCGGGAGTCGTTCCATCTCGAGGCACCACATAAGCAGCCAGATGCTTGTCGCCCTGGTCCTTCCGAGTCAGCACTACTGCTTCGCGTACTGATGCATGTTCGCTCAGCGCCGCTTCAACTTCACCAAGCTCAATTCGATACCCTCGAACTTTGACCTGGCCGTCAATGCGCCCGATGAATTCAAGCGCACCGTCTTTGCGATAACGAACCAGATCGCCGGTCCGGTAAAGCTGAGCGCCCCCGGCGGCCCTAAACGGGTCGGGAATAAATTTTTCAGAAGTCAGCTCCGGGCGATTCAGATAGCCGCGGGCCAGGCCGTCGCCGCCGACGTACAGTTCGCCAGGAATTCCCACCGGCGCGGGGTTCCCGTGAGGGTCTAAAACGTAGAGAGAAGTGTTAGATATCGGCCGCCCGATCGGAACTGAACCATTCACTGCGGATTCAATTATCGGAAAGCAACAGGTGAAGGTGGTGTTCTCCGTTGGTCCGTAGCCATTAATCAGCCGGCAATCGGGCAACTTCTGTAACGCGCGTTTGACGTGCGGAACGGATAAAACGTCGCCGCCGGCCAGGAGTTGTCGCAGTCCTTTCAGATCGTCGAGGTGCGTATCGACCATCAGGTGAAACAATCCCGCAGTAAGCCAGAGCGTGGTAACTCGATGGCGTTTGATCGCGGTGCCTAATTCATCGAGCGACGCCGCGCCGGCAGGCATCAACGCCAGGCACGCACCATTCAACAAGCTTCCCCAGATCTCGAATGTAGATGCGTCAAACGAAATCGGTGCGAACTGCAAAAACACTTCATCTCGCGCAAAGCTCGCGTAGTTTGTGTCCTTGACCAGTCGCACAATGTTCCGGTGCGTAACCGCGACACCTTTCGGCGTGCCGGTCGAGCCGGAGGTGTACATCACATAGGCGAGACTCTCCGCGTTCGTTTCGCAATGCAGATTAGTCGACGGCTGCCGGGCAATCTCGTCGCGCATTTCATCGAGGCAAACCAATTCGCTTTCGCAGCTCGCAAAGTTTGCGCTCAATGTTTTTTGCGTCAGCAACAGACCCAGCTCGGCGTCTGCGATCATGAAAGCCAGCCGCGCGTGGGGATAACTTGAGTCGAGGGGCACATAAGCGCCGCCGGCTTTCAAGGTAGCCAGCACGCTAATGATCAGTTCCGGTGAACGATCCAGACAGATCCCAACCTTCGCTTCGTGGCCAATCCCCTTCTCCCTGAGGAAATGGGCCAGCCGGTTGGCGCGCTCATTGAGCTCGCGATAGCTAAGCGCGCCGCTAGCGAATTCGAGCGCGACGGCTTCAGGATTCAACTCCGCCTCGTTTTCAAAAAGCTGCTGCACAGACTTGCCCGCGGGAAACTCAGTCGCGGTTTTGTTCCACTCAACCAGCAACTGCCGGCGTTCACTCTCGCTTAAGAGTGGCAACTCCGAGAGTCGGCGGCCGGGATCAGCAACGATGCCTTCGAGCAGGTTGTGGAAGTGATCGAGCAGCCGCGTTATCCGATCTTCGTCAAACAACTCCGCATTACTCTCAAACAAACATTCGAGTTGCCCGTCTCGCTCCACCACGTCGAGGGTCAAATCGAAATTGGCGGCGATGTTCTCAACCTGCACGTGGCTCACCTGCAAGTCCGCTACCTTCTTGATCGAGGTCGACTCGCTTTGCAGCACAAACATCACCTGAAACAGCGGGTTATGCGCGAGCGACCGATCAGGCTGCACTTCTTTCACCAGCATCTCGAAAGGCAGATCCTGGTGGGCATAAGCGCCCAGGGCGACTTCTTTCACCCGCGCGATCAATTCGCGAAAGCTCGGATCGCCGGAAAGGTCGACGCGCAACGCAAGCGCATTTATGAACAGGCCGATCAGTTGTTCTGTTTCTGCCAGGCAACGGCCGGCAATCGGAGAGCCGACCACGATATCTTCCTCGCCAGTGTAGCGATGCAGCAGCGTTTGATACGCGGCGAGCAACACCATGAAAAGCGTCGACTCTTCTTTTTGGCAAAGCTCCTTGAGTTTCCGCGTCAGCTCTTTTGATAAGGCGAGGCCGCGCTTAGTGCCGCGGAAGACGCGATGGGCCTGGATTGAAGGGCGCGGATGGTCGGCGGGTAATTCGAGCACGGGCGGCTCGGTCCTGAAGATTTTTTTCCAGTAGGCAAGTTGCGATTCGTAAACCTCGCCCTTGAACCAATCGCGATGCCAGAGCGCGTAATCGGGATACTGGACTGGGAGTTCGGCGAGCGGCGAAGATTGTCCTTCGACGAACGCTTCATAAAGCGCGGACAACTCACGTTCGAAGATGCCCATTGACCACCCGTCGGTCACGATGTGATGCATCGTAATCAGCAGGATGTGCTCTTCGGCTTGCAGCCGCAGCAGACAGGCTCTGATTAACGGCCCGGCGGAAAGATCGAATTGGCGACGCGCTTCTGCCGCAGACACGCGTCGCGCTTCGGCCTCACGCTCATCACGTGGAATGTGACTGAGATCGATTATTGACAAGTCCAGGGTGAGCGACTCGCGAACGACTTGCACTGGAACGCCATCGACAGTTGCAAAGCTGGTGCGCAAAGCTTCATGCCGCGCCACCAGGTGATTGAGCGCCTGTTGCAGCGCGTCGACGTTGAGTTGACCCGTGAGCCGCATGCCCTTCGGCACGTGGTAGAGCGAAGTGCCCGGCATCAATTGGCTCAACACCCAAAGCCCCTGCTGGTAGTAAGACAACGGCGCTGCCTGACCCGCCGCCCGGCGCGTGATCAATTGTTTCGGTTCACCGGCCGCGGCCTTTTTCTTCAGCAGCGTTAACTCGACAAGCGCGCGCTTGGCCGGCGACAAGCCTGCAAGTTGTTCTCTAATACTCAAGACACTGGTGGACACGCTTCGGTTCGCCTCATTCCCTTCAGACTGTGTAAGACAAAATTTCCAATGCGGCACAAGTTCCCGTTGCCACCGCGAGTTTCAGCGCGTGCGCAATCGTGCCGCCGCTGCTGATGAGTTGTTCCAAACGCTTTTGTGCTTCGTCATCGGAAAGGTTTTGCAGCTCTGCAAGCAAAACGCTGAGCTCTTCTTCCGCCGCGCTTTCTGCCTGACGCTGGTAGATGACTTCGGTCAATCGTTCGATCGTCGGCGACTGAAACACATCGATGAGACTTAACTCACAATTCAGCGTGCGACGCAGGTTCGATATCAACTTAGCGCCGAGCAGCGAATGTCCGCCCAACTCGAAAAAGTTTTCGCGCCGGCCGACCTGCCCGAGCTTCAGCACATCGCGCCAGACTTTCGCCACCGACTCTTCCAGCGGCGTGCGCGGACCTTCGTAAGTTTCGTCGGGTGAAGTTCGGTGCTGCTCGAGCTGACGAAGCGCGTGCCGATCAATCTTTCCGTTTGGCAACAAAGGAAACCCAGCCACACTCACGAATGCCGACGGCAGCATGTAGGCGGGAAGTTTTTTACTCAGGAACTCGCGAAGTTCAGCGGCAGTTGGTCCGTCCGGCTCGGGCGCAACAAGATAAGCAACCAGTCGTTTGTCCCCGGCAGTGCCTTCCTGCACTAGGACGATCACATCGGAGACGCGCGCGTGACTTCGAATCGCCTGCTCAATCTCACCGGTTTCGATGCGGAAACCACGAATCTTTACCTGGTTATCCAGCCGGCTGATGAACTCCAGTTGACCGTCCGCCCGGTAGCGAACCACGTCGCCGGTCCGGTAAAGACGCGGCGCGCGAAAATCGCCAAAGGGATTGGTAATAAATTTTTCAGCCGTAAGCTCCGGCCGATTTAGATAACCGCGCGCCACGCCCGCGCCGCCGATGTAGAGTTCTCCCGGCACGCCAATCGGCACGGCGCGGAGCTCGGCGTCGAGCACGTAGGCCAACGCATTTCGGATCGGACGTCCGATGGGAATTTCCTGCTCGTCTGACTCGTTGGAGAGATCGCAGATACTCGCAACGATTGTCGTTTCCGTTGGCCCATACGTGTTTACCAGTCGCACGCGTTCGCCGGCCCGGCGTCGCCAATTCATCAGACGTTCCGGCAAGGCCTTCTCACCACCAATCACCACGAGACGCAGCGACTCAGGCAAGCGCAGGTTGTCAGTCGTGAGCTCATCAGCAAGCTCGTGCCAATACGCGGTCGGCAGATCGAGCACGGTGATTCCGAGTTGCCGACAGGCTTGCAGAAAGTCTCTCGCCGAACTGAGCATGGCATCCGTTCGCAGCACGACAGTCGCGCCGCTCACGAGCGCGGGAAAGATTTCCTCGGCACTGGTATCAAAGCTCAGCGAGGCAAACTGCAACACGCGATCTTTCCCAGAAATTGTATATTCCGCTGCCGCGGCAGTGATGAAGTTCACGAGCGAGCGCTGCTCGATCATGGTGCCCTTCGGCTTTCCGGTTGAGCCGGAGGTGTAGATGACGTAAGCAAGATCGGTCGCGCGGGCGACGTCAGTCAGATTGTCATCGCTGCAACCGGCGACGAGCGCCGCATCGGTGTCGAGACAAATCCTGGGACCGTGGTACTCGGGCAGCGCCTGGAGCAGATGGTCTTTGGTCAACAACACTTTCACGTCGCTGTCGCTCAACATGAACTGCAGCCGGTCTTGCGGATAAGTTGGATCGAGCGGCAGATAGGCGCCGCCCGCTTTCAGAGTGGCCAGCACCGCAACCAGCATTTCGATCGAACGCTCGACACAAACACCGACCAGACTTTCGCTTCCCACGCCAAGAGTCTTCAGATAATGCGCCAGCTTGTTTGCTCGCGCGTTCAGCTCGGCGTAAGTGAGTTGCCGGTTTTCCTGAATCGCCGCAACGGCGTTTGGCGTTCGTTCTACTTGCTGTTCGAACAAACGGCTGACGGGTTGATCAACAACACTAGATTGCTCTCCATTCCAATCAAGCAGCAGCGTCCTGGTTTCGGCTGGGGTCAACAGGCTAACGCTGGAAACCGGCTGTTCGACGTTCATCACCATCGTTTCAAGAATATTGGTGAGGTGGCCCAACATCCGCTCAACGGCGTCTCCTGCGAAACGCGCGGCGTCGAAAATCACCTGGAACTGCAAATCAGCGGCAGGATCGACCACGAGGGTCAACGGATAATTGGTCCGCGAGAGATGCGAACGAAACAACTTCATCGAGCCGTCCAAGTCAAACGACGATCCCGAGCCGGCGAAGTTTTCAAACACGACGAGCGTTTCGAATAGCGGAAGATTGCGCGGCGCGTCGCACCACTCCTGAAGTTGGCTGAGCGAGGTCTGTTCGTGTTCGAGCAAGCCGGCAACTGTGCCTTGCACTTTCTTCAATGTAGACAAACAGGAATCGTCCGGCGCAATTCCGACGCGCAGCGGCAGAGTATTGATGAGCAGTCCCACGAGGCTTTCGCAGCCGGGCATTTCATAGGGACGCCCGGAAACCGTGATGCCAAACACCACTTCGCGGTTAGCGGAGTAGCGACTCAACAATACGGCCCACGCAGCCTGGACGAGGGTGCTTAGTGTCAAATGATTGCGCCGGGCGCATTCTCGAATGCTGTTTGTGAGTGCGGCGTTAAGGCTGATCTGCCTTTCCGAAAAATGCTCGATGGCCCCCGGCAATTGTCCGGCAGCTTTATCGATTGGCAATCTGGTGGCCGCCGAGAATCCTTTTAATTCGTTGCGCCAAAACTTTTCGGCTTCCGTTAGATTCCGCGTCCGCAGCCATTTCACGTATTCCGAAAAATGCGCCGTCTCCTCTAAATCAACCGGAGTGCGGTGAACATAATGCTGGTACAACCGTGAAACTTCGCCGCGGAGGATAGACATCGACCAACCATCGAGGATGATGTGATGGTTGCTGATAACGATCCAATAAGCTTCAGGGGCAGTTTGTAGTACAGCGACGCGGATCAGCGGCGGGTTGGCCAGGTCAAAAACCTGCGCGGTATCGTTCTCGAGAAATGCATCCAGCTTTTCTGCCTGCTCTGTGGCCGAGCACCGGCGCCAATCGAGTTGCACAAATGGAAGCGTGGCTTGTGGATAAACGATCTGGACCGGTCGTTCTGAGTTGTCGCAGGAAAAGCCGGTGCGCAGAATCGCATGGCGCTCAACTACCGTCTGCCAGGCTCTGGTAAAGGCGGAGATATTGAGCGGGCCTTCGTAGGCGTAGCAAATCTGTTCGAAGTAGGCGCGCGAGCGCGGCGCATAAAGCGAGTAAAGCAACATCGCCTGTTGCGTCGGAGTCAGCTCATAGCTTTGATTTTCGGTTTCCATCGGTTCTTGTAACGCAAACTGTTAGTTTGCGGGGTCGTTGAATGCTGTTCGCCATCGCAAACTAACAGTTTGCTCTACGTTAGTAGCTCTCGCTCGCCACGCGCTGTTGCGCTTCCTCCTCAGAGAGTTGGCTAAGCTCCGCAAGCATCGCTGCCAATTCTTCGTCGGCAGTTGCGTCGGTTTGCAGTTCGTAGATCGACTCGGCTAGTCCGGCAATCGTCGGCGTTTCAAAGAGTCGACGCAGCGTTAAGTCCGCCGGAAAAATGTGGCGGGCTCGCGCAATGACTTGCGCGGCGAGCAACGAATGGCCGCCAAGCTCAAAAAAGTTCGCATGGACACTTACTGCGTCGAGGCACAAAACCTCTTGCCATATGTCGGCGAGTCTCTCTTCAACCGGGGTGCGCGGCGCCACAAACTCGCGATGTGTCAGTACGCACGCCGTCGCCGGCCTCACTTCCGCGCGTATCCGCGGAACCCAATTCAGCGCAGCCAGTTCCGAAATTCTTTGTTCGCGATCATGGACCAGCGCGCGCAAAATGTTTTCATAGTCGCGAAGCATTGACTTGATGCTCGCCGGCTCAAACAGGTCAGTGCTGTAAGACAACCACACGTCCAACGCTTCGAGTTTCTGCGTTACCCCAAGCGACAATTCAAATTTCGCTGTCGCAGTCTCCGCTTCCACCGTACTCACCTCGACACGAGGCAGCGTCAGCTCAGCTTTGCTCTCGTCCTGCAACACAAACATCACCTGGAAAATTGGACTGCGACTGAGACTGCGTTCCGGACGGAGTTCCTCCACCAGTTTTTCGAAGGGCACTTCCTGGTGCGTAAAGGCGGCGAGCATTCGTTCGCGGGTGCGCTGCACCACTTCACCGAGCGGTGGATCGCCGGAAAGATCGCCGCGTACGACGAGCGTGTTGATGAAGCAACCGATGAGCGGCTCGGTTTCGACGAGAGGGCGACCAGCCACGGGTGTGCCGATGAGAAGATCCTGCTGGCCGCTGTAGCGCGACAGTAAGATTTGAAAAGCCGCCATCAGCAACATGAACAGCGTCACGTTTTCCTCGCGGCCGGCAACCTTCAACGACTGAGCCAAATCATGATCCAGAGAGACTGTCTGCCTGCCGCCGTTGCTTGTCGGCGCGGCGGGTCTCGCGTGATCGGTCGGGAGATCCAGTAGCAACGGCGCATCTGCCAGCTGCTGTTTCCAGAAATCTATTTGTTGAGCCAGCGCGCCGCCTTCGATACGTTCACGCTGCCACTCTGAAAAATCGGCGTACTGCGCCCGCAGTGACGGCAAACGTTTTTCTCCATCCGAGTAGCAGGCCGCAAGTTCCTGGAAGAATAATTTGACGGACCAGGCATCGGCGATGATGTGATGGATCGAGAGGAGCAGAATGTGTTCATCATCAGCGAGCCGCAGAATGCTGACGCGAGCTAGCGGCCCACTGGCGAGGTCGAAAGGCTTTTCTGCTTCGATTGCGAGCAGGCGCTGCGCTTCCGCATCACGAGTATCAGCGGGTAGCGTGCGAAGATCGTAGACATCACACGGCAGAATTGTTTCTGACGCTATTCGCTGGCAGGGTTGGCCCTCGTTGACAACGAACGTAGTGCGCAACGCGTCATGTCGCGACGCGATCGACTGCACGGCGCGCTCCAGCTTCGCGAGATTAAGCGGACCACTGAGACGCAGCGCGCGGTTGATGTTGTAAAGCGGACTGCCTGGCTCTAGTTGATCCAGAAACCACAGACGTTGCTGTGCGGAGGAGAGCGGGACGTTTTGCCGGCTTCGGAGGGGCACGACAGGCCGTGCCCCTACATGAGTCCGTTGACCAAAACAAGTTAATGCGGTTGCAAGTTGTCGGATCGTGGGCCGCTCAAACAGTTCACGAACTGGGAGGGTTAGATTTAGGTGTTCGTTGATGCGGGCCACGACCTGCATCGCCAGCAAAGAATGACCGCCCAACTCGAAGAAGTTGTCATCAATTCCCGGCTCATCAACTCCCAGCACCTCAGTCCATATTGTCGCCAGCATGCGTTCCGTCGTCGTTTGCGGCGACTCGTAACCAGTAGTTAATTCGGGTCTCGTCGCAGGCGGCTCCGGTAGTGCCAGACGATCGACCTTGCCATTGGCATTAAGGGGCAACGCCTCCATCTTCACAAAGACGGAGGGCACCATGTAGTCGGGCAAGCGTTCTTGCAAAAACCCACGCAGCGCTGTTACCGGTGTGTCGTCGTTGCTGACCACATACGCGACCAGTCGCTTCGCGTTGCCGTCGTCCTTCATGATGACGACGCTTTGCTTCACTCGCGCGTGCCCGGCAAGCGCTGCTTCGATTTCACCAAGCTCGACGCGAAAGCCGCGCAGCTTCACCTGGCTGTCCTGCCGGCCCGCGAATTCCACGCTGCCATCCGCTCGCCAGCGCGCCCAATCGCCCGTTCGATAAAGACGACCGCCGGATTCGCTGAATGGATGGGGAACAAACTTCGCGGCGGTCAGCTCCGGGCGTCGCAGATAGCCGCGTCCCACTCCCGCGCCGCCGATGTAAAGCTCGCCGGAAGTTCCCTGCGGCACGGGCTGTTGCTGTTCGTCAAGGATGTAAATTTCTGTGTTGGCCAGCGGCCGTCCGACGGGCACCACGTGCACTTGAACGTCGTCGGTGTCGGCAATTTCATGTAGACAAACAATCCCTGCAGTCTCTGTCTGGCCAAACATGTGAAAGTGCCGGGCAGGGTGTCCGAAGCGTCTCATCCAGGTGCGCGGGATATCAGACAACAACGGCTCGCTTGCTGAAAGCATTAGCCGCAACTGGTTGTCCAGAAGTGGCGAACGCCTGTCGTCCTCAAGTGACTCGAGCATCGCAGTGCAACTCCGCCAAAACGAGGGAACGGCATCCATCACTGTTACGCCTTCGCGCTTAATCATCTCGAAAAGCGCGAGCGGATCCTTGCGTTCCTCGGCATTCGCGATTACGACGGCCGCGCCCTGGGAAAGCGGCAATAGCAGTTGGCGACGCGAGGACGAGAACGCAATTGAAGCGGTGTGCAGGTAGCGGTCGCTCGGCTGGATGTGCAACTCATGCTGCAGCGCGAGCACGTAGTTGGCTAGACTCGCGTGCGTGATCATCACGCCCTTCGGGTCGCCCGTCGAACCGGAGGTATAGATTACATAAGCAAGCTCATCAGGCCTGACTTCATGATCGAGATCATTGGAATCGTGTTCAGAGATCTGTTCGAGTGTCACGAGCCGTGCGGCACACGACGAGAGTTTTGAAACCAGGCCGTTCTGAGTTATGACCAGCGAGACGCCGGAATCTTCGAGCAGCCAATGCAATCGCTGCGACGGATAATCAGGATCGATCGGCAAATAAGCTGCGCCAGATTTCAGGATTCCCAGAATGCCCACCGCCATATCGAGCGAACGGTCGATACAGATGCCGACCAGACTTTCCCTTCCCGCTCCAAGTGAGCGCAGCCGGCGCGCCAGTTGGTTCGCGCGCGCGTTGAGTTCTTCATAAGTTAGCCGCTTGTTGCCAGCAATGACTGCAGGCCGGTTTGGATCCGCCGCGACCTGTTCTGCGAAAAGTTGCAGAAAAGTTGACTCAAGAAAGCGCTCGATTACCGGTCCGAAGTTCCGCGACGTCTGCTGCCCTTCGCCAATCGGATTTGCTGGCGCCGCGGATGGTGGTTCGAGAGTTATGGCTGAATGATTCGACATTTGATCGTAGCGAATTACCGGGTTTCTCTGTGCCGTCTCTGTGTACTCTGTGCCTCTGTGGCGGATGTGAAAGGCAAACACTCACCACAAAGACACAAAGAACGCCGAGGACGCACAGAGATTTTCAATTAGGACACTGCCGTCTCTTTACTGATCTTGATTATGTAACCGACCTTGTGTTTCAAGTCCGACTGCACAGACACGTAGATGTCGCCTCGATCATCGGTGGTCACGCCCTGAATATTTCGGAGTTGACCGCCGAAGGCTGCGAGCGGCTTCAGGTCTTCGTTTGGCGTGTAGATATAGAGCTTGCCCGATTGGCTGTCGGTGATATAAAGCGACCCGCGAGAATAGAAAATCGTCTCCGGCGAGAAACCGTTTTGGCGATCGATCACGCGGTGGAGTTGATGGTTAGTGTCGAGCAAATAAAGGACGTTGTCTTCGTTGTCGGCAATGTAGAGATTGCCCTTGTCATCAAACGTCATGCTCTCCGGCTTGGCGATGCCAAATTCTCTGCCGAGAAAAACCGACACGTCACCGCCCCGCGAAACTTTGAAGAGCTGGTGCGCATCGGTGTCGCCGACGATGATCGAACCGTCGGGCGCAAGTGCGATTCCCTCGGTTGAATAGAGTCCCTTGTCTTTTCCGGCCAGCAGCTGTTGCTTGCCCGCGGCGTCCACTTCCCAGACTCCGCCCGCGTCATCGTCGGAGAAAAAGACATTCCCGGCCGGATCAATCACCAAATCCTCTGGCGAGCGTGCGCCGAATTGACCGTCGAGCAACGTCTTGATGCAGCCATCGCTGGTCCAGGCCTCGAGCGCTCCGGCGCCCTCGTCGGCGAGGTAGAGCTTTCCGTTGAACCAACGCAGGCCGTCGGGCGCGCCGAACCCGGATTTGTTTGTCATGAAGACGGTGGCTTTGTAAGAACGGTCGGTCATGATGATCAGTCCGTCTTTACCAAGCACCTGGCACGAGGTAAGCAAGAACAACGCGCACAAGGCAACGCCAAGAATCTTCAAGACGCTGCTCCCATTAGTGAATTTCTGTTTAGTCGCCATGATTTCTTCACCGTTAACCGAGCAAGTGATGACGTGCCGCTGCGAGCAATGCCAGCGCCTGCCTGACGTGAAATAATGTGCTGGAGATCTCAAATACAATCGCAAAGAGCAGCGCGCTCGAAAGCGCCGCGTATTTGAACGACCACGACGTTAAGACCTCGAGCAAACTGTCGAGCCGGTTTTTCGCGATCAGGCGGACCGCGGATAATTCGGTGACTGCGACAAAGCCGCCAGCGAGAATATCGATGGGCGCGTGAGCGCCCTGAATGAGCTTGCCCGCGAGAATGACAAAGACCGTCCAGCCAAGTGCGACCAGGCCGATGCGTCGATACGCGAGGAAGATTCCCAGCGAGATCGTCAGGAAGAAGCCGGCGTGATCACTCGGAAACGATCCGAGGTCATTGCTCTCGACGTCGCCATTAACCAGCTCGCGATGTTCTTTTTGACTCTCTTCATCGAGCGGCACCCGAACGTTCGTGCGTTTCAACTCGACGAGGTCGTCGCCCGACAGGTGATAGATTTTTTGTGATTCGATCGCCGGCCGCGGAAGGAATATGGTCTTCGACAACGCCTTGGTGGTTGCCATCACGCAGACGGCGGCGATAAGCGTGGTCAACAAAATCTTGCGGCCCGCGTGCGTTTGTTCCGTCGTCTTGCCGCTATACCAGGCGGCGAAAAAACAACAGCCGATGATGCCAGCCTTGAGCAGATCATTTTCCTGCGTCAGTCCGACCAGACTGTCGAACAACCACGAGCGACCAGCCAGGCCGTTCACGCGCAACAGCACCTGATCGTTCAGCCCCGATAGCCGGCTGGTTAACTCGGCGATGAAAGTAAAAAGGGCAACGCTGCTAATCAAGAGGTCCCTCCGTTCAAATCTGTGGCTCCGCGAGTCACACGTCTCCATCCGTCGCACATTTATGAATGTCCACTCTATAAAGAGAAAGTGGCAACAGGACTGAATTGCCAGAAAAGTGACGGGCTAAATGGTGAGAACAAGGGCTTTTGGTTATGTACCGAGGTGTCCGTCCTGGGTGATGTAGGGGCGGACCTATGTGTCCGCCCAAAGCGCACACGCCGGTGCGCGTTACTGAACTACTGCTAAACCCGGCAGCGGTGCGGATTCAGCGATTGGACTGACTGGCAGCGGCGCGCAACCTTCCCACACAGCGTTCGCTTCCAGCTCAACTCCAGGCGCGACCGCGCGCAAAAACTCCAACAGGCGAGCGGCGAAGATCGTGCGGTCAAAACCTGCCGCATGCGCTCGCAAGCGCGCCGGGTCCCATGAGCGCCGCTCAAACTCCTCGATCGCCTGGGCCAGCGACGTGCTATTCGGTTCATCGAAGAAGACGCCGGTAACACCATCGATCACCGTTTCGAGTGCCCCGCCGGCGCGAAAGGCAATTACCGGACGTCCCGCAGCGTTCACTTCAAGCGGTGTCATTCCAAAGTCTTCTTCACCGGGAAAGATGAGCGCCTGGCAGCGGCTGGCGTAGCGCGCTACCGCCTCGTCGCTCTGTCTGCCCAGGAACTGAACATTGGAGCCGGCCAGGCGTGCGAGGTGGGCGAGGCGAGCGCTATCAGGTCCCTCGCCAATCACGATCAACGCACGATTCAGTTGGGTACACGCTTCAATCGCCAGATCGATGCGCTTGTAAGGAACCAGACGAGAAAGGACCAGGTAATAGTCCTCGGGCGTGCTCTCGTCTGTCGTCTGAAATCGGCTGACATCTATCGGCGGATGTATCACGACAGACTCACGTCCATAAAACTGCTTGATGCGCTCGGCCACCACCTGAGAGTTCGCAACAAAATAATCCGGCTGACGCGAGGCGCGCAGGTCCCAACGCCGGAGCGCGCCGAGCAACAGCGGCAGCAACGCGCGCGTGATTCGGCCGAAGCCGGCGCGCGCGCTGTAGTCCTGATAACGCCAAACCCAGCGCATCGGCGTGTGACAGTAGCAAACGTGAATTGCATCGCGGCGCTTGCGCACGCCCTTGGCGTAACCGAAACAACTGCTGACAATCAGGTCATAACGCGAGAGGTCAACCGATTCCACGGCGAGCGGATAAAACATGAAGTAGTGACGGAAGTGTCGCTTCAGTGCGGGAAGAAATTGCATCCAGGAGGTCTTTATCTTTGCCCGGCGTAATCCGTTTGATAACACCTCGGGAACTGCGACGGTCGTATGCAAGGTAGAACCAGGCAACAGACTGTAGATTTCCTCGGCGACTTTCTCAGCCCCACCCATCTGCGCGAAGTTGTCGTGAAACACCGCGATCCGGGAGCCCATTCTTTTTTTGTCAGCGCGAAGACTGGAATCGCGGCGCACGCTTGCATCGCTAATCGTGCACTGCGCGTAAATCTTTTCCAGCGTGTTCATAAGCTTCGGCACACTGAAGTTAGCCGCAACATGTTGCTGACCATTCGTCGCCAGTCGCGAACGCAGTGCCGGCTGCCGAAGCAAGAAGGTGATCGCGCTGCTAAGCCTCTTCTGATCCCGCGGCGGTACCAACCAACCATTCGTTTTATGTTCGATCAATTCCGGAACGCCGCCAACGGCGGTCGAAAGCAGGGGCGTGCCGCTGGCGAACCCTTCGAGGACGACGAGCGGACAGGCCTCGGTGGTGGAATTCAGCACCAGCAGATCGAGCGAGCGCATGATGGCGGGAACATCGTTTCGCTGCCCAAGGAATCGCACGCGGTTCGAAACACCAAGCGCGTGCGCGTGGGCCGTCAAACGTTCCTGGTATCGCTCGTCCTGATTGAAGATGGTTGAGCCGACGATTAGCAGCGCAGCCTCGGGCACCTCTTTGAGTACGTCGGCGAAGGCCGTTATTAACTCCAGCTGTCCTTTCACCGGAGACAAATTGCCAACGATTCCTATCAACGGATCGTTCGCGCGCAGACGCAGTTGCTTGCGCAGGGACGTGGAGTAACGCCCGCCCGGCAGTTCCTGATCTGCTTCGTCGGGGCAGTAGCCCGCGCGTGAGCGAGGGCTCGATCCGACATCTAACAAGTGCAGACCCCTTCCTGGCGGTCGGGCTACGGCCCCAGCTTCGACGGCGTTATGGACCACGCTTAAACGAACGCGACGGCCAAACCAATTCAGCAGCTTTCCTCGCAGC
>Ga0207681_10000807_pt1 | contig 20624 bp, 18 predicted proteins | sample KBSS53metaG_FD_184324 | JGI IMG/M metagenome (GOLD analysis project Ga0207681, IMG submission 184324) | Switchgrass rhizosphere microbial communities from Kellogg Biological Station, Michigan, USA - KBS S5-3 metaG (SPAdes) (version 2) | ecosystem: Host-associated > Plants > Roots > Rhizosphere... | reverse complement strand
AACCATGCGGGACTCCGGTGGAGGGTCGCCTATTTTGCAGTCTCCCACCCGCCTTCGCCATGGCCGACTTGCCGAAAGCTCGAGAGCGCCAAGCGGGGACGACGACCGCGTTCTCTCCGGACGCGGGCGTACCGGCCGGCGTATCACCGGCTGCTCTCTGGCGCGTTAGGCGGGAAATGCCGGGTCATCGCTCGATGGAGCGCGGAGCGTGCGATGCCCGTTCGTTGTCGTTTACTGGGCACTCACGAGGCTTCGCCTCTATCGATCGCCGGACCTATCAATGACGAAGGGTGGGCCGGAAAACGGCCGGAAGGAACGGGATACGGCGCCGTGTCGCACCGTCGTCGGCATTGCGGAGAACGTTAGACAGGAGCGGATCGGCGACGACGCGGGGTTCGAGACTACATCCCGGCGGTGCAGGACGGCGAGCCCCGGTCGCACGCTTGTCTTGCACCGCCCGCCGAACTGTTGTATCGTCCCCTCTAATACAGAGGGGTAGTCGATGCTCGACCCGGATGGCGGCCTGCTTCGCGGCACGCTCGACGTTCTCATTCTCAAGGCCCTCACGTGGGGCCCTCGGCACGGATACGCGGTTGCCGAATGGGTCAAAGGCGTGACCGATGGTGACCTCCTCGTCGAAGAAGGGCCGCTCTACACCGCACTCCACCGGCTCGAAAAGAGCGGGTGGCTCTCGAGCGAGTGGGGATACTCCGAGAACAACCGACGCGCCAAGTACTACCAGCTGACGCTCACCGGTCGCGCCCAGTTGCGCGCCGAGGTTGGCGCGTGGGAGCGCTACGTTCGGGCCGTTGGCAAAGCGCTGTCCGCTCCCTCCACCGCGCCGTCCTGAGCCGTTCGAACCATGCGTCGCGTCCTTCGCTTACCATTCAGCCGCCGTCGCCTAACGCGCGACGTGGACGACGAGCTCGCGTTCCACTTCGCCACGCGCATCGATCAGCTCGTCGCGCGAGGGCTGACCCTCGAGGCGGCGCGAGCAGAAGCGCTGAAACAGTTCGGCGACATCGAGTCCGTTCGACAAGGGATGCTCAGCCTGAGCGAAGAACGTGAAGCCGCCGCCCGCCGCGCGACTGTCTTGAGCGACGTCCGCCAGGACCTCACCTACGGCATTCGCACGCTTCGGCGCGGGGCAGCCTTCACCGGGCTTGTCGTCGGAGGGCTCGCGCTGGGAATTGGCGCGAACGCGACGATCTTCTCGCTCATCGATGCGATGTTGCTCCGCCAGCTCCCGGTGACCAAGCCTGAAGAGCTCGTCGCGGTTGGCGATCCGGAGAACGTCACCTCGTCCGGCTACGGGACGCCAAGCGCGGAATTGTTCTCGTATCCGCTCTATCGGGATGTCCACGACAACAACCAGGTGTTCAGCGGCGTGGTCGCCACCGGCCCCGCCAGTCGCCTCGATGTACGAGTGGAACGCGGAATGGCGGAGCCGGAGCACCCGAACGGACGCTTCGTGTCGGGCAACTACTTCTCCGTGCTCGGCGTTCGCGCGGCGGTCGGCACGACGCTCGATTCGAGTGACGACGCGCCCGGTGCCCTCGCGCGCGCCACGATCAGTCACGGCTACTGGACACGACGATTTCAGGGTGATTCCACCGTCGTCGGTCGCGCGATCACCGTCAACGGTGCCGGCGTCGTGATCACTGGTGTCGGTCCACCAGCGTTCACCGGCGAGGTCGTTGGGTCGACGACCGACATCTGGCTGCCCATCCCGACGCACGATCTGCTGCGGCCTAACGAGCGCATCCTCGACAACCGGCGCGCCGGTTGGCTGCTGCTCCTGGGCCGCACGAAGCCGGGACTCACGCTCGAGCAGGTGAAGCAGGGGCTCATCCCGGTCATCGAGTCGAGCATCCGTTCGAATGTGAGCTCGCGTGATGATATCGTCGCGCTGAACACGCGGGGCCTCACGTACGCAGTGTCGTCGGGCGCGCGAGGATTGTCGTCGGTGCGCCCCGCGTTTGCAGCGCCGCTCGTCGCGCTGATGATCGGTGTGGCGTTGCTGCTGTGTATCGTCTGCGTCAATGTCGCGAACCTCCTCCTGGCGCGTGGCATCGCCCGGCGCCGCGAGATGTCGTTGCGGCTCGCGCTCGGCGCGAACCGGTCTCGCATCGTTCGACAGCTCCTCACCGAAGGCATGTTGCTCGCCCTGGTGAGCGGCACGGCCGCCGTGCTGGTCGGGTGGTGGGGATCGAAAGCGCTGCTCGCCTTGGCATCGGAGGGCAAGCCGGTCTCGCTCGCGCTCGGACCCAGCGCCCCCGTACTCGCGTTTACGTTCGCGCTGTCGCTCGGGTCCGTCGTGTTGTTCGGGCTGGTGCCAGCGCTGCGATCATCACGAGTCGATCTCGCATCCGCGTTGCGTGCTCAGTCGCGTTCGGTCGCGCAGGGCGCGCGATTCGGCGTGTGGCTCATCGCGGGTCAGGTCGCCGTCTCGCTCGTGTTGGTCGCCGGCGCATCGATGCTCACCCGGAGCCTGCGCGCCATTCAGTCCACGGAGCTCGGCCTCGACCGCGATCACCTGATCGTCGCCGATCTGGACATCACCACGCCAGGCTATTCCGCCGACCGACTCGCCACCGCGGTGCACGCGCTGCGAGATCGGGTCATGGAAGTGCCAGGCGTCGTCGACGTCACATACTCGGAGAACGGTCTCTTCACCGGCACGGACTGGTCCACATCGCTCGCGGTCCCGGGGTTCACGGCCCGGATTCCCGAGGACTCGATTACGTCGCAGGACCTGGCCGGTGCGGGCTACGCGCGCGCGATCGGCGCGCGAGTGATCGCCGGGCGCGATCTCGAGCCGCGCGACGAGGGCGTGCTGCCGCGCGTCGTGATGGTCAATGAGTCATTCGCGCGATTCTACTTTGCCGGCCGCGATCCAGTCGGTCAGTTCATTCGGTTCGATGACTCGGTGCACGTGCAGATCGTCGGCGTGGTAGCCGACATTCGCGGCCAGTCGCTCCAGGCACCAGAGGCACGTCGGGCTCGTCGCATCTACATCCCGTTTCTGCACGCAGTCGATCCCGGCAACTTCGGTCAGCCCGACAATCTGCGACTCCTCGTCAGGACGAGCGGCGATCCGGCGGCGCTGCTCCAGCGCGTACGGCGTGAGATCGTCGCCGTCGATGCGGCGTTGACGCTCGACGATATCCGTCCCCTCTCGGCGCTGGTGCGCGTGTCGATCCGGCAGGAGCGACTGGTCGCACGAATTGCGACGGCGCTCGGGGTGCTCGCGCTGTTGCTGGCGGGGATTGGGCTGTATGGCGTGACCACGTACACGATCGCACGTCGCAGAAACGAGATCGGCGTTCGTCTCGCGTTAGGTGCGCGCGGGCTCGACATCGGGCGCATGGTTCTTCGGGACGTGCTGCGGCCCGTTGCCTTGGGGCTCGTGGTCGGGTTACCTCTCGCGATCGTGGCCATGCGACTGCTGCAGCAGCATCTTATAGACGCGGCACCCGACGCAGGCTCCGTGGCGATCGCAATTGCGGTGCTGGTAGCCAGCGCCGGCGTAGCAGGTGCGGCGCCGGCGGTGCAGGCGACGCGGATCGATCCACTGACCGCGCTTCGAGCGGACTAGCGTTGTCATCCCGAGGAGCCGAAGGCGACGAGGGATCTTCTATGCGTTTCTCGTGACTTGCCACCGGCGTCGCACACGAGATCCCTCACGTCGCTCCGCTTCGCTCGGGATGACAACGCACTCGGGTTGGCCATGGCCCCAGGCTGCCCTCATCCGAACGGGGTCGTCCCAGGCGTGGAAGAGTCACACCTCCGACCCGGCACCGCGTGAGAAGGGTGACGGGGCGACCGAGCGCTCGCGGGCTGACGTTAGGCGTTACCGCCACCGGCCCGACTCATTGAGCCGGCTCGAACAACTCGATCGGATTGCCGTCAGGATCTTCCAGTTGGATCTGCTTGCCGCCCGGGCCGACTTCCATGTCGTTGCGAAAATGGAGTCCGGCCTGTTTCAGCTCCGCGATCCGCGCGGCGAGATCGGCCACCTGAAGAATCACGCGATTCCATCCACCGGGTTGGCGACCGAGCGTGCAACATCCTTGACCTGATATCGGACACCCCAGCATCCCAGGACGATGTTGCGGCGTTCCTTTACGCCTGAGCCGGTTCGTCCTGGCGTGCCGGACGATTCACTTCCCTTCTGATCCATGGTCACACCTCCACGGGCCTGTGTGCATGGATGGGGCCGAACCGAGGAAGGAGTCCCGGGAGCCTGAAGTTACGAGACTGAGTGCTTCCGACACGCGGCAGCGCATCGCCGATCGGCACGTGCCCATCGGCGACCCGCTCCCGTTAGGCGCGCGCCGCTACTGCGACAGTGCCTTCGCGACGTTGATGCGACCCGCCCCGTAGAACGGGTCTTTCCCCGGCGCACCCAGATCATCCACGCCGTTGAGCAGCAGCTGCTTGATCTGCGCCGGCTGCCCCTTGCCGTACTTCGCGATCAGCTGCGCCACCAGGCCGGTAACGTGCGGCGCCGAGTTCGACGTGCCCGCCCCGCCGAGAATGAAGGTGCCCGAGATGCAGGGGAATGTCGCGCTATTGCCAACCACCTGGAGGAAATGACGCGCGCAGAGCGCCGATACGAAGCCGTTGGCGCTACCGCCCGGGGCCGCCACCGTGACGTCCTGCTTGCCGAAGTCACTGTAGTCCGCTGGCGCGTCCACGTTCCCCCAGGGCCCGGCGAATGGCGTCCCCGACGTGGGCCCAGTGGCCGAGACGCAAATGACGTGCGGCGCCTCGCAGAACGCCGAGAAATTCCGCCCGTCGCCATCGAGGTCCAGCGCATCGTTGCCAGCGGAGACGACCACGACCATGCCCGCGCGATGCGCGTAGTTGAAAACGCGATTGGTCAGTCCGACTAACAAACCGGCGGTGCTCTTGTCGATGCCCCCGGTCACACCGAGGCTCATGTTCGCGACGTCTGCCCCGTGGTCGGCCGCCCAGACGAGTCCCGCGAAAAGGGCGCCGAACGACCCGCTGCCCGTAGCGCCGAGCACCTTGATGCCCATGAGGCGGGTGCGCGAGCCGACGCCGGCGAAGACCACCGCGTTGGACGACACCTGACTGGCCACCAGCGTTCCGTGGCCGCCCAGGTCATCCAGCTTGTTCCGGGTCGGGAAGAGCGCCGTGAGTATGGCGTCGTCGGTCGGAACGAACGACACGGACCGCGAGAGGTCCACGAGCCCGTTCATGTCGAGGTTGTCGTAGTCGATGCCACTGTCGAGGATCGCCGCCGTGACGTTAGGCGAACCGAGATTCCCCGCGGCCCAGGCGGCGGCCGCGCTGATCGCGCGCATGTTCCACTGGAGCGCGTTGAAGAGGGCCGCGGCGGCGGGGTTGCTTGGGCTGAGGGCCGAGACGTCCCCCGGGATCTCGCCACCGGGCTGGCCGCGCGAGAGCTGGACGAGGATGTCGTCGTACACCGCGGCCACGCCGGTCGAGCGTCGCAGCGTCGCACGCGCGTTGACCGAGAGACCGCTGACACCGGCGAATCCCGCGCCATCCGCCACGAAGTCCACCGAGCCACCTAACGAGGCGACGGTCTGCCGGAAGTCCTTTCGGACCGGGCCGTTGAACTCGACGATCGATCGATCGGTGGCCGCGGCTTGCACCGCGACGTTCACGGCTGGAATGCGGGCTGCGGTGGGCTGCACGGGGGCATCCGAGCACGCCGAAAGCACCACGGTGAGCGCGGCAACGGAAAGCACGGTCATCTTCATCAGGGCATCCTCGAGTGGCGGGGGCGGCCCGGAATGTCCTTGCGGTACCAAGGATTGTCAACGACGACGCCCGCGGGACGTCAGGGCCGCTCGAGCACGCTGCTCAATTCCCGAACACCACGACCGATTTCGGACACATCGACCGTAGTGAACCCAAGTGAAGGCCCGGCTCGCGGATCACTGGGGAACGACGCCCGCACCCTTCGACGGTTCACCGAGGTGGTCGCGCATGAACGCCACGATGCGCCGCGCCGCGTCCACCGCGTTAGGCCGAGTCCACTCGTAGATCACGTGGCCCATGCCGGCGTAGGTGGCGAGCTGCACCGGCCGGTCGAGTCGCCGCAGCGCCGTGAAGAGCTTCTGCGCGTCGTGATACGCGTTGTCCTTGTCGCCGTGGATGAGCAGGAGCGGCGTGCGGATCCGGTCGGCGCGATAGTACGGCGAATTCTCGAGATAGCGCATCACGTTCGCCCATGGGTGCGTCCCCATGCGTGCCTGTCCCGACTCGGACCATCCGATCCAGAACGACCCGCCGTTCTCGTCCAGGTAGCCATAGGTGCCGGCGAGGTCGTAGATCCCGCTCACCGCCACCGCCGCGCGAAACAGGTTCGTGCCGCTGATGATCGCCCCCGTCCCATACCCGCCAAACGACTGCCCCGCAATTGCCAGCCGGTTGACGTCAACGTATCCGAGCTCCGCGGCGCGGTACACCTGTGGCAGGAGCTGGTCGATCATCTCGTTGAGCGGGTTGCCGGCCTCGCGGTTCGGGCCTAACGGGAGGCTCGCGAGCACGACGGCGTATCCTCGACTCGTGAACAACAGCGTCGGGATCGTGAGGTCCTGCCCGCCGCCGAAGACCTCCGCCTGACGCGACCGATCCCCGCCAGGGTACATGAGAACCACAGCGGGTAGGCGATCCCCTCGCTTGGCGCCAGGCGGAAGGAGGACCGCGGTGCGTGCCTTCGCCATGGCGCCGGCATAGCCGGGGATGCTCGTCTCGAAGACGTCGGCCGAGCCGACGGCGACAGCCTCGAGGCGCTCGTCGGCCTGGGAGACGCGCTCCTTCCGAGCGAAATCGGCCTGGAATCGATAGACGTCAGGCGGCGTGCGGATGTCCTGATAGAGTGCGAACACCTGCTGATGGCTCGCGTCGCCCATCAGATTCGCCAGGCGTGCTCGTCCCTTCCAGAGCACGGTCGGCTTGCCGGACCTCACGTCGAAACGCAACGCAGCTCGCTCGCCGGTCGCGACCTCGGTGACGAGCACAGTGACCGATGCGCCGTCCGGCTGCCAGACCGTCCGCGGGTCGGCTCGCACGAGATCGTCGATCGTCCAGGCCGAGTCGACCGCGATGCGGGTCGGCGCAGCGCCATCGAGCGGAATCACAGCCAGGGCGCGCGGTCGCGGGTCGCCGTATCCCTTGTCGTCGATCGGGTCGGTGCCGACCACGACCGACTTCCCGTCCCTGGTGAACCAGTGATGCGTTGGCGCGAGAGGACCTAACGACTCACCAAGCCGGCGTGGGGCACCTGGGCCGGTGGGGTCCACAGTCACCAGCCAGAGCTGGCCGCCCTTCATGTACACGAGGGCGTCGTCCGTCGGGTGCCAGGCATAGTTGCGCCCGTGATAGTCGTTGAGCAGCGGCAGGTCGGCGACAATGAGCCTCGGCGCGCCGCCGCCCGCGGGCACGACCGCGAGATCGACCGAGCTCGCCTGGCTCGTGATGCCGCCATCCTTGAATACCGACAGGTAGCTCACCCACCGTCCGGACGCCGACAGGCGCAGCACCGACGGACGCGGCTGGGCCATCGCATCCACCAGGGCTCGCGTCGCACCGGTGCGCACATCGACGCTCGTGACCGCCGCGTTGTTCTCCCGGGAGAGGAATGTCTGCCTCGGCGTCGATTCCCCCGGTTTGGTGGACTTCACCTCCTCACTGCCGCCCCGAAGCACGGTGACCGTCGGCACATCCGCGTTAGGCTTCGCCGAAGTGGGGGCGGTGGGCGGCGCGGGAAGCCAGGCGGCGTCCCCCGTGTCCGGCGCCGTTGGGACGTACACGAGACGGCCGTCCGGCGACCACTGCGGCTCGTCACCCGTCCACAGCTTGGCCTTGATGCGAGCCGGGGCGGCCTTCCGGACCCGGGCGGTGGCGATGTCGAACACCCAGAGCTGCGGCGTTCCGTCCTTGTCGGAATAGAACGCGAGCGTTTCACCGTTTGGCGACAGCGACGGGGCCCAGCAGCTCCCACCGGGGCAGATCTCTGTCGCGCGGCCGGCCGGCGTCCCGCGGTCCGAGAGGTACACCTTCCCACCGACGACAAAACTCGGTGTTCCGTTCGGCTGGAAGCGCGTGGAGAGGTTCACGCTTCCCGGCGACTGGCGGATGACGTAGGCGATCCGTCGTCCGTCGCGCGACACGGACAAGGTGGAGCTCCAGAGGAACTCGCGTGCGTCGAACGCGAGGTCGAACGGCAGCGCGCCCTGCGGTTCGGGCCCCGGTCGGACGGGGCTGCGATCGGGTGCGGTGTTCTGCGCGCCGATGAGGTCTCCACTCGCGAAACAGAGCGCGGCCGTCAACGCCATGGTCGGCAGCCCGCTTCGAGTGCAGTGCGTGTTCGGTTTCCGGGACTTGTTCATGGACGACCGTCCGTGCCGGGATCGCGACGCCTAACGCCAGGATCGAGTGGATCGAGCGCAATCGTTGAGACCGAAGCCGTTGCTGACGCTCGCATACAGCAAACAGTGCGAGGGACTCAGGCAGGCGTCAACGTGCGGGCGCGCTCGAGCGCCCTCCGCTGCGATCGATCCGAGCCTGCGCGACGGGATGACAACGGGTGTGCCCGGGCGTTAGGCCACGCCTGGCCTGTTTTACGCCGGTGGCGTTGGTCAGTGGTCGCGGATCCACTTCGCCAGCGCCTCGACCAGGTCGTCGGCGAGGGTCCGATCGGGCGCGTTGTACGCCGTCGTGAGCAGTTGGAGGTTGGCGCGGACCTCTTCGAGCGACCGCGGCTCCGTCTTCAAAACGTGATCGGCCAACGGGCTCAGATGGTAGTCGACTGCTTTGCGCGCGGATCGGCGCGCGGTGACCAACCGCCCCGCGTCCTCCACCGGGTCGACCTGAACGTCCTTCCCTCCCTGCATTACCAGCACTGGCGCGGCGATGCCCGCCGCGGCCTGGGCCGGTTCGAACGACGCCAGCTCGCGACCGATCCGGGCGACCATTGGAGACATCAAGGCGCTCAGGATCGCGACGATCTGCGGGTTGGACGACGCCGACTTCGGATCGACGTCCTGCCCCGCGACGAAGGAGCGCAGCGCGGCCCGGACCGGCGCCATCTCCGCCTCCACCTGCTCGGGTGTCATCTTGGCGCTACCCAGGATGTTCTTCTCGAGCTGCACCTCGAGGATCTCGCGCAAGCTGCGGCCCGGCGCCGAGATCAGGATCACGCCACGAATCCGGTCGCCGCGCGACTCGGCCAGGCGGGTGGCGTGGATGCCGCCCTCGCTGTGTCCCGCGACGAAGACGCGTGCGGGATCGACCTCGGCCCTCGAGCGCAGGAAGTCGAGCGCGGCGCTCGCCTCGTCGCGATAGGTGTCGAGGGTGAGATCGGCGATCGGCAGGCCGGGATTCTTGCCGCTGAACGCCTTGTCGAAGCGAAGCACGGTCACGCCGCGCGCGGCCAGCGCTTCGGCCAGGAGCCGCGCGCTGCCATTCTTCCCGGGCAGCAGGGGGCTGTTCCAATCGCGATCGGTCGGTCCGCTGCCCGCGAGGAGCAGGAGGCCGGGCCCGGTGCCCAACTCGGGATGGACGAGGGTGCCGGGGATGGTCCGGCCGCCCGCGACGAAGGTGACTTCCTCGGAGACGATTTGAGAACGAGCGGCTTCGGCGGTCATGGGTTGACTGGCGAGGACGGCGGCCAGCAGGGCGATGTGTAGCATGGGCCCGTGGCTTCGTGTGAGGGTGGGTAGCATCGATCCCAATTCTAACGCCCATTCGCGGTCGTCGTCGTTGTCGGCGAGGCGATGATGGACCGCGTGCAAATCTCGCCGAAGACCGTGGGCCACCATGTGCAGCACATTTACGACAAGATGGGCGTCTCGACACGTGCCGCACTGGCAATACTTGCGCTCGAGCGAGGTTTACTGCAGGACTGAGCGATCACCGTGCGACGTCGACTGCCATGCCCTCTGAACGCGACAAGATGCTGGCGGGTGAACTGTACGATCCGCTCGATGCCGATCTGGTTGCGCGGCGCGTCCGTGCGCGCGACTTCTGTCAGGCGTTGAATGCCTCGCATGAGGGTGAGACCGACCACCGCCGCGCGATTCTACGCGGCCTGTTTGGCACCGGTGGCGATACCGTCTGGATGCAGCCGCCTTTCTACTGTGACTATGGCGAGAACATTCGCCTGGGCGAGCGCGTCTTCTTCAACTTCAACTGCGTGGTGCTGGACGTCTGCCCCGTGACCATCGGCGACTTCACCCTCTTCGGGCCGGCCGTCCAGATCTATACCCCACTGCACCCCTTCAATGCTGCCGCTCGGCGACGAGAAGAATACGGGAAACCGGTGGAGATCGGCTCTGATGTGTGGGTCGGCGGCGGCGCCATCATCCTGCCCGGTGTCTCGATCGGACCGCGCGCCGTCATCGGGGCCGGCAGTGTCGTCACTCGAAGCATTCCCGCCGGTGTGTTCGCCGCGGGCAACCCCTGTCGCGTCATTCGGGAGATTACCGAGTGACCGCGTAGCGCCATGATGCGGCACCCGCCATCACATGCGAATCTTCCTTCAGCGCGTCGCAGACGCCTCGCCCCTGGTGCCAGCCCTCGGCTACACGGCCGCGGTGTGGTTCGCCAGCCTGGTGGGTACCCTGGCTGCGCAGACGTGGGTGCTGCTGCTGGCGGCGCTGGGCCTCTGGGTTGCCGCCGGGCTGCTGCTGTTCATCGTCGTGATCTGGTTCCGCGACGACGATTGGCTGGCCGCAGGGTTCCTGCTGGCCATGACGCTGCTCCTGAGCGCGTGGACCGGCGACCTTCTGGCGGTGGTGGTCAAAGAGCGCTCGCTGGGGCCGGCCGTGCTCGCCGCGCGCCAGGGATACTCCTCGGCGTCGTCCTCCGCACTGTTCTTGGCGTACCGATCATGGGAGGGCTCGTGGCATCCCTTCGCTGGCTTACACACCGCCGTCGAGAGACGGTGCGCGCTCGGCGGCCGCACTCTGTGCCTCGCGAATCAGCGTAGACCCATCAGCGCCCGGACGTTCTGGTCGGTGTCCGCATCCATCGGGAAAAAGCACTCGATGCGCAGCTCCTGCAGCGTGACGTCCTGCGGCGTCCCGAGCGTCGTGACGGCCGAGAAGAACGTGTATGTCCGGCCGTGCTTGACGAAGACGATGGGGATGACGGGGACCAGCGGTGCGTCGGGATCAGGACGCGACCAGCGGTCTGGCACGCCGGGAAAGGCCAGCACATCCGCCAACAGCTGTACGGTCGCCTCGTCCGCCACCCCACCCACCGCCTCGCGCTGCACGCGCCTAACGAGCGACTGCGCCACCGCCTCCCAGTTGGATACGCAGGGGCGGAGCCCGGCAGGATCGAACATCATCCGGACGACGTTCAGCGGTGACGGCACGGGTGCGTCGTCGAGCAGGTGACCAAAGAACCGGGTGGCGGCGGCGTTCGTCGTCAGGATGTCCCACGTCCGGTTCATGACCACGGCCGGATACGGCTCCTGCTTCGCCAGGATGGCATCGAGCGCCACGCGCACAGCGCGAAGCTCTGGCGCATCGAGATGCGACTCGAGAAAGATCGGCGCGTACCCCGCCGCGAGCAGAAGCCCGTTCCGCTCGCGGAGAGGCACATCGAGTGCCGTCGCCAACTGAAGCACCATCTCCCGACTCGGCTTGGCTCGCCCCGTCTCGACGAAGCTCACGTGCCGAGGCGATACGTCCGCTTCGATCGCGAGTGCGAGCTGACTCATCCCTCGCACGTCACGCCAGAACTGCAGCAGCGTTCCAACCTGACTGGGTCGCCGTTTCGGTCGACCGGGCGATGTCACCGAGCCGCGAGCGCGGGTTCGGAGTGGGCGCCTTGTGACGTCGCGCGGTGCCATGCGTGCGCCTCGAGTGGCTGGTCCAGCGGGGGATTCACGAAGTGTCCGGCGTAGTTCGCCATCAACGAAAACGCCATCCCCAACACCACTTCAAGTGCTTGCGCCGAGGTGTATCCCGCAGCGTGAAAGCGCGTCCGCTCCCCCTCGCCGACGGCTCCGCGCTCTCGCACCATCGCGCGCGCGAAGTCGCTCAGCGGGCCGAATCGGGCGTCGGTTGGCGAGTCACCTGTGCGCAGCGCGTCCACGATCTCGGCGGACACGCCCTCCTTCCGGGCCATGAGCGAGTGAAACGCCATGCACCACGCGCAGTCGTTCTCGAATGCGGCGGTCAACGACAGCACCTGGATCTCGGGGCCGGACAACGTGCCGTTCTGGTACGTGTCGCGGATCGCAAGAAAGCCCTCGAGCAGCGACGGGGACTCGGCCATGCCAGCCGCGAGGTTGGGGATCATACCGACGCTCTGCTGTAGCGCGAGCAGAAGCGGCTTCGACGAGTCGGGGGCGGAGTCGAGCGTGTGAATGGGGAACCGGGACATGCGACCTCCGGAATTGAGTGAGCCGACCAACGACACGGGCAGGATAGGCGATGTCCGCCGGTCGCTCCATTCTCTCGGAGGTAAGCATCCGTCCTCTGGTCTCGCTCTCGCCATCGCCTAACGTGCGATCGACGGGCGAGCGTCAATCCGGCATTGTGAACGGATCCACCAGCCTCGAAGCTATCCGTTCCTGTTGGCGCTGCGCCTACGCAGATTTACGTGGTGGCAGTACGCGAGGCTGCCTCGGCGAGTGGCATTGCGGAATTCCGGAGGCCTTCGTGAATCGTCCCGTGACAACACCTCAAATCGAGACCGGCTATTTGAACGGCGGAGGACGCGGAGGGAACCCTAAACCAGGTGTGGTCGGGATGATGCGTGAGGATGAGGGTGCGGTCGGGATGATGGGTGGTGCGGTCCGGATGATGGGTGAGGATTAGACCGGGTTCCCTCCGCGTCCTCTGCGTCCTCTGCGGTTGATGTTGTTTCATGTTTTTTGGCCGCAATGAGCTTCGGCGTTAGGCGACGACATCGATGGAGGCGATATGCATAGTCGGACGACGGCATTCCGCGGTGTTCGCTACGCGCTGGCATTGGCACTCATCGGCGCGCCGCTCTCCGCCCAGCAGAGCGTGCCAACGCCGGCCGTCCCCATCGATCCCGTTCCGGCGATCCTCGACGCGTTTCGGCTCCGTGAGGTCGTCGCGCTCGGCGATGCCCACGGTAGCCAACAGGCTCGAACGTTTCTGAAGTCACTGGTTCGCGACCCGCGGTTCGCGTCCACGGTCAACGACATCGTCGTCGAGTTCGGCAACGCCCGCTACCAGAGTCTCGTCGACCGCTACGTGAACGGCGCCGACGTCCCGCCGGACTCACTCCGGCAGGTCTGGCAGAACACGACGGTCGCCAACGAGATCCCGGTCGATGAGGAGTTCTTCCAGGTGGTGCGCGCGGTCAACGCGACGCTCCCGCGAGCGCGTCGACTCCGCGTGCTGCTCGGCGACCCGCCAATCGATTGGACCGAGGTGCACGACCGCGCGGACCATTTCCGATGGCTCGCCATGCGCGACAGTTATCCGGCGGCCCTGATCCAGATCGAGGTCCTTGCCAAACGGCGCCGGGCGCTCCTCGTGTACGGTCAGCTCCACTTCCAGCGCCTGAACGTGATGTCCAACCTCGACATGCAGGACTGGCGCATGCAGACGATCGTCAGTTTGCTCGAGCGCGCCGGCCCAACCCGGCTATTCACCATCTGGAACGTCGACGACGCACTGGCGACCGTTCAAGCCGACGTCGCGTCGTGGCATGCGCCGAGCCTCGCGATCATCCGGGGGACCAAGGTCGGGGCCGCGGACGCTACGGTGTTCGTGCCCTCGCCGGCCCGGTTTACGTTCCGCGGCGACACACCGGTCGAGGTCCCGCGCGACCAGTGGCGCGCCCTTCGCGCGGAGGACGAGCTTGACGCCGTGCTATACCTCGGGCCGCGCTCGGCGATGAAGGAGGTGCCGCTGTCCACAGGCATCTGCTCGAACCCGCGTTACATCGAGGAACGGCTGCGCCGAATTGCCCTGACGGGCATACCGCTGGCCGAAGCGGACCGAGTGAAACAATTGTGCGGCCGTGTTCCTCCAAAGAACTAGTTAGGCACCGAACCCAAACGCTCCTCCAACAGACGGGCGAACGTGAAACGACCCTCGTGCACCTCGTTGCTCCTGACTCTCTGCACGCTGCTCCCTGTTTCAGCGTTCGCGCAGGAGGCCGGCTCGCGCCCGCAGAACGTCGCCGAGCTCCAGAAGCTCGACACGATGCTGGCCTTCATGCGGCAGCGGAACGCGCGGGACTACGCCATCACCACGCCCAATGGCATCGATGAATCCAGGTACGTGGAGATCGGTGGCCTCGAGCAATTCATCACGGTTCGCAGCGAAGATCGGCGCAATCCGGTTCTCCTGTTCCTGCACGGAGGGCCGGGCGATGCCACCAATCCGTGGGGCTATGCCGTGTTCCGTTCCTGGCTCAAGTCCTTCACTGTCGTTCAGTGGGATCAGCGGGGTGCCGGCCGAACCTTGGGGCGGAACGGACGGTCGTCAGGCCCTACGATCACGATCCAGCGCATGGTCGACGACGGGATCGAGCTGACGGAGCTGCTCCGCAAGGAACTGAATCAGGACAAGGTCATCCTCGTCGGGCATTCGTGGGGCTCGATACTCGGCGTGCACATGGCGAAGGCCCGACCGGATCTCTTCTACGCATTCGTCGGGACTGGTCAGGTGGCCGATCCGATCCGGAACTATGCCGTCGCCTACGAGGAGCTTCTGAAGTCGGCGGAGCGCCGCGGAGACCATCGCGCTGTCCGGGAGCTCAGAGAGGTGGGTCCTCCGCCATGGCGGGACGGTCGCGGCTACGCGGTCCAACGGAGATGGGCAAATCTGTTCGAGCATGCCGACATCTTCCTCCCATCCACCCTGGGTCTCGCCCTCGCTGCCCCGGGCTACTCAGCGCGCGACGTCAACGATTGGCTCGACGGACAGGGGTTGAGCGCCGAGCGCCTCGTCCCGCAGACGAGCGCACTCCCTGCAGCAGCTCTCGGCGGCGAGTTCTCCGTCCCGGTGTTCGTGATCCAGGGTGCCGAGGACTTCACCACTCCGACGAGCCTCGCCAGAAGTTTTGTAACGTCGATCCGTGCCCCCCGTAAAGCATTCGTTACCATCGAAGGCGGCCACTTCGCCGTATTCACGAAGTCGGATGATTTTCTGGCGGAGCTGGTCGCGCGAGTGCTCCCCCTTGTGAAACGGCCCTGATTGCGTGCGTGAGGCCGGATGGATCTGGTGGCCCGGGTCCGTCGCCTTGTCACACCCGATTCAACAGGTCGTGTCTCTCGATGCGCGGTCAGTGAAGCGGCTGGCAGTGGTTTGGATGGCGAAATAAGAATCTTGGTTCCGTCCACCTCCGCGAGAGACTTCGTATGCGCGTCTGGCGAGATATTCCGCCGGCTCGGGCCTGGCAGACACTGCTTCAACCCGTCATCGACAGCCTCAAGAACCGCGAGACGCAAGTTCGCATGAGCAATCTGCTGGATGCGATCAAGCTCTACGACCTGCTGCGCAAGGATGCGATTGACACGCTCGAAGATCGGGCGCGCCTGCTCGACATCATTGCGGACCAGGTGGACGAGATTTTCGCCACCGCCTACAAGTTTCATGTGGGTCAGGTGGCGAGAGACACCAAGACCGGCAAGGCGGCGCTCAAGGCCAGAGGGGAGACGAGCTCCGCGTTCTATGTGAAAGGCGATCACAAGATTCCGCTGGCCGCGCTCAGTCGCCGAGCGCGCACCAAGGCTGGATATCTTCGCGCGCTCGCCGCGCACTACCGCAGCCATGCCGACAGTATCAATCCCCAGGCGTTCATCGACATCGTGTTTCGGGCGCCGCAGGTCAAGCAGGGGAAGGCCATCGGGCTCGTTCCCGGCGTACGTCTCGAGGGGGTCGATCCCGCCGGGCGTGGGTGGGAAGTCACCTGGGACCCGGGCACCGATGATATCACGGTGGCCAATAGCATGGGCATCTACGCCAAGCGATGGCTCACCCAGCTGCGCAGAGATGCGACCACGCCGCCACTGTTCGTGTGGCTCGAAGCACAGGAAGTGTGCAGGACCAAGGACGAAGCCGGTCAGGTGAACACGGTTAAGATGGTGGGCGACGAAGAGCTTCGTTCGACCGTGTGGACCGTGCACGTCACTGACGGAGGCGTGGTACAACAGGGGAAGTTCGTCGAGGACGGATACCGCTGGGAACCATTCGACACGCAGTGGGTGACGGGCGCGGACTCCGACAAGGGAAAGCATCACACACTGGCCTACGTGTGGACGACACACAAGGAATTGTTCTGCGAGCTGCACAACCCGCGTCAGGGACGCGAATGGGACTCATTTCATCATTCCTCGTTCCTGCGAGGCGGGTTGGTGCTGTGTGCGGGAATGATCGGCGCGCGACAAGGGAAGATCATTTTCATCAACAACAACAGCGGTCATTATCAGCCCTCACCAGCCAACCTGCAGAAGCTCGTCAAACATCTCAACAAGCGGAGCGCATTCGCCGACAATGCGGTCGTCGAACTCGCTGGGCGGGAAGGAACGCCATTGTCGCCAGCCGCCTTCGCGGCCTCTGGCGCAGTGGCGCTGCCGTCCGCACCTGCGGCAGCAGCCGCCGCGGCGGCTGCCGCCGCGCCACTCGCTCCTCCGGCGGCAGCTGGCCCGGCATGGGTGCGGCCGGGGGGCGCACGCCAGCCTGGCGCTGGCAACGCACCGGGTATTGGCGCGAGGCGAGGGCGCAGTGAGACGGGATGCACTTCCCGATCGACCCGCCGGGGACTTCACGCGTAGAGAGTGAATCGGCGCGCATCCAGAGGCCGATGTCCAGGCCCGGCGAGCGCGATGCGCTGACGCCTAACGCTGGTCAGCACGCAGGAAGTCCCTTCCGAGCATCCGGACGCTGCTCTTGTGCACCTCGCCTCTCTATGGTAGCCTGAGGCTGGCGTGCAGGACGCCTCCCGTCCGCGGACAGGACTGAGTCCACCTGAGCAGTCGCCAGTCGTTCGGATGGTTGCCGAACCTCCTTTGCCCGACGCCAGCGGACCACGGGCTCATGCAAGGAGGCTCGTCATGCCCGTCCGTCGCCTGCCCGTCCGCCCCGACCTCGAGCAGCTCCAGCGTCAGGCCAAGGAGCTCCTCCGCGCCATCAAGGCCGCCGATGCGAACGCGGTCGCCGAATTGCGCGAGCACCATCCCGAATTAATCGACCCTGCCGCCGCGAAGTTGGCCGACGCGGAGCTCGTGCTCGCGCGGAGCTACGGCGCTTCGAGCTGGACGAGACTCGTCCACGCGGTGCAGCTCGCGGACGCGATCTGGCGCGATGACCTCGACCGCGTCCGCGCGCTCATCACGCGTAATGCGGCCCTCATCCAAGAGCAGGTCCTCACTGGCACCGACAGCAACTGGGGGCCGCCGATGACGTTCGCCGCGAACCTTGGCCGCGACCGCATCATCCGTCTCCTGTACGACCATGGTGCGAGAGATCTCGAATCGGCCGCCGGGCGCGCGGCGCTTCAGGGCAAAACCGACACGGTGCACCTGATCTACGATCTGGCGGGGCGACCGTCGCTCGAGAAGTTGACGCTTGCCGGTCCCGCGTACACCCTGAGCGTGGAAGGAACTGCCGTCCTGCTCGCGCTGGGTGCTCGCGTCTTCGGGCCGGAGGGTATAGACCGGAACACGATGGAGCACCTTCTCGGGACCGACAGTCGGAACCCGTCCGCGAAGCACCGCATCCTGGAGATGTACGCCGAGCACGGCTTCGAGCCTCCTGATACGCCGGTGATGGCCCTCCATCGCGGTCGGATCGACCTGCTCGAGACGCATCTCGCACGTGACCCGAACCTGCTCACACGCACGTTCGACATCGCCGACGTCTTTCCGCTCGCCCCGGCCTGCGCCCGGGACCCGTACACCGCTCAAGGGACGCCGGTGCACGGGACGACGCTCCTTCACATCGCCGCCTACTTCGACGAAGTGGAGATCGCGGAGTGGCTGCTCGACCGGGGCATGCATCCGGACGCGCACGCAGCGATCGATGCCGATGGCTTCGGCGGCTACACCGCGCTCTTCTCGACGATAGTCTCACAGCGCAACTTCTGGGTCAACTACGGCAAGGGCCAACCGGACGAAGCGCGCTTCACACGCCTCCTGCTGGACCGGGGCGCCGACCCGAACGTCCGGGCGTCCATCCGAGCCCGCCTGGAGGAGGGACACGGGGGCGGACCGCTTCGCGAGTACCGCAACGTGACGCCACTCGACTGGGGCAAGCGGTACCACGCGAAGATCTTCGTGAGCCGGGAGTCGATGCGGCTGGTCGAGGCGCGAGTCCAGGGGTAAAGCCCATTTGGGTCGGCCTGCGCAAGCTGCGGTGGCGTTAGGCAGCCACGGACCGTTGGCGGGCCCCCGTGACGTCGTGGTGGTCGGAACGAGGGCCGACGCGACCTACTTGCCCATGGACGAGCCCGGCGTGATTATTGGCTCCGCATCGGATCCGTTCGCTCCCTACGTCGAGACATCCCATGGCAGAGAAACAACAAAAGGCGGACGCACCGGTCATCCCCCTGAAGGATTGGCTCGACAAGACCAGTTCCATTGGGAGGTCACGCAGCAAGGAGCTCCAGGCGCTCGATACCGCACTCGGGAATTACCACAAGGCAGGCGGGAAAAGCACGCAGGCGAAGGCGGAGCTCGAGAAGCGCCTCGAGGCATGGAAGCGCACGCAGGGCCTGGGTGACGAATGGAAGAAGTCCACGCGAAACAAGGGTGGCTACGTCGAGCTGCTCACCACCCAGCTGAAGGGCGGCGATACCGATACGGCGTGGGGACTCGTTCCCGACTACATGCACGAGACGCTGATCCACGATCGGCTCGGCGTGCTGTATCTCTTCAATCATGTGTCGGTCAATCCCAAGCTCTTCAACGTCATTCTCGAAGGCGGGCTGGCGGTTATGGGGAGCTCCCTCTCCTTCGCGGGTGCCGACGTCACGAAGGCATGGGGTGGAGGACTCGGCGACCTGGCAGCCAAGCAGGCCGGGGCCTCCATGCAGAGCGTGATGGTGGTCGGAGCGCCGATCATCGACGGCAGCTGGACCGCCACGTTGAACACGGTGGTGAAACCGGCGATGCGCTCGACGCTCGACACGTGGGCAGTGACGATCCGCAACTGGTTCACCCAGTTCGTCAACAAGCTGATCGAAAAGCTGAAGGAGACATGGAAGTGTGAGCTGCCAGCCGCGGCGGTGACCGGCATCCTCAACTCCGTCTGTACCATGGTGCTCGAGTCCACGCAGGCCGGGGTTGTGTCCGGCGTCGTCGACACGACCAAGGGGGCGATTCTGACGGTCGACAGCGTCATGACGCGCGTGTCGGCGTGGAAGTCCGGCCAGAACGTGGCGTTGGTGTCGGGTCATCCAGCCGCCGTGAGCGATGCGATCCTCCGCGGCATGAACATGAACATCGGCGAAGGACTGTGGAAGTTGCTCAAGGGGGCGGCCAATATCGGCGTCGCGGCCGGAACGGCCGGAGCGGGCCTGATCGTGGGCATCGTGGTCGCCGCCGCCGAAATGATCGCCAAGATCATCTTTCGACTGTTCGAAGTGACGCACATGCGCAAGTTCTGCGAGAAGGCTGCCGAGCACTGGCGGAACAGGACGCGGGCGGACGCGATTCACCTCCAACCGTTCGCGTTCGGCAAGTTCTACCGGAAGCATGCGCTCATCGCGCCAGCCCTGGCTGTGCTCACGTTGAACAGCGGCATTTGCGGCAGCAAGATGTCGTGGCTGTCCATGTTCAAGGAGGACGGCAATCCGATTTCCACGGAGGCGTTTCGCGACGGCGCGGCGCACCTGGATTCCCTCAAGGTGTGGGGGGCGGAGTATGTGAGAAATGCAGGGTTCTCCTTCAGTAGCAGCGACGAGACGGTTGGCAGTCTGCTGAAGTTCTCCGCTGGAGCGCTCACGTTGGGTGGCCAGTCCGCTACGGCACACGCGAAGGACCTCAGCACCACGGGCGCCAGGGTCCGGGACTGGCTCAAGCGCGCCGCTACGTGACGACCTAACGACGCGCGTTCCCGTCGCGTCATCGCCGCACGCTGTCCCAGCTCGTCACGGCCATCCGCCGGGCCGTCGCCCCTGACGGCTCTGCGGCGCCCAGTCTCCGCCACGGAGCGACATGTCGAGCCAGATACTCGTAGCGACGCCGGAGCGCACGGAGATTCTCCGTTTCTCCGAAACGGTTCGCATCGGTCGTGCGGAGACGAACGGTGTCGTGATCAGCAGCGACCTGGTGAGCGGCGAGCACCTCGAGTTGCGGAAGACCGGCGAGGTGTGGGAGATCGTCGACCTCGACAGCACGAACGGGACGTTCATCGACGGCGAGCGCGTCACTCGCGCACCCCTGGGCGCCGAGACCGTGGCGCGATTGGGTCCCGGCGGTCCCGAGCTGCGCCTAACGATACCCGGCTATTCCGCACGAGGCGGGACCCGGAAGGTGCTCGCGGAGGACATCGTCAACCGGTACCTCGCGGACGATGTGCCCGTTGCCATGTCGCCGCGCACCGGCTTGATCCGGTCGGCGTTGAAGGAACAACGTGAAAAGGAGACGCATTCCTGGTTGATGCGCATCCGCCACCTTCGCG
>Ga0207681_10000802_pt1 | contig 20700 bp, 23 predicted proteins | sample KBSS53metaG_FD_184324 | JGI IMG/M metagenome (GOLD analysis project Ga0207681, IMG submission 184324) | Switchgrass rhizosphere microbial communities from Kellogg Biological Station, Michigan, USA - KBS S5-3 metaG (SPAdes) (version 2) | ecosystem: Host-associated > Plants > Roots > Rhizosphere... | reverse complement strand
GAACCGCTTGGTCTCCCTCAACTGCCAGTTGATCGGCCCCAGCTTGTCGCCAAGCTCGACAAGGCCTTGCTCGACGAAGTTGGCGAGGGCCGGCCCCACCTCGGCCAGGTTCCTGCGGTTGGTGCAATAGCCCGAACCTTTGAGAGCGAAGCGGAAGTGATCCGGCACCGCATCGCGCCACTTGGCGAAGCTTGCCGGCTTCTGCAGGCGATAGAACGTCGCGTTGATCTCGGTCGCGGTGAGCCGGGCGGCGAGGTACTCCAGCTCGCGCGCCTGCACGAGCCCCTTGGGATAGAAGTTGTCGCGCCATTCCGGGAAGATCCACCCGCCAACGCCGACATGGATACGACCAGGCTTCAAGCTAAGCCCTTTCCCGGTATGCGGGAACTCGTGTCAGCCTTCATTTCGTCGCGTCCTTAGCTGCGCCCGGCCCAACCCGAATCCCGGCGAACGGAACACTCTCACACCTTCCCGCGTTCGGCGAGGAAATGAGGGCTAGGGGCAGACAAGGTCTGACGCGATGAACATCAAAAGCATGAGAGCGGCGCAATTCGCGACCATCGTGCTCGGAGCCGGAGTGACGGCGGGCGCGCTGATGGCGATGGCGACCCCCACGGCGATGAGCCGACATGGCGACGACACCTGGAAGGACCGCGTCGAGAACACTTACGGGCCAAGCTATGGTCCCGACTACGCCGTTGCCGACGTTCCGCCCCAGGATCTGACGCCGATGAAGTGGATCGGCACGCCGTCCCGCATGGATGCGGCCGGGCGAGACGATACGGCTGCGGCGCCGACTACGGACACCGACCTCGCCGATCTGCTGGATCACGACGATCCCTCCCTGGAGAGCGCGCGGTTCGAGCAGGTCATGGTCCGGCGCGGTTCGGACCCGCATGTCGCCGTGATCGACCAGAGCGACGCGGCGGGCGTCTCGGCCCAGGCCGCGCAAGAAGCGGCGGCGGACGTGCGAGGCGCGGTCAGCGCCGCCCCTGACGACAAGGACGATGGCGATGCCGCCGCGGACTCGTCCCTCGGGGCAAGCGCTGCGCAGCCTGCCGTCGGCACCTGACGCATTGGCCAACCGACACGTATTCACGACCGCTTCATGGGCCCTTACATAGAACTCCGTTGGATTTCGCGGGTCTGGAGTTGAAGGAATGGGCGCGGTGCGCTTGGCGGTAACGATGGCGGTGATCGGCGTGGCGGCGGGCGCTTGCGCGGCGGTCGCGATGATGCCCGCGTTCGCACCCTTTCGCGAACGCGATCGACGCTCCGAACAGCCGGCGATCGTGTTCGACCGCGCCAACGAACCAAGCTCGGGACAGGCCTACGCCGATGCCGGGCGGCAGCGTACCGAACTCGACTCCTCGTTCGCCATCACGCCCGGCCCTCGGGACGGCACGGTCGTGCTCGAACTGCCGCGCTGGGCGAACGAAGCGAAGGATTGGGTGGGCGTGGGTGAACGGGCGCTGGGAGCCTGGCGTAGCTGGAGCCGGCCCGATGTCGCCAGCGAACCCAACGCGGACGCGACCGAACGATACGTGCGCCCGACCCCGCGCTATGGCGGACCTTCCGAGGACCGCGGCTATGATGCGCCGGCGTATCGCGACGACCGGCCCCGCGCGGAACCGCCAGCGTACAGAGAAAACGACGAGGCCGTCTACGAAGCGGCCCGGCGCGCCCGCGAGGCCGAGGATCACGGCGAAGACTGGTAGGTCGTCGCCCTCCTGGGACGAGCGCTGCCTGATCATGCCGCTGCGCATCCGACTGGCCCAGGCGAACGTGTTCGAAACTCTGGAAAACGCAGCCGCCACGGTTCCGAATCGTGGCGGCCCACGCTTATGGCGGATCGGGTGAGCGCTTCCATCGTCATCGGCAACGACCCTTCCGGCCGCCCCGTCGAGATCGACGTGGGCGAGTTGCTGGCCACGCGCCTGCTGGTCCAGGGCAATTCCGGCTCGGGCAAGTCGCACTTGCTGCGCCGCCTGCTGGAGGAGAGCGCGCCGCTGGTGCAGCAGGTGGTGATCGATCCCGAGGGCGACTTCGTGACGCTGGGCGAAGCCTTCGGCCACGTCGTGATCGATGCCAGCGCCTACGCCGAGGCCGAGATCGGCCGCCTCGCCGCCCGCATCCGCAAGCATCGGGCCTCGGTCGTGCTCGCGCTCGACGAGCTGGAGATCGACCAGCAGATGAAGTGCGCCGGGCAGTTCCTCTCGGCCCTGTTCGATGCCCCGCGCGAGGAGTGGTATCCCGCGCTGGTGGTGGTCGACGAGGCGCAGATGTTCGCCCCCGCCGCAGCCGGCGAAGTGAGCGAGGAGGCGCGCCGGATCAGCCTGGCGGCGATGACCAACCTGATGTGCCGGGGCCGCAAGCGCGGGCTTGCCGGCGTGATCGCGACCCAGCGCTTGGCCAAGCTCGCCAAGAACGTCGCGGCCGAGGCTTCGAACTTCCTGATGGGCCGCACCTTCCTCGATATCGACATGGTCCGCGCCGCCGACCTGCTCGGCATGGAGCGGCGCCAGGCCGAAGCGATCCGGGACTTGTCGCGCGGGCAGTTCCTCGGCTTGGGCCCGGCGATCAGCCGTCGGCCCGTAGCCGTCAACATCGGCGCGGTGCGCACTGGCAGCCGCGCCGTGGTGCAAAGCTTCTCGCCCCCGCCCAGCGCCTCGCCCGAGGAGCTGCACGCCCTGCTCCACGACAACCTCCACCACGAGCCCGCGCGCGATCTGCCACGCCCGCCCGTCCCGCGCGCCGAGCCCGAGCAACTCGCCGAGCGGATCGCGCAGGCGGCGAGCGCGCCGATGCGTGGCCCACCGGAACTGCCCGAAGTCGATCCGGCGGAGGCCGAGGCGGCCTTGTCCGAGATCCTGGCGCAGATGGTCGAGGAAGAGGGCTGCACCTTCCAGCCCACCGCGACGCTGTTCCAGGACTTCTCGCTGCGCTGCCGAATGCGCGGATTGCCGACCCGCGGCCTCGATGTCGTGCGGTTCAAGCGCGGCTTCGCGATGGCCGTCGCGGGCATCCGCGAGCAGGACGAGCGCTGGACCGACTTGCTCGACCTTGCCACCAGCGTGCCCGACGAACTGCTCGCGCCGTTCCTGCTTATCGGCAAGGCCGCTGCCGAGGGCCGCGCCTGTCCCGACGATGCAGAGCTGGCACGCGCCTACGGCACCAGCTCGCCGCGTCGCATCCAGCGGCTGCTCGACCATCTCGAGAAGGACGGCCTGCTCGTCGTGCGCACCGACTTTTCGGGCAAGCGCTCGGTCGCGCTGCCACATCTGGGGCTGGCAACCGCCGCGATCGCGGCGTAGAGTCTGTCCGCTTGAAGCGGCGTCGGCACCGGCCCACGCCCCCACCCGACCTCCCATAGGGTACTATCGTTGGGAGGTCGGGTGGGGGCGTGGGCCGGTGCCGCTTAAACAGGAAAGACTCTAGCTTCCCCGCATGGCAGAGATCGTCAACCTGAGGCAGGCGCGCAAGGCGAAGCAGCGCGCCGAGCACGCGGCCGAGGCGCAGGCCAACCGCGCGCGCCACGGTGCGACCAAGGCCGAGCGCCGTACCATCCGCGACGAGGCGGAACGGCGGCAGCGCACGCTCGACGGCGCGCGGCGCGAGGACTGATGCGCACGACCTACAGCGACGCCACCGTGCGCCTCTACCACCTCGACGATGGGGCCGAAGGCGGCACCGCGACCACGCTGTTCTATGGCTCCCTCTCCGAGGCCTTGCAGGTGGCGGCACGGCAGGACGACGCAGTTCAGCAGGGCCTCTGGCTCGCGACCGACAACGACGTGATCGCCTACCTCGATTTCGCCGACGAGTAGCCGCCACGCCCGGTCGCGCGGGGACGAGCTCATGACAAATTGTTTCCCTGCTTGGGGACGCGTTGAAGCTGGGCACGCGCCGACCTACATCCACTTTGCGGCCCGGGCCCCTCTGGCGCAGCTTCCTTCCCCAAGGCGCTGCGTGATGTCGGACCGCATCGGGTGAGACCGATGCTCGGGTCCGGAAGCGTCCCTTCCCCCCTCCAAATCCGAGCCCGGGCATCGGCTCACCCGATCGAACCAACCCGCTTGTTCGATAGGGAGCTTTGTCTCATGCCTACCCGCCTGTTCCTGATGCTGGAACGCTTGCAGCAGCTCGACGCCCGTCTGCGCCTTGCCCAGTCCCAGCCGCACCGTGATCCGCTGGAAGTCGCCCGCTTGCGCGCGCGCAAGCTCTCGCTGCGCCAGCGGCTCTCGCGCCTGATGCGGGGCAATGGCCTGCAGACCGTCTAACGGGAGCCGGCCATGGATTTCCTGACTGCCGACTGGCTGGGCACTCCGGCCTGGTTCTGGCTGGCCTTTGCCGCCCTCGTCGCGATCCTTACCGCCTTCGACCTTGGCGTCCTGCACAAGGACGACAAGGCGATGGGCATACGCGAGTCCCTCAAGCTCTCGGTCTTCTACATCGCCGTGGCCGCAGCGTTCGGCGGCTGGGTCTGGTACGCCAAGGGCGCGACCGCCGGCGTCGAGTACTACACCGGCTACTTCATCGAGAAGGCGCTCTCGATCGACAACGTCTTCGTCATCTCGATGATCTTCGGCTTCTTCGCGATTCCCGCCAAGTACCAGTACCGGGCGCTGCTGTGGGGCATCCTGGCCGTCATAGTCCTGCGCGGCGCGATGATCGCGGGCGGCGCTGCCCTCGTGGCGCAGGCGCACTGGGTCATGTGGATCTTCGCCGCCTTCCTCGTCTTCACCGGCGTGAAGATGCTGTTCGCGGGCGACCAGGAGCCCGACATCGGCAAGAACCCCGTGATCCGCTGGATCTCTCGCCACATGCACGTGACCAAGGAGCAGCACGGCAGCCACTTCTTCGTCAAAGTGCCGGATGAAAGGCCCGGCAAGGCAGGCAAGCTCGCCTGGGCGGCAACGCCGCTGTTCCTGGCATTGGTGGTGATCAACCTGGCCGACCTGGTGTTCGCGGTGGATTCGGTGCCGGCGATCTTCTCGATCACGACCGACACCTTCATCGTCTACACCTCGAACATCATGGCGATCCTGGGCCTGCGCGCGCTGTACTTCGCGCTCGCGGCGATGGTGCACCGCTTCCATTACCTCAAGTACGCGCTGGCGCTGGTCCTGGTGTTCATCGGCGCGAAGATCCTGGCGACCGACTTCCTGCTGGGCGGCGCCAAGTTCCCGCCGCTCGCGAGCCTCGGCGTCACGGTCGCGCTGATCGCCGGCGGCGTGCTGTGGTCCTTGTGGAAGACGCGAGGGCAGGAGCCGGCCTCGCCGGCCGCATAGGCCGGCAAAGGGGGTGCACGGCAGGTTCGGCCCCGCTAAGGCGCGGGGATGAAAGCCGAACCTGCCGTCCTCCCGCCCCGGCGCACCTGGAGCCCCGCGCACTTGCTGGCGCTGCTCCTGGCCAACTTGGCCCTGGCGCTCGGACCGTGGTTCGTGCGCCTGGCCGACACCGGTCCGGTCTCCGCCGGCTTCTGGCGGCTGACGATCGCGCTGCCGGTGATCCTGGCGCTCTCCCTGCGCGAGCCGGCGGCGCGGCGCCGGTTGAGCGGCGCCACCCTGGCGATCGTCGCGGGCGCGGGCGTGTTCTTCGCGCTCGACCTGGCGAGCTGGCACGTCGGCATCGCCGCGACCAAGCTCGGCAACGCCTCGCTGTTCGGCAACGCGGGCAGCGTCATCCTCATGGCCTGGGGGCTGATCGCCGCGCGGCGGGCACCGCGCGTGCTGGAACTCGCCGCGATCCTCGCCGCACTGGCGGGAGCGGCGCTGCTGATGGGCGGCTCGCTGGAGATCAGCCACGCCAGCTTCGTGGGCGATCTGTTCTGCCTGCTCGCCGGGTTGTTCTACGCCGTCTACATCCTCCTGCTGCGCCCCGCGCGCGCGCGGCTGGGCCAGTTCTCTCTGCTGTTCTGGTCGACGCTGACCGGCGCGCCGATCCTGCTCGCCGTCGCCGCGCTGCTGGGCGAACGGATTGTGCCGCACGATTGGACGCCGCTGCTGATCCTGGCGATGAGCAGCCAGGTTATCGGCCAGGGGCTGCTGATCTATTCGCTGAAGAACTTCACCCCGCTGGTGATCGGCCTCGCCCTGCTGACCCAGCCGGCGGTCTCCGCCCTCACCGGCTGGCTGGCCTTCGGCGAGACGCTGGGCGCGGGCGATGTGCTGGGCATGGTGCTGCTGGCAGGGGCGCTGGCGATGGCCAAGGCGGGCGACCGGACGGGCTGATCCGGGTTGCTTGGAGCCGGATCAATGCGCATGTATGGTGCGCAGCCCATGGAGCGACCCCGATGCGCAAGGCAACGAACGTCTCGTTGAACACCGACCTCCTGGATCAAGCGCGCGCGCTTGAGATCAACATTTCTCGTGCCTGCGAGCGCGGCCTTGTCGAACAGATCGAGGAAGTCCGCGCAGCTCGCTGGCGGGAGGAAAACCGCACCGCAATCGTATCCTCGAACGACTACGTGGATCGGAAGGGCTTGCCGCTCGCAGGCCACCGCCGCTTCTGATGGCGAAGTTCGACGTCTACGCGCTTGCTCAGGGGCGCGGGTACCTGATCGACTGCCAGGCGAACTTGCTGAGCGACCTCAACACGCGATTTGTCGTGCCGCTCCTGCCCTTGGAGGAAGCACCCAAGCCGGCGGCGCGGCTCAACCCGGTCTTCGACATCGCTGGCGAGCCCCATGTGATGGTCACTCAGTTCGCCGCAACCGTGCCGGTCAACGAGCTTCAGGCAAGAGCGACATCGCTCGCCGAACAAGAGATCACTGTCGGCAATGCCTTGGACATGCTGATCTCCGGCTTCTGAAGCCGTCTACCGCGCGCCCAGGTCGCCCTTGCCGATGGTGCCGCTGGCCAGTTCGAGCATGCGGTCCAGGCTCTTCTTGGCGGCGAGGCGCAAGGGTTCGTCGATCTCGATCCGCGGCTCCAGGTCGCGCAGCGCGACGTAGAGCTTCTCCATCGTGTTGAGCGCCATGTAGGGGCAGATGTTGCAGTTGCAGTTGCCGTCCGCGCCGGGCGCGCCGATGAAGGTCTTCTCCGGCAAGGCAAGCTGCATCTGGTGGATGATGTGCGGCTCGGTGGCGACGATCAGCGTGTCGCCCGGCATCGTCTTGGCGAATTGCAGGATGCCGCTGGTCGAGCCGACGTAGTCCGCGTGGTCGACGATGTGCGGCGGACACTCCGGATGCGCGGCGATCGGCGCGTCCGGATACTGCGCCCTGAGCTTCAGCAGCTCGGTCTCGCTGAAGGCCTCGTGGACGATGCACACGCCCGGCCACAGCAGCATGTCGCGCCCGAACTTGCGGTTGAGATAGCCGCCCAAGTGCCGGTCAGGGCCGAAGATGATCTTCTGGTCGGCCGGGATCTGCGCCAGGATCGTCTCGGCGCTGGAGCTGGTGACGATCACGTCCGACAGCGCCTTCACCTCGGTCGAGCAGTTGATGTAGGTCAGCGCGATGTGATCGGGGTGCGCCTCGCGGAAGGCCTTGAACTTCTCGGGCGGGCAGGAGTCCTCAAGGGAGCAGCCCGCGTCCATGTCGGGCAGCACCACGATCTTCTGGGGGCTGAGGATTTTGGCGGTATCGGCCATGAACTTCACGCCGCAAAACGCGATCACGTCGGCATCGGTCTCGGCCGCCTTGCGGCTGAGTTCGAGCGAGTCCCCGACGAAGTCGGCCAGGTCCTGAAGTTCGGGCTTCTGATAATAGTGCGCCAGGATGACCGCGTTGCGCTCCTTGCGCAGGCGTTCGATCTCCGCGCGCAAGTCGAGGCCGGTCAGGTTGAGAGGCTGTGCGGTCATGGTGTCCCCTGGGGTATTTGCCCACCCATGTAGGGCGGCAAGCCTCTCACCCCAAGGTTTTCTTGCAGGATTTTGCCGTCAGGGCTTCGTCGGGAAGGGGGGCGGCGGATAGGCGAGCGCCGGCTGGCGTGCCCCTTCAGTGCCGGCGACAACGCGGTCGTAGACCGAGGCGGCCAAGGCGCTGCGGCCAATGGTCTCGCAAGCAAGCTGCATCAGCACCAGGGCGGCAAGCCCGACCAGCCAGGCCGGGTGGACGCGGCCATAGCGACGCCTGTCCCGGATGATCCCCGCGACCGGAAACGCCATCATCGCGGCGAAGACGGCCGTGAACATCCAGTACATCAGCAGCGGAGCGGGCAGGAGCCGTCCGAACGAAGGGCCCATGATCGCCGCCATCGCGCACACGATCAGGCGCGGATGCCAGTCGCGGTCGCGCCGCTTGACCACGCCGCCGATCAGCAGCGCACCGAACACGGTGACGCTGAGCGGATTCATGAAAAGGAACTGGGCAGGCAGGAAGAAGAACGGCACGCGGTCTCGCTGCACCGTCCAGATGGTCGTCGCCGTGCCGACCACGATCATCGTCAGTGCCCAGCCGACGGCGACCCAGCCGAGCTTGCGATGGAAGCGCAGCGATCCGTTCGCCGCGAGCGATACCTGGGTCACGAACAGCACTACCCACCCCATGAACAGCACGGCATGGACGTGAACATAGATCGGTGCGTGGAACGTCGAGATGCCGAAGAACGCGAAAAGCGAGAAGGCGAGGACATTGAAAGCCGCCATCACGAGGGCGACGATCAGAAAGAACCGCGCTTCTCCCGCAAGTGCCGGACGCTGCCAAGCCACAGTAGCCATATCGAAGCCCCACCTACCAAGGGCTCCGCTTTACTATGAACCGGGCCGTAATTGAACCCGCCAAAGTCGGGCTGGTCACAAGCCAGTAGGAATGCCTAGTTCCTGCTTCCACTCGGCGCCGCGGCTTCTCCCTGGAAGCGGGCGTTCACCGTCACGTCGCCGAACCCGGCGACTTCCAGCGGGATCGCAAGGTTCTGACGGATCGCATCTTTCGCGGCCGAACGCGCCAGGTTCATCAGGACCGGATTCGCCGCCTGCTCGACCGCCTGCTTCTCGGCGAGCTGGGTGTTGGCGCGGCTGAGACTGTCCTGCGCGTCCCGACTGATCCACAGCCCCTCGCGCAAGTACTGCGCGCGCGCCTCGTCGAGGTTGGGCTTGCCCACCGTCAGCGGCGGCAGCAGCACGTCGAGCGTGTGGGTCGCCTCGTTCCAGGTGAGCTGGTTGCGGTCCATCTTCGACAAGTCGAGCGTGTAGTCGACCCGCGCCGGAATGACCGCGACCTGGCGTGACTTGACGAGGCCGAGCAGGCGGCTGTCCTCGGCCGCGACGACCGGCGCCAGTTGGGCACTGAACACCGTCAGCCGGTCCTGCTTCTCGAACGCAACGACCGTGGTGCCCAGCGGATCGCCGGGGATCTTGGGCCAGAAGGCGCGATAGGCCAGCCAGCAGGAGAGCGCGAGCATGAGGATGAACAGCAGCCACGGCACGCCCTGGCGGCGCGCGAGGCTATGCTGGCGGGCGGTAGACGGCTGCGTGCCGGGCGAAACCTGCGGGTCGCGATCGGTGGTCATGAGATTGGCAACGCCCCGACAGGAGCGTCGTTCCGCCTCACGCCGCCAGGTTCCAATCCTCGCCTCTCTGGGCGACGAGGCCACGTCCGGCCAGGTCGATGAGATGCGCATGGACCGAGCGTCCGGCCGCGGGCCACAGCCGCTCGTCCACGCCCTTGTACATCACCGGCACCATCTGCGCGATGCGGGTGCGGCCTTCCTCGATCTGACGCAGGATCTGCTTCTCGCGACTGCGGCGATGGCCCATCATGCCGCGCACCAGCTGGCGCGGCTTGTCGACGGCGGGGCCATGCGCCGGCAGGTAGAGCCGGTCGTCACGATCGTGCAGCTTCTGCAGGCTCGCCATGTAGGCGGCCATGTCGCCGTCGGGCGGCGAGACAACGCTGGTGGACCAGCCCATCACATGGTCGCCGGTGAACAGGATGCCGCTCTCGGGCAGCGCGAAGCACAAGTGATTGGAGGTGTGGCCGGGGGTCGACACCGCCGTCAGCGTCCAGCCCTCGCCGGTGACGCTCTCGCCGTCCGCGAGCACGCGGTCGGGGCGATAGCTCGGATCGAAGGCGGCGTCGGCGCGAGGGCCGTCGTCCTCGAGGGTCAGCGGTGCGCAGCCGATCACCGGCGCTCCGGTCCGCGCGGCAAGCGGCGCGGCGGCGGGCGAGTGGTCGCGGTGCGTATGGGTGCAGCAGATCGCCACCACCTTCGCCTCGCCGATCGCTTCGATCAGCGCCGCCAGGTGCTCGGGCTCGTCGGGGCCGGGGTCGATCACCGCGACCTCTCCGCCACCGCCGACGATGTAGCTCTGCGTTCCGGTGAAGGTGAAGGGCGAGGGATTGCGCGCCAGCACGCGCCGCACCAGCGGGTCGATCCGCTCGGCCAGGGCATAAGGGCGAGTGTCGGAGGCAGCGTCCATCCCGGCGATATGGCGACTGCACCGGGCCCTGTCGAGGAGGCGCGATCGAGCAGGTGCTGTCGCGCCGGCGCGGCCTCAGCCTACCATTCGGCCTTCGAGCCGCTCGCGCAGGCGGGCAATCGCGCTCGGCGCATTGGGCGGAGCCTGGCGCCACGCGCGATCGAGGTGCAGCAGCCGCTCGTAGAAGCGCAAGGTCGCCTCCACCAGCGCGCGAACGTTCGCGGGCAGGAGCGCCACGTGCTCCCCGCCCAGCCCGCGCAGATCGAGCGAGAGGCGGCCATGGCGGCGCAGCTGGAATTCGCTGAGCTCGCCCATGAAGTAGGCGCGGTGATTGAGCAGCCAGGCGACCGCATGCATCATCCGGGTGGTGGTGCGCAGGCCCTCGCTCGACATCGCGATGCGCCCCGGATCGTCGGCCGCGCCGCTGTCCGCCCTGCCGCACAGGCTGAAGGCGTGGCGCACCTCGTCCGAGAGGACGAGCGCCTCGCAGTACAGTCCCTCGACGATCTTCGGACTAATCGTGACCACTCGCCCCATGGCCACGCTCTATGAACGAAGCGAGAGTCCGTGTGAATCGCCGCGTCCGACGTTTTTCGGTGGAAATCTGGGCTGTCCGAAAAGGGTACGCATGCCGGTGCGCGGCGCATTACCAGGTTGTGCGGCAAACCCGTTGATCAGGCGATGATATCGGGAATCAGGAAATCCTCGATCTGGGCGATCTGGTCCTTCAACCGCAATTTCCGCTTCTTCAATCGGGCGATCTGCAATTGGTCGGTCGACCCGGCGGAGCCGAGCGCGTCGATCGCCGCGTCGAGATCGCGGTGCTCGATGCGGAGCATCTCGAGGCGCTTGCGCATCTCCTCTTCGGTCACGCCCGCAATCCCTCAGCCGATACGATGAACCAAGCCGCTCCCGCTCGACGCAGCAGGACGGCGGCTCACCGATATGGGGCATTAACGCGCTTCGCAAGAGCACCCAGGTATGGTGTCCTAACAATTGTGCCGCATCCGCATGATGCCGAGTCGGCAGCACGGGTTCGGCCGGAAGAGGAGGACCATCTATGGAGACTTCGCACGTCAGCGCCCTGCAGCTCAAGCATGCCGGCATTGAACGGCAGATCCACGACGAGATGAGCCGCCCGATGCCTGACGCCGTGACAATTCAGGCGCTCAAGAAGCGAAAGCTCAGGCTGAAGGAGGAACTCGCCCGCCACTGAGCGCGCGATCGTACCTGGGGGACCAGCCCCTTTAACCCCCACGCAGCAAATCAGGAAATCCGCGGCACTTCGACGGCTCCTTTGCGTTCCCAAACCGCAGGGTTTGGTCTAGTCGGTGAGACATGAGCAGCGGAGCCGTCGAAGCAGCCCGGACCATCCTGACCCGCCTTCACGAAGTGATGGCGTCGCGCAGCAACGCGCAGTCGAAGCTCAACACCGTGGTGGAGGTGATCGGCGAGTGCCTCGATAGCGAGGTCTGCTCGATCTACCTGCTGCGCGAGGGGATGCTGGAGCTGTTCGCCACGCGCGGCCTGGCGCAGGAGGCGGTGCACGTCACCCGGATGGCGGTGGGCGAGGGTCTGGTCGGCACGATCGCCGAGCAGATCGAGACGCTGAACCTGGCCGAGGCGACCGCCCACCCCGACTTCTCGTACCGGCCGGAAACGGGCGAGGACAAGTTCCACTCCTTCGCCGGCGTCCCCATCGTGCGGCGCGAGCGGTGCGTGGGCGTGCTGTGCGTGCAGCACGTCGACCCGCGGCGCTACGAAGAGATCGAGATCGAGGCGCTGCAGACCGTCGCCATGGTCCTGGCCGAATTGATCACCAACGCCGACCTGATCGACGAGGTCGATGTCGATGCGCTCGCCGCCGGCCAGACCGGCCCCGAGCAGCTGCGCGGCCTCACCCTGGTCAAGGGTCTCGCCGGCGGCGTCGCCGTCTACCACCAGCCGCGCATCAACATCGAGCACATCGTGGCCGAGGACACCGAGGCCGAGCGCCAGCGCGTGATCATGGCGTTCGACAAGATGCGCGACCAGATCGAGCGCATGGCCAACCAGGCCGAATTCGGCATCGGCGGCGAGCACGAGGAGGTCCTCGCGACCTACAAGATGTTCGCCTACGACGAAGGCTGGACCCGGCGGATCAACGAGGCGATCGATTCCGGCCTCACCGCCGAGGCCGCGATCGAGCGGGTGCAGCAGCGCACCCGGATGCGCATGCGCCAGATCGACGATCCGCTCCTCGCCGATCGCATGCACGACCTGGAGGACCTGGCGAACCGCCTGCTGCGGATCGTCTCGGGCCAGCTCGGCACCGCGGCCACGATGGGGCTGCGCAGCGACGCGATCCTCATCGCCCGCAACTTGGGCCCGGCCGAGCTGCTCGAATACGACCGCCGCCGCCTTAAGGGCGTGATCCTGGAGGAAGGCTCGCTCACCAGCCACGTCGTCATCGTCGCGCGCGCCATGGGCATTCCCGTTCTCGGCCGGGTAAGGGGGCTGCGCGGCAAAGTGCGCGAGGGCGATCCGCTGCTGCTCGACTGCGACCAGGCGACGGTCGTGATCCGGCCGCTGGCCGGCGTGATCGAGGCGTTCGAGGCGCGTTTTGCCCGCAGCCGCGAGCGCCAGGCCGCCTACGCCGCGCTTCGCGACGTCGTGCCGGTCAGCGCCGACGGCAAGCGCATCACCGTGATGATCAACGCGGGCCTGCGCGACGATGTCGCGAACCTCAGCCTCACGGGCGCCGACGGCATCGGCCTGTTCCGCACCGAGTTCCAGTTCCTGGTGTCCGCCACCCTGCCAGCGCGCGAGCGGCAGACGCGCCTCTACCGCGACGTGATGGACGCGGCCGGCAGCAAGCCGGTGATGTTCCGCACCGTCGACATCGGCGGCGACAAGACCCTGCCCTACTTGCGCCACGACGATGGCGAGGGCGAGGAGAACCCGGCGATGGGCTGGCGCGCCCTGCGCGTGGCGCTGGAACGGGACGGACTGCTCAAGGCCCAGGCCCGCTCGCTGCTCGAAGCGGCAGCCGGCCGCACGCTCAACGTCATGTTCCCGATGGTCAGTGAGCCGTGGGAGTTCGATGCCGCGAAGGCCGTGTTCGACAAGCAGGTCGCGTTCCTGCGCGGCCAGAAGAAGCGCCTGCCCGAGGCGATCCGCTATGGCGTGATGCTGGAAGTGCCCGCGCTCGCCGAACAGCTCGATCTGCTCGCGCCCAAGATCCAGTTCCTCTCGATCGGCACCAACGACCTCACCCAGTTCCTGTTCGCCGCCGACCGCTCGAACGCCAAGCTCGCCGAACGCTATGACTGGCTGAGCCCGTCGATCCTGCGCTTCTTGCGGCGCGTCGTGCGCGCGCTCGACGGCAAGAGCGTCGACATCACGGTGTGCGGCGAAATGGGCGGGCGCCAGCTCGAAGCCATGGCGCTGATCGGCATCGGCATCGAGCGGCTGTCGATCACGCCCGCATCGGTGGGTCCGATCAAGGCCATGATCGGCAAGCTCGACGTGGCTGCGGTGCGCGCGGCGATGGACGCCTGGCTGGCCGCGCCGCCTGCCGACATGCGCCTGGCTCTGTCCGATTGGGCCGCGTCCGAAGGTATCCTCCTGGATTGACGCTGCATCTATGTAGGCGCCGTTTACCACCCCTGGGGAATTTGCTAGGGCGATCATCGTAGGGTCAGCGGTATTCGCCGAGGAAACAGCAGACCGCGCGGTCCCTAGGTTGACTTTGCCTCGAGGACCGCGTTGTCTCGCCGCCGATTACCCATGTTAACCCCTTCCCGTCGGGAGCGGAATGGACGAGCAGGACAAGCTGGAGAGCCAGGCAGCCTCCCGAAATGTGGGTGAGTTGTTGCGGGCCGCGCGCGAGGCAGCCGACCTCAGCCGTGCCGATGTCGCGGCGCGCACGCGCGTTGCCGAGCGGTACCTGGCGGCGATCGAGGACAATCGCTTCGGCGACCTGGCCGCGCCGACTTATGCCGTGGGTTTCTCGCGCGCCTATGCGCGGGCGGTGGGGCTGGACGAGGCCGACATCGCGAAGCGGGTGCGCCGCCAGCTCGACGCCCAGTCGCCGAAGCGGCCGGCGACCGTGCCCAGCTTCGAGCCGGGCGATCCCGCCCGCGTGCCGCCGTCGCGCATCGCCTGGATCGCGGGCGCCTTCATCATCGTGGTGGTCGGGCTGCTGCTGCTCTACTGGAACAGCTACCTCTCGCCCGAGGGGCGCTTGCCGGACCTGCTGCCCGATGCGACGCCCGCCGCCTCGCAAGCCGCGCCTGCGCAAGCTCCCGCGCCTGCCGCGCCAACGCCTGCTCAGGGCCCCGTCGTCCTGACCGCGATGGCGCCGAACGTGTGGATCAAAGTGACCGACGCCGCCGGCGCCCAGCTCATCCAGCGCGAACTGGCGCAGGGCGAGAGCTTCACCGTGCCGCCCGAGGCGAAAGGCGCGCAGCTGCGCACCGGCCGGCCCGACGTGCTGCAGATCTCGGTTGGCGGCCAAGCGCTCCCGCCGCTTTCGGACAAGCCCAGGCTGCTCAGCGGCATCTCGCTCGAACCGGCCTCGTTGCTGGAGCGCGCGCGTGGAGCGCCTGCGCCCACGCCGACGGCTCCGAACGCGGCTACGGCCCCGGACGCGAGCACGGCGGCTTCGCCCGAAGCCGCCCGGGCCACGCAGCCGGGAGCCGAGCCACGCCCCAGATCGACCCCGAGGCCGCGATCGACCCCGCGCGCCAGCCGCTCGGCGGCGGGCATGGACGACATCCTGGGCAGCCGCTCTTCGACGCCGGGACCGCGCGCGGCGGATGGCATGCCGGAACCGATCCTGCCGCCCGCCTATCCGGTATCCACCGCTTCGCACTGAGCGCGGGCTCGACAGCGCACCGGGCTTGCGGCAAGCGGAGCGCGAGGGTCGAAGGTGGTTAATTCCCTGTTCCGCTGCTCGCTGCCACCGGTGGCGAAGCTTCGAGGTGTGGAGACGAATTGGCGATGATGGGTTCGGGGATAAGTTCGAGAGCGGGTCGGGGGCATTTGCGGCAGGCCTCGCTGAGGGCGCTGGCGATCGCGGGCGTGCTGGCGCTGGCGGGCGGCGGCGTTCCCGCCTTCGCGCAGGATGCCAACACCGCTCTGCGGCTCAACAAGGTCGAAGCCGAAGTGCGCGCGCTGCAGCGTAAGGTCTTCCCCGGTAGCGACGGCAAGTACTTCACGCCCGAGATCACGCCGGGCACGCCGACCCCCTCGCCCGCGCCGCCACCCTCGACGACGGCACTCAGCGACGTGCTGACGCGGATGGACTCGCTCGAGGCGCAAGTGGCGCGGCTCACGGGCCAGGTCGAGCAGAACAGCAACCGCATCACCCAGCTCGAAGCGCGGATGGCGAGCCTCGGCCAGGCGGCGGCGGCTCCCGCGCCCACGAGCCCGGCGCCACAGACGAACCTCGACGCCATGAGCGGGGGCGCCTCGGCCGTGCGCCCCACCCCGACACCCACGCCGACACCCACCCCTGCGGCAACTTCGCCAGCGGCCGCCCCGTCGTCCTCGCGGGTGAAGGCGGTGAGCGCGATCGCCAAGCCCAGCACGGGGGACGCGGCCGAGGACGAGTACAGCTACGGCTACCGCCTGTGGGAAGCGAAGTTCTACCCCGAGGCGCAGCAGCAGTTGAAGCTGTACCTGGAGAAATACCCGCGTGGGCCGCGCGGCAGCTGGGCGCGCAACCTGCTCGGCCGCGCCTACCTCGACGACGGTAACGCGCTGGAGGCTGCCAAGTGGTTCGTGCAGAACTACCAGACCGACAAGCGCGGCGAGCGCGCGCCCGACAGCCTGCTCTACCTCGCGGTCTCGATGAAGCAGCTCAACGACAGCAAGCGCGCCTGCATCGCCCTCTCCGAATTCGGCTCGACTTACGCTGCCGAGGCGGCCGGGCGGCTGAAGGGCCTCTACGACAGCACGCGCAATGGACTGCAGTGCAGCGCCTGATCGGCTGATGCCCGAACCGGACGCCTGCGCGCGCTTCGCGCAGGCGCTGCGCCGGGTCTGGCCGGAAGCCGGCGATGCGCTCGACGAGCCGGGCGGTCCGAAGCTGGGTCTCGGCGTTTCCGGCGGGCCGGACAGCACCGCGATGCTGCTGCTCGCGGCGGCGGTGTTGCCCGGGCGGGTCGAGGCGGCGACAGTCGACCACCGGCTGCGCCCCGCCAACGCCGACGAGGCGCGCGATGTCGCGGCGTTGTGCGCGCGGCTGGGCGTGCCGCACGCCACGCTGCCCGTGGCGCTGGAGGCGGGCAATGTGCAGGATGCCGCGCGCACCGCGCGCTATGCCGCGCTCGGCGACTGGGCGCAGGAGCGTGGCCTTGCCGCGGTCGCCAGCGCACACCATGCCGACGATCAGGCCGAGACGCTGCTGATGCGGCTCAACCGCGCGAGCGGGGTGGCCGGACTGGCCGGCGCGCGCGCGCGGGGGCAGGTTCCGGGCAGCAGCCTCGTCTTGCTGCGGCCCTTGCTCGGTTGGCGGCGAGCCGAGCTGGCCGCGATCGTGGCCGCCGCCGGCATCGAGCCCGCCGACGATCCCAGCAACGTCGACGACCGGTTCGACCGTGCGCGGCTGAGGAAGGCCCTGCAAGGCGCCGACTGGCTCGACATCGCCGCCGTTGCCGACAGCGCCGGCCACCTTGCCGATGCCGACGTGGCGCTTTCGTGGTCGGCGGACCTCGAATTCCGCGCCCGGGTGAAGCGCGACCCCTTCGGCATGACCTACCGGCCGATGGCGCCCAAGGCGATCGCGCTGAGGGTGGTGGCGCGGATCATCGCCGAGCTCGACGGTGCGGAGCCGCGCGGCGGCGCCGTGGCCCGGCTGTTCGATGCGCTGGTCGCGGGTCATCCCGGCTCGATCGGAGACTTGGTGGTCCGGCCCAACGCGGGCGGCTGGAGCTTCGCCCGAGCCCCCGCCCGCCGCACCGCGCCCAAGCGGGGCCGCTAGCGTCTGTCCTGTTTAAGCGGCACCGGCCCACGCCCCCACCCGACCTCCCAACGATAGTACCCTATGGGAGGTCGGGTGGGGGCGTGGGCCGGTGCCGATTCCGCTTCAAGCGGACAGACTCGAGCCGATTCCAGCAGTCAGTACCCGTTGGGGCCGGGGCCGCCTGGTCCCTGCTGCTCCTGGCGGTCCGGGTACGCATTGCCGCGGCGGGCTCCGGGAGGGGGCGGCGCGGCGCGCAGGCCGGGATCGATCTGGCCAGTGCCCTGTGGGCGTCCGCGCGAAGGACCCTGTCCCGTCGCCTGGTTGAGGAAGTCGTCGCCGGCGGCGGGCGGCGCGCGGCCGCGATCGTCCCGACTGTCCCGACCGTCGCGATCCTCACGGCCATCGGGCGCGGGACCGGGTCCGACGCTGCCGTCCTCGTAGCGCGCGGCGCCATCGCCGGGGCCGCTGCGGCGATTGGCGCCGCCCGGCTGGATCAGGTTGCCGTTGTCGTCGGTGTAGTAGTAGTCGTCGGGATTGTCGGTCATCGCCTCGTCATCGGGCTCCAACTGCCATTCGGGCAACTTGAGCTGGGTGTCGAACGGCTGGACCGGCCTGCCCTGCACCGCGACCCGCATATAGGCCGCGAAAGCCGAGGCCGGCGCATGTCCGCCCGAAAGGCCGGGCACCGGGCGCGCGTCGTCGCGGCCCATCCACACGCCGGTTGTGATCCCGCTGGAGAAGCCGAGAAACCAGCCGTCCTTGTTCGAGCTGGTGGTGCCGGTCTTGCCGGCGACCGGGCGGCCGATCTGCGCGGCGCGGCCCGTGCCGATGGCGACCGCCGATTGCAGCAGGTCGGTGATCCCCGCGGCGACATGCGGGGGCACCAGCACTTGCCCGCTCGGGCTGCGATGCTGGTACAGCAGCTTGCCGCTGGTCGTGGTGACCTTGAGGATGCCGTAGGGCTCGACCGAAGTACCGCCGGCCGACACCTCGGAAAAGGCGCGCGTCATGTCGATCAGCCGCACATCGGACGTGCCCAGCACCATCGAGGGGTGCGTGTCGATCGGAGTGGTGATGCCGAAACGGCGCGCCATCGAGGCGACGGTGCCGAAGCCCACTTCGTTGCCGAGCGCGGCAGCGACGGTGTTCTTGGAGTAGGCGAAGGCAGTGCGCACGTCGATCTGGCCGGCGTAGCTGCCGCCGGAATTGCGCGGGCTCCAACCGTCGATGGTGACCGGCTCGTCGTTCACGCGGTCGTCGGGCGTGAAGCCTGCCTCCAGCGCGGCGAGGTAGACGAACAGCTTCCACGCCGAGCCCGGCTGGCGCAGCGCGGTGACGGCGCGGTTGTAGTTGGAATTGACGTAGTCGGTGCCGCCCACCATCGCGCGCACCGCGCCGTCGCTGTCGAGGCTGACGAGCGCGCCCTGCGCGCCCTTGGGGACATTGGCGGTGACCGCCGCGGTGCCGGCGCGCTGCATGCCAATGTCGAGCGTGGTCCAGACCTCGATCGGCTCGTCGGTATCCGGGATCAGCACGTCGAGCTGCGGCAGCGCCCAATCGGTGAAGTAGCGGACCGAGTTCTGCCCCTTCTCCTTGGCGATCGCCACGTCGTCCAGATCGATCCCATCCGCCTCGCTCGACGAGATCACGCCGGTGTCGACCATGGTGCTGAGCACCACTTTGGCGCGCGTCTTGGCCGCCTCGACATCGGCGGTGGGCGAGTAGTTCGACGGCGCCTTGACCAGCCCGGCGATGATCGCGGCCTCGGCGGTGGAGAGGTGGTCGGCCGGGTGGCCGAAGAACTTGCGGCTGGCGGCGTCGATGCCGTAGGCGCCGCCGCCGAAGTAGACCTTGTTCAGGTACAGCTCGAGCAGCTGGTCCTTGTCGAACTTGCGCTCGAGCGCGAGCGCCAGCACGCCCTCGCGGATCTTGCGCCCGAACGTGCGGCTGTTGTTGAGGAAGATCGTGCGGGCCAGCTGCTGCGTGATGGTCGAGCCGCCCTGCCGCCAACGCCCCGTTTCGTAACGCACCATGACCGAGCGGACGACCCCGATCGGGTCGACGCCCCAGTGCTCGCGGAAACGCCGATCCTCGACCGAGACGATGGCGTCCTTCATGATCGGCGGGATCTGCTCTGTGTTCAGCCACTTGCCGTAGCTGGGGCCGAGCGACAGCAATTCGCTGCCGTCGCGGGCCCGCACGACGATCATCTGCCCGTTCTGGCTGCTCTGGAGCGAGGAGAACGAAGGCAGCTGGCGCTCGGTGAGAAAGACCGCGGTACCCAGGCCGATCACGCCCAGGATCACCAATGCGCCGCCCCAGATCACGATGGCGCGCACGATGCGCCGCCACAGCGGCCTTGGCGCGGGTTCCTCGGGCGAGCGGCTGGGGCTCGCGCCGCGCCGGCCGGATTTATTGGGCATTCCTGGTTACGAACCCCCGTAGCGGACGATCACGTGGCAGTCGCCCTACACTTTGGCGCGCCGATTTGTAACCCTGGGTGAACGGCCTGGGACCGCGAGCCGGCGCCCCTCCCCCGCAAGGGAGGAGCAGGCCTGCGATCAGCCTTCCTTGGGCTTGAAGTCTAGCGAGGCGGAATTGATGCAGTAGCGCAGGCCCGTCGGCCCGGGGCCATCGGGGAAGACGTGGCCCAGGTGCCCTTCGCACTTGGCGCAGCGCACTTCGGTGCGGGCCATGCCGTGCGACATGTCGCGATGCTCGTCGACCGCTTTCTCGCCCACCGGCGCGGTGTAGCTCGGCCAGCCCGAGCCCGAATTGTACTTGGTGTCGGACGAGAACAGTGGCGCACCGCAGCCGGCACAGGTGTAGAGCCCATCCTGCTTGTTCTTCTCGTACTTGCCGGTGAAGGCGCGCTCGGTGCCGGCCTGGCGCAGGACCTGGTACTGCTCGGGCGACAGCTTGGCGCGCCACTCGGCGTCGGTCAGTTCGACTTTCTCGGTGGTGTTGGGATCGGTCATCTCGGGGCTTCTCCTTGGCCAGGAATATGGCGCGGCGGCGCACCGATTTCCAGAGAGCGGTGAGAATGCAGCCGGATACTGGTCAATGCGGGCGGACTGCCATAGTCAGCCCCCTTTCACGATCGGCAGGATTGCACAGATGAATACGCGCGGCTCCATGATCTTCGCCCCGGTCCTGCTGCTGGTCCTGCCGAGCGCCTGCGGCCAGAGCCAGGACGCCGCCGATCCGGGCTCCTCCACGCAGCCGACGCAGGCCGTGGCGGACGCGCCGCCAGCGTTCGGCGTCTGCAAGTCGTGCCATGCGGTGAAGCTGGGCCAGAACCTCATCGGGCCCTCGCTCGCCGGCGTGTGGGGGCGCAAGGCCGGCAGCCTGCCGGGCTATACCTACAGCGGCCCTCTGAAAGCCTC
>Ga0207681_10000798_pt1 | contig 20751 bp, 20 predicted proteins | sample KBSS53metaG_FD_184324 | JGI IMG/M metagenome (GOLD analysis project Ga0207681, IMG submission 184324) | Switchgrass rhizosphere microbial communities from Kellogg Biological Station, Michigan, USA - KBS S5-3 metaG (SPAdes) (version 2) | ecosystem: Host-associated > Plants > Roots > Rhizosphere... | reverse complement strand
TCGCGAGAAGTTCGTGCGCCAGATGCCCGGGCGCCTGTGCGGCCAGACCGTCGATGCCGAGGGCAGGCGCGGCTTCGTGCTGACGCTCTCGACCCGCGAGCAGCATATCCGGCGCGAGAAGGCGACCAGCAATATCTGCACGAATTCAGGGCTTTGTGCGCTGGCGTTCAGCATTCACATGACGCTTCTCGGCGGCGAGGGATTGGCGCGGCTCGCCCGGATCAACCACGCCCGCGCGCAAGCGATGGTCGCGCGGCTGACGCAAGTGCCCGGCGTCTCGCTGCTCAACGCGACGTACTTCAACGAGGCGACGCTCCTCCTGCCGAGCGACGCGCGCGAGGCGGTGCGCTCGCTGGCCGACAGGGGCGTGCTGGGCGGCGTGTCGCTGGGGCGGCTCTATCCGGGCGAGGCGGGGCTCGCGAACGCGCTGCTCGTCACCGCGACCGAGACCGTGAGCGACGAGGATATCGAGACTTTCGCCACCGAACTGGAAGGAGTGCTGGCATGAGCGCCGCCAATGCCGCCGGGTGGCGGCCGACCATGGACGAGGCCGGCGACGCCGACCCGCGGTTCACGACTGCCAGCGGCGACTATGCACTGATGCTGGAGGAACCGCTGAGCTTCGAGATCGGCCGGTCCGACAAGTTCGGCGTCGATCTCGACGAGCCCGCGACCGCGCCGCTCGCCGGTTTGCCGCTGCGCAAGGCGGCGCCGGACCTGCCCGGCCTCACCGAGCCCGAGACCGTGCGCCACTACACCCGGCTGTCGCGGCAGAACTACGCGATCGACCTCGGGCCGTTTCCGCTCGGCTCGTGCACGATGAAGCACAACCCGCGCCTCAACGAGAAGGTGGCGCGCCTGTCCGGCTTCGCCGATGTCCACCCGCTCCAGCCGCAGCAGAGCGTGCAGGGTGCGCTCGGCGTCATCAACGAACTGGCGCACTGGCTGATCGCACTCACCGGCATGCACGGCGTGGCGATGACGCCCAAGGCCGGCGCGCATGGCGAGCTGTGCGGCCTGCTGTGCATCAAGGCGGCGATCGAGGCGAAAGGCGAAGATCGCCGCGTCATCCTGGTGCCGGAGAGCGCGCACGGCACCAACCCGGCCACCGCCGCTTTCGCGGGATTCAAGGTCGAGAGCATTCCGGCCAACGAGGCGGGACGCGTCGATCTGGAGGCGCTCAAGAGCCGGCTCGGGCCGGACGTCGCCGGGATCATGATCACCAATCCGAACACCTGCGGGCTGTTCGAGCCGGACATCAAGGCGATCAGCGACGCGGTCCATGCCGCGGGGGGCTACGTCTACTGCGACGGGGCCAACTTCAACGCCATCGTCGGCAAAGTGCGCCCGGGCGACCTCGGCGTCGATGCCATGCACATCAACCTGCACAAGACCTTCTCCACGCCGCACGGCGGCGGCGGTCCGGGCTCGGGGCCGGTGGTGCTGTCCGAGGCACTGTCGCCGTTCGGCCCGCTGCCCTTCACCGCCAGGACGGCCGATGGCGTGATCCACCTCGTCGAGGAGGAGAACGCCGAGGAATTCGACCATCGCCAGGCGTTCGGGCGCATGTCGGCGTTCCACGGGCAGATGGGCATGTTCACTCGCGCCTTGACCTACATCCTCAGCCACGGTGCCGATGGCTTGCGCCAGGTCGCCGAGGACGCGGTGCTCAACGCCAACTACGTCCTGCGCTCCTGCGAGGACCTGCTCCACGCGCCGTTCGGCGCCACTGGTCCCTGCATGCACGAGGCGCTGTTCAGCGATCAGGGCTTCGCGCAAGGGTTCTCGACGCTCGACGTCGCCAAGGGTCTGATCGACGAGGGCTTCCACCCGATGACGGTCTACTTCCCGCTGGTGGTCCACGGCGCCATGCTCGTCGAGCCGACCGAGACCGAGAGCAAGGCCGGGCTCGACCGCTTCATCGGCTCGCTGCGCAGCCTGGCCGAGCGCGCTCGCGAGGGCGACGAGCGGCTGCACTCGGCCCCGCACTTCGCCCCGCGCCGCCGCCTCGACGAGACGCTGGCGGCGCGAAAGCCGGTGCTGGTGTGGAAAGGCGAGCCGGGCGTGCCGGGCACTCCGTCGCTCAGCGAAATCGGGGGAAGCTGAGCGATGGCGCCGCTCGGCAAGACGCTGATCGGCTACCTGCCACTGGCGATCTTTGCCGCCATCATGCTGTGGCGGCTGCGCGACGTCGCCAGGGCCAAGCCGCTGCGGTCGAGGACCTTGTGGATCATGCCGGCGGTGCTGGTCGTGGTGGCCGGCTTCGTGCTCGCGAGCATGCCGCCTGGACCCATGGGCTGGCTGAGCCTTGCCGCGGGTGCGCTTCTGGGAGCCGGCGCTGGTGTCCAGCGTGCGCGCCTGATGCATTTGCATGTCGAGGGTGAGGGCGAGGCTGCGCGCGTGATGATGCGCCAATCACCGGCTGCGCTGCTTCTGCTGATGGCGATCGCCGCGGCACGGGCGATCCTTCGCTCGGCGACCGGTGCGGACGCGGAGGGAGGGCACCTGCCGCCCGCCGCACTCTACGCCACCGACGCCCTGCTGGGCTTTGCCGTGGCGATGGTCGGCGTGAGCCGCATCGCGCTCTGGCGGAGGGCTCGAGCGCTTGCAAACATGGGGTCACACGCCAGGTAGCTTGGCGGCTGACGGGACTGGCCCGGCAGCCGCCCAAGCCGATCAGGTCGCCTTGTCGACCGTGTTGGCGGCGGACTCAACGTCCTTGCCGGCGCCACGGACGGTGTTGCAAGCGCTGGCGCCGAGCACGATGCTACCGGCAACGAGCGCTAAAACCACTTTCTTGACCATGTCTAAAATCCTTTCGCCTGTGGACGCTCTGGCTTGGCCTCGCGCCTGCGCACCAAACACGCGATAGGCGGGCGTGTTCCCCCAAGTCCCCGATAGGGAAGGATCAATCTTCCTCGAGCGCGCTAGTCGGCGGAACGGCGTGGGCCAGGCGATGCTCTCGCCAGGTGATGACGAGGCCGGCAGCGATGATCAGCGGCGCGCCCAGCCAGGTCGCCATCGTCGGCAGCTGGCCCCAGATCAGGGTGCCGTACAGCGTCGCCCAGATCAGCGCGGTGTAGTCCATGACCACCACCGTCGCGACCTGCCCGTGGCGCAACGCCGTGGTCATCAGCCATTGCGCCGCGGCGCCCGTCGTGCCGATGGCGCCCAGCAGCAGCCAGGTGAACGGATCGTGCCGGGTCATCGTCGCGGGCAGCGCCACCGCCATGATCGCCGCGCCGAAGAACGAGAACCAGAACACGCAGGTGATCGGCGGCTCGGTGCGCGCCAGGTCGCGGATCTGGAAACTCACCGCCGCGACCAGCAGCCCCGAGCCGAGCCCCGCAAGCACGCCCCAGCCCGAGACGGGATGATGCCCGGGCTGAGCGATGATCAGGACGCCGGCAAACCCGAGCACAACCGCCGTCCAGCGCCACGGACCGCTAGGCTGACGCATCACGAGGGCGGCGATGATGACGGCGAACAGCGGCGTCGTGAAACCCAGCGTCGTCGCTTCCGCCAAGGGGAGGAGCAGCGCCGCAGTGACGTTGCAGAACAAGGCCACCGTCCCAATGACGGCCCGGCGCGCGTGGCTGCCGATCCGCCGCGTGCGCACGATCGAGAGCTTTCCGCTCGCCGCAAGAACGGCAAAGACCACCAAGGCCGCGACCGCCTGGCGCCAGAACATGATCTCGCCCGAAGCGACACCCCGCTGGCCTGCGATCTTGACCATCATGAGCATGCTCGAGAGCAGCACCATCGCCAGGGTCCGAAAGCCGATGGCCAGCAGCGGCCGGTCGGCGCGGCTCGGGGACGGGACAGGAGAGGCGCTCACCACCCGCGTTTACCTCTCCGCTGGGGTGAGGCAAGGGCGGGGAATGACCTTATCCGATTTCCCGCTGGCGATTGCCGGCTCGGCCGCGGCGGTCGTCGCCGTCGTGGCGTGGGTGGCCGACCGCCGCCGCGCCGCGCGGGTCGACCTCGACCGGGTCGGCTTCATGCCCTGGACGGGGGTCTTCTTCCTGTCGCTGATGGCCGCCGTCCTCCTGCTGGGCATCGCCGCGAAGGTCGAATTCGGCGCCTGATCGCCACGGCGGACGGACGCCGCCACTCGGTTCATCGCATTCGACGGGCTGACCAACGGTCCGGCGAGGGGCGCTGCCCTGTGTGTTCATGTGACCGCAAGGTCAGCTTCAACACCCATGAGCCTCCAAGCGTTCCAGCGCAGCCTGAAGCCCGGCTGCGCGTTCAAGCGAGTGCACCGGAGAGGGGCCGACCGTCGATTTTGCCGCCGTGTGGCGATGGTACGAGACGCCGCGGCGGCGCGGCCCAGACCGGTCGAGGTTAAAGGAGTAAAAAGCGATGCAAGTCCTGTCCAAACGTCACCCGGCCCTACTGGCCGCAGCCCTGTTGGCCGGCGCGGCGCCCGCCGGGGTCGCGGTCGCCCAGCAGAACCAGCCCGACGCCGGCGTCACCGGCAGCGTCACCGACGACACGGCGCCCGCGCCCGCAACCAAGGGCCCGGATATCGACGGCATCATCTCGGCCCGCAGTGGCGCGCGCATGCAAGTCACCAGCGAGGACGGCCAGAAGTCGATCGTGCGGATCAACGATACCACCAAGATCACCGCGAGCGGCGGCTTCCTCAGCCTCTCGCGCAGCAAGCTGCCGGCGACCTCGCTGCTCAACGGTCTGCCGGTGAGCGTGAAGACGATGCAGTCGGGCGGCGAACTGATCGCCAGCTCGGTCGAGCTCAAGAGCCGCGACCTCAAGACCGCGGCGATGATCCACAGCGGCACCGAGCAGGGCTTCGCCGAGCAGACCGCCGCCACCGACGCGCTGCGCAGCCGCATGGGCGACATCGACAAGTACAACATCAAGAGCACGACCAACGTGAACTTCGATGTCGGCAAGTCGAACCTGTCGGAACAGGCCAAGGCGGACTTGTGCCACACCGCGCAGCAGGCGGATGCGCAGGAGAACGCGCTGCTCCTGGTGATCGGCTACACCGACTCGACCGGAAGCGACGACTTCAATCAGACGCTCAGCGAAAAGCGCGCGACCCGCGTGGTCAACTACCTGCAGCAGGCCTGCCACTGGAAGCCCTATCGCATGCTGACCCCCACCGGCATGGCGAAGGCCGATCCGCTGGCCGACAACAGCACGCCCGAGGGCAAGGCGCAGAATCGCCGCGTCGCGGTGAACGTGCTCGTCAGCAAGGCGGTCGACGGGCTGTAAGGCTCGGTGCGGAGGCGGGCGCGGCCCGCCTCCGGCCGTTCAGCGCTTGCCGCTGGAACGGAACAAAAAAAGAACTTTCCTACTTGATGGCGATGTGATCTAACCCGTGCGGTGTTGATCCTCGCGCTTCTCGTCCTGCTCACCGCACTCCTGCCGCTCCCGCGCCTGGCGCGGGGCGGCCGCGTGTCGCGATCAGAGGCAGGCTTCGAGGTAGGCCTGGTCGAACCCGAACTGGCGCGCCTTTTCCAGCGTGTAGGGCCTGAGGCCTGTGGGCCGGAACTCGCCCAGGATGCGGCCGTCGTCGGTCTCGTCGAGGTACTCGAACTTGAAGAGCTCCTGGGTGACGATCACGTCGCCCTCCATGCCGATCACCTCGGTGATGTTGGTGGTACGGCGCGAGCCGTCGCGCAGGCGCTTGACCTGGACGATGAGGTCGACGGATTCGGCGATCTGGCGGCTGATCGCCTCCTTGGGGATCTTGATGTCGCCCATCAGGATCATGTTCTCCATGCGGCCGAGGCACTCGCGCGGGCTGTTGGCGTGGAGGGTGCACATCGATCCGTCGTGACCGGTATTCATGGCGGCGAGCAAGTCGAAGCACTCGGCGCCGCGGATTTCGCCCAGGATGATGCGGTCCGGGCGCATGCGCAGGGCGTTGCGGACCAAGTCGCCGATCGAGATGGCGCCTTGACCTTCCAGGTTCGGCGGGCGGGTTTCCAGCGGCAGCCAGTGCGGCTGCTGCAGCCGAAGCTCGGCCGCGTCCTCGATGGTGATCACGCGCTCGCCCGGATCGATCATCTTCGACAGTGCATTGAGCATCGTCGTCTTGCCCGAGCCGGTGCCGCCCGAGATCACGACGTTCATCCGGCAGGCGCCGGCGATCTTGAGCGCGGTCGCCATCTTGTCGCTCATCGACCCGAAGTCGCGCAGCATGTCGATGGTGATCGGCTTCTCGGAAAACTTGCGGATCGAGATCGCGGTGCCGCGCAAGGAAAGCGGCGGCACGATCACGTTGACGCGGCTGCCGTCCTTGAGCCGCGCGTCGGCCAGCGGCGTCGTCTGGTCGACGCGTCGGCCGACCTGGTTGACGATGCGCTGCGCGATCTGGAACAAGTGCTGCTCGTCGCGAAAGCGGATGCCGGCGAGCTGCAGCTTGCCCTTCTTCTCGATGTAGGTCTGGTTCGGACCGTTGACCATGATGTCCGAGATGTCGGGATCGTTGAGCAGCTCCTCGAGCGGGCCGAAGCCGAGCAGCTCGTCGATCAGCACCTTCTCCAGCGCGAACTGCTCGCGGCGATTGAAGGTGATCTTGAGCTCGGCGAGCACCTCGACGATGATCGGGCGAAATTCCTCGGACAGCTCGTCCTTGGTCAGTGTCGCGGCGGCCTCGGGATCGACACGCTCGAGCAGCCGGGGGAGGACCTGCTCCTTGATCTTGTGGATCGAGGCTTCGAACCCGTCCTGCTCGGATTGGTTGTCGTGGACTGCATTCGCCCGGTCGGCGAGCCGCGTCATCGCGTCCTCGCGCATCGCCTGCGGCGAGATCGGGCTTTCGGCACCAGGCATGGGCGGGAACTGATCGCCGCCCGGCAGCGGCGCCTGGCTCGCGCGGTCCGCCGTGCCACCCTTGAGCGGTTTGGCCACGCCGAACGCGGGTCGCGCACCCGCCGCCATCCCGCCTATGCCGTTGCGGCGTCCGAATGCGGTCATGCTTGTCTCAACCCCTGGCGCCTCGCCGAAAGGCGCGGTGCATGTCTTCCAATGGCCGCAGCATTAAGGTTGAAACTTTGAGAACTTCCTAATGGTTAGCCCACGTCGCGCGCGGGTCGGGGCGCTGAAAGGTAAGGGTACGGCGTGAGGCCAAGGCAGGGGAGTTCGGGCGTCGTGAGGAGCGTGGGCGAGCGCGACGCGACCGATCCGGCCGAGCCGCGCTGCTGGCTATGCGGGCGTGATCTGGGACGGCGGGTCGAGTGGCATCACCCCGTGCCAAAGAGCCGGGGCGGGCGCAGCGTGGTGCCGCTGCACCCGATCTGCCACCGCACCATCCACACGACTTTCAGCAACGCCCAACTCGCCCGCCTGCCGCCTAAGCCCGAGGCGCTGCTGAGCGATCCGGCGATGGCGCGCTTCGTTGCCTGGATCGCCGACAAGCCCGCCGACTTCCATGCGCCGACCCGCGGCAAGCGCTAGAGCCTGTCCTGTTCAAGCGCCGGTGCCGATGCCGCTTCAAGCGGACGGTCTCTGGAAACCCCGGCAGCGGCTGTAGATCACTTGCGGCTGCTCGCCGTTATGGTCCCACAGCATCATCCGGCGAACCTGCGGACAAGTGCGCACGTAGCGCGCGACAGCGGCCATGTTCGGCGCGTTCAGCGGGCGCGCGAGGATCGGGTCCTGCACCACGACCGTCTCGGGCCGCATGGCGAGGATACGGCGTAGCTCGGCGCGCTCGTCGAGCCCCGAGACGCCGGACTCGTCGCCTTGGTAGAAGTGCGCAGGGAAGGCGAGGACGCTCGGCGGCTTCACTCCGAGCTGGATGTAGAGGTAGCTTGGGATACCCCAGACGAGCAGCTTGCCGTGCGGCGTCACCGCCCGGACGTAAGCGACGACGGCGGCCCCATCGCGGTGCGCCTTCCAGCGCTGCGGCAGGTCGAGCGTGTGGCCGCTGGTCAGCGCGACCGAGATGGTGCCGGCGAACGCCAGCGCTCCGGCGGTGCCGCGCGCGAAGTAGCCGCTCGCCAGGATGCACAGCGCCGGCAACAGCGGCAGCACGTAGTGGCTGTAGACGATCGGGAACCCGGCGATCGACAGGAACGCGGCGGCGGCCCAGAGGACGACGAAGGCCAATATGTCGCGCCGTTGGGTTTCGCGCTCCAGCCTACGGGCGCCGAGCACGCCGAACGCGAGCGGCAGGATGATCTGGCCGACAAGGATCGTCATGCGCATCGCGCGGCCGATCCAGCTGTCGTACTGGCGATGGAGGTTGGACCCGATCAGCGCCTGGTAGAGCTCGGGCACGTGGCCGGCGCGGGCGTACCAGGCATACGTGAGCGCCCAGGGCAGCACCGCGATGCCGGCCAGCAACGCGAGTTGCGCCAGGACCCGCCGGACCGATGCGCCGCTGCGCAGCAGGTGGAAGGCGATGAAGCCGCCGAAGAACAGGCTCTCGAACGCGGCGGACTGCTTGATGGCGATGGCGGCGCTCGCGCAGCCGATGCCGGCCACGACGACGGCATCGATCCGGCCGGCGCGCAGCAGCGGAAGGCGGTCGACGATCGCCCAGGCCGCGACGATCATCGGCGTATTGTAGAACACCGGCGACTGCCCTGTTGCGCCCCCGAAGAAGCACATCAGCGCCAGGTAGGCGGCGGCGGCGAGCAGGCCGTGCTGCGCACCGGCGACCATCCGGGTGATGCGGTTGATGGCGTAGGCGCCGGCGGCGGCGCACAATGTGGCGGCGATCTGGAAGGCGATCGGCTGGCTCCAGATCGCGGCTACCCCGGCGTAGATCAGGTAGAGCAACGGCCCCTTGCGGTCGAACACGTCGACGTAGAGCAAGTCGCCCGCGAGCATCCGCTGGCCGACGAGCGAGTAGAACTGGTCGTCGATATCGTAGTTCCACTCGCCGAACACCGGCCCGCGCACGACCAGCGCGAATGCCAGCATGGCGAGGAACTGCGCGGCGCGGCTGCGCTCGATCAGCGGCAGCACCGAGCGGGACGAGGCCTGGGCCGAGACCTGTGGGAGCCGGTCGACGAGCGGCCGGCGCGGGGGCGCTGGTAGGGTCTTGGCGGCGATGCTGGCCATGGCTCACTCTGTCGATGCGAGCCGGCCTATAGTGAAGGACGGTTACCAAGCCCCAAACGCGAAACGCCGCCGGAGTGACCGGCGGCGCCTCATGCCTGCAGGAAGATGCTTACAGGGGCGGGAGTGTCAGCCCTCGACGTGCTCGGCAAGCACGGTCAGGCCGCTCGCGCCGACTTCGGCGAAACCGCCCTGGATCACGATCTCCTCGGGCGTGCCGTTCTCGGTCCGGTAGACCTTGATGGCGCCGTCCTTGACGGTGGTCATGAACGGCGCGTGGCCCTGCAGCACGCCGAATTCGCCTTCGGTGCCGGGGACGACGACCATGTAGACCTCCTCGGAGCGGACGAGCCGGGCAGGGGTCACGAGTTCGAAGTGCAGTGCCATAGTCTCATTCCTCTCCCCTCCCGCGCACGGGAAGGGCTGGGGGTGGGCAGGGGTGATGCCGTGTCATGGTCGGCCCACCCCAACCCCTCCCGCGAGGGGAGGGGCTAAAGGTCGGATCAGGCCTCTTCGGCCAGCTTCTTGGCCTTGGCGATCGCCTCGTCGATGCCGCCGACCATGTAGAAGGCGTTCTCGGGCAGGTGGTCGTACTCGCCGTCGACGACCGCCTTGAACGACTTCACGGTGTCCTCGATCTGCACGAACTTGCCCGGGATGCCGGTGAAGACCTCGGCCACGTGGAACGGCTGGCTCAGGAACTTCTGGATCTTGCGGGCGCGCGCGACGGTCAGCTTATCCTCTTCGGACAGCTCGTCCATGCCCAGGATCGCGATGATGTCCTGCAGCGACTTGTACTTCTGCAGGGTTTCCTGGACGCGGCGGGCAGTCTCGTAGTGCTCGGCGCCCACGACGCGCGGCTCGAGCACGCGCGAGGTCGAGTCGAGCGGGTCGACCGCCGGGTAGATGCCCAGCTCCGAGATCGCGCGGTTCAGCGTGGTGGTCGCGTCCAAGTGGGCGAACGAGGTCGCCGGCGCCGGGTCGGTCAAGTCGTCCGCGGGGACGTAGATCGCCTGGACCGAGGTGATCGAGCCCTTGGTGGTCGAGGTGATGCGCTCCTGCAGCTGGCCCATGTCGGTCGACAGGGTCGGCTGATAGCCCACCGCCGAAGGGATACGGCCGAGCAGCGCCGACACTTCGGCGCCCGCCTGGGTGAAGCGGAAGATGTTGTCGACGAAGAAGAGCACGTCCTGGCCCTCCTGGTCGCGGAAGTACTCGGCCATGGTCAGGCCCGAGAGCGCGACGCGGGCGCGGGCACCCGGGGGCTCGTTCATCTGGCCGAACACGAGCGCGACCTTGGAGCCTTCCGAGGTGGCGTTGCCCTCGGCGTCCTTGGCGATGACGCCGGCGTCGAGGAACTCGTGGTAGAGGTCGTTGCCTTCGCGGGTGCGCTCACCCACGCCCGCGAACACCGAGACGCCGCCGTGGCCCTTGGCGATGTTGTTGATCAGCTCCTGGATGAGCACGGTCTTGCCCACGCCGGCGCCGCCGAACAGGCCGATCTTGCCGCCCTTGGCGTAAGGGGCGAGCAGGTCGATGACCTTGATGCCGGTCACCAGGATCGCCGCTTCGGTCGACTGGTCGATGAAGGCGGGAGCCTCGGCGTGGATCGGGGCGAACAGGTCGGAACCGACCGGGCCGCGCTCGTCGATCGGATCGCCGATGACGTTGAGGATGCGGCCGAGCGTCTTGGGGCCGACCGGGACCGAGATCTGCTGGCCGGTGTTCGACACGTCCTGGCCGCGGGTGAGGCCGTCGGTGCCGTCCATGGCGATGCAGCGCACGGTGTTCTCACCCAGGTGCTGCGCGACTTCGAGCACCAGCTTGTTGCCGTTGTTCTCGGTGTTGAGGGCGGTGAGGATCGCCGGTAGCTCGCCTTCGAAGGTCACGTCGACGACGGCGCCGATGACCTGGCTGATCTTGCCGGTGGTGGTCTGGTTAAGCACGGGGGCGGTTGCCATTTTCGTTTCCTTGCCTTCGAATTCTTCAAGCGACTGGGCGCCGCGTTCATTTTTCCTGGGCATGCGGCTCAAGGGAGCACGCATTCTCCCCGTTCACGAATGTCGAGGTGCATGCGATCGGGAGCCAGGTCGAGTTCGCCAGGCCACGTCACAGCACCCATTTCCACCCGTGCCTCGTTGAACTTGGCCGGGTCGGCCAGATGCGCGAAGACTCCGCGGAAAAACTCAGGAGTGTATCGCACATCGCCCTCCAAACCATCGACGAAGCGCACGTGCATGGCACGCTCACCGACGATCTGCATATCTGTCACTCGCCAAGGCGAGCGCACTTCAATCGGCGGCATCACCGCAGCGGAGCAATCTTCGCGGGTTGGTCCCCGCTGCTCGCCGCCGTGAAGGCCGCCATCAATTCCGCCTGATGTTCTTGCGTCCATTCAAGCACCATAGCCTGAGCGCGGCGCGGGAGCGATCCTTCGATCACCTGCACGCGAGCGATATCTATCTGCGCCTCGAACTCGCCGTACCGCGCGTGAATGTGCGGCGGCGGATGATCGAACCAATAGACCGTGATCACGATCCCGTAGAATATCGCCAACGTGGGCATGCATCACAGCGCCTCCGCACCGGCGATGATTTCGACGAGTTCGGTGGTGATCGCGGCCTGGCGGCTGCGGTTGTATTGGATGGTCAGCGTCTTGATGAGATCGCCGGCATTGCGCGTGGCGTTGTCCATCGCGGTCATCGACGCGCCTTGCTCGGACGCCATGTTCTCCAGCAGCGCGCCGAAGATCTGAGTCTTGAGGTAGCGCGGGAGCAGGGCGGCGAGGATCTCTTCCTCGTCGGGCTCATACTCGACCACGGCGTCGCCCTGGTTGGCGGCAGCGGTCTTGGGCGCCGGCACCGGGATGATCTGCTGTTCGGTGGGCTCCTGCGTCAGCGCGTTCTTGAACTTCGAGTAGAACAAGTGCGCGACGTCGAAGCGGCCCTGCTCGTAGAGCGCGACCAATTCGTCGGCGATCTTCTCGGCCTCGTTGAAGCCGGGCTCGCGCACGTCGGTGGTGTCGAACATGTGGAGGATCGACTTGGGGTAGTTGCGCCGGATCACCGCGCGGCCCTTGCGCCCGATCAGGTAGAACAGCACCGTCTTGCCCTCGGCCTCCAGCCGGCGGGCGGCGACAAGCGCGGCCTTGACGATGTTCGAGTTGAACGCGCCGGCCAGGCCCTTGTCCGAGTTGGCGACGACCAGCAGGTGCACGCTGTCGCTGCCCGTGCCGGCGAGCAGCTTGGGGCTGTTCTCCGAGACGGTGATCTTGCTGGCGAGCGAGGCCATGACTTCGGCCAGCCGCGCGGCGTAGGGCCGGCCGGCCTCGGCCGCCGCCTGTGCTTTGCGCAGCTTCGCCGCCGCGACCATCTGCTTGGCCTTGGTGATCTTCTGGGTCGACTTGACCGAATTGATCCGGCCTTTGAGTTCCTTCAGCGAAGCCACTCTAAACTCCAATCGTCATCCCGGGCTCGACCCGGGATCGGTTTCCGCAAGTCCCGGGGTTTGCCGGAACCGGACCCGGGTCAAGCCCGGGTCGACGGCGAACTTACGCGAACTGCTTGCCGAACGCCGCGAGCGCGGCGGCCAGCTTCTTGGGCGTCTCGCCCTCGAACTTGCCGGTGTCGCGGATCTCGGCGAGCACGTCGGGGTGCTCGGAGTGCAGGAAGCTGAGCATCTCGGCCTCGTATTCGGTCACCTTGTTGACCGGCAGCGAGTCGAGGTAGCCGTTGGTGCCCGCGTAGATCGAGGCGACTTGCTCCTCCATGGTCAGCGGCGAGAACTGCTTCTGCTTGAGCAACTCGGTCAGGCGCGCGCCGCGGTTGAGCAGCTTCTGGGTCGAGGCGTCGAGGTCCGAGCCGAACTGCGCGAAGGCGGCCATCTCGCGGTACTGCGCGAGCTCCAGCTTGATCGAGCCGGCGACCTTCTTCATCGCCTTGGTCTGGGCCGAACCGCCGACGCGGCTGACCGAGAGGCCGACGTTGATGGCCGGACGCACACCCTGGTAGAACAGGCCGGTCTCGAGGAAGATCTGGCCGTCGGTGATCGAGATCACGTTGGTCGGGATGTAGGCCGAGACGTCGCCCGCCTGGGTCTCGATGATCGGCAGCGCGGTCAGCGAGCCGGCGCCGAAGTCGTCGTTCATCTTGGCGGCGCGCTCAAGCAGGCGAGAGTGCAGATAGAACACGTCGCCGGGGTAAGCCTCGCGGCCCGGAGGACGGCGCAGCAGCAGCGACATCTGGCGGTAGGCGACGGCCTGCTTGGACAAGTCGTCGAACACGATCACGGCGTGCATGCCGTTGTCGCGGAAGAACTCGCCCATGGCGGCGCCGGTGTAAGGCGCGAGGTACTGCAGCGGCGCGGGCTCCGAAGCGGTCGCGGCGATGACGATGGAGTACTCCATCGCGCCGTTCTCTTCGAGCTGGCGGACGATCTGCGCGACGGTCGAGCGCTTCTGGCCGACGGCGACGTAGATGCAGTAGAGCTTCTTGTTCTCGTCGGTGCCCTGGTTGGCGCTCTTCTGGTTGATGAAGGTGTCGATCGCGACGGCCGACTTGCCGGTCTGGCGGTCGCCGATGATCAGCTCGCGCTGCCCGCGGCCGACGGGGACGAGGGCGTCGATCGCCTTGAGGCCGGTCTGCACGGGCTCGTGCACCGACTTGCGGGGGATGATGCCGGGAGCCTTGGTCTCGACACGGCGGCGCTCGGTGGTCTCGATCGGGCCCTTGCCGTCGATCGGGTTGCCCAGAGCGTCGACCACGCGGCCGAGCAGGCCCTTGCCGACCGGCACGTCCACGATGGTGCCGGTGCGCTTGACGCTGTCGCCTTCCTTGATCGTCGAGTCAGACCCGAAGATCACGACACCGACGTTGTCGGCCTCGAGGTTCAGCGCCATGCCCTGGATGCCGCCGTTGAACTCGACCATCTCGCCTGCCTGGACCTTGTCGAGGCCGTGGATGCGGGCGATGCCGTCACCCACCGAGAGCACGGTGCCGACTTCGGAGACCTGGGCCTCGGTGCCGAAGCTGGCGATCTGGTCCTTGATGACCTTCGAAATTTCTGCGGCGCGGATGTCCATCGGATTTTCCTTCTTAGCCCTTCATCGCCTGGGCGAGAGAATTGAGACGAGTGCGGATCGAGCTGTCGATGCGCTTGGAGCCGATCGTGACGACCAGTCCGCCGAGCAGCTCGGGGTCCACGCTGGCGCGGATCTTGACGTTGCGGCCCTCGCGCGCTTCCAGCTTCTGGCGCAGCTGTTCGATCTGACCGTCGGTCAGCGCGTGGGCGGAAGTGACCTCGGCGGTCGCCTCGCCGCGCTGGGCGGCCGCGATGGCGTGGAACGCGCGGATGATCTCGGGCAGCGCGAACAGGCGGCGGTTGTTCGCCAGCACGCCCAGGAAGTTCTTGGTGAGATCGGCGAGGCCGAGCACCGGCGCGATTGCGTTCATCACGCTCGCGGCAGCCGAGCGGCTGACTTGCGGATTGCGAATCAGCGCGGCGAAATCGGCGCTCTCGCGGATCGCCTGATCGATCTTGTCGAGGTCGTTCTCGACCGCGGAGACCACGCCGTTCTCACTGGCTAGGTCGAACAGTGCCGAAGCGTAGCGCCCCTGCAAGCTGGCCTTGATACCGCCGGAATTCTCCACGCGTGTCCTATCCTTAGCTTCGGTGGGCCGGGACGCGGTAAAGACCGCGCGAAACCGCGCCCTCCCTGCCCCGGACGGCCGGCGCATAGCGACGATTGGCGGGGGATGCAAGGCGGGGAAGAAGCCCTGGGGACAAAGCATCAGGCTTTGACCGCAAGCCGCGGGACGCCTTGCCGCCGGGACACTGGTAAAGCATGCGGACACCAGCAACAATGGCCGTGCAACAATGACTTCTTCAGCCGACGAGACGCTTGCGGATACCGAGGCCTGGCGCGCCGTGCTCGACCGCGATCGCGCATTCGACGGTCGCTTCGTGACCGGCGTGCATTCGACCGGCATCTACTGCCGGCCATCCTGCGCGGCGCGTCACCCCCGGCGCGAAAACGTGCGGTTCTATGCCTCGGCGGTCGAGGCCGAAGCTGCCGGCCTGCGCCCTTGCAAGCGCTGCCGCCCGGGTGACATCGCCCGCGACGAGGCGGCGGTCGCGCAGGCGCTCGCCTTGCTGCGCGAGGAGGGGGAGGGTGTCGTGACCCTCGGCCAACTAGCGGCCGAAACCGGCTATTCGCCCGCGCACTTCCAGCGCGTGTTCAAACGCGCGATCGGGCTCAGTCCGGCGGCTTACCTGCGCGCGCTGAAGCTGGAGCGGGCCGGGGAGGCGTTGAGCGAGGGAGCCAGCGTGACCGAGGCGGTCTACGCCGCCGGCTACGGTGCACCCTCGCGGTTCTATGCAGCGAGCGAAGGGAGGATGGGCATGGCAGCTTCTGCATGGCGGAACGGTGGGGCGGGCGTGACGATCCGCTGGGCGGTGGTCGCAACGTCGATCGGCCGGATGCTGGTGGCGGCGACCGGCAAGGGCGTGTGCCGTCTCTCGTTCGAAGAGGGCGCCGAAGATCTGGCGCGCCGCTTCCCGCGCGCCGAGCTGATGGAGGGCGGAGCGGATTTTTCGGACTTGTTGGCGCAAGTCGTCGCCGCGGTCGAGCAGCCGGGAGACTCCCGTGCGATCCCGCTCGATGTGCAGGGCACCGCCTTCCAGGAAGCCGTCTGGCGCGAGTTGCAGCGAATCCCGCCGGGCGAGACCCGCAGCTATGCCCAGATCGCCGCGGCGGTCGGTCGGCCGGGCGCGGTGCGCGCCGCCGGCTCGGCGAATGGCGCCAACAACGTCGCGGTGCTGATCCCCTGCCACCGCGTGGTCCGCTCCGACGGGACGCTCGGCGGATATGCCTATGGCCTCGACATCAAGCGCGAACTGCTGCGGAGGGAAGGCCGGGAGTAGCCGTCGTCCGGGCTCGACCCGGGACCGGGCGCGTCTGCGAAGCTGTATCGCTCGTTGGCCGACTGGCTCGCGCGGTGACGGAACCGGTCCCGGATCAGGTCCGGGACGACGTTGAGGCGCGGGCCCAGGGATGCCGGGGCGGGGTCAGCTTGGCCAGGACCTGCTCGGCGCTGTCCAGGTAGGCCTGCCGCTTGGCCTCGTCCATCTTGTCCCATGTTCCGTAGACCCGGTTGATGCGCGGATTGTCCCGGAACAGACGGCGGTTGCGAACCATGAAGTGCCAGTAGAGCGGGTTGAACGGGCAGGCGTCCGGGCCGGTCTTCGCCTTCACGTCGTAGCGGCATCCGCCGCAGTAGTCGGACATCTTGTTGATGTAGTTGCCGCTTGCCGCATAAGGCTTGGAGGCGAGGCGGCCCTTGTCGGCCCACAGCGCCATGCCGGCAACGTTGGGCAGCTCCACCCACTCGTAGGCGTCGGCATAGACGACGAGGAACCAGTCCTCGAGCTCTTGCGGGCACACCCCGGCGATCAGCGCGAAGTTGCCCAGCACCATCAGCCGCTGGATATGGTGCGCATGCGCGTTGTCGGCAGTCGAGCGCACCGCGTCGGCCAGGCAGCGCATGTCGGTCTCGCCGGTCCAGTAGAACTCGGGCAGCGGCACTTCGGCCCCCAGCGCGTTCGCCTGGCGAAGGCCCGGCATCTCGAACCAGTACATGCCGCGGATGTATTCGCGCCAGCCGATGATCTGGCGGATGAAGCCCTCGGCGGCGTTGAGCGGCACCTTGCGCTCGCGGTAGGCCTTCTCGGCGCGGCGGCACACCTCCAGCGGGTCGAGCAGGCCCAGGTTGATCGAGGTCGAGAGCAGCGAGTGGAACAAGTCGTCCTCGCCCGCGACCATCGCGTCCTGGTAGGTGCCGAAGTCCGGCAGGCGCTCGGCGATGAACTTGTCGAGCGCCTTGGCGGCCTGCCTAGCGGTGACTGGCCAGCGGAACCGATCGAGGCTGCCGAAGTGATCGGCGAAGCGCTCCTCGACCAGCGCGATGACCTCGCGGGTGATCCGGTCGGGCGGGAAGGCGGGGACCGGCGGCGGGTCCATGAACAGGTCTGGCCCGGCGCGGTTCTCCTTGTCGTAGTTCCATTGCCCGCCCTCGGGCCGGTCGCCGTCGAGCAGCAGACCGGTGCGCCGCCGCATCTCGCGGTAGAACGGCTCCATCAGGATTCGCTCGCGCCCTTGCGCCCAGGTGGTGAACTCTGTGCGCGAGCAGACGAAGCGGTCGTCCTCCAGGACTTCGATCGGCACGCCAAGGTCGCGCTTCCAGGCATCCATCATCTCCATCACTCGCCACTCGCCCGGCTCTACCACGCGGACGCGATCGATCGCATGGCGCGCGACGGCCCGGGCGACTTCGCCGGTGAAGCTGCCGGTATTGGCCGGATCGTCGAGGCGGACATAATCCACCTGCCAGCCTTGCGCCGCCAACTCGGCGGCGAAGTGGCGCATGGCCGAGAGGATGAGGACGATCTTCTGCTTGTGGTGGCGGACGTACGTGGTCTCTTCCGGCACTTCCATCATCAGGACGACGGTGGCGGCCTTGTCGCATCCATCGAGGCTGGCGATCGTCCGGCTGAGCTGATCGCCGAGTATGGGTACGAGTGTGCGCACGATCCGACGCTAACGCGTGGGCCGTTAGGTGGCGTCCTGCCCTTTGGGACGTGGGTTCCTCATCCTTCCCCCTCGATGGGGGAAGAAGGGTTCCCCTTCCAACGCGCTCTAAACGAAGCTGTAGGGATCGATGTCGATCGCCACGCGCACGCCTTGGGGGAACTCCAGTGCGCCGAGCCATTCCTGCAAGTAGCGCTGGAGTTGGGCCGAGCGGCGCGCGTTGATCAGCAGGCGATAGCGATGCCTCCCGCGCAGCAGCGCCATCGGCGCGGGCGCGGGGCCGAGGACGAGCATGTCGGGATGGTCGGGCGCGGTGCCGCCGATGGCGCGGGCGGCCGCCTGCGCCTCGGCCTGGTCCTCGCTCGACACGATGATCGCCGCCCAGCGACCGAACGGCGGGGCGCCCGCGTCCCGGCGCGCTTGGGTCTCCGCTGCATAGAAGGCGTCGCGGTCGCCGGCGGCAAGCGCGGCGATCACCGTGGCCTCGGGATGGCGCGTCTGGATCAGGACCTCGCCCGGCTTCTCGCCACGGCCGGCGCGTCCGGCGACTTGGGCGATCTGCTGGTAAGTGCGCTCGGCCGCGCGCAAGTCGCCGCCTTCGAGGCCAAGATCGGCATCGACCACGCCCACCAGCGTCAGTTCGGGGAAGTGGTAGCCCTTGGTGACGAGTTGGGTGCCGACGATCACGTCGATCGCGCCTTCCTCGGCCTGCGCGACGAAGCGCCCGACCGCCTCGCGCGAGTTCATCGTGTCGGAAGTGACGACCGCGATCCGCGCCTCGGGCAGCAGTTCGCCCACTTCGTCGGCGATCCGCTCGACGCCCGGCCCGCAGGCGACGAGGCAATCGGGCGTGCTGCACTCGGGGCACGCCTCGGGCACCGGCACTTCGTGGCCGCAGTGATGGCAGGCAAGGCGGCTCGAAAAGCGATGCTCCACCAGCCAGGCGGTGCAGTTGGGGCATTGGAAGCGATAGCCGCAATGCCGGCACAGCGTCAGCGGCGCATAGCCGCGGCGATTGAGGAACAGGAGCGACTGCTCGCCCCGTTCGAGCCGGGCCTTCATCTCCGCGACCAGCCGGGGCGCCAGCCAGCGGCCGCGCTCGGGCGCCTCGGTCCGCAAGTCGAGCACCGATACCTCGGGCAACTGCGCACCGCCGAAGCGGTCCGGCAATTCGATGCGGGTGTAGATCCCCGCTTCGGCCAGCTGCATCGATTCGAGCGCCGGCGTCGCGCTGGCGAGCACCACCGGAATGCGCTCGAACCGGGCGCGGATCACGGCGACGTCGCGGGCGTTGTAGCGCACGCCGTCGTCCTGCTTGAACGACACCTCGTGCGCCTCGTCGACCACGATCAGGCCAAGCCGGGCATAAGGCAGGAACAGCGCCGAGCGGGCGCCGACCACCACTTGCGCGCCGCCCTGTACGATCGCGCGCCAGGCGCGGCGCCGCTCACTGGCCTTGAGCGAGGAGTGCCACAGCACCGGCGCCGTGCCGAAGCGCTGCTCGAAGCGGCGCAGGAAGTTCTCGGTCAGCGCGATCTCGGGCAGCAGCACCAGCACTTGCCGGTCCCGGCGCAGCGCCTCGGCGACCGCTTCGAAGTAGGTCTCGGTCTTGCCCGATCCGGTCACGCCGTCGAGCAGGAACGGCGCGAAGGCTCCGGCATCGACCGCCGCGACGAGCGTGGCCGCCGCCTCGGCCTGCCCCGGGCTGAGATCGGGCACCGCGAAGTCGGGCAGGGCCGAGCGGTAGGGCCGGTCGCAATCGACCGTCACCGGCTCGAGCAGACCCGCGCCGACCATGCCGCGCAGCACGCCTTCGGACACGCCGGCCAGCCCGGCCAGCTCGCGGATCGAGGCCTGCTCGCCCTGCAAGGCGTCGAGAGCCGCCGCGCGCTGCAGTGTTATCCGCGCCGGTTCCTCGCCGGTCAGGCGGTACTCGGTGGTGGTGCCGCCGTCGCGCAGCGCCGCACTGCTTGCCAGCGCCATGCGTGCGACCGAGGACATCGGCGCGCAGTAGTAGTCGGCGGTCCACTCGATCAGGCGGCGCAGCTCGGCAGGCAGCGGTGGCACCGGTAGCACTTCCAGCAGCGGGCGGAGTTTGGCCTCCGGCACTTCTTTTGCGTTGAGGCGTTCCGCTTCCCAGACGATCCCAAGGATCTGGCGGGGGCCAAGCGGTGCGATGACCACCGAACCGAGCTCCACCGCCATTCCTTCGGGCTTGCGATAATCGAGCACGCCGAGCACGGCATTGAAGACGAGGAGTCGAACGCGTTCCATCTGCGGAGCGCTATGTGGCACCTGGGGATACGAACGGGAAGGTGATGGCATGCTGGATTTGAAGACGATGGTGGATGGCAAGGTTCTGGCGCGCAGGAGCCTGCTCGCGGGTGGAGCGGCGCTGGCGGGGCTGCTGGTGCTGCCCGGCTGCGCGACCACCGGCGGCATGGGCGGGCAGTATGCCTATGTCCAGGCGGTGCGGCATCTGCTGGAACTGGCGAGCCGCAACGCCTTCGCCAAGCTGACCGCACCCGACGGCTTCTGGGACAGCCAGGTCTCCCGCATCAACCTGCCGGTGCTGTTCGGGCGGCGTGGCAGCATGATGGAGGGCATCCTGCGCTCGCCCGCCTTCCGCCAGAAGCTGCAGCACCGGCTCAACCAGATCGCAGAGGACGGCGCCCGCGCCGCTGCGCCGCTCGTGGCCGACACCGTGCGGACAGTCGGGATCGAGAACGCCGTCGCGCTGATCCAGGGCGAGCCGACCGCGGCCACCACATTCCTGCGCGCCGCGATGGGACCGGCGGTCGTCAACGCGATGATTCCCGAGCTCGACCGGCTGATGCGCGTGGTCGACGATCCGCTGCTGGGCAAGGCGCTGTCGGTGCTCGCCGGGGTGGACATCACCGACGCGGCTCATGCGCTCGCGCTCGAGGCGGACAACGCCATCTGGTACGCGATCGGTGCCGAAGAGGCGGAAATCCGCCGCAATCCCGCGAGCGTCGACGATCCCGTGTTGCGCCGGATGTTCACGCACTGACAGGCACCGCGGGGCGTGGCGGCGAGACTTGAGTCTGTCCGCATTAAGCGGAATCGGCACCGGCCCACGCCCCCACCCGACGTCCCAACGATAG
>Ga0207681_10000793_pt1 | contig 20836 bp, 18 predicted proteins | sample KBSS53metaG_FD_184324 | JGI IMG/M metagenome (GOLD analysis project Ga0207681, IMG submission 184324) | Switchgrass rhizosphere microbial communities from Kellogg Biological Station, Michigan, USA - KBS S5-3 metaG (SPAdes) (version 2) | ecosystem: Host-associated > Plants > Roots > Rhizosphere... | reverse complement strand
GCAGGCGGCGACCGCCTTCGGCGCGTCCGCGAGCCAGGTCCAGACGCTCTACGCGGTGACCGACGACGCCTCGGCGGCCGCGGTTCGCTTCACCATCGTGCGCGATTTCGAGCTGGCCTGGCAGCCGTACACGCTGGCGCGAACGATGGCCGCGAAGGCGACGTCGAAGGCCTACGTCTATTTGTTCAACCGCGTGCCGCCCTACTACCCCGATCAGCGCAACTACAGCGAGGCTATCGACCCGGCCACGCTCGGCGCGTACCACACGGTCGAGCAGGTCTACTTCTACAACAACCTGGCGCAGGCGCCACGTCCGTATACCGCGGTCGACCTGCGTCTGGCCGACGTCGCCTCGACCTACCTCGTCAACTTCGCCACCAGCGGCGATCCGAATGCACCGGTGACGACGACGGCCGCCGGCAACGTGTTGCCGCAATGGCCCGCGTTTGCCGGCGCCGGTGCCCGGCTCATGCTACTCGGCGACGTGATCGCGCCGGCGAGCGAGCCGCAGCAGGCCGCGCTCGATCTGTTCGACAAGGTCATCGCCGACAAGATCGGCCGCCCGTTGGCGTTTCAATGACGGACTGGACCGGTTCGAAGACCATGAACCGCCGCCGCGCCTGCGCCGCAACCCTGGGCGGCATGCTGCTCGGCGGCGTCGCAGCGAGCCGAGCCCAGGCAAGGCCTTCGCGCCTGGGCATCCTCGAGATCGGTGACGAGGCCCTGCCGTCGGGCGAAATGGGAGCGTTCTTCGACGAGCTCTCGCGTTTCGGCATCGTCGAAGGCAAGAACCTCGCCGTCGATCGTCGTTTCGCACGCGGCGACCGCACCCGCCTCGACCCCCTGGCCGCCGAGCTCGTCGCATTGAAGCCGGACGTCATCTTCACCGCGAGCGGAACCTCGGGAGCGCAGGCCGCCAAGAAGGCAACGGCGGCGATTCCGATCGTCTTCGACGCTTCCAACGACCCGGTCGGCCGCGGCTTGGTCGCGGGTCTCGCCAGCCCGGGTGGCAACCTGACCGGCAGCGTCCTGTTCGGGATTCAACTCGACCTCAAACGGTTGCAGATCCTGAGCGAGGTCATGCCTGAGCGGAGCACGATCGCCTTCCTCGACGCGCCCGTCGCGGCCGCGCTTCGCGACGATTACCTCGCCAAGCTCGCCGCGGCTGTCGGTCGTGCGACGCGGGTGAGGCTGGTCGGCGTCGACGGCATCGACACGTTCGCGGCAGCGTTCGAACGAATGGCGCACGAACGCGTGGACGCGATTTCGATCGGTGCCTCGCCGCTCACGGCCGCGAACCGGCAAGTGCTTGCCGCGCTCGTCGCCAAGTACCGCTTTCCAGCCATCGCCGACGGCCGCGGCTTCGCCGAGGCCGGCCTGCTGCTGACCTACACCACGGACTTCGTTCAGGTCTACCGGCGAGCGGCGGAGTATGTGTATCGGATCCTGAACGGCGCATCGCCGGCGACCCTGCCGGTCGAACACCCGTCCAAGTTCGTGTTCGTCGTCAACCTGAAGACGGCCCGCTCGCTCGGCATCCGGATTCCGGCCGCCGTGCTCGTCCGCGCCGACGCCGTGATCAACTGAAACGACGCGCGAGCGCTCGGTGGTCGATCGGACCCACGGCGCGCCGACCCGGCCGCATTGACTTCAGGGGGCAAGAATGCCGGACATGCCGGTCGCGACGGCCTGCTTGATGACGTATTCGAGCGCATCGACTTTCTCCTTGGGGCTCATCGCGTCCCAGGAGTGATTGGCGGGCTTCTTGTCCTGCGGCAGCGCCATCGTCGTCTCCAATCCCTGTTTCGACTTGACGACACGCATCGAGGCGAGGTCGAGCAGCGACACCATGACATGGGCATAGGGGGCGAGGAACCCCTCGCCCGTCATGCGGTGCTCGGAGTTGTACATCCCGGTCACGTTGTCGATGTAAAAGCCGATGCCGCTGACCCAGCCGATGCCCCCCAGCATTCCGTCGCCCACCTTGAACGACGGCTCGGCGCGCTGCTTGGTGACGAGGATCAGGTCGGTGGCGCCGGCCTTGGCGAGAAGATCGTGGAGCGCGATGCGCATGTCGTGCGACTCGGTGCTCTCCGTCAGCAACTTTTCCTGCAAAGCGAACAGGCGCGCGTCTCGTATCGACGCATTCAGGACGGGCGTGCCCGGCTTGGCGTCGAGCAGGGCCTTCTCCACCGCATCCGCGGCGATGCGATCGAAGATCGCGTCGGGAACCGGCAGGCTGACGCGCTCGTTCGGGTCGAGGCGGGTGCCGACGTCGGAACGACGGGTGACGATGCTGAACTGGTCGCCGATGAGCGACACGACGGCATAGGTCGGAGATGCCGAGGCCCCCGCCGCATCGGCGGCGGCGGCCGGGCTCATCAGCAGCCAGCATGCTGCGATGGCCGAGAGAGAGCGGGCGAGGGCGGCGGTCATCGATGTCTCCTGAGTGCGGTGGCGTCAACCCGGTGCGGCGGGCAAATCCTCGGCCAATGCGTAGCCGCTGCCGCGCAGGGTCCGGATCGGATCGAGCAGCGGCGCGATGGTCTTCATCTTCGCGCGCAGCGTCTTCACGTGCGCGTCGACGGTGCGGTCCATGCTGTCGCTGTCGTCGCCCCAGACGCGGTCGAGGAGGGCTTCGCGCGTGAAGACATGGCCGGGGCGCGACGCAAGCGTCTTGAGCAGGCCGTACTCGTAGCGCGACAGCTCGAGCGCGCGGCCGTAGTAGCGTACCTGCATGCGGCCTTCGTCGACGACGATCGGCCCTGCCGCGACCGCCGATGGCGCGGCGGCGGCCGGTGCCGTCGTGGCCGCCCTGGCGCTGCGACGCAGCACGCTGCGCACGCGCGCGACCAGCTCGCGCGGCGAGAACGGCTTGGCGATGTAGTCGTCTGCGCCGAGCTCGAGGCCGACGACGCGATCGATCTCGTCGCTGCGCGCGGTCAGGAAGACGACCGGTACCTCGCTCGTCTCGCGGATGCGCTTGAAGATCTCGAAGCCGCTCGCATCGGGCAGGCCGACGTCGAGGATGACCAGCGCCGGCGCTGCCGCGGCGATGCGCTGCAGCGCTTCCTCGCCGGTCGCGCACCAGGCCGGCTCGAAGCCGTCGGTGCGCAGCGCGTACTGCAGCGTGTCGGCGATGCCGGGCTCGTCCTCGACGATGAGGATCGCGGGTTTCATTCGGAGGGCAGGAAGCCTTCGATCGACAGGTAGCGTTCGCCGGTGTCGTAGTTGAAGCCGAGCACGGTCGCGCCGGCGGGCAGGTCGGGCAGCTTCTGGGCGATCGCCGCCAGCGTCGCGCCAGAGGACACGCCGACCAGGAGGCCCTCCTCGCGCGCCGAGCGCCGCGCCATCTCGCGCGCCGCCTCGGCCTCGACCAGGATGACGCCGTCGAGGAGGTCGACGTGCAGGTTCTTCGGCACGAAGCCGGCGCCGATTCCCTGGATCGGGTGCGGGCTCGGCTGGCCGCCGCTGATGACGGGCGAGGCCGCGGGCTCGACGGCGTAGACCCTGAGCTTCGGCCACATCTTCTTCAGCACCTGGGCGCAACCCGTGATGTGGCCACCGGTGCCGACGCCGGTGATGAGCGCGTCGACGCCGCTCGGGAAGTCGGCGGCGATCTCCTGCGCCGTCGTTCGCACGTGGACGTCGATGTTGGCGGCGTTGTCGAACTGCTGCGGCATCCAGGCGCCCGGCGCGCTCTTCGACAGCTCGGCGACGATCTCCTGCGCGCGCGCGATCGCGCCGTTGACGCCCTTCTCGCGCGGGGTCAGCTCGAACTTCGCGCCGTAGGCGAGCATCAGACGACGCCGCTCGACGCTCATGCTGTCGGGCATGACGAGAACGACCCGGTAGCCCTTCACGGCGCCGACCATCGCCAGGCCGACACCGGTGTTGCCCGAAGTCGGCTCGACGATCGTCGCGCCCGGCTTGAGCGCGCCCGAGGCCTCGGCCGCCTCGACCATCGAGACGGCGATACGGTCCTTGATCGAACCGCCCGGGTTCGAGCGTTCGCTCTTGATGTAGACGCTGTGACTCGAGCCGAAGAGCCGGTTGATGCGGATGTGAGGCGTGTTGCCGATGGTGTGCAAGACGTCGTTGGCAAGCATGCCCGGGCCCTTGGCAGTCGCTGGTCGCGGCGATTATGGGTCCGCGCGCGGCGACAATCCGTCGATGCCCGCGCCCCTCGCCAACGACACCTTCCTGCGCGCCTGCCTGTCGCAGCCGACGCCGTACACGCCCGTGTGGCTGATGCGCCAGGCCGGACGCTACTTGCCGGAATACCGGGCGACGCGCGCGCGCGCCGGCAGCTTCATGGGCTTGGCGACGAGCCCCGCTTTCGCGACCGAGGTCACGCTGCAGCCGCTCGAGCGCTTTCCACTCGATGCCGCGATCCTCTTCAGCGACATCCTGACCGTCCCCGACGCGATGGGGCTCGGCCTCTCGTTCGCCGAGGGCGAAGGGCCTCGCTTCGCGAATCCGCTGCGTGACGAGGCCGCCGTCGCGCGCCTTCACGTCCCCGACATGGCGCGACTGCGCTATGTCTTCGATGCGGTCGCGTCGATCCGGCGCGCGCTGGCCGGCAAGGTGCCGCTGATCGGCTTCGCCGGCAGCCCGTGGACGCTCGCCTGCTACATGGTCGAGGGCGCGGGGTCCGACGACTACCGCTTGGTCAAGACCATGCTCTACGACCGGCCCGACCTGCTGCACCGCATCCTCGCCGTCAATGCCGAGGCGGTCGCTCTGTACCTGAACGCGCAGATCGACGCCGGCGCGCACGCGGTGATGATCTTCGACAGCTGGGGGGGCGTCCTCGCCGACCGCGCCTTCCAGACCTTCAGCCTCGCCTACACGCAACGCGTCCTCGCGCTCCTGAAGCGCGACGCCGACGGTCGACGCGTGCCGCACATCGTCTTCACGAAAGGGGGCGGACCGTGGCTCGAGGCGATCGCGGCGTCAGGCGCCGATGTCGTCGGCGTCGACTGGACCGTCGACCTCGGCGCGGCGCGCCAGCGCGTCGGACCGGGCGTGGCGTTGCAAGGCAACCTCGACCCGGCCGCGCTGTTCGCGGGCGCCGATGCGATCCGGCGCGAGGTCGCGGGCGTCCTCGCCAGCTTCGGCGCCGCGGCGGGCGAAGGCGGCCGCAATGGCCACATCTTCAACCTCGGCCATGGCATCAGCCAGCACGCCCCTCCCGAGAGCGTCGCCGTCCTGGTCGACGCGGTTCACGGCCTGTCCGCGCCCTACCATGGGGCGCGAACGTGATCGAATTCACGAACGGCGACATCGTGAACTTCTGCGGGTGAGTGAGCGCTCAGGGCTTGACTTATCCCCATGACTTCGTCCTGTCACGAAGGCGGGGCCATCTGTTGCGGCGCATCATCCACAAAACCGCGACCTCGGCTAAGTTGTTGATTTTGCTGGAAGACCTTTCCTGCCGCGAAAGAGGGCAAGGTGGCGCCAAGCGAGACAGGACGAGCCTTTCGGGGCGGGCGACGCGCCTTACCCACAAAGTTTTCCACAGACGCGGTGGAGAATTGCAAAACGCTCGCCAAATCATCGACTTACGCTGCGTATGTGAACATCGGCTGAAGATCTTTCAGAACGCACCAAGCGTCACCCATGGGCGACGCTGATGCGACCGTCAGGGTGCTCGTCGATGCGCCCCGCCATGCCGGCCTGACCCCTTCGCTCACCTATCGAAGTCAGCGCCCGCTCGACCCGGGCTTGTTGGTGCGCGTGCCTTTTGGCCGTCGCGAAGTCGCCGGATTGACATGGGCGACGGACGCAACCGCCGACCCGCCGGGCGAATTGCGCGAGATTGCCGAGGTCTGCGACGCGCTGCCGTCGCTCGGCGCCGACTGGTGCGCGCTGGTCGAGTTCGCGGCGAGCTACTACCAGCGCAGCATCGGCGAGATCGCGCTCGCGGTGCTGCCCCCCGAGCTGCGCCGGCTCGGCCGCGACGCGATCGCCGACCGCATCCGGCGCCTGCACCGCGCGCACGCGACGGCCGGCAAGGACGCCGACGCACCCACCGACCCCGAGCCGGCGTTGACCGACGCTCAAGCCGAGGCGACCGGCGCGATCGCCGCGGCGATGGACAGCAAGTCGCCCGGAACGACGCTCCTGCACGGCGTCACCGGCAGCGGCAAGACCGAGGTCTACCTGCGCGCCGCCGGTCTGGCGCTCGCGGCCGGCCGCCAGGCCCTGGTGCTGGTGCCCGAGATCAACCTGACGCCGCAGCTCATCGATCGCTTCACCCGTCGTTTCGCCGGCCGGCGCATCGTCGCCCTGCACAGCGGGTTGACGCCGGCGCAGCGGCTGCGCAGCTGGCTGGCGGCGCAGCTCGGCCTGGCCGACCTCGTCCTCGGCACGCGCCTGGCGGTGTTCGCGCCGCTGCCTCGGCTCGGCGTCGCCATCGTCGACGAGGAGCACGACGCTTCGTACAAGCAGCAGGAAGGCGCGCGCTACTCGGCGCGCGACCTGGCGGTCTGGCGCGGCCGGCGCGAACGCGTCCTCGTCGTCCTCGGCTCGGCGACGCCGTCGCTCGAAACCTGGCAGCGCGCCGAGGCGGGCCGTTATCGGCGCCTCGCATTGCCCGAGCGGATCGGCGGCGCGGCCTGGCCGGCGATCCGGCTGGTCGACATGGGCCGGCTGCCCAAGGCCACCGTGGGCCTGCGCGCGAGCGCGCCGCCGCCGGCGCTCGCGCCCCAGATCGTCGCCGCGCTGCAGGAGCGCATCGCCCGCGGCGAGCAAAGCCTCGTCTTCCTCAACCGGCGCGGCTACGCGCCGGTGCTGCAATGCGGCGAGTGTGGCTGGCTGAGCGGCTGCCCGCACTGCAGCGCCTGGCGCGTCTTCCACAAGCAGGACCGGACGCTGCGCTGCCATCACTGCGGCCTCGCCGCGGCCGTGCCGCGCGCCTGCCCCGATTGCGGCAACCCCGACATCGCGCCGGTCGGTCGCGGCACCGAGCGGCTCGAGGAGCAACTCGCCGCCCTGCTGCCCGAAGCGCGGATCGCGCGCATCGACGCCGACAGCACGCGCAGGAAAGGCGCGCTCGAGGCGACGCTCGGCGCGGTCCACGCCGGCGAGGTCGACATCCTGGTCGGCACCCAGATGGTGGCGAAAGGCCACGACTTCCGCCGCATCGGCCTGGTCGCGGCGGTCAACCCCGACACCTCGCTCTTCAGCAGCGACTTCCGCGCCCCCGAGCGGCTGTTCGCGCTGCTGATGCAGGCCGCGGGGCGCGCCGGCCGCGACGCCGCGAGCGGCAACGCGAGCGAGATGTGGCTGCAGACCTGGCATCCGACGCACCCGCTCTACCAGGCGCTTGGCCGGCACGACTACGCCGCCTTTGCCGCCGGCCAGCTGAAGGAGCGCGAGAGCGCCGGCCTGCCGCCGTTCTCGCACCTCGCCGTGCTGCGCGCCGACGCCAGGACGGTCGAGGCCGCGCGTGCCTTTCTCGACGCCGCCGCGGCACTGGCGCGGCCGCTCCCGGAGAGCGCCGACGTGATGATCTACGCGCCGGTGCCGCTCGACGTCGCCCGCGTCGCCGACGTCGAGCGGATGCAGATGCTGGTCGAGTCTGCGTCGCGGCAGCGGCTGCAGGCGATGCTGCGCGCGTGGCTGCCGCACCTCGACGCGCTGCACTCGGGGCGCGGCGAGGGGCACGACGCGACGAGCAGCGACACGGTCCCCTCGCAGCGCAGCGGTGTGCCGCGCCGCGTCCTGCGCTGGGCGATCGACGTCGACCCGCTGACGATCTGATCGCGAGCGCCGGCCGGTCGCGACGGCGCGCTCAGCGCGCGTCGAGCGCAGCGGCGACGTCGGCGAGCAGCAGCGTCGCGCGAACGAGCTCCTCGACCGCTGCGGCGAGGTCGACCGGTGGCTCGAGGGTCTCGATCTCGGCGAGCAGCGCGTCGGCATCCTCGAGGTCGTCGGCATCGAGGTGGCGGTAGAGCAGCGCGAGCGGGCCGGTCAGCGCGTCTTCGTCGGCGGCGAGCAGCCCGGGGAACGTCTCGAGCGCGGCAGCGAAGCCGGCGACCCACGCATAGGCCGGATCGCTGAGGGCGGCGCCGGGGGCCGCGCCGGCCGCGTCGTCGTCGAGCTCGAACACCCAGGGATCGAACCACTCGCGCCGGCCGATCGCGCGCCGCAACTCGGCTTCGCGGCGAGCGACGAGCGCATGGAGCGGCCGCGCATCGAAGCCGGCCGGCAGCGCACGGCCGTCGGCGTCGGTAACGAAGCGCAGCCACCGCGCCGGCGCGATCGCGGTCGGCTGGACGACTACGCCGCACAGGAAGCCGTCGAGCGCGGAGACGTCGAGCGGCTCGAGCGGCTTCGGCACCGCATCGAGAAGCGCCTGCAAGGCGGCGATGTCGCGATCGCCGAGCGGCGCCGGCGCCGCGCCGTCGCGCGTGTGACCGCCGCGGCGCGAACCCGTCGGCCTCGGCCGGGTCACCACAGGATGAGCTGCGTGCAGCGAAAGAGCGCGATGCGCTTGTCGTCCGGGCCGAACACGGTCACCGACCAGACGTGCGTCGTCCGGCCGATGTGCTCGGCGACGCATTCGGCGCGGATCTTTCCTTCGCGCGCGGTGCCGAGGAAGTTGCTCTTCAGCTCGATGGTGGTGAAGTTCTTCGCCTTCTCCGGCAAGTGCGCGAAGCTCGCGTAACCGGCGCTCGTGTCGGCGAGGAGCAGGACGCTCGCGGCATGGAGGTAGCCGTTGGGCGCCATCATCCAGGGCTCGAGCGTCACCTCGGCGTCGACGCGGCCCTCGGCGATCCGGGTGACGACGAGGCCGAAGCGGCCCGGCAGGCAGTCGGCCTGGCGCCGGTGCAGGCTCTCGGCGGTGATGTCGGCTCTCAGCATCCTGACCCTCGCAGCCAAAGGGACAGCATAGCCAAGGTGGCGTGGGCTCGGTGGCACGGCGCCGATCGGTTGACGGATACTGTCTGCATGACGCCCCAAGCCGAGGATTCGGCCCGCCTGCAGGAGCTTCTCGGCGACATGTACGCCGAGCGCACGCCGCGCGCCGACACGCAGTCGGCGGTGTTCGACGTCGTCCTCGCGCGCCTGCATTGCGCCCGCGTCAGCATGTGGAAGTTCGACCGCGTCGGCGACGAGCTCACCCTGCTCTGCTTCGCCTCGAAGACGGCCGCCGGCGTCTTCGACACCTCGGAGCGGCGCCTGCACCGCCCCGAGTTCATCGACTACTTCAACTCGCTCGTCGACGCCGGCACCTACATGAGCGTCGATGCGATGAACGACCCGGTGCTCCAGCCGATGCGCGAGAACTACCTCGTCGCCAACAACGTCGTCTCGATGCTCGACGCCGCCTTCGTCCTCAACAACCAGACCTACGGCATGGTGTGCTGCGAGGAGCAGCAGCGGCGCGAATGGAAGGCGAGCGACGTCGTCTCGCTGCGCGCGATCGTCAACAAGATCGCGCTGCTGATGTGGAATGCGCCCGACCCGGTGCTGCTGAAGACGCCGTCGCTGCCGCTGCGCGTCCTGTTGAAGCAGGAGCCGAGCCCGCCCCCCGAGCGGCGGCGCTGAACCCAACGATCGACCGAGGAGACCCGCCCATGGGCGCCAACGAAGCCTTCACCAGCACGGCCGACATCGGCCACTTCATCGGCGGCCGGCGCGTCGCCGGCGCGAGCGGGCGCACCCAGCCTGTCACCAACCCGGCGACCGGTGCCGTCGCGCGCCGGGTCGCGCTTGCCGCGCCGGCCGAGGTCGATGCCGCCGTCGCCGCCGCCAAGGCAGCGCAGCCGGCGTGGGCGGACACGCCGCCGCTGCGCCGCGCCCGCGTCATGCAGGCGTTCCTCAACCTCCTCAACCGCGAGCGCGACACCCTCGCGGCGATGATCACCGCCGAGCACGGCAAGGTGTTCAGCGACGCGCAGGGCGAGGTCACGCGCGGCATCGACATCGTCGAATTCGCCTGCGGCATCCCGCAGCTCTTGAAGGGCGACTACACCGACCAGGTCTCGACCGGCATCGACAACTGGACGATGCGTCAGCCGCTCGGCGTCGTCGCCGGCATCACGCCGTTCAATTTCCCGGTGATGGTGCCGATGTGGATGTACCCGATGGCGATCGCGTGCGGCAACGCGTTCGTTCTCAAGCCGAGCGAGCGCGACCCGTCGCCATCGATCTTCATGGCCGAGCTGCTCGAGGAGGCCGGTCTGCCGAAGGGCATCTTCAGCGTCGTCCAGGGCGACAAGGTCGCGGTCGACGCGCTGCTCGCGCACAAGGACGTGAAGGCGCTCAGCTTCGTCGGCTCGACGCCGATCGCACGCTACATCTACGAGACCGGCGCGAAGCACGGCAAGCGCGTGCAGGCGCTCGGCGGCGCCAAGAACCACATGGTCGTGATGCCCGACGCCAACCTCGAGCAGGCGGTCGACGCGCTCGTCGGCGCCGCCTACGGCTCGGCCGGCGAGCGCTGCATGGCGATCTCGGTCGCGGTGCTCGTCGGCGACATCGCCGACCGGATCGTGCCGCTCCTCGCCGAGCGCGCGACCAAGCTGATCGTCAAGAACGGCATGGAGGGCGATGCCGAGATGGGGCCGCTGGTCACCCTCGACGCGAAGATGCGGGTCGAGTCGTACATCGCGGCGGGAGTCGCCGCCGGCGCCACGCTCGCCGCCGACGGCCGCGGCCTCGCCGTTGCCGGCCACGAGAAGGGCTTCTTCACCGGCGGCACGCTGTTCGACCACGTCACCCCCGAGATGAAGATCTACAGGGAAGAGATCTTCGGCCCGGTGCTCTCGTGCGTTCGCGTGCCCGACTTCGAAGCGGCGCTCAAGCTCGTCAACGAGCACGAGTTCGGCAACGGCGTCGCCTGCTTCACGAGCGACGGCAACGTCGCGCGCGAGTTCGCGCGCCGGGTCGAGATCGGCATGGTCGGCATCAACGTGCCGATCCCGGTGCCGATGGCGTGGCACGGCTTCGGCGGCTGGAAGTCGAGCATGTTCGGCGACACCCACGCCTATGGCGAGGAAGGCGTTCGCTTCTACACGCGCCAGAAGTCGGTGATGCAGCGCTGGCCGGCGTCGACGCCGAAGGGCGCCGAGTTCACGATGCCGACGTCGAAGTAGCGCCGTAGCCCGCGTCCGATCGTCCGCTCGGCGCGGCGCGATCAGCGGAAGACGTATTTGGCCCTCAGGCTGAAGAAGCGTCCGACGGCGCTGTGGTATGCCGGATCGAACGCCGTCGCGTAGCTGCGAGCGAAGCGCTCGTCGAACGGCGCCTGGACGTTGCCGATGTTGTTGACGACGAAGCCGATCTCGAACTTCGGGTCGACGTAGCCGAGGAAGAGGTCGAACGTCGACCACGAGGAGATGCCGCAGAGCGCCGGCGTCGTCGTCGCGTACGGGCAGCTCGGGTCCGAGCCGGTGAAGGCGCGCTGGTAGCTGGCGGTGTAGTTCCAGGTCAGCGACGAGCGCCACGGCCCGCGATCGAGGCTCAAGGCGACGCGCGCGCGCGACTTCGGCTGCTCGTAAAAGCCCGCCCAGTCGACGAGCGGAGATCCCGGCGTCTGCGCGACCCAGTAGTGCGGCAGCCACTCGTAGCTGCCGTCGATGCCGACTCGGCCGACGTCGGCGATCGTCTTCCTGGCGTGCGCACTCACGTCGATGCCCCAGACGCGCGACTCGGCGAGGTTCGTGTACTGCACGTTCAATTGCTGGAGCGTGCCGTCCGGATTGCGGACAACGTAGCCGGGATAGTCGGCTTCGTGGTCGAGCAGGAACGCCGGATCGATGAAGTCGATCTGGTCGTGGCGCCGGATGCTGAAGGCGTCGACCGTGAACGAAGTGTCGCGCCAAGGCTCGAAGACGATGCCCGCGGTCGCGCTCCACGCGCGCTCGGGCTTGAGAGCGGGATTGCCGCTCGAGATCGCCGGAACGAATTTCTCGCAGTTCGGGTTCGCCCGGTCGAGCGCCGGGCACAACTGCGGATCGCGAACGATGGCAAAGCCCGGTACCTGCTGCTGCGACGATTCCGAGAGCGACGGCGCGCGAAACGCCGACGAGTAGGTCGCGCGCAACGCGAGGTTCGGCGCAGCCTTCCACTTGATGCCGAACTTCGGGTTCACGGTCGAGCCGAAGTCGCTGTAGTGGTCCCAGCGCGCTGCGAGAGACGCCTCGACGTCCGGCGCGAGCGGCAGCGCGAGCTCGCCGTACGCCGATGCCACCGTGCGGCTCGCCGCCGCAGTCGGAACGAAGATCTGGCTGATCTCGCCCGCACCGGTGAGCGGATCGGGCTGCATGTCGACGCGCTCGCGCCGCAGCTCCGCGCCGATCGCGAGCTGCACCGGTCCGGCGGGAAGCGTGTAGACCTCGCGCGCGCCGCGAGCGTCGATCGATGCAGTCGACGTCCGCCCGATGTCGACGAGCTGCGGATACAGGCGCGCCATCAGCGCCGGGTCGTTCGCCGCCGGATCGGCGAAGCGAAACGTCGGCGACGCGCGGCCGTTGGCGTCGAGGATCTCGCCCGTGAGGACGGCGTCGTGGATCGGGCCGATCGTCGTCGTTCGCGTGTGCGAGTGCGACCAGAGCACGGCACTTTCCAGGTCCCAGCCGGCGCGGGCGCCGCGCACGCCGAGGACGATGCGCTGGGTGTCCGTCGTCGGCGTGACGACAAGCGGCTGGTCGGCGAAGCGCGTGCGCAGCGCGACCTCGTTGCCGGTCGGATTCTGCGGATGCCCGGCCGGCAGGCGGATGAAAGGCTCCGCCAGGGTGCCGAGACTGAACAGCGTGACGGTCCCGCCAAGGCTGTAGTGCTGGCCGGCGAAGACGTTGCGGCTGAACGTCGCGTCGCCGAACACCTCGAAACCGCTGCTGCCGAGCGCCGCGCTGCCGGCGACGAAGAGCGCGTCACGCCGGGAGCGGACGACGGCGTCGGAATCGCGCGTCGGGTCGTAGAGGCATTGGCCCGGGCCCGGCGACGCGGCGTCGCCGATCGTCGCGCACGATGCGAGCGGCTGCAGGAAGGTCCGGTTGTCGATCGTGTACAGGTTGCCCGGGTACGAGTTCGTCGATCGCAGGTCGGAGAACAGGCCGAACCCGCGCAGGTCACCGCTTTGCGTGTGCCAGCGCGCGCTCGCCTTGACCGCATCCTGGTCGACGTGCGAGAGGGTCGCGAACACGTTGTAGCCGTCGGCGCCGCGATCGCCGAAGCCGGCGGTCGCGCTCGCCCGGCGCTCGGTCGCATCGCCGTGGCTCGACATGCCGAGACCAGCGGCGACCTCGATGCCGCGGTAGCTCCGGCGCAGGATGATGTTGACGACGCCGGCGACCGCGTCCGAGCCGTAGATCGCCGAGGCGCCGTCGAGCAGCACCTCGACCCGCTCGATCGCGCCGACGGGAATCTGGTTGATGTCGACGAAGGTCGCCTTGCCGGTGAAGCCGAAAGGCGCGACGCGTCGGCCGTTGATGAGGACCAGCGTCGAGCCCGGTCCGAGCCCGCGCAGCGAAACCGCCGCTGCACCGTAGCTGTCGACGGTGGTGCCCTCGTTGAAGGCGCCCGAGTTGTTGGCGGGAAGCTTCTGCAGCACCTCGTTGAGCGAGGCCGCGCCCGAGCGCGCGATCTCGTCGCGGCCGATGACCTGCACCGGCGACGGCGTCTCGGCATCGGTGCGCCGCAAGCGCGAACCCGTCACCAGCACCGATTCGAGCGCGCGCTCGCCGTCACCCGACGCGCTCTGCGCTTCGGCCACAGGCGGCTGCGACAAGGCCAACGCGGCGGCGGCCATGAGCGGTCGACATTGCATCGGTTTGCTCCTCGGCGCGCCGCTGTCGGCGCGGAGCGCAGTGTGCCGGCCGTTCGCGCGATCGACCACCCTTCGCTGACCGAATGGCAACGCTCCGGCGAGCGTTCGTCGGCCGAAAACGGCGGTTCGTCGGCGCCGGCCCGAGTTCACACCGTTCGAGACGCCAGTCCGTCGGAACGCGGATGGACTTTCGCCGAATGCCACAGCACAGTCGACACTCTGGCGGCTTTGCTTGGACGCAACGTGGATGCCTTCCTGATTCCCCGTCGCTCGTCGGCGCTCGAGATCGTCGGCCTCTGGCTGGCGCTGGCCACGGTTCTCGCCGCGATGACGGCGCTGATGAACCTGCATTTCGACCGGCTGGTCGTGCTCGACGCCGCGGAGTGGTCGGATGCCTACAGCCTGTGGCTCCAGCGGTTCTGGGAAATCGCCCCGATCGTGCTCCTGCTGAGTGTCGTCATGCCGTGGTTGCCGCCGGACCGCTCGAAGCGCTGGCCGCTGCTCGCGGCGGCGATCGCCGGCGCGGTCACCTTCGCCTGGCAGGTCTGCGCGGCGACCCAGAAGCTCTACTGCGGCTGCGATGCACCTGCGCCGTTCGCCGCGGAGGGGCTCGCGACCCTGCACTGGCTCTTCGTCGTCGCCGTCCTGATCGCCGCCCTCGGCGAGTACCGCCACGGCTTCCGCCGCGCCGCCGAATCGCTGCACCGCGCCGAGGTCGAGCGGCTGCGCCTGCAGAGCGAGCTCGCGGCCGGACGCCTGCAGTTGCTGCAGGCGCAGATCGAGCCGCACTTCTTGTTCAACTCACTCGCCAACGTCCGCCGCCTCCTGCGCACCGACGGCGGCGCCGGCCGAGCGATGCTCGCCGACCTGCTGCGCTATCTCGAAAGTGCCCTGCCGCGCCTGCGCGACGAGAGGCCCACGCTCGAGCGCGAGGTCGAGGTGGTGCGCGCCTTCCTCGGCGTGCACCAGGTGCGAATGGGCCGGCGTCTGCAGGTCGACATCGATGTTCCGGCCGCGCTCGGCCAGCGCGTCGTGCCGCCGATGATGCTGCTGACGCTGGTCGAGAACGCTCTCAAGCACGGCCTGCAGCCGCTGCTCGAAGGCGGCTCGATCCGCATCGACGCGAGCAGCGGCCCGGCAACCCTGCGCATGCAGGTCGCCGACACCGGCCGCGGCCTCGGCACCAGCCTCGGCGCCGGCACCGGGCTGGCCAACATCCGCGCTCGCCTGCGGGCGATGTATGGAAGCGCGGCGCGGCTCTCGCTACGCGTCAACGAGCCGCGCGGCGTCGTCGCCCTGATCGAGCTGCCGTTGGCCGCGGCGTGAGCGCAACCGTCGTCGCCGCCGCGCCGCGCAGCGAGCGGCGGACGCCCGGGATGCGATTCGGTGCCTGGATCGCGCGGGCGTATCGACGCCTCGGCTGGCGTCAGGCCGCCCTGGCGGCGCTCATCTTCGTCCTCGCCGCCACCTTCGGCCCGAACGGCGGCGCCTGGCTCTTCCCGGGAACGCCCACCATCGACCCGATTGCCCATTTCCTGGCCGGCCGCTGGGTCTGGCAAATGATGCCGCTGGTCTTCGCGGCGATGGTGGCCGACGAAGCGCACGCGGACGGCGTCCGGCCGGTCGTCGCCTATGGCCTGGCCATGTTGATCGGTGGGTTCGCCGCGGCCGTCATCGACATGGTCGGCTGGAACCTGTTCGGCTGGGGCCGGTCGTGGTCCATCGGTCCCTACCGCACCAAGCAGATTTTCCTGCAGGGAAGCGTCTGCATGGCGGTCTATGCCTACTGGCGCACGACCCAGCACGCGCTCGGCCGGGTGCGCGCGTCCGAGGCCGACCGCGTCCGCGACCGCCAGCAGCTCCTCGCAGCGCGCCTGCTGGCGCTGCAGGCGCGCGTCGAGCCGCAGTTCCTGTTCGACGCCCTGAGCCGGATCGGTGAGCTGCATGCGCACGATCCCGAAGCCGCCGACGCGCTGCTCGCCGACCTGATCGCGTTGCTCCGCGCGATGCTGCCGGTCGGCACCGCGGCGATGTCGACCGTCGAGCGCGAGTTCGCGCTCGCGCGCGCCTGGTCGCGCGTGCAACAGCGTCTCGGGTCGCCCTTCGACATCGAGATCGACGCGTCGCCGTTGGCGGCGCAGAGCAGCCTCGGGCCGATGCTTGTCGTGCCGCTGTTGCAGGAGATCCTGGCCGTGCCGCACGCGCGCGCGTTCGGCTGGCGCCTTGCCGCCGAGCCGTTCGCTTCCGACGACGCGGCGTCGCGCACGCCGCGGCTGCGCGTGCGACTGGCTCCCGCCGGGGGGACGGGGGCCGAGCCGCCCGGCGACGCTGCCGCGCCGACGCCATCGATCAAGCGCCTGCGCGAGCGCCTCGACGAGCTCTACGGCGGGGCCGCGACGTTCGAGGTGACGACGCTGCGCGGCGGCGTTCCCGTCTTCACGCTGGACCTGCCTCTCGCCCAGGAGACCGCCGATGACGACCGCGCTGATCGTTGAAGACGAGCCGTTGCTCGCCGCCGAGCTCCGCGATGAGCTGCTTCGCCTCTGGCCCGAGCTGACGCTTCCGGACGCGGTGTACGACGGTGTCGCCGCGCTGCGCGAGATCGAGGCGCGCCGGCCCGACGTGCTGTTCCTCGACGTTCAGATGCCGGGCCTGACCGGCATCGAGGTCGCGCGCATCGCCGGCGCGAAGAGCCACGTCGTCTTCATCACCGCGTTCGACCAGTACGCTGTCCAGGCGTTCGAGCAGGGCGCCGTCGACTACGTGTTGAAGCCGATCGACACGGCGCGGCTCGCGCAGGCGGTCGGCCGCGTGCGTGCGCGCCTGCAGCAACCGCCCGCCGACCTCAGTTCGCTGCTCGAGCAGCTGCAGCGCGGCAACGGCAGCGACCGGCTGCAGTGGATCACGGTGCTGCAGGGGCGCGACATCCAGTTCATCGCGATCGACGACGTCTGCTACTTCCGCGCCGACAACAAGTACATCGCGGTGGTCACGGTGAGCGGCGAGTCGCTGATCACGACGCCGCTCAAGGAGCTCGTCGCCCGCCTCGATCCCGCCGTCTTCTGGCAAGTGCATCGCGGCGTCGTCGTCAACATGCACGCCGTGCACAGCGTACGCCGCTCGATCACCGGCCAGCTCGACCTCAAGTTGAAGAGCCGGCCCGAGACGCTGCGCGTCAGTGCCGGCTACGCGCACCTCTTCAAGCACATGTAGCGGCGGCCGCGGCCGCCGCTAGACAAGATGGCTTGACTTCTTCTTGAGGGGGCCCGCCTCCAGGACTACCGTGGATTGCGCACCGGGGGTGTGCCGAGCCACAAGGCGGTCCATTTGGGTGGCCGCATGTTTGTCAAGGAGACGGGCCATGAGTCAATCTACCACTCTGTACGTTGGTCTGGACGTTCACAAGGACAGTATCGACATCGCACTGGCCGAAGCGTCGCGCGATGCCGAAGTGCGCCATCTGGCGACGGTGGGCGGTGGCAACGAGGCGGTGACCAAGGCGCTGCGGCGGTTGGTCAGCGCCGGTCACCGGCTGCACATCGTCTACGAAGCCGGCCCTTGCGGGTTCGCGCTGCAACGCCACCTCAGCGCGTTGGGCTGGCGCTGCGACGTGGTTGCACCATCGTCGATCCCACGACCTTCGGGCGAGCGGGTCAAGACCGACCGGCGCGACGCGATGAAGCTCGCGCGCCTGGCCCGGGTCGGCGAGTTGGTGCCGGTGCGTGTGCCAGACAGTGCCGACGAAGCCCTGCGCGATCTGGTTCGGGGCCGCGAGGACGCTGTTCGCGAGCAGCGCAACGCACGCCATCGACTGAAGGCGCTGCTGCTGCGCAACGGCATCGCCTACAGCGGCCGAGCCGCTTGGAGCGGTGCGCACCTGCGTTGGCTGGCCAGCATGAAGCTGGCGCATCCCGCGCAACAGATCGCCTTCCAGGAATACCTGCATGCCATTACCGAGGCAGGCGCGCGGATCGTGCGCCATGAACAGGCGTTGCGCGACGCACTGTCGGGTTGGACTCTGGCGCCGGTGGTGCTCGCTCTGCAGGCGTTGCGCGGAGTGCAGCTCATCGCCGCCATCACGCTGGTGGCCGAGATCCAGGACTTCTGGCGCTTCGCCACCCCGCGCCAACTCATGGCGTACTTGGGCTTGGTGCCGTGCGAAGACTCCAGCGGCCCTCGGCGCAGGCAAGGCGTCATCACCAAGGCCGGCAATGCGCCAGCGCGACGCATGCTCGTCGAGATCGCTCATCAGTACCGGCTTGCCGCCCGCGTCAGCCCGAGCATTGCGCGTCGCCAGAGCGACCTCGAGCTTCCCAAAGCCGTGACCGACATCGCCTGGAACGCCCAGACCCGCCTGTGCGCGCGCTTCCGTCGTCTAAGCGCACGACGCTTGCCTCACAACAAGATCGTCGTGGCCGTCGCCCGTGAGCTTTGCGGCTTCGTGTGGGCCATCGCGCGCCAAGTGACTCCCGCGCCCTCCACGCCTCAAACGATCTGAAGCGCCAAGACCTTGAACAGGAGGCCCGCCCCTCAATACTCATCAAGTTGCCGGACCGGGAACGCGACGCAGCCGCGGCCACAGGGGAATCCTCGGAAGCGTTATTGGCAGTCACCCAAAGTGACGACCGCAGACCCTAGACAGCAGGCAGCCCCGCGACGAATACGTGAACTGTCGGTACCCAATCCACGCATATCAGCATGATCAACCGTCGCAACAGCACCAGGCTCCGTCGCGTTCCCCGTCCGGCATCAACTGCTTATCCCCATCCGCTGTCCGCGGAGGAATGGAATCGCCCACTTGACAGGGTTAAGCCATATCAGCGCTTCGCCTCGTCGGGCAGACGCCAGTTCAGCGTCACCGGTTGGGCGCCGACATGAATCGGCCGGCGCTCCGACTTGCCGCCCGCGGTGACGTCGATGAGGTAGTCGCCGGGCGCGACCTTGATCGCGAGCAGCGGTCCCGCGGTGTCGACGCCGAGGAGCTTGCCGCCGGCGTTGGCGACGTCGACATGATCAGCGACGGCATACGCGCCGCCGGCGACGCTGAAGACGATGCGCAGGAGGAAGCCGGCGCTCAGCGCAACGATCTGCTGGCGCGCTTCATCGCCGGCGCCGCCGTTGAGGTACTCGACGCCGCCGGCCGAATGAACCCGCGGCGGCGGCGGCGCACCGGGGTCGATGCCGGTTGCGGTCTGGGCGCGGGCCGCGCCGGTGAAGATCAGCGCCAGTCCAATCGACCAAGCGAGGCGCGAGTTTGCTTTCACGGCATCCCTTCGATGGATGTGGCGATCACGGCAACTTAGGCCGCACGCGCGGGCCGTGCCATCGGCGTGCGGCGTGGCACTCTGTCGGAAGCCTCCGACTCGCCGATCGCTCCGCGCCGGTCGGCGCGCTCAGCGCGAGCGCGTCAGGATCGCGGTCCCCTTCTCGTGCGCGATTCGCTGCAGGGTCAGGCGGGGGTCGTCGCGCAGCCAGCGCTCGGTGATCGCCCACTCGTCCGGACGAGCGACGTCGTCGAGAACGAGGATCGCGTCGTCGGCGAGGAACGGCGCGAGCCGGCGCCGCGCCGGATAGCGCGCGAGCGGCTGCAGCGACCCCGGCGGCCCATCGACGAAGACCAGTCGCGCGCGCTGGCCGACGAGCGTCTCCTCGATCTCGGGGCCGTACCACTGCCACGCCTCGCCGGCCAGGCGCGTCTCCTGCAATCCGGCGTGGACGACCTGCACCTGGCGCTCGAGGCGGTGGCGGCGCACGAGCAAGGCGGTGCGCTGAGCATGCCCGGCGTCGTGCTCGAAGGCGATCAGCCGTCCTCTGCCGACGCTTTCGAGCGCGTAGCCGAGGACGAGCGTCGAGACGCCTGCGCCGAGCTCGACGACGAGCGACGGCAGGTGGCTGTGGACGATCTCGTACAGCAGCAGCGCCAGGTCGGGGCTCACCGACTCGCCGCGCATCGGCGGCAGCGGATGGCGCAGGCGCAGGCACCGGGTCAGCATGAGCAGCGCCTCGATCTGCCGATACGTCTGCGCGAGCTCGCCGGAAAGGGACTGGGCCATCGCGTGCTTCAAATCTTCTCGGTCTCTCCGGCCGCCGGCTGCCAGCGCATCAGGCGCCGCTCGATCCGGCCGACGCCGGCGTCGAGGGCGAGCGCGAAAGCGGTCAGGACGAGGATGCCGGCCATCACGGTGTTGATGTCGAACGCGCCCTCGGCCTGCAGGATCAGGTAGCCGACGCCGCGCGACGAGCCGAGGTACTCGCCGACGACCGCGCCGACGAACGCCAGGCCGACGCTCGTGTGCAGCGAACTGAACACCCAGCTCGTCGCGCTCGGCAGGTAGACGTGGCGCAGCAGCTGGCGCTGCGATGCGCCGAGCATGCGCGCACTGGCGAGCACCACCGGGCTGACTTCCTTGACGCCCTGGTACACGTTGAAGAAGACGATGAAGAAGACCAGCGTCACGCCGAGCGCGACCTTGCTGGCGACGCCGAGCCCGAACCAGACCGCGAAGATCGGCGCCAGGATGACGCGCGGCATGCTGTTGAGCGCCTTGATGTAGGGGTCGGCGATCGCGCCGGCCATCGGGCTGAGCGCGAGCCAGAGGCCGAAGCCGAGGCCGAGCAGCGTGCCGATCGCGAAGGCGAGCGCGGTCTCGAGCAAGGTGACCCAGAGGTGCTGGTAGATGTCGGCGTTGACGACGAACCAGGTCCAGATGCGGCCGAAGATCTTGACCGGCTCGCCGAAGAAGAACGCCGCCTGGCGGTCGTTCTCGAACATGAAGTTGGGCAGCAGGCCCGGCGTCGTCAGCAGGTGCCAGACGACGAACACCGCCACGAGCAGTCCCGCCTGCCAGAGGCGAAGGTACTTCATCGCCTCGCTCCCGGTCGCGTCATGCCGCGAGCTGCTGGCGATAGCCGGCGAGCACTTCCTCGCGCAGCACCGACCAGATCGCCTGGTGCAGCTCGACGAAGCGCGGCGTCGCGCGCACTTCGGCGACGTCGCGCGGCCGCGCCAGGTCGATCGCGAACTCGCCGATCGGGTGCGACGCCGGGCCGGCG
>Ga0207681_10000789_pt1 | contig 20864 bp, 20 predicted proteins | sample KBSS53metaG_FD_184324 | JGI IMG/M metagenome (GOLD analysis project Ga0207681, IMG submission 184324) | Switchgrass rhizosphere microbial communities from Kellogg Biological Station, Michigan, USA - KBS S5-3 metaG (SPAdes) (version 2) | ecosystem: Host-associated > Plants > Roots > Rhizosphere... | reverse complement strand
TCGATGAGTCGAGCGTGACGTTGGGCGAGATCGAGGTCAGCGCCGAGACATCACCAACCGCTCGCTCCTTGAGCGCCTCGGCGGTGAACGCCGAAATCGCAATCGGTACGCTCTGAACATTCTCGGCGCGCTTCTGCGCCGTCACCACAATCTCGGCAATGCCGCCTTCATCCTCCGACTGCGACTGCGCCTGAACATCCTGCGCTCGCGCCGGAGGTGACATCAGCGCGATTGCCATCGCCGAAGAACAAAGTGCATATTTTATAGCTTTCATTACACCCTCCCTTTGAATAAAAACCAATTACGCAGTAATTCTGTCATTTCAGACCAAAATTAACAGGAAAACAGGAAAATAACTCGCTTAATTTACCCCTCTCTCTGTGCTGTTCCAAAATTCAGCTCGCATCGCCTTCTTGTCGAATTTGCCGACACTTGTGCGGGGCAACTCCTTCTTGAAGAAGACATGCTTCGGTGCCTTGACGCTGCCAAGCCGCATCTTGCAATGCGCAATCACCGTTTCGGAACTGGGAGCATTGACGGGATCTGCCACCACTAGGGCGGTCACCGCCTCGCCCCACTTGTCATCCGGAATGCCGATCGCCGCGCATTCGCGCACGCCAGGAAGCTCCGTAACGGCCGCCTCGACCTCGGTGCAGAACACGTTGAACCCGCCGGTGACGATCATGTCCTTCTTGCGGTCGACGATGTAATAGAACCCGTGTGCATCCCGACGACCTACATCGCCGGTGTGGTGCCAGCCGTGCGCCCACGTCTCGGCACTCACTTCAGGCATTTCGAAATAGCCGCCACCCACAATCCCGCCGCGCCCGACAATCTCGCCGACTTCGCCGGTGGAGAGGAGCCGACCGTCGTCGTCCATCAGCTCGACCCGGCACGAATAGGTCGCCTGGCCGCAAGAAGCGAGGCGCTCGGGGTGGTCGCCCGCGGCGGCGGCGGCGACGACTTGAGGGGAAAGCCAGGTGGCGACCAGGTGGAACTCGGTCTGACCATAGCTTTGGCACATGCACGGCCCGAAGACCTCCACCGCCTGCCGCAACTTCTCCGGCGAACAAGCCGAACCGGCGAGCAGGAAATAGCGCAGACTCGAATAGTCGTGGTTCCTTACCTCGGGATGGGCGAGCATGGAGTAAATGGCGGTCGGTGGCAGGAACGTGTGGGTCACCCCATATTTCGCGAACGCCGCCATTACGGTTTCGGCCTCGAAACCCGGCAGGACGACGATGGTTGCCCCCATCGCGACACCGGCCATCGTGACGGGCCCCGCCGCATGAGTCAGCGGGGCGGTGGTCAGGAACACCGGCGGCACCTCGCAGGCCATGATCTGGCCAATCGTTTCCAGCATCGTTCCCCAGCTGCGATTGAGCACGCGTACGCCCTTGGCCGGGCCGGTGGTGCCGCCGGTGGCGATGATCGCCGTAAGTTCCTCGCCGTTGCCGACGGGGTCGCCCCAGTCCGGAACCGGTGGCGTTCCGACCGGCGCCATGAACCGGTCCAGCGAGGGATTGCCACCTTCCTCCGCGTCGAGGCAGATCATGTGCTGGATGCTGGGCACCTCGGCCTGCACTTGGGCCGCGTCAGCCGCGTAGGCAGAGTGATAAAAAAGCCAGCTGGCGCGAACATAGTTGAGGTAGGCGATATTGTCGGCCAGCGCGTTGCGGGTATTGACCGGAATCCATGCCCCTCCGGCGCGCCACAGCCCGAGCATCGCGGTCACCACTGCGGCGTGATTGGGCGACATGATCGCGACCGCCTCTTGGTGGCGGAAACCGGCACCAAGCATGGCGGCAGCGATCCGGTGCGTCATCGCGCTGGCATCGGCATAGGTAAGACGTTGATCTCCAGCGATCAGCATGACCCGCTCTGGGTGCAGGATCACCTGCTTGTCGAAATAGTCGATCGAACGCACTTGGACGCCCCTTCGGAGAGATTGAATTCTGTTTTAAAACAACCCTATATCGAAAATATCGGATATTCTGGACACGACGTGGTGCGCTTGCCTCATGGGCCCCTGTTCGGCCCATTGCTCCAGGGTCGTGGTTCCGGTCGTGACGCCGATCCCGATCGCCCCTCCGGCCCGGGCCATTTCCGTCTCGACCTTTGGATCGTCGCCGACCACCGCCAAGGCATGCGTGGCGACCCCCAGCCTGCGCGCGACGAAGGCGAGCGCGGCAGCTGACGGCTTGCCGGTGAGTGCAGGTTCCACACCCGCAACCCTGGCGATGGCGCCAGATATGGCCGACGAATATCCAAATGTCCTGCCGGCGGATGTCGCGAAAAAGGGAACATCGGATGCCGTATAGAAGGGAACTCCATCGAGCACCGCCAAAGCGGCCGCATGGATCTGCTCCATGCCGCACTCCGGATACCAGGCGACATAGACGGCATCGGCCGACTGGCCGGCCACGGGAGGAACAGTTTGAATGCCTTCCGCCTCAAGCGCACGTCTTACGCCATCGACCCCCAGAACCATGACGCGTTGCAACCCGCGATCGTGAAAGATTGATGCCGCGACATTGTTGGGCGTCAGCATCTGGTCGTCATCGACCGGCAGTTCCAGCCGGCGCAGCTTTTCCGCCTGCTCCGGGGCGGGATAGGCACTCCCGTTAGTCAGCAGGAGATACGGCGTTCCCGCCGCGCGGAGCGCGATGAGCGTTTCCCTTGCACCGGGCAAAGGCCGGTAGTCGCCGAGAGCCGGATTCGAGAGGATCAGCGTGCCATCGACGTCGAACATCACCGCTTGTGCGCGCGCGTGCGTTTTTGCGTGGGTCGCCATCACGCAAGCTCCACATGAAAGCCGGGAGAGGATATGCTGGCCGCGGCAAGGTCGGTTCGCGCGAGCAGTGCGCGCAGTTTGCGCATCACACCCGCGGATGACGCGTCATAAGCCTGGGCGGCGGGTCCGGCGGCGCGCATCGCATCGACCTGCTCGGCGGGCATGGTCGCGCGCAGCAGGAATTCCTCGTCGGACAGGTTCCCGCCAAGGCGACGGCGAAGTTCCGACAATTCGGCCATTCCCGGCTCCTCGGCCAGTTCCCTGGCGCGCGGGCTGGCCATGATCCGGTCGAGAATTTCGGGTGCGATCGGGACGTTGGGCCGCCCGAATCGCCCCAACGCATAACGGGTGATCTCGTCGGGTATTGTCGCGTAGCGTTCCTTGCCGGTGACGTTGAGGACCGCCTGGGTCATCACCATCTGCGCGAAGGGAGTCATCACGATCGGCCAGCCCAGTTCCTGGCGCACCCGGCCGATTTCTTCGATGACCGCGCCTTCGACACGCAAGAGCCGCTGCTCGGCCAGCTGCCGGCGCATCGTGCCGACCATTCCGCCGGGCAATTGATGGTGGAAATAGCTGGCGTCGAAAGCCCGCGGTGTTCCTTTGGTCAGCCCGTCGGCCTTGGCCAGAGCGTTGAAGTACGCCTCGATCTCCTTCAGCGCGTCTTCATCGATCGCGACATCGTGGCCTTGCGCCTTGAGATTGGCGATGGTCCGCATCGAGGATGGGTTGGACGTCCCATCCGAGGCCGCTCCGCTCGAGCACTGGAGCGCTTCCACCCCGAGATCGGCGCATTCAAGATAGCTCAGATCGCCCAGGCCGATCGTGCAGTGCGTGTGGACCTCCAGCGGCTTGTCGCCAATTTCCGCCAGGATCGCCGGAATGAGCGTACGTGCCCGCATCGGTGTCAGCAGGCCGCCCGGATCCTTGACGTAAACCGCATCGATGTAAGGGCTCGCGGCAAGTTCGCGCGCGCATTGCGCATAGTGCGCGTCGTCATGAACCGGACTGATCGTATAGACCAGCGCAGCGACGACATATTCGCCGCCGCCGTTCTTCACCATCCTGGCGGCCGCGATATTCCCGGCAGCGTCGTTCATGGGATCGGCCATGGCGAAGCGGCGGATACCGTTCGCAGCCAAAGTCCGGAACGCCAGCTCCATGAATTCCGGGCTCGCGGTCTCCCAGCTGATGAAACGGAAGCCGGTCGACATGAATTGCAGCGGGGTGTCTGGACACGCCGCCGCCATCAGGCGGATCCGTTCCCAGGGATCCTGCTGCTTGTAACGCACCGCAACGCCCATGTGGGTCGACGTCGTGAAATCGATCGCCTTGAACCCGGCGCGATTGAGCAGCGGCGCGACCGACAGGGTGCGGGCCGTATCGACGCCCAGTGCCGCCCACAGGCTCTGGTTCCCGTCGCGCAGGGAGGTTTCGACAAGGCGCAGCGTAGCCATCGTTTCCTAGACCTCGAACAATGTGGGTTCACGCGCACCGAGGCGAGCGAGGTAGCCGGTATCGACCCCGCCCGCGGCGAACTCGGCATCGGCCAGCAACTTGGCCTGAAACGCGATGTTGGTGGATATCCCGGTGATGCTGGTCCCGGAGAGTGCCTGCCGCAGGCGGTCAATTGCATCTTTCCGGTCGGCGCCGTGGGCGATCACCTTCGCGATCATTGAATCGTAGTAGGGCGGGACCATCGAGCCGGCCTCGATATGGCTGTCGACCCGGATGCCATCGCCCACCGGCCACCGCGCCTCGGCCACTCTCCCGGGCGATGGGGCGAAATCCCGAGCCGGTTGCTCGGCGTTGATCCGGCATTCGATCGCGGCGCCGGTCAGGCGGATATCGTCCTGTTCAAGGGCCAGGCCCTCGCCGGCCGCAATCGCGATTTGCTGGGCGACAAGGTCGATCCCGGTGATTTCCTCGGTCACGGGATGCTCGACCTGGATGCGGGCATTCATCTCGAGAAAATAGAATTCGCCGCGATCGACATCGACCAGGAACTCGACGGTGCCCGCTCCGCGATAGGACAGGCGTCGGGCGAAGCGGACACCGGCTATACGCAGATCGTCGCGCAGACCCTCGGGCAGGCAGGGCGCCGGGCTTTCCTCGATCAGCTTTTGGTAGCGCCGTTGCACCGAACAGTCGCGCTCGCCCAGATGCACGACCTTGCCCGCGCCGTCCCCCAGCACCTGCAGTTCGACATGGCGGCCCCGCGCGACATAGCGTTCGAGATATACGCGTTCATCCCCGAACGCAGCGGCCGCCTCTGCCGAGGCCAACGCCAGCGTCTCCTCAAGCCTGTCGATATCTTCGACCAGCTTCATGCCGCGCCCGCCGCCACCGCCCACGGCCTTGACCAGCAAAGGCACGCCGATCTCCCGGCCAAGCTTCAGCGCATCGGCCAGGGTTTCAGCCGCTCCGCCGGGCACGACCGGTACACCGGCCTCGATCGCCACGGCCCGCGCCTTCAGCTTGTCTCCGACAGCCTCGATCTGCTCCGGTGACGGGCCGATGAAGATTAGGCCTTCGTTCTCGCAAAGACGGGCGAAATCTGATCGCTCCGAGAGGAAACCATAGCCTGGGTGAATGGCATCGCAGCCCGCACCGAGCGCAGCCTGCACCATGGTAGGCACCTTGAGATAGCTTGCGGCCGCCTGCGCAGGACCGATGCAAACCGTCCGGGTCGCGCGTCTCGCGGGCAACGAGCCCAGATCGGCTTTGGAGGCTGCCAGCACAGTCTCGATCCCCAGCGCCTCGCAGCTGCGGATGATCCGTAGTGCGATTTCGCCGCGATTGGCGACGAGGATACGCCGGATCGCCATCACGCCGCGGCCTTGATCCGCACCAGGGGCTGGTCGAATTCGACCATTTCCGCATTTGGTGCATGGATCGCGACGATCTTGCCCCGAACACCGGCCCGCACCGAATTCATCAACTTCATCACCTCGACGATGCCGATGACGGTATCCTCATCGACATCCTGCCCGATCTCGACGAACGGCGGTTCGCTTGGCTTGGGCGCGCGGTAATAAATGCCGAGCAGCGGCGATGGCACGTCGATTTCGCCCGGGCCAAGCGGCGGAACCGCTACCCCGACCGGCGGCGCGGCGGGAAGCGCAGCCATGGCCGCTGGCACTGCGGAACCGGTTTGCATCGGAACTGCCACGGCAGTGCCCGAGGCGACGCCCGCCTTTGTCAAGTGCAGTTTGAGATCGCCGGCTTCGAGCTTCATTTCGCCGAAGCCCGATTGCTCGAACAGGCGCATGATCTCGTCTAGGTCACGGGACGAGATGCTCACTTGCGGCCTCCGAAGACATTCATCAGGTGTAACAGCGGGTTTTCCGCAGGTTGCGCGGCGGGGGCACTTTCCTTGGCCGACCAGACCGTTTCGGGACGGCTTTGGAGCAGAAGGATCGCTCCGGTTCCGTTCTCGATTGCCCATTCGATGTCTTGCGGCCGGCCATAATGCTTCTCGGTGCGCCGTGCGACCACGCGCAACTCCTGCAATTCGGTGTCGGACAGGCACGGGGTCTTGCGGAGATCCTCGGGAACATCCTCGTCGTGGATGCCGCCGCCGGGCAGCGGAACCTGGCGGATATGCTTGTCCGATATGTCGCGCACCGGCACTTCGCCGGTCAGCTTGGCGATAACCCAGCGGTCTGGCGTAACCTCGCCCGAAACCACCGCCGAGCCGAGCCCCCAGGCCCCCTCGATCGTTATGACCGAGCGATCGCCGGTCGTCGGCGAGCGGGTAAACATCACCCCGGCGCAGCGCGCATCGACCATGATCTGCACCACGACGGCCATCGCGACCTTCGCTTCGGGGAAGTTCTGCCGGCGACGATAGGTAACGCTTTCGACCGAGTAGAGGCTCGCCCAGCAAGAGCGAACCTGCTGCAGCACCTGCTCGGCGCCGATGACCCACAGGTAGGTGTCCTGCAATCCGGCGAAACTCGCGTCCTCGGCGTCTTCCGTCGTGGCCGATGAACGCACCGCAACCGGCCGGTCGCTTCCGGCAAGTTCGGCGTAAGCCGCGCGGATCGCCTGTTCGACCTCGATGGGCAGCGGCTCGGCTTCGATCCTCGCCCTGACCGTGGCGGTGACTTTGCTCACCTGGTCGAGGTGGGAGGGATCAAGCGCTTCGATCGGTGCACGCAGCGGCTCGGCGGCGTCGAGCGCGCGCACAAAGGCTTCGAACGCCTCGGTGCGGACCACGAAGCCCGGAGGAACGGCGATGCCGGCGCGGGTCAGTTCCCCCAGACTCCCGCCCTTGCCGCCCACCGCAGGGCGATCCTCGAGGCCGATGTCCGCGAACCAGGCAATGGTCGTGCTCATGCAGCCTCCAGGATCGTCACCACGCCACGCGCCCCGTCGACCCGGATGCGGGCACCGTCGGGAATGCGGGTGGTGGCCTTGCCGGTCCCGACCACCGCAGGCAGGCCATATTCACGCGCGACGATCGCCGCGTGGCTCATCGAGCCGCCAATATCGGAGACCGCAGCCGCGATCTTCTGGAACACCGGCGCCCAAGTGGGATTGGTGACCTGGCAGACCAGGATATCGCCCTGCTGGAGCCTGGCGATCTCCTGCACCGACCTGACGACCCGCGCCGTGCCCTCGACCACGCCTGAAGAGGCCGCAAAGCCTTTGATCTCGTTGGGATTCTCCTCGCCGTCATCAAGCCAGGAATTGAGCGTCTCGCGAGTGATGCCCCAGAGCATGACGATCGCCGGATCGTCAATCATGTCGGGGACATCGCCCAGCGCAGGTGACGTTTCCATCTCCGCCCAGACCGCAAGAGCCGCCTTGCGCTCTGCGATCGACGACCGGAAGCGTTCAAGTCCGCGCGGCGGCGATCCGGTCGACCAGCTGAGCGAAAGCGCCAGCAACGCCTGCTCGATTTCGAAGCGCGAAAGATGGAATACATCTTCGCTGTCGTCGAAATAGCCATGCTCGGCGAGGAGCGCGCCGAATTCGCGGATCTTGTTGAAAAACAGATTGGTATACCAGTGCTCGCAATAGAATTTGTGGCCCTCGACATAGGGAAAGACCCGGCAGGCAAGTTCGATCATCTGGTCGTAGGCGGCGCGCTCGGCATCGCTGCCCAGCATGTCACGATAACCTTCAATGAGTTCCACCCGCTCGGCCATTAGCTGTTCGGTGGGGCGATCGATGCTTTCTCCCGCTCTGATTTTTTCAATGTACCCGGGGATCGCTGCGAACGGCATCGACAGATCGTCATTCCAGCTTCGGTGATAATGGTAGAACCCGTCACCGACATTGACGTTGAACCAGGGATTGCGGCTCGCCTCCAGTTCGGCGAGCCAGTCCTTCCCCGGCTGGCCCGATTGTTCGAGCGAGGCGAGAATGTCGGCGACGTCGGCCCCCTCGGCGAACTTGTGATCGACACCCAGATCCACGGCGCGGCGTGAAAGACGCCGCACTTCTTCATCCGGGCGGAAAATCTCCGCCTCGAACCCGGCGACCATTCGGGCAATGGTCTGGTCGGTGATCTCGGGGAAGGCCTTCTTGCAGAAATCAAAGAACACCATGTAGGCGCCGTAGCCGAGCAGCAGGAACTCGAAGTGGTGGTGCCACATCCGGTAATAGCCTTCGAGCGTCGCTTGCCAGGTGGTCAGCAACCTGTGGTTCGCGGCCACGCCTTTGCCGGCATGGACGTTCTCGAGCGGCTCGAATTCGGGCAATTCCAGCTTGGGCAGCGCCTGCGCGTCGGCAATCAGGGCGCGCATCTTGCCTTTCCACTGATCGTAGAGCCGCTCCCAGTTTTCGTAGTAGTAGAATGCGCGCTGCTGGAATTCACTTGTGCGCAGGGCCAGCTCTTCGGGATCGGTCACTCCGACGCCGCCGATATAGACCCGGCCGTTGATCACGCGGAAATCGATTCCCTTGGTGGTCGGGAGCGAGTGGACCCGCGTGTTGCAGGCGCCGAGCGCCAGATACGCGCCTTCCGCCGTGATCATATCGAACACGCACATCGGTTCGGGAAAGTGCATCGAATTATAGAACCAGAAGCGCTCGTCGTCGCCTGGGCCAAATTGGGCGTACCATGGATAGGCCTGCTGGGCCGCTTCCGTACCGGGCGCAGCCCTGACCGAACTGGGTCTTGAAAAACCGGGGGCCGTTTGGGCCATGCTGTCTCTCCCCTCGGTGGCACCCGCCACACCCATTCTCTTTTCTGCCCCGCAGCCGAGGATCGGAACGCTTGGATACGCCGCGCCAGCGGCAACGTTTCGATTCGGCGCACTGCGTCGTCAAACGCGGTTGAGCTTCAGGGAATGTAGCCGAATCCACTCTTTCGGAAATCCACGAATTTCATATAATATCATTCGGAGATTCGAATGAGGCTGAGCGTCCGGGATTTCGAGATACTGGCTGTGCTTGCCCGCGAGCAGCACTTCGGCCGTGCCGCAGAGCGTCTTGGCATGCGTCAACCCCAACTCAGTATCCGCATCGCCGAAGTCGAGCAAGCCATTGGAATCACGCTTTTTAAACGGCGCCCTCGCGCGACCCTTACCCCGGCGGGCGAAATCGTGATCGACGGTGCGCGGATCGCTTTCATGGAATTCGACGCCGCCGTCAGGCGGGCTGGCCGCGCAGCCAAAGGCGAGGTTGGCCTCGTCAGGGTTGCCATAGCATCGAGCGTGATGCTTTCGGAAGTGCCCACCTCGCTGCGCCGATTTCGCGAGCGTTGGCCCGGAGTCGAACTGTCGTTGCGGGACATGCATTCGGCGCAGCAGTGGGAAGCATTGTGCAGCGGCCAGATCGATCTCGCCATCACTCGCGAAGTCGGGGGCGGTGCCGCGATGCGAACCGAAGTGCTGGGCGAGCAAAACTTCGCGGTCGTCCTACCAAAGGATCACCGGCTGGCTGGGCAGAGCAAAATCGACATTTCGCAGCTGTCGGAAGAACCATTCGTGCTCTTCAACTCGTCGATCGCCCCCAGTCTCCTGCAGCAGATATACAGCCTGTGCGAGACTTCGGGATTCACCCCCAATGTATCCCAACAGGCTGACGAATGGTACACCATCCTGGGATTTGTCCGGGCCGGATTTGGGATCACCATCGCACTTGATCTTCAGGGAGCGGTGCCTTGGCGCGACGTTGTCTATATCCCACTCGTCGGCAGTGAAATAAGATCACCGGTGTACTTGTGCTGGGACGAAGAGCGGAGCGTTCCGTCGCGGTCGTTGCTGATCGACTGGATTCTGAAGGAACGGCCGATTCGGGATCTGAGCCCGTCGAAAGAGTTGAACTGAAATAGCCGCCGTGCTGCAAGGCGCTGCGAAACTTCCACTACCGGGCGCCCACGCTTGGTGATCTGAGCCGCCGCTTCGCGCTTGAGCCCATCGCCAAGGTTGAGCTTCCCCATCGTCGACTCCTGCCCTCGAAATCAGGATCGAAGGCGTCCAGGATTTTGGGCTGCTCACAGCTCTGAGCGCGCCCGGCGCATCATCTTCCGCCAAAAGGTCGGTGCCATCCCGAACCGGCGAGTAAAACAGCGTGTAAAATAAGCGCTGTCACTAAAGCCCAGATCATGCGCGATAGCCGTGATGCTCTCGATCCTGGGTGCCATCAATCGCTCTGTGGCCTTGTTCAGCCTCGCCTCGAGTATGTGGGAGCTGGGCGTCTTCCCTGTTGCGGCCAGCCACAATTGCAAGGTTCGCACGGTGACGCCCAATTCCAGCGCGATATCGCGTCCCGAAAGGCTGGGATCGTGAAGCCTGGCAGCGATAATTCTCGAAACCCGCTCAAGCGGGGAGGGCTGCGCCTGCCTGTTACAATTGGCTCCGCGAATAGTGAGCGCAAGCAGATCAATGATGACCGCGTCAAGTTCGGTCAACCATTCCCGATCCATTTCGGTGCCGGCCGCGAGCCCGTCCTTCCATGTCGCGATCAGAAATTTTCGGAGTGCTTCAACCGTGGGGAAGCAACTCGGAACCCGTACCGCCATGTGCCGATCCAGATCTGGCACTTTCTCGTCGAGAAGATGGCGCGGCACGTCGACAATAAGCATGTCATGCTTCGTGGTCTTGAGCGTAGCTCCGTCCGCTGAGCTGCAGAAAGAGAGGTCACCGAATTTCAGAAGGCATTGCTTCGCGCCTTGCTTCTGTTCGGTATAACCAAGGCCCTGCAAATGAAACAGAATGCGCTCTTCGCTTCCGTCCGCCCGACGCTGGATCGTCGAATCCACCGCACGGGGCCACAAGAGTGTGACACGAGGTAGGCGCCAACGCTGCAGTTCACCGCGAAAGACCTCTTCGCCACTTTCGATTGTGAGGCCAGGGGAGCTTGCGGACGCTATACGATTCCAGAACTCCAGATTTGCCCGCGCAGAGGTGAAAGGCGTCGCAAAACGTTCGACGCCTTTCGCATGCCAGTCCTGCTGCGCGGCACCCCTATCATTCATCATGGCATAGTTCCAACCAGGAGCATCTTTTCCCACTCTTCGTCGAACACACAAAGAGATTTCGCAAATGTCCATGGTCGTTTCGTATCGGTGCAGGCACCCGCCACCTTTTCCAGGTAGTGGACCATGACGCTTCCACTCTTGGCGTCCGCACCCTAGACTGCTCGCGGTCGTGGGCCACGCGTCGGGCCCTGTGAGGCAGCAGACCTGGCGACCACGTCGAAGCGCCCGGCCTGGCCGGCGTCCATCCGCGGCCCCATGGTCGACATTCATGCGAGGAAAAGCGATGCAAACGATCGAAACCAAAATGACCGCGCCCCCGTCTCAGGAGCGGCGGATCGTGAATGTTCCCGAGCTGTTTCCTGATCTCATCGCGAAACATGCGAAGGCAGGCCGCTTTGTCGACATTGCGGAAAAGGACAGCCCGTGGGTGCCTTTCGGGGAGAACGCTGCCATCAAGCATCTGCTTTTCGACACGAGGCACAATATCTATTCGAACATCTTGTGGCTCAAGGGGCCGGGCGTGGTCGGCACGCACAAGCATCGCGGGTATGTCGTCATGATGTGCCTGGAAGGGAGCGCCCATTATCTCGAATATAGCTGGCTGGCGACACCCGGCTCCTTCATTTATGAAACGCCGGGCGAAGCGCACACATTGGTAAGCGACCACCCCGACGGCTGCAAGCTGTTCGGGTGGATGCAAGGGCCGAATGAGTTTTATGATTCTGATGGCAATTTCGTCATGACGGCCGATGTTTGGTGGTTCATGGACCACTATGAAACCTACTGCAAAGAAAACGGATTACCGATAAATCCTGAACTCTATTTGTAAGGTAGGAGTTCTCGACAGGGCTCCCAAATCGCCGCTCAGGACCAGCCGTCCTGTTCCTCAAGGCGGGCGGCAAGTTCGCCGATCACGCGGTAACAATCCCGCACCTTACCCACTGAACTGTTCGGCTCGCGGCCTTCGCGGATGGCCGCGACGAATTCGCGGTCCTGAAGCTCGATGCCGTTCATCGAGACGTCGACCTTGCTCACGTCGATCGGCTCTTCCTTGCCGTTCACCAGGTCGTCGTAGCGCGCGACATAGGTCGCGCTGTCGCCGATGTAGCGGAAGAATGTGCCCAGCGGCCCGTCGTTGTTAAACGAGAGCGACAGCGTGCAGATCGCGCCGGTTTCCGCCTTGAGCTGGATCGACATGTCCATTGCGATGCCAAGCTCGGGATGCTTCGGACCCTGGATCGCGTTGGCCGTGACGATCCGCCCCGACTGATAGGCGAACAGGTCGATCGTGTGCGCCGCGTGGTGCCACAGCAAGTGGTCGGTCCACGACCGCGGCTCGCCCTTGGCGTTCATGTTCTTGCGGCGGAAGAAGTAGGTCTGGACGTCCATCTGCTGCAGGTGGAACTCGCCCCCGACGATCCGGTTGTGCACGTATTGATGCGAAGGATTGAAGCGGCGCGTGTGGCCGACCATGCAAGTGAGGCGGGTTTCCTGCTGCTTGGCGACAACGGCCTCGGCATCGGCCCAGGAATCCGACAGCGGGATTTCCACCTGGACGTGCTTGCCCGCCTCCATGCAGGCGATCGCCTGGGCGGCATGCATCTGCGTGGGCGTACACAGGATCACGGCATCGACATCGTCTCGCGCCAGGGCGTCTTCCAGCTCGGTCGACGAATGGCGCGCGCCGTACTTCTCGGCGACGGCCGCCGCCTGCTCGCCGGTGCGGCTGATGATCGAGACGATCTCCACGCCGTCGATCTTCTTGAGGCCGTCGAGGTGCTTCTCGCCGAAAGCGCCGGCTCCGGCGAGAGCGATGCGCAAGGGTTGGGTCATTGGGCTGGCTCCAAAACCATGTGGCCAATGGCCGTATTGCTGCAGGGAATGTGATAGTGCCTGTGGAGGCAGCGGGTGGCCCGGCCAAGCGCGCCGCGCATGATCAGCCACATCACCATCTCGATACCTTCCGAGCCGGTCTCGCGCAGATATTCGATATGGGGGATCCGGCGTGCCTCCTGGCTGTCGCCCACCAGCAGGTCCATGAACCGGTTGTCCCACTCGCGGTTGAGCAGGCCAGCGCGCGGTCCCTGGAGCTGGTGGCTCATGCCGCCTGTGCCCCAGATTTGCACCTTGAGGCCTTCCGGGAAGCTCGCCACGGCGCGGGCGATCGCCTCGCCGAGCAGCCAGCAGCGGTTGCCCGAAGGCACCGGATAGGTCACCACATTGACCGCCAGCGGGATCACCCGGCAGGGCCATTCGGTCGGCTGACCAAACATCATCGAGAGCGGCACGGTCAGGCCGTGGTCAACGTCGAGCTCGTTGATGATGGTCATGTCGAAATCGTCGAGGATGAGGCTCTGGGCAACGTGCCAGGCGAGGTCGGGATGGCCGACCACGTCGGGCACCGGGCGTGGTCCCCAGCCCTCGTCCGCCGGCTTGAACCGCTCACCCGTACCTATCGCGAAGGTCGGGATGATATTGGCGTCGAACGCCGAGGCATGGTCGTTGTAGACGAGGATCACCACGTCCGGCTTTTCCCGCTTCTCCCACTCGCGCGTCCATTCGTACCCCTCGAAGATCGGGCCGAAATAATCATCGCCGGTCTTGCCTTGGTCCACCGCCACGCCGAGTAGCGGCACGTGGCTCGAACCCACCCCTGCGGTTATGCGCGCCATGTCAGGCCTTCCCTTCGGCCGCGGCCCGGTTGGCCCTGATCGAGCGATTGCCCTCGGGACTGCGTCCTCCTTCCAGCATCATCTGTCGGTATTCGGGAAAGCTCATGTCCGTCATGCTCGAGCACGCCTCGGCGAAGGGTATTCCGTCGGTCGAGAAGATCTTGGAAAGAAAGTAGATGTTGCCGCCCAGATCCAGCATGCGATTGTAGTCGCGCGCCAGAACCGCCTGCTTCTGCTCCTCGCTGAGCGGCCACCCGTCGAGATAGGCGCGCTCATCGGCCTTCCATAACACCCGGTTTTCCGGCTTCATCAGGCTCATCGCGAACTGGTTGAGCTGGTAGCCCCGCCGCGCTCGCGCGGCGGTGAAGACGCGCGTACCTGGAATATCCTCGAGCTCGGCGAGATAGTCGTGGATGTCCGGACCCGCGCTCACAGCCCGCGCGCTTTCAGCTGGGCGTCGAGTCGCGGAAACACCCGCCGCGCATTGCCTTCGAAGATGGCGTGGCGCTCCTCAGCGGAGATGTCCAGTGCGTCGACATAGCGCTTGGTATCGTCGAAATAATACCCGGTGGTCGGGTCGATCCCGCGCACCGCGCCGACCATCTCGCTGCCGAACAGGATGTTCTTGTTGTCGATCACGTCGGCTAGAAGATCGATGCCCGGCTGGTGGTAGACACAGGTATCGAAGAACACGTTGTTCATCAGGTGGGTGCCTAGGTCCGGCTTCTTAAGCATGTCGGCCAGCCCGCGATAGCGTCCCCAGTGATAGGGCACAGCCCCGCCGCCATGGGGGATGATGAAGCGCAGGGTGGGGAAGCGGCTGAACAGGTCACCTTCCAGCAGCTGCATGAAGGCTATTGTGTCAGCCGCGATGTAGTAGCCGCCCGTCGCGTGCATCGCCGGGTTGCACGAGCCGGAAACGTGGATCATCGCCGGCACGTCGAGCGCGCACATGGCCTCGTAGAACGGGAACCAATAGGCGTCGGTCAGCGGCGGATGGGTGAACCGGCCGCCGCCCGGATCGGGGTTCAGGTTGCAGCCGATAAAGCCCAGCTCGGTCACGCAGCGGCGCAGTTCCGCGACCGAACTGGCCATGTCCGCCTCGGGCGATTGCGGCAACATGCAGACGCCGGCAAAGGTCTCCGGAAACAGGCCGACAACGCGTCCGATCAGGTCGTTGCACACCTGCGCCCATTTGACCGCCACCGACTGGTCGCCCACGTGCGGCGCCATGGCGCTGGCCCGTGGGGAGAAGATCGTCAGGTCGGCCCCGCGCTCCTTGATCAGGCGCAGCTGGTTAGCTTCGATCGTCTCGCGAATCTCGTCATCGGAAATCGCCGGATAGTGCGGTGCAGGGTGGCCGGCCTTGAAGGCGGCCTTCTGCTCCTCGCGCCAGGCGTCGTGCGTCATGGGCAAGACAGTGTAGTGCCCATGGCAGTCGATGACGAGACTCACACGCTCGCTCCTTGCCCAGCGATCAACAGGTCCGTGCGCCCGGCCATGGCCCGCTGGCGGAGAGCAGTGCCCGTCGTCATCACCGGATCGACGCCCAACTCGGCCAGCGTAGCGGCCGACTCGGCCATTTCGGCGGCCCTGCGCAGTCCGTGCGTGACCATTCGCTCGACATTGTAGGCCGCACGCGCTCTCCACGGCATGGCCTTGTCGCTCGCGTCGAGAGAGGCGAGAACCTCGTCGGTCACACCGGCCGCCTCGGCGGCCTGCATCATCTCGGCGGTCAGCGCCTCGATGCCCTTGACCATGACCGAGCGGATCATCTTGATCGCGCTGGCCCGGCCAATTTCCGGGCCGACTACCCGTGCGTTGGTGAACCCCGCCTCACCCAGCAGCGCCTCGGCCTCATCGGCTTGTTCGCCTGCCAGCAGCAACGGCACCGCCATGCCGGCGGGATGGACCGGGGCCAGGATCGCCGCGTCGACATAGCGCCCCCCTGCCTTGGCCACGATCACGGCTGCTTCCCGCTTGGCGCCGGGAGACACCGAATTCATGTCACACCACCACGCCCCGGGCTCCAGCAAGGGGGCACAGGCCCGTGCGGCGGGCACGGCCTGGTCGGCAACCACCAGCGAGAGCACCAGCGAAGCGCCGTCCAGCGCCTGCGCAGCCGTTTCGGCCGGAGCCAAGCCGAGCCCTGCCGCCGCCTCGCGCCGCTCCGTCAGGAGATCCCAAGCCGCCGCCGCCCCGGCCCAGCCGGCGGCCGCCGCGAAAGTGCTGCCCGCTTCTCCAAATCCGATCAGGGCCAGCTTGCGCTTCATGCCTGAAAACCTGCATCCCGCTCAGGCGATCGGCAAATCAGATTGTGGCTAATGCCATAAGGGCAGACTATTCCTCACCCGGCCTTGTGCGATCCGGCATCTCTGTCCGTCGCGCCGACCGGGCTAGGATCTGAGCCCGATTGCTATAACTCGCGTGTTTGCTGGCAGGCCGCGAACAACTAACCCGCAGCCGTGCGCAGCTCCTGTAGAAACACTTCCTGCACCGCTGTCGGTCGCCACGATGCACGAGTGGTGACTCCGATCGTCCGCTCCTGCCCCGCCGGCGCGCGTCCGAGAGAGACCAGCCAGCCAGCCTCGAGCTCCACCGCCACCTGATCGGGCGACAACAAGGTGAGGAGGTCGCTGTTGATCAGCAGCTGGCGGATGATCATCACCGAGCCGCTTTCGATCGGCACGTTGGGCGGCTCGAGCCCCGCGCTGGTGAACATGCGCTCCCAGGCGAGGCGCAGCGGGGCCCCTGGTCCGGCAACAACCCATGGATAGTCCGCCAGGGCGGCCAGCTCGCTCGGTTGGCCCTTCTCAGGCCCGCCCTCCAGTGGATGCCCTTTACGCGCGACCACCACCGGCTGATCGCGGAACAGCTCCTCCTGCGCCAGATCCGGTTCCATCAGCGGCACCCGTAGGGCACCCACCATCATGTCAATTATACCGTTGCGCAGCGGCTCGACCAGTTCGGCGCGCGAGCCTTCGACGATTGAGATCCGCACTTGCGGATGCCGCTTCAGAAACTGCGCCACGGCGGCCGGAAGCACCTTCGCCCGCGACAGCGGCATGGCGCCGATCACGATGCGGCGAGTCTCGTTTCCCCTCAGCGCCTCCAGTTCGGCGAAGCCAGCCTCCAGCTCCAGACGCGCCAGCCGGAATGCGCGCGCCAGCGCCGTGCCGCCATCGGTCAACATCACCGCCTTGCCCCGACGGTCCACCAGCCGCCGCCGCAGCGACAGCGAGAGATCGGCCACGGCGCGATGCAACGAAGGCAGCGACAACCCGGTCGCGATCGCAGCGCCCTTATAGCTGCCGCTGTCGGCGAGGGCGAGCAGTGCCCGCATCCGCGACATGGTCACCTGCGAGCTGGCGATGTAATCGCTCGCCGCGCGCAGCCGCGGCACCAGCAGGTCCGCAGCATGGGTGGGGACCATGCCATCGTGCTGCCGCTCGAACAGCGGCAGACCAAGCGCATTCTCGATCCGGGCGAGGGCCTGCGTCAACGCGGGCTGCGTCAGATTGACCGCCTGCGCCGCGGCACTCATCGTGCCCAGCTCGGCGATCTTGGCCACGGCGGTGAGGTGGCGCAGGTTCATGTCCCACAGGTCCATGGACGCGATCCTTAGCAAAAACTAATCGCCACGCCATTGTTTCGCCTTTCGCCGGCCCCGGCAGGGAGTCATCTGTTCGTCCGCCAGACAGGTGAGTGGAGCTAGCGGCATGAGCGGTATCGTCGTCCAGAACATCGAACGGGCTGCGCCCGACGTAATCAATGGGCTTGCCGCCTGTGGCGTCGCTACTGTCCACGAGGCGCAAGGTCGCATAGGCCTGCTCGCTGCCTTCATGCGTCCGATCTACTCGGGCGCGCGCGTGGCCGGTTCGGCTGTCACGATCAGCGCGCCGCCCGGCGACAATTGGATGGTGCATGTCGCCATCGAACAGCTCAAGGATGGCGATATCCTGCTCCTCGCTCCGACTTCGTCCTGTGAAGACGGCTACTTCGGCGACCTCCTCGCCACCAGCGCCCAAGCTCGCGGCTGCCGCGGCCTCGTCATCGATGCCGGCGTGCGCGACGTGCGCGATCTCACCGACATGCAGTTCCCGGTCTGGTCCAAGGCAATCTACGCGCAGGGCACGGTCAAGAACACGCTCGGTTCGGTGAACGTGCCGGTGGTCTGCGCAAACCAGTTGGTGCACCCGGGCGACGTGATCGTGGCCGACGACGACGGGGTCTGCATTGTGCGCCGCGCCGATGCCGAGGCGGTGCTCAAGGCCGCCCAGGTCCGCGAGGCCAACGAAGCCGACAAACGCGCCAAGCTCGCCGCCGGGGTGCTCGGCCTCGATATGTACAAGATGCGCGAGCGGCTGGAGAAGGAAGGGCTGAGATATGTCTGATCACCGCTCAGCCCGCTGCATGTGGATGCGCGGAGGAACGTCAAAGGGCGGCTACTTCCTTCAGGCGGACCTCCCGGCCGACACCGCCGCCCGAGACGCCTTCCTCCTGGCCGTCATGGGCAGCCCTGATCCGCGCCAGATCGACGGAATGGGTGGCGCCGACCCGCTGACTAGCAAGGTCGCCGTGGTCAACAGGAGCGAGCGCTCCGGCATCGATGTCGAGTACCTGTTCCTCCAGGTCTTCGTCGACCAAGCCATCGTCACCGATGCCCAGAACTGCGGCAACATCCTCGCCGGGGTCGGCCCCTTCGCGATCGAGCGGGGTCTGGTTGCCGCCACCGGTGATGAAACCCGCGTGTCGATCTTCATGGAAAACACCGGCCAGGTCGCGGTAGCCACGGTGCAGACCCCCAATGCCCAGGTCACCTATGCCGGCCAGGCTGCGATCGATGGCATCCCCGGGACCCACGCACCCATTACGATCGAGTTTCGCGACACCGCCGGATCGAGCTGCGGCGCTCTGCTCCCGACCGGGAATGCCGTCGATGTGATCAAGGGCGTTGCCTGCACCCTGATCGACAATGGCATGCCCTGCGTGATCATGAAGGCCACCGATCTCGGGGTAACAGGCTACGAGACCCGTGAGGAGCTGGAGGGCGAGGCCCTTTCCCCGCTACGCGCGAGAATCGAGACGATCCGCCTTGCCGCCGGCTCCCTGATGAACCTCGGCGACGTCAAGGAGAAGTCCGTCCCCAAGATGTTCCTCGTCGCCCCGCCCCGCAATGGTGGCGCAATCTGCACCCGCTCCTTCATCCCCCACCGTGCCCATGCCACGATCGGCGTTCTGGCTGCGGTCAGTGTCGCCACCGCCGCCCTCCTGGACGGCTCCCCCGCCGCAGCGGTGGCGCAGGTTCCCGATGGTCGGTGCAAGACGCTGTCTGTCGAACACCCGACCGGCGAAATGAGCTGCGTGCTTGAAGTGGATGATGCCGGGAAGGTTACCAGCGCTGCCCTCTTGCGCACGGCCCGCAAGCTCATGGACGGAGTGGTCTTCGGCTGAGCCCGCTCCGTGTGCTTCGACAAGCTCGGCGCGAGCAGGCTTGGGCGATTAGCAAATCTCGGATCGGGCCTAACTCCATCGGAGGCCCCACAGCGCAAACGGGAATGAACAAATGACCGACCGCATCATCTCCTGGCACGCCAGCCCTTCGACTCCCCGCTTCACCCCGCCCGCCGGCGCGGTTGATGCCCATTGCCACGTGTTCGGGCCGCTGGCCGAGTTCTCGTTCAGCGCCAAGGCCAAATACCTGCCGCAAGACGCCGGTCCGGAAATGCTGTTCGCGCTGCGCGACCATCTCGGGTTTTCGCGCAATGTCATCGTCCAAGCGAGCTGCCATGGCACCGACAATTCCGCCATGCTGAACGCCATTGCCAAGTCGGGTGGCAAGGCGCGCGGTGTCGCCGTGGTCGATCCCGGGATCTCCGAGGCAGAACTCGCGGCTCTCCATCTAGGTGGGGTGCGCGGCATTCGCTTCAACTTCCTCAAGCGCCTGGTCGATGATGCGCCCAAGGACAAATTCCTCGAAGTGGCGGGACGCCTTCCCGCAGGCTGGCACGTGGTGATCTATTTCGAGGCCGACATCCTCGACGAGCTGCGCCCCTTCATAGACGCCATCCCAGTCCCGCTTGCCATCGACCACATGGGCCGCCCCGACGTGCGCCAGTACCCGGACGCCCCTGACATGAGGGCCTTTCGCGCCTTGCTCGACAGTCGCGCAGACATCTGGTTCAAGGCGACCTGCCCCGACCGGCTCGATGCAATCAAGGAAGGCGGTATGGGCGATCCCTGGGACAATTTCGCCCGCTCCGTCGCCCCCTTGGTCGCCGATTACCCCGACCGCTGCCTCTGGGGCACGGACTGGCCGCACCCCAACATGGAAACCGAGATCCCCGACGACGGGCATCTTGTCGACATGATTCCGCGCATCGCACCGACCGCCGAGTTGCAGCGCAAGCTGCTGGTGACCAATCCGATGCGACTCTACTGGCCCGAAGAGCTTTACTGAGGCTCCCGCAGCGAGCGGAAGGTAAACAACCAACGCGGTGATCAGAAAACACCGCCGTCGGCGCCATTTCTGTAAAGCCATCGAGCACGCCGATCAGTACAATCTGCCCGGCCGTACGTGCCACCGCGATTGACTGAGCCAGCGTACCTGCGCCGCCCACCTCAAGGACATGGTCAACCCCGCGCTGGTTCCCGATTTCAGCGAGATGCTCTAATCCCGGCAATCCGCGCCGGGCTCGCCCGAGGCAATCCCCGGAGAAGCGACGGCGCGGCCCCCGCGCCGTCGTTCCCTCATGGCTTGATCAGAACTTCACGCCGAGCCGGGCATACCACTCGGCCGGGCGGTTGTAGGTTCCGTAGATTGCGCCACCGGCGATCTGTGCCTGGCCGGTGACGAGGTAGCGCTGGTTGGTCAGGTTGGTGCCGCCGACGGTGATGTCGAAGTGCTCGTTGGCGGGTTTGAACTGGATCGAGCCGTTGACGATGTCGGTCGGCTGGCGAA
>Ga0207681_10000787_pt1 | contig 20867 bp, 15 predicted proteins | sample KBSS53metaG_FD_184324 | JGI IMG/M metagenome (GOLD analysis project Ga0207681, IMG submission 184324) | Switchgrass rhizosphere microbial communities from Kellogg Biological Station, Michigan, USA - KBS S5-3 metaG (SPAdes) (version 2) | ecosystem: Host-associated > Plants > Roots > Rhizosphere... | reverse complement strand
GAAGCGGGCGGCGGGGCCCACACCGTCGGTGCTGCCGCTCATGCCCCACGAGCCCGCGACAGTTGTGACCGCGCCGGTCGCGAGCGTGATCCTGCGGACCGCGGTGCTGCCCCGATCGGAGAAGAACAGGTTTCCGGCGCCGTCGAAGACCAGGCCGTCGGGCTCCTCCAGCCGGGCGCTCGTGCCCACGCCGTCGGTGCTGCCGTGCATTCCGGCCGTGCCCGCGATCGTGGTGACCACTCCGGACGCGAGCACCACCTTGCGAATGGTGGCGTTGAGCCTGTCGGCGACGTAGAGGTTGCCGGCGCCGTCGAGGGCCAGGTGGTCCGGTGAGCTGAAGCGGGCGTCGGAGCCGGTGCCGTCGACGGAGCCGACCGTGCCGGCCGCGCCGGCGATGGTCGTCACCTCGGCGGTCGCGAGCACGACGCGGCGGATGGTCCCACCGCCGCTGTCACTGACGAACAGGTTGCCGGCGCCGTCGAGGGCGAGGCCGCCCGGGAACCAGAAGCGGGCCTGCGCGCCCACGCCGTCGACGACCATGAATTGCCCCGGCGAGCCCGCCACGGTGCTCACGGCGCCGGTGGCGACCACGACCTTACGGATGACGTCGTTGTCGGCGGCGTAGAGGTTGCCGGCGCCGTCCCAGACGAGCGCGCCCGGGCCCGTGAAGCGCGCCGTCGTGCCCGTGCCGTTGGCGAAGCCGGACGTGCCCAGTACGCCGGCGATCGTCGTCACGGCGCCGGTGGCGAGCGCGATCTTGCGGATGGCGCGGTTGTCGCTGACGTAGAGGTTGCCGGCGCCATCCCAGGCCAGGGCGCTGAGGCCGTTGAACCTCGCGTCGGCGCCCACGTCGTCGACGCGCCCGGCGCCGCCCAGGGCTCCCGCCAACACGTGCAGCCCCGGCGCGGCGTGGCCGACGTCGGGCGGGCTGGACCGATCGGCGGGCGCGTCCGCCCCGGCGTCTCGCGCGCCGTCGGTAGAGGCTGCCGCGTCGCTGGTGGACGGCGCGTCGGTTGCGTCGCGCGCGTCGCTGGTGTCGGGTGGGTCGTCGGCGTCGCGCGCGTTGCCGTCGGACGGCGACGGCAAGTCCGGTCCGGCGTCCGGCAGCGTCTGGCCACCCGCGCCGCCCGCCTGAGCGCCGGCCATCCCGCCACCGCCACCGCGGCCAGCGCCGCCGTGACCGCCGCCGCCGTCGGCCGACTGGCTCGCGTTGCCGCCGCACCCCGCGCCGACCAGCGCCGTGGACGCGATCGCCAGAACCCAGATGCTTCTGGTCACTCGAACCATGCTCTTCGACGTCAGCGCTGGATCGTAACACAGCGCTTTCGACACGCGGGCCGCCCGCCAACGCGCGACTTCGTATACGCTCGTGCGTCCGTATCGGACATGGCGGCGCATCTGGACGCGAGGCTCGAGTGATGCTCTCCGATATCCTGTTTTGGGGCGTGGTCGGGGCGATGGGGCTCGGCGTGCTGGCGGCCGCCGTGAAGATGTTCCGCCGGGGCCCCCCGCGCCGGAAGAGAAGGCGCTGGTCTTCGAGCTACCGCTGCCCGAGCATCCGTCCACCACAGGCATGCAGACGACGGGGCGCCTATGGCATCGGCGGGGCGGCCGTTTCGCTCTGGCCACGGACCGCGACGACGATCCGATCACCGCCCTCTGGGGGGCCAGTCCGAACGAGATCTACGCGGTGGGCTGGGACAACATCGGGGTCAGGATCTGGGATGGCACGCAGTGGCGCAAGGAGACGACTCCCGCGCGCCGCCTCACCGGAGTCTGGGGCAACGGCAGTCAGGTCTTCGCCGCGGGCAGCGGGATCTACGAGCGCACCAGGGACGGGCGTTGGACGCAGGTGCCCGTGGAGGGAGAGGCTGCGGGCGGGATCCACGCGCTATGGGGGCCGCGGCCCGATGTAGTCTACGGCGTCGGCTGGCACGGCACCGTCCTGCGCCGAACGGTGACCGGCGTGTGGCGCCCGGAGCGAACCGGCTCGGACGAAGCGCTCCTCAGCGTCGGCGGGCTGGGACCCGACGCGATCTGGGCCGTGAGCCAGGACGGGGCGATCCTGCGGCGCCGTCGCGATACCTGGACCGAGGAGCACCGGGTGGACGCGATCCTCGGCGCCGTGTGGGGTGCCGGTAACGACGTCTACGTCGTCGGTTCCGGCGGCTTGATCCTGCACTCGACCGGTGACGGGCGGTGGCGCGAGCAGGAGAGCGGCACAAGCTCGCAACTCACCGGCGTCTGGGGCAAGGGTCCCACCGAGGTCTACGCCTACGGCCTCCAGTCGGCGCTTCTCACCAGCCGCGGCGATGGCCGCTGGCGTCCGATTCGCACGAACTTCGCCCAGCAGTTCCGCGCCGTGTGGAGCCCCGAAGGCTCCGACGATCTGGTGATCGCGGGCGAGCAGTTCTACGAGGAATAGAGGCGCCCTAGTTGATCTGAACGTGGCGCGGCGTCGCCGGGAACGTTATCCTGCTGCCGCGGCCGTGGTCCCTGAAGAGTCGTCAGAATTCGAGACGCTGCCGCCGGGCACCGAGCTCGGGCGCTATCGCATCGTGCGCCTGATGGGCACCGGCGGAATGGGCGCGGTCTACGAGGCGACGCATCGCGATCTCAAGAAGCGCGTCGCGATCAAGACGCTGCACCCGCATGTCGCCGCCATGCCTGCCATGCGCGCACGCTTCCTGCGCGAGGGCGAGGCGACCTCGCGCATCAACCATCCGAACGTCGTCGACGTGACCGACGTCGGCACCGAGAACGGCATCACCTTCCTAGTGATGGAGTTCCTGGAGGGGCAGGACCTGTCCGCGTTGCTGGAGCGATCGGGCGCGATGCCGATCGCGGCCGCGGTCGATATCGTGCTGCCGGCGGTCGGCGCGATCGCGGTCGCGCACGAGGAGGGCGTGATTCACCGTGACCTCAAGCCCGGGAACGTGTTCCTGGCGAAGACGCGCCACGGCTCGCAGCGGCCGGTGGTGCTCGACTTCGGCATCTCCAAGCTCTCCACGGGTTCTGGGGGCACGCTCGGGCTGACCGGCACGGGCGCGGCGATGGGGACGCCTTACTACATGGCGCCCGAGCAGGTGCGCAGCGCCGCCGGCGTGGACGGCCGCAGCGATCAGTACGCGCTGGGCGCGATCCTGTACGAGTGCCTGACGGGCCAGCGCGCCCACCAGGGCGAGACCATCTACGAGGTGATCCACAGCGTCGGCGAGGGGACGTTCCTGCCGCCGCGCGCGCGCCGCCCCGACATTCCCGTCGCGCTGGAGGCGGCGGTCCTGCGGGCGATGCAGCTCGAGCCAGCGCAGCGGTTTCCGTCGGTCCAGGAGTTCGGGCGCGCGATCCTGCCGTTCGCCTCCGCAGGGGCGCGCGAGCACTGGGCGCCCGTCATGACCGGCGCGGCCGGCGATCAGGCGGCGGCCGGATCGGCGACGCCGGTGTCACGGACCGGCGGAACCATGCCGCCCCCACCCGCGGTCACCACCTTCAGCCAGAGCGCGGGACAGATCGGGACGCCGGCCCCGCGGCGGTCCCGCTTCGTGATCGGAGGCGTTCTCGTCGCGGCGGCGGGAGCGGCGGCGTTCCTCTTCGTCACCTCGAACAGGAACAAGCCGGCCGCCGACAGCGTCGCGACCACGGGCGCGATCAAGGAGACGCCGCCCGCGCCCGCACCGGCATCTGCGCCCGCGCCGGCTCCGGCCCGGTACCGCGTGAAGGTGGCCGCCGTGCCGGCCACCGCGCACCTCGAGCTCGACGGGAAGACCGTGAAGGTCGGACGAATCGACGAAGAGCTCGCGGTCGACGGCGTCGAGCACGCGCTGACGGTCACGGCGCCCGGATTCACCGCCGCCACGTTCAAGTTCCGCGACCGCCCCCCGACCGATCAGGTGACGCTGCAGCCGGTGGCGGCGGTCGAAAAGCCCGCGCCCGCGGCTGCGCCGGAAGTCACCGAGGCGCGCCCGGCCCGTCCCAACGCACGCCCGCACGACCGCAAGAAGCACGCGGTCAGTCCCGGCGCGCCACCGGCGGCCTCGACCCGCGGCGCCAACAACGCCGCCATCATCGAGTAGACGAAGCGCCCCGATGAAGTCGGGTCGCGAGAGCCAGACCGCGGTGATGGTAGCCGCCGCCCGCGCGGCGGCGCACGGGCGGACCGCTGGCGTCGACTTTCAAGACCCGACGGCGATGGCGTTGCTGCCCGACGAGGCGCGGCGGCGCGTCGAGGACTTTCGCGCGGGCGTGGCGCCGAAGGACCTGCGCGGCCGCCTCTCCCGCGCGTTCTTCGAGAAGCGGGCGAAGATGATGGTCCCGCGCACCGTCGCGATCGACGAGGCCGTGCGCGCGGCGGGCGCGCCGCAGGTCGTGATTCTGGGCGCCGGTCTCGACGGGCGCGCCTGGCGGATGCCCGAGCTGCGCGACGTCACCGTGTTCGAGGTCGACCATCCCGACTCGCAGCGCGAGAAGCAGGCGCGCGCGGCGGCGCTGGAACGGATGGCGCATGAGGTGCGCTTCGTCCCCGTCGACTTCACGCGCGATCGCCTCGACGACGCCCTGGCCGCGGCCGGTCACGATCCCGCGCGCCCGACGACCTGGATCTGGGAGGGCGTGGTGATGTACCTCGAGCTGTCGGACATCGAGGCCACGCTCGCCGTCGTCCAGCGTCGCTCGGCGCCGGGGAGCCGGCTGGTCGTGATGTACGCGGCTCCGTCGCCGCTGGCGCTGCTGATCGGCCTCCTCGTGCGCCGGCTGGGCGAGCCGCTGCGCTCACTGTTCACGGCCGAGCAGATGCGCGCGTTGCTGGCGCGCCACGGCTTCGCGGTCGCGCGCGACGACGACATGCCGGCGATCGCCGCCCGGCTGTCCGCCGATCTCGCGCGCGACATGCGCGCGATGAAGCACATGCGCGTCGCCATCGCGGACCGCGCGCCTGATCGGGCGCGCGAATCAAGGTGAGGCGAGATGCGCCTCTCCGTGCAGGCGGAGGTAGGTCGGCGCGCTGGCATCGCCCGTCCCGGGCCGCATCTCCCCCAGCAGGCAATCGGCGCACGAGAACGAGATCGCGGAGAGACTCGTCGTGGCGGCGATGTTGTAACCGTGGATGGTGAACGTCCCCGACGAGCCCGCGATGAACGAATAGTAGATGGTGGCGCCGCCGCCGTCGGCGCCCCGGACGAGGGCTGCCAGTGCAGACCCCGGCAGCGTGCGCACGACGGGGCAGGGGGGCGCGACGGTCGGATCGAAAGTGATTCGGATCTGCACGTCGTTTTTCTCCAGCAGCACGACGCGGTCTCGTGTGGTCGCGTTTTCGAACGAGACGGCCGCGTTCGAGAAATCGATCGTCACGCCGTTCACGGTGACCGCGAGGCTGCTCGACGGCGCGCCGACCGTGCCGCAGGTCGCCGCGCCACCACCGCCGCCCCCGCCCCCCCGGCCGCCGCCGCCCCCGCCGCCGCCGGTCCCACCGCCGCCGCTGCCGCCGCCGGCACCGCCGCCGATCCCGGCGCCGCCGCCGCCGCCCGGGCCGCTGCCGCCGATCCCACCGGCGCCGCCGCTGCCGGCGCCGCCCCCGGTGCCGCCGCCTGCGCCACTGACCCCGCCGGCGCCGCCTGCGCCTCCCGCGCCACCGCCGCCCGAGGCGCCGCCGACGCGGGTGCCGCCGCGGCCGCCGGCCCCGCCCCCGGCGACGCCTGCGCTCCCGCCGGAGCCCGAGCCGCCGCCGCCGCCCCGGCCGCCTGTAGCGCCGCCGGTGCCTCCCGACCCCGCGGGTGACGTCGGCGCGCCGTCGCCTCCGCAGGCGCCCAGCAAGGGGACGGTCGCGAGCAGGTAGAGGCCAGCGGCAGCATGGGCAAGTGAGGTGACGCGCATGCGCGAGAGATGCCGCGACGGCGTTATTTGGGGTCGCACCCCGCGGCCGTCACGGTCGCGTCAGGGCCGGGCGGTGCGAGCGGGCGCGGGAGCTGGCAGCTGTACGGTCCGCATCGGCGTCAGAACGAGCCCATCAAGGCGAGCCCGCGACCAGAGCTCCCCAACGGCAGTGGCACCACCCGGGCCGCGACGGCGAGCGCGACGACAAGGATAACGCTACGAGACCACAGTCTACCAGCCGCTCGTGAGGGCGCCCGTTCCGGGGCGCACCAGCTGTCCGCGGATCTCGCCAGCGGGGAACGCAAGCGAATGCACGTCCGCGTACAGGTTTCCGGCCAGCAGGTCGGCGGCCTCATCGTCGGTCAGCACCGCTGATCCGCTCGTGCCCTGTCCAGCGAGCACGAACGGGACGATGACCGAGCCGTTCGTTCCGGCGGGACCCTGGTGGATGTGGCCGTCGATCGCGCCCACGACCGTGTGCTGCACCTGGTACGAGATCTGACGGGAGCTCGGATCGTAGACGAACACGCCGGAGCCCGTCGCGGTGCTGGCGGTGGCGGGCACCTCCTCGGCGGCGCTCAGCGAGGCCACGAAGCAGCTCATTCCCCCTGCGTCGCTGCACACCGTGAACAGCGTCGACTCTGCCGCCAGGTCGAACGTGTCGTTGGTGAAGGAGCGTGCGACGTAAAGGCCTGGCGTATTCACAACGAAGGTGGCCGTGCCGCTGCCGTGACCGCCCGTGTACACGTATGCGACGAAGCTGGTGTTGGAGGAACCGGCCGCTGAGATTCCGATCCAGTCCCTCGCGTTTCCGGGCAGCCCCGAAAACGTCACGGTGACGGTGGCGCCCGCGGGATAGCTCGATTGATCGGTGGAGATCGTGATGGGAACCGTGACCGTGAACGGCGCGCTTTCTGCGAGCCGGTTGAAAGTGTCGTTCGGGAACGATCGCGCGACGAAGGAGCCGCCGTCGAAAGGCGCGTTGAACGTGGCCGTGCCGCTGGACTGACCGCCCGTGTACACGAACGCGAGGAAGGCCGTGTCGGGGGAACCGGCCGGTGCGATCCCAATCCAGTCCTTCGCGTTCCCGGGCAACCCGGCGTACGTCACGGTGATGGTGGCGCCAGGGCCGTAGCTCGATTGATCCGTGGCGATCGTGATGGGAACTGTGACCGTGAACGACACGCTCTCCGCGAGCAGCGTGAAGGTGTCGTTCGGGAATGCCCGCGCGACGAACGAGCCAGAGTTGAGAGGCGCGCTGAAGATGGCCGTGCCGCTGGACTGACCGCCGGTGTACACGAACGCGAGGAAGGTCGTGTCGGGGGAGCCGGCCGGTGCGATCCCGATCCAGTCCTTCGCGTTCCCGGGCAACCCGGCATACGTCACGGTGACGGTGGAGCCGGGGGCGTAGCTCGACTGATCGGTGGAGATTGAGATCGGATTGGTGACCGTGAACGACGCGCTCTCCGCGAGCAGTGTGAAGGTGTCGTTCGGGAATGCCCTCGCGACGTAGGAGCCGCCGTTAATTGGCGCGGCGAACGTGGCCGTGCCGCTGGTCTGTCCCCCCGTGTACAGGTACTTGAGAAAAGTCGTCCCGGGGGAGCCCGCCGGTGCGATCGCGATCCAGTCCTTCGCGTTCCCGGGCAACCCCGCATACGTGACGGTGATCGTGGAGCCGAAGGCGTAACTCGGCTGATCCGTGGAGATCCCTGGAACGGTGCCGGCAGTGCCGGCAGTGCCGGCAGTGCCGCCTATCCCGCTCGCGCCGCTCGCGCCGCCGCCAACGCCGCTCGCGCCGCCCGCGCCGCCTATCCCGCCAGCGCCGCTCGCGCCCCCTATTCCGCCAGCGCCGCTTGTGCCACTCGTGCCGCCTGTCCCACCTGCGGCACCTGTGCCGCCTGCGCCGCCGGTACCGCCGACTCCGCCGGTGCCGCCCCCGCCGCCGTCGGCGCCGCCGTCGGTGCCGCCGCCGCTCGTGCAAGACGCGAACTTGAAGGACGCGATGCGCGTGCGCCAGTTGAAGGTGCCGTTGGCGGGGATGTACTCGTTCGTGTACCAGAACGTGCAGTCGTCCTTCGGATCGACGACGAGGCTGCTGTAGTCACCCCAGCGGTTGAGTGTCTGCGTCTGCGAGCCGCCGCCTGTGATGATTGTCGCTTCGGTCTGAAGAGTCGACGGCGGATCCGTCGCCAGACGCCCGGTGAAGCGGATGCCAGGCCTGAGGTTGCTGCTCGAGACGCTGTAAGCAAGGGCGATGTTGCCGTTGTGGTCCATCGCGGCGCTGCCCATCCAGCGAAAGCTCGCGTCCGGCGCGAATGTGCTTTGCTGGAACACGACCGGCGTGCCTCCGGGATTGCGCAGCTCGTACCATCGCACCGCGACGCTGTTTCCCGAGGTCACGCTGTGGTCGACGACGAGCGACTCGTGATCGCCGAAGTTGCGATAGGAGAGGCGGTTCATCAACCGGGTGCCGAGCGAATCGAGCCTCTGCTGGGTGCCGCTCTGCCGTATGCACGCCCCACCGTTGCAGGCGTAGCCGAAGGCCCCCACGGGGATGCTGATCGGACCCGAAAGCGTCGACGACATCGGCGTGGTCCAGTCGACGTGGAAGCGCCAGAGACTGAGCGTGTCGGTGGTCGTCAGCTTGAGGTTGAGGAGGTAGTTCGGTGCGCCCACGGGCGGAGGTGTTTGCCCGTCGACGCTCGCGGGCAGCATCCCGAAGACGGGCGGCACGCCCATCACGAAGGTCTCGGGGGTGCTGAAGCAGACCTGCGTCGCCGGTTGTCCAGCGAGCACTTTGCTTCTTTCATAGGCGCACGCGCGAACCTCGACGAACGTGGAGCCTGTCGAATCGTACATGTTGAACGTCTCGTAGTACGCGTCGGACCACACGCCCATCTTCGGGTAGTCGGGGAAGTTCGCCTGCGGGAACGAATAGCGGAAGTACGTGCCCGAGGGATCGCCGCTCGACGATACGGCCACGCACTGGAGGAATGGTGTTGTCGTTACCGAGAACTGCGAGATGACGAAGCGGTCCGTGAGCGCGTCGTAGACGACGATGCCGTCGCCGTCGTTGTTGGTCTCGCACCCGCCGCCGAACCCCTGCCACAAGTTCTTCGTGGGCGACGGACCGATCAGGACCGTGCCCGACTTGTTGAAGATCGCGATCGCCGAGTTCACGATCTGGACGATGTGGTTGGGGCCAACTGCCAAGTCCGGATCGGGAGGCGCGGAGTTCACGGTGAAAGTCCCCTGCGGTCCCGTGAACCCCTGGCCGATCCCGTCGAAGCCGGCGCCCGCCGTCGGCGCCGCGGTTCCCGTCATCGAATTCTGAACGACGGGATCCGAAACGGCCCCGTTCGGGGGCAACGGTCGCGGCTCGGCGATATTCCTCTCGTGTGTCTCTTTCTGATCGCTGTCGTTCTCGGGAGGTCCCATCATCGTTCGCAGCGGAGGCGACACGTCGTGGTGGATCGACCGATCGACGATGGGCTTCGCGCGGCTCGTCTGCCCGTTCTCGGGTTGGGCATTGCTGCCGCAGCCTGCGAGAACGACCGACCACCCGAAAGCCAGAACAGGTAGCGCGCGGACCAGAGACCTGCGGACCATCGACCCCCGAAGCGCCCAATTGTAACGACTCCGCAGTTCCAGGAATACCAGCAACGCCGGCGTTGAGCCCGCCGCGTGTGTATTCTGGACTCCTGCGTCATCTCGTCAAAAAGACGTCGCGCCACCGTCACGGTCGCGTCAGGTGCTCGAAAACATCTGAACCGGGCCGATCCAGGCCCGATCATTCCAGCGCACGTCCCGATAGTTCCCGCGGGTGTAGCGATCGATGGTCCGTCGCCAGAACGCGGTGGCGGCGGCGTTATCGTCGTGTTGCCGGATCTCCCACGAGCCCTTGAAGCGATCGAACGCCGCCGACGCCGCGGCCAGACCGACACCCTTGCGCCGGAACCTTCGCATGACGAAGAACTCCGCCATGTCGAACACGCCCGGCGCGCCCGTGAGACGGCTGCCCTCCGAAACCAGGGCGAAACCTGCGAGCCGGCCGTCGACGCGCAGGAGCAGTGGGTGGCGCCCGGCGTCCTCCCAGTACGCGTCGAGCGGATAGTCGGGGAAGCGGCCGTCGTCGGCGACGTCCAGCAGCCGGAGCTCGCTCCAGTCGTAGATGTAGAGCTGCAGCAGGTTTTCGAGCGCCGGACGCTCGGCTTTCGTTGCGGGGCTGAGGACGATCATCGGGTCGGCGGTCGAGGCCATGCCTGGACCAGTAGCACGAGCGCCGGCCCCGCGGCCCAACACTACCGGCCTTCCGTCACCTCCTCGATCGAAGCCGGCAGGAGCCCGTGCGCCTCGCGATGCACGGCGACGGCCGCCTCGGCGCTGGGTGCCTCGGCCAGACACATCACCGTGCCCGACGACGCGTCGAACCAGTAGTTGAGGAAGTGGACGCCGCGCGACGCCTCGGTCGCGAGATCCTTCCTGTGCGCCTCCGCGACGTCCGCCGCCGTCACCTTGCCCGCCGGAAAATGGTGCACGTCCAGGTACAGCTTCATCCCCGCTCGCGGCGTCCAGGTCGTGTTGTCGGCGCCGACCTCCATGATCTTGTTCGCGAGCACGCCGTGCGCCTCCTTGTGCACTTGGTTGGCCGCCTCCGCCGACGGCGCCTCGGCGAGGCAGTAGACCTTTCCTTCCTTCTCATCGACCCAGTAGGCCTTGAATTCGACGCCGTGCTTCGCTTGCGTCGCGAGATCGCGCCGGTGAAGGCCGGCCACGTCTCCGGCCTTGACCTTTCCCTTGCCGATCTCGTGGACGTCGAGGAAGAGCTTGCGCGTCTTTCCGACCGCGGGCGTGTGTCCGGGCTCGGCCGCGGCCCCCGGGCCAGCACTTCCCGCGACGAGCGCGGCGGCGCCTATCGTCATCAGCGTTCGTTGGATCGTCTTCGTGTGCATGTGGTTTCTCCTTGGGTTCAGGTTTTGGTGACGTAGAAGTAGTAGTCGGCCGCGTACGGGACGCGAACCAGGGTGTTCACGGTGCTCGCGTCGCAGCCGGTCGTCGGCGCCACGCCGCCCGACGTGTTGATGCGCTGGACGAAGGCGACGTCGCTGAACACGCCCGGGCCGGATGTGGAGAGCTCCTTGAGGAGGAGCCACGGAATGGCGTCGGCCCGCGGCGCATCGGCGCGCGCGATCTCGGGCGCCACGACGACGCTGCCGTCACTCGCAGTCCAGCTCGGCCCGGCGCCGTGCAGGGCGACGGGCGTGAAATTCATGTCGACGAGAAGCGCGTCAGGGGCCTTGAAAGTCCACGCGTACGTCGGCGTGCCCCCCGCGCCGGCGCTGGCCGCGCAGTTGTAGATCTGCATGCCGCTGGCGCGGTCGTGCACTGCCAGCCTCACGTCGGTCGGGACTGCGATCGCGCTCGGCACCTCGGGCGCCGTCAGCCACGCCGAGGCGCCGCCTCCCGAGTAGAAGTAGTAGTCAGCGGAGTAGCCGGAACGCGCGTCGGTGCCGACAGTCGTCGCGTCGCAGCCGTCCGCAGGCGCCTTGCCACCCGCGGTGTTCAGCCGCTGGACGTACGTGGCGTCGCTCAGCACGCCCGCGCCGGTCGTCGACGTCACGCGCAAGAGCAGCCACGAGATCGCGTCGGCCGCCGGCGCGTTGAGCTCGGCTACCTTGGCGCCGTTCGCGACACTGCCGTCGCTCCAGGTCCAGCTGGGACCGGCGCCATGCGTCCCGATCTGCGCGTCGTTCGAGTCGTAGAGCTTGGCGTCCGGAGCCTTGAGCACCCACGCGTAGGTCGTCGCGCCTCCATCCACACCGGCGCCGCCGTCCGCGCTGGTCGCGCCGCTCGCCGTGCACGTGTAGATCTGCGCGCCCACCGCGTGAGCGTGGAGCTTGACCGTCGCGCCCGCGGGCGGCGCGAGCGCGGGTGGGAACGGGGGCGGCGTCAGCCAGGTCGTGCCTGCGACGCCGCCCCCGCCCGCTGTTTCGCCTGTGCCGCTGCCACCGCCCGCGCCAGCGCTCGACGCGGCACCGCCGGACGCCCCGGCCCAACCACCGCCTGCCGTTCCGGTGCCGTCCGATCCATCGCCCCCCGCGCCCGTTCCAGCCGCTCCGGCGTTTCCGGTGGTACCGCCTCCCTGGTTGTCGCGCGCGGCGTACTCGCTTCCGCATCCCGTCACCAGCAACAACGTCACCATGATCCCGCGTCCAGTTCGTGTGCTCATGTTCGGCGCCTCCTTGAGTTGCCAAGGACTACGGCGCTGCCTCCGCATCGTTTCAATGAATCGCGCGCGCGCCCGCGCCGGGAGAATTCGCGAGACTTTTCTCGAGCTCGCCCGTATGAGGGGGTATGCCCCCGACCTCCGAGCACCCTTCAGGGCCGGACAACCGGGTGGCGAACGAGGCCATGGACCGCTATGCGGACGGCGACGCGTCGGTGTTTCCCATCCTCTATGACGCCATCGCCCCGCGCATCGAGGGCTTCGTGAAACGGCGGACGCGCGACGCTTCGCGCATCGACGACATCGTGCAACAGACGTTCGAGCGCATTCACCGCGCGCGCGGCACGTTCATTCGCGGGTCCGACGTGCTTTCGTGGGCGTTCAAGATTGCGCGCAACCTGTGTCTGGACCTCGGCGCGCAGGGGTGGCGCGAACGGCCCGCGGGTGGCCAGCACGGCGACGACGGAGACGCCCACGCCGATCCCATCGCCGCGGCGGTCGCCGAGGTGGTCGACGCGGAGCGCATCGCGACGGCGCGCGAAACGCTGGAACGCCTCGTGCGCGCCTTCCGCGCCCTGCCGGAACCGCAACAGCTGGCGCTCGAGCTCGTGCGCGTCGAGGGGTTCTCGATGGCGGCCGCCGCCGAGAACCTCGGCGTCACGCTTCCCAGCTTGAAGATGTCCGTGTTTCGCGGCGCCGCCGCCCTGCGCGACGCCGTGCTCGAAGGCGCCCAGCCTCGCGGCGGGCGCGGGCCATCAGTCGCTGAAAAGGAGCAACTTCGTGGAACCACTTGAACGAAGAAACCGCATCCTCGCCTCGATCGGCGAGATCCCCGCCCCGACCCGGCGCGAGCTCGTGCGCCGACAAGCGTGGCTCGTCATCTCGGGGTTGCTGGGCGCGTTGACGCTGTTCTGGCTGGAAGGTGGCCTGCGCGCGACGGGGCGACCGCCGTCGCTCATCGCGTGGACCAGCCTCGGGACGTCGTGCTTCGTCGGCGTGGGGATGTGGTTCTTGTTCACGCGCACGCGCTCGGGGCACCGACGCGGATGGTCCGTGCTCGGCCTCGCGACGATCGTGCCCATCGCCGCGTTCGTGCTCTGGCGGTACGGGCTCGGCCACCTCTACGAGCTCGCGAGCCCGTGGCCGACGCGGCCCGGGTACCGTTGCTTCGCCATGAGCGTTGCGACGGGCGGCATCTTGCTTTGCGCGCTGCTCATCGCCTGGCGGCGTCTCGACCCCATGTCGCCGACGGCGACCGGTACCGCCTTCGGCGCGGGCGCAGGGCTCGGCAGCGCGCTGCTCATCGATCTGTGGTGCCCCGTGTCGTATCTCCCGCACCTGCTCGTGGGACACGTGTTGCCGATCGCCGTCCTGGCGGTGGTGGGGGCCGCCGCCGGCCGGTGGATGCTCAGGACGTTCGGGCGCCGCCCGGGCGCGTGACGGTGCCCGCCGGGCAGCAGCCCTGAGTCAGTCGCCGCCGCGACGGCGGCCGCCGACCTCGAGGACGATCCTTTGCAGTTGCCCGAAGTCGATGGGCTTGACCAGGTGGTGGTCGAAGCCCGCGTCGCGGGAGCGCTGGACGTCTTCCTCGCGGCCGTACCCGGTGAGCGCCACCAGCGCCGCGCCGGCGTGGCCGGCGGCGCGCAGCCGAGCGGCGACCGCATAGCCGTCCATCCCCGGCAGCCCGATGTCCAGCAACACCAGGTCCGGCGGCGCGGCAGCCGCCGCGGCCAGGGCGGCAGGGCCGTCGTGCGCCAGTGACACCTCGTGGCCGCGCAACTCCAGGAGCTTCGCGAGCGTCTTCGCCGCGTCGACGTTGTCGTCCACGACGAGCACGCGCAGCGGGGTGCCCGGCCCGGCCCGCGGTGACGGCGCCGGGCTGGCGGCGCGCGGCTTGGTCGGTGGCGCAAGCGGCAGCCTCACCACCAGCTGGCTGCCGTGTCCCGGCCCTTCGCTGAACGCTCGCACCGACCCGCCGTGCATCCTGATCAGCGTCTGCACCAGGGTGAGGCCGATCCCCAGACCACCCTGCGTGCGGTCGAGGGAGGGCGTCCCCTGAACGAACAGGTCGAACGCCCGCGCCAGCAGGTCCGCCGTCATCCCGATGCCGTCGTCCCGCACGGTCACCAGCGCCTCGCCGTTCTCCACCGCCGAGACGATCGCGATGTGGCCGCCGGCGCTGGTGTACTTGGCGGCGTTGTTCATCAGGTTGTCGAACACCTGGAGCAGACGCGTCGGGTCGGCTTCCAGCTCGATGGGCTGCGGTGACAGCACGATCGAGAGCTCGTGGCGCTTCTCGATCATCATCGGACGGCTGATCTCCACCGCCTGCACGAGAAGCCCGTTCAGATCGAGGCGCTGCTTCTGGAGTTGAACCTTGCCCTGGCTCACGCGCGATACATCCAGCAGGTCGTCGAGCAAGCGCTTCATGTGCTTCGCCTGCCGTGCGATGACGTCGCGATATTCGGCCGCCGTTGCCTGGTCGCCGGCTTCGAGATGGTCGAGGACCTGCACCGCGCTCAGGATGGGCGCCAGCGGGTTGCGCAGCTCGTGCGAGAGCATGGCCAGGAACTCGTCCTTGCGGCGGTCGACCTCCCGCAGCTCATTCAGCGCGCGCTCGCGCTCTTGCTCCAGATGCCGGCTCTCGGTCACGTCGGTCAGCACCACGACGGAGCCGTCCGCGACGCCGGCTGCGTCCAGCGTGGGCGCCACGGCCGCATGGACCCAGCGATGCCCGCCGGCATACGGGATCTCCAGCACCGTCTGGATCGTCTCCCCCGCGAACACGCGCTCGGAGAGCTTGTCGACCACCCGGAACGCGGCCTCGCCGACGAGATCGGCGACGTGCGCACCGACCAGCTCCTCGGGCGTCTTGCCGAAGCGCGCGGCGTAGCTCTTGTTGGCCCAGACCACCCTTCGGTCACGGTCATAGCGGGCGATGAGGGCGGGCGTCGTGTCGGCGACGAGCTGCAGCTGCGCGCGGGCACGCTTGATCTCCATCTCGGCGAGGTTGCGCTCGGTGATGTCCTGGCAGGTTCCGAACGCGCGTATCGTCTTGCCGTCGGCCGCGGGCTCGAAGTTGAGCCAGCTGTGGAGCAGCCGCACGCTTCCATCGGGGCGCACGATCCGGTACTCCGACTGGAACGTTTCGCCGCGCACGAGATGGGGGCTGCGCTGGGCCTGCATCGCCGCGCGCTCGTCCGGGTGCACGCACGAGTAAAACAGGGCCAGGCTGACCGGGGTGCTGGGATCGATCCCGAAGATCCGGTACGTCTCGCTCGACCAGTAATAGCTCCCCGGCACCTCCGAGAGCTTCTCGTCGAACGTCACCTCCCAGCTGCCGGTCTGCGTGGCCGCCTGGGACTGCTGCAGCAGGCGCTCGCTTCGTTGCAGCGCGCGTTCGACGGCTTTCGCCTCGCCCTGGTCGGCGACGGTTTCTCGCGGTTGCACGGCAAGACTCTCTCTCGCCGGCGCCGAGGGCGCAAACGGCGACAGCTCAGCCGCGCAAGCCCGGAATCGCCCCGGTCACCTCGCCCAGCGTCGTGCTGCTGACCCCGACGGCGTTCATCGCGGTGATCAGGACGTTGGCGGGGTGCATGCCCGTGGCGGCGACGTGCAGGCCGCCCTTGAGGCCGCCCGCGCGGCCCGCGATCAGCGCGGCCATGTTCTCGGTCGAGTGCGTGCTGTTGGTCTTGCCCGTCGCCGTGTCCAGGCCGTGTCCGCCCTCGTGCAGGAACACCAGCGCGACGTTGTCGAGCAGGCTGCCCGCGCCCTCGCTGGTGTCGCGCAGCTTCGCCAGCAGGTAGGCGAAGTGCTTCATGTGCCAGGCGATCATCTTGCTGACCGCCAGCGTTCCCTTGCTGGCCGGATCGCCGTTGTGGCCGAGCTCGTGCAGGTCGCATTTCTGCCCGGTTAGCGCGTAAACGTTCATGTGCGACTGGAACATCGAGAACATCAGCGACGCCACCCGGGTCAGGTCGCAGGTCAGCGCCATGTGCACCAGGTCGCAGAAGACCTTCGCGCGCTGCTCCTCGCCGCTGTAACCGAGGTTGGTCGTGTACGTGTTGTTGCCGGCCGAGTCGACGCCCTGGTTTCCGCCCAGGGCGGGGTCCGCGCCGGGATCGGGCAGCTTCTGGCAGGTGGCGGTGCTGGTGGGCGGGATCGCGGAGATCTGCCGTTCCAGATCGCGGATCTCGTCGAAGTGGCGCGACAGGCGCTGCTGGTCGGCGGTGCCGAGCCGGGGATTCGCCGTCAGCTTCTGCAGGTTCGTGCCGACGAGATCCAGCACGCTCTTGCGGCTGCGCAGAAGGAAGTCCTGCTTGGCCGCGGCGGCCGCGTCATTCGGCGGCGTGAAGTTGTTGAACAGGGCGTCGAACGCCATCTTCGGGCTGACGACCGGCTGGATGATCAGCGGCTTGCCGCCCGACGGGTTCGCCTTGTACGAGATCGACTCGCGTCCGTAGGGCGCCGATACGCTCAGGTACCACTCGAGCTGCACGCGGTAGACGAGCGACTTGAACGGGGTATTGCCGGCGATGGCCGCGGCGACGATCTGATCCGACGTCGGCCCGGCCGACGACGTGTCCGACGGCGAGCGCATGCCCGACAGCAGCGGGCTCAGCGACGAGACGTGGAAGTCGTCGCGCCGGCCCGCCGACGGGACAGCGCCGCCGTTCGCCGTCGGGATCGAGATGCCCGACACGACGCTGACGTCGGCCTGCACGGGCGCCAGCGGGGCGAGCGCGGACTTGAGGTCGTAGTTCGCGCCGACGGTGTTCGGCACGTAGTCGTTGTGCAGCGGATCGCCGTCGCCGCCCAGCGACTGGCCGCCGAAGCAGACGACGTAGCGCTTCGGGATCGGCGTCGACTGCGCGTACGACGTCCCGTGGCGGTTGAACATGATGTCCAGCGCCGGCAACGTGATCGCGGCGCCGCCCGCGCCCCGCAACATCGCTCGCCTCGTGAAGGTGAATCGCTTCGCCATGGTGTCTCCTATGGCTCCAGCTGGCGGTGGATGAAGGCCGGATCGGCGATGACGTCGACGAGCAGCTTGTCGAACGCGCGCCCGTTCTGGCGGAAGCCGTCGGTCAGCGTGGTCAGCGTGGTCGCGTCGCCCGCGCTCTCGCGCCGCCCCAGCGCCATGCGATAGAGCTGCGTGACCAGGCAGCTCTCCAGGTTGCCGCTGCCGGCGATCAGATCCGCCAGCTCCGCCGGGCCGTTGAACGTGCCGAGGCCGGCCACCTCGCCGTCACCCGAGATCGTGCACTGCGGGTTGTCCTTGTCCGCCGTGCGATACGCGCCGGTGCGGTCGTAGTTCTCCAGGCCGAAGCCGATCGGATCGGTCTTGTTGTGGCACTCCGCGCAGCCGCCGCTGCGGTGGGCAGCGTAACGATCGACCTTGCAGGGACTGGAGGTCGCCGCCGGCGGCTGATCCACCGCCACCGTCGGCGGCGGCGGCGGGATGGTCTGGCACAGCAACCGGTTCCGCACGAACACGCCGCGCAGGGTGGGGCTGGTGTCGTCGAACTTCGCGCCCGCGGCCAGCAGCGTGCCGTGCGAGAGGATGCCCCGGCGCGGGCTGGTCCCGTACGGCACCCACGCGCCTGTCGTGCTGCCTGGCGCCGGCAGCCCGTAGTGCGTCGCGAGCATGTCGTTCACGAACGTCTCGGTCGCGTTGAAGAGGCCGAAGTAATCGCCGTGTCGTTCGAACACCACGCGCTCGACCAGCGCGTCGGATTCGGCGCGCATCGCCGTCGCCATGTCTGCCGCCACCGGCAACTGGTCGTACGCCAACCAGAACGCGTGGAACTGCTTGACGCGCGCGATGCCGCGCGGGTCCGCGAGCAGTTCGGCCGCGGCGGTGCGACGTCCCGACTCGTTCGCCAGCGCGCCCGCGGCTGCCATGTCCAGCAGGCGATCGGAGGGGGTCGAGCCCCACAGGAAATACGAAAGGCGCGCGCCGATCTCGTAATCGCCCAGCACGTAGAGGCCGGTCTTGCCCGGGACCGCCGTACCGGTCTCGACACGGTAGAGGAAGTTCGGATCCTGCAGGAAGGCGCGCAGCACCAGATCCACGCCGACCCAGAAGTCGTTGGCCTCGACGGCGAACGCGGACAGTCCGAGGTAGCCGGCGACCTCCTCGTCGGTGAGCGGCCGTCGGAACGCGCGGCGCCCGAACGAGCGCACGAAGCTCTCGAGGCACGTCTTGTCGCCGGCGCCCGTCGGCGTGCAACCGATCAGCTTGGCCCGTTTCGTCGTGTCGGCGAGCAGGCGCGCCGAGGCGCCGGCCGCCAGCGTCTCAGCCGCGGCGATCAGCGCGCCCGAGACCTGCTGCGTGGAGAAGTCGTTATCGAACGGATCGTTGACGTCCTCGGGAAGCGCCGCGAAACCCGGCCGCGTGTTGTCGCCCAGCAGATCGGCCAGGGTGTTGTCGTATTCGATGCGCGACAGCCGGTGCAGACCGGTCGGGCCGTACGCGACGGCGCCCACTGTCGTTCCGCCGATACCGCCACCGCCGCCGTTGTTGCTGATCTTCCCGTTGCAGGCGGCAACCGCCGTCGCGATCAGCAGGCACCCCCACCACACACGCAACTTGCCCCGCTGCTGCATGGGACCTCCGTTGCTGGAAAGACGTCAGTTACTTCAACGAACCGAGGGGACTTTCAGGCTAACGCTCCCGCGGAAAATCCGGCAACGGTTTCACAGCACGCGCGCATTTAGCGACGCGACGCGCGTGGACGATGTGGGTGCGAAGCGGACCTCGCGTTCGAAACGTGTTCAAATCTGGATGCGGATGAAACCGTTCGCCGTTCTCGCGGTTGTGGCCGCGTGCGCGCTTTCGGCGCGACGGGCTCACGCCGAGACTGGCGGCGAGCTCTGGAACCGCAGTTCCGCCTTTTACGGCGTCGTCGGCTTTGCGACGCCGCTCGGTTTCGCGGGCATCGAAGGCGTGCATCGTTTCGGATCGGTTTTCGAGATGTCCGCCGGGCTCGGCGCGGGGTTGAGCGCGGCTCTCGCCCATTCGGGCTCGCCACTACAGTGGGCGGTCATGCCGCGGCTGCGCTTCGGAGAGAACGAAAGAAACACGCTCACGATGGGGGTCGGCGCGTCGGGCGGGAACATCGGTGACATCCCGCTGTTCTGCGACGAGTACTGCGATCAGCAACCCCCTTCTTACCCGACGCACTACTGGCTGTGGGCCAACTTCGAGGTCGGCGGCGAGCACTGGTGGCGCAATCACCTCGCCCTGCGGTACTTCGTGGGCTACGCCCAGGGGTGCCAGGCCGACGACTGTCGCTCGACGCTGGGAATGCCGTACTTCGGGTTCGGTTTCGGGCGCGCGTTCTGATCAACAGTGGAACCCTGAGAGGGTTCCACACCTCCCGCGATGGTACGCGGCCGGCAAAGCCGGCCGGCTCCCCACGCGATGGTCAGCCGAACGTCTCGCCGTTCCACCCCCACATCGTCCCGACGGCGTCGGCGAAGTCGATGTAGATGCGGTCGAACGGGACGTCGAGCGCGCGCGAGACACGCGCGCAGATCTCCTGCGACAGGGCGGTCGTGTCGTCGGGGCTCATCTTGCCGATGTTCTTCACCGCCACGAAGGCGGCGGGCGCGCGATCGCCGCCGAACGACATCGGCAGCCCGGGCACCAGGCAGGTCATCACCCAGCGTTCCGGCTTGCCGAAGCGGGCCGCGGCCAGCTTCGAGAGCTCACTCAGCAACGTCTTGGCCTCGTCCGCCGGCGTGCCGGCGGACGTGAAAACCTGGATCAGCGGCATCCGCTAGATCGACTGCAGGTACGTGATCAGGTCGGACAGCTCGTTCGACGAGAAGCCGGCGACATTGCCGTGCTTGCTGCCGCCGCCGCACGCCGTGTCGCTGAAGCGGTCAGCCAGCGTCTTGGCGCAGCCGTTGTGCATGAACGGACCGCGGCTGCCGATGCCGACCAGCGACGGCACCTGGAACGCGCCGCCGGTGCCGACGTCGACCGTGGCGTTGTTGGTCATGCGAGCGCCCGCGTGGCACGAGGCACAGGCAGCGCGCGTCGCATCGTTGAACAGCGCCCGGCCGCGGTCGATCGCGGCCGTGTCGGTCGGCAGCGTGCGCGGCATGTGCGGCTGCGTGTCGATCCAGTTCATCAGACCGTTGATCTGGTCCGGCGCCAGCTGCGGGCCCGACATACGGCCCTGGAACACGTCCGTCATCAGGCGGGTCATGTCGGTCTCCATGCCGTCCCAGTGGAAGGGCTCGGAACCGCGCAGGCCACCTGCCTGCAGCGACTGCGTCCGGCGCGCGCCCTGGCAGGTGAAGTTCCAGACGCGGCCGTCGTCGTTGCCTTCCGCGTGGCAGGAAGCGCACGCCAGGAAGCCACCCGCGTTGGAGTGGAAGATCAGGTGGCCGGTGTCGGCGCGGCTGGTCGTCGACAGGACGATGTTGTTGCCGGTGCCCGGCAGCGCCAGCATCGCGGGTTCGCGCGACTGGACGATGACCTGGCCCGAGCCGTCGAAGGCGACCGCGATCGGCTCGCCGACGACCTGCGGAACCGACGGATCGGGGACGCCGCAGGTGGCGCCGCCGCCCGTGCTGGAGCCGGCGATCGGCGGCATCACGCCACCGGCGAACCCCGGGTTGCAGGGGCCGTGCGTGCCGTCGGGCATGCAGCCAACGTGATCGTCGGTGACGCTGTCGGTGTCCGACACGAACACACGCGTCAGGTCGGGGCCGCTGTCGCCCGGGATCTGGTTGGTGGAGTTACCGGCCGACACGAACG
>Ga0207681_10000786_pt1 | contig 20924 bp, 12 predicted proteins | sample KBSS53metaG_FD_184324 | JGI IMG/M metagenome (GOLD analysis project Ga0207681, IMG submission 184324) | Switchgrass rhizosphere microbial communities from Kellogg Biological Station, Michigan, USA - KBS S5-3 metaG (SPAdes) (version 2) | ecosystem: Host-associated > Plants > Roots > Rhizosphere... | reverse complement strand
GAGCACAGATCGGCATGAGTTAGTTCGCGGCCTCGGCCCGCTCGCCGCGATTTCCGTAAACGTCGGCAACATCATCGGCACCGGCATCTTTCTCAAGGCCCGCGTGATGACCTGCAACGTCGGCACGCCCGGCCGCGTCATCGGCGTCTGGATTGCCGCGGGTCTGCTCGCTCTCGCCGGCGCCCTTACCTACGCCGAACTCACGACTATGCGCCCGCACGCCGGCGCCGAGTATGTGATCACGCGAGACGCTTATGGCCGCGTCTGGGGCTTCCTGAACGGCTGGTCGCAATTCCTGATTTCGCGCACCGCCTCCGCGGCCGCCCTTGCGGTCGGCTTCGCGATCTTTATGAACGATCTCACGCGCGGCGGCCTGAACCATGTCTACTTCAAAGTTCCAATTCCTGTTTTCGGAATTGAACTTCCGTTCGGACTCATTCAGGTTGTTGCACTCCTGACGATTGCTGTCACGACCTTGATCAACTGCGCCGCCGTCGGCGTGACCGGACACGTTGCATCGGTGATCACCATTCTAAAAGTGATCGTAGTTTTGGGAGTTGGTATTGCCGCGTTCTTTTATCAGGACGGCAGCTGGAGTCACCTAGGTATGGCGAATGCGGGCGGCGCGTGCGAAGCCGTCGGCGTGACCGGCGGCGGGTTTGCCGGCTTCGCGGCGGCGATGCTGGGCGCACTCTGGGCGTACGACGGCTGGAACAACATCTCCTATATGGCCGGTGAAGTGAAGCATCCTGAACGCAACCTGCCGCTCGCGCTGATTGCGAGCATGCTTATCATTATCGCGTTGTACGTGATCGTAAACGTCAGTTACTACTACGTAATGACGCCGACCGAAATCGCGAGTGTCTCCGCCACGTCTTCAGTGGCCGCGGAATCGATTCGCCGCGTGTTAGGCCCGGTGGCGTTGACGTTGATGGCCGGGGTGATGCTGCTGTCGTCGTGGGGATCGCTGCAAACTTCAATTCTTGGGACCGCGCGCATTCCTTACGCGATGGCGCGCGACGGCGTGTTCTTCCAAAGTCTGGCCCGCGTTTCCAAAGGAACACGCGTACCGATCATCGCCCTGGTTGTGCAGGCGGTTTGGGCGGGAGTGCTGGCACTCTCAGGGACGTTTGACCAGTTAACCGATCTGGCGATTTTTGCCTTCTGGCTGTTTTACGGCATGGTGACGGCGGCGGTGTTCGTGTTCCGTAAACGCGAACCCGATGCGCCGCGTCCGTATAAAACCTGGGGGTACCCGGTGGTGCCGGCCCTGTTCGTGCTGGTCACGATTTACCTGATCATCTTCACAATTAAGAATGCACCGCTACAGTCGTTGATTGGATTGGCAATCATCGCCGCCGGGCTGCCGATGTATTGGTACTTCGTGCGAGCGAATGAACGCCGCGAACCGTGAGTCTGAAGCCCGCGAAGCGCGGCGACGGCATAAAGCCTGGGGTGAAGCGAAGCGAAACCCCAGGGTCAATTCGAATAAAAGAAAAAGCCCACGAAGTGGGCGATAGCGGCATTTTGTAATTGCGCTGCCGAACGCTTCGCGCGCTTTGTTTTTATATCTTCGTTATCCTGGGGTTCCGCTCCGCTCCACCCCAGGCTTTATGCTCCCACCCGCTACGCGGGTTAAGAATCAACTCTTTTTCAGCGCTTCGCGAGCCACTTCCTTATCGTCAAAGTGAAAAACCTCGCGGCCGATAATCTGATAATCCTCGTGACCCTTCCCCGCAATTAGCACCAAATCATTACGACGCGCTTGCGCTATCGCTTCATGAATTGCTTCGCGCCGGTCCGCGATTTTCCGGTAAGGCTTCCCCGTTTTCTGAATGCCAACTTCAGTGTCCGCCAGAATTTTTTCCGGATCCTCGGTGCGCGGATTATCAGAAGTAAGTATCACTACATCGCTCAAACTCCCCGCTGCTTCGCCCATCGGCGCGCGCTTCGAGCCATCGCGATCGCCGCCGCAGCCAAAGACGGTGATTATCTTTCCCCTCGTCACTTCGCGAGCGGTGCGCAGGACATTCAGCAGCGCATCATCGCTGTGCGCGTAGTCAACCACGACCGCAAAGTCTCCATCATGCGGCACACGTTCAAAGCGGCCGGGTGCGCCGGTGCATTTTTCGAGGGCACGCGTGATGACGTCCAGCGAATAACCCAGTGCCAGCCCGCTGGCAACAGCCGCGAGCGTGTTGTAAATATGCGGCGGTCCAACCAGCGGCGAACTAAACTCGCGCTCCTCATCCGGCGTGCGCAATCTAAACTTCATCCCGGCGAGGGAAAACTCCGCAGCACGCGCGGTCACGTCTGCATCAGCCTTAAACGCATAGGTGACGACGCGCAAACGTTCCTGCTGCAACCGCTCGGCCAGCTCAATTCCGTAGGCATCGTCAACATTTATGACTGACGTGCGCGGGCGCGTTCCCAGTCGCCCGTCAAACAAGCGTTGCTTCGCGTACCAGTAGTTCTCCATCGTCTTGTGATAATCGAGATGATCGCGCGTGAGATTTGAAAAGACGGCGACCGCATACTCGAGCGCATCGCAACGATGAAAATCCATCGCCTGCGAAGAGGCTTCCATCACCGCGGTGCGGCAGCCGAGGTCGACGGCCTGGCGCAGCATGCGCTGCATGTCGGTGGCTTCGGGCGTGGTGCGATCAGCTTTGCGGCGTTCGGGCCCGATGCGGTATTCGACGGTACCCGTCATCAGCACCGGCTCTCCGGCAGCTTCAGGAATCGAGGCGATGAGATACGCCGTGGTTGTTTTGCCGTTGGTGCCGGTGATGCCGGCGAGCTGCAGTTCGCGCGACGGGTGATAATGAACTTCAGCGGCCGCGAGGGCCATCGCGCGGCGAACGTTTTCTACCTGCAGCCAGGCGAAGCTGGCAGGGGTAATCCCCCTTCCTGACTGTAATTCGCCTGACTGCCATTTTTCTGGCGGCTCAAGTTCGGAAATCACGCCAACCGCCCCCTGCTCGATCACTTGCGGGATAAATTTGTGCGCGTCAAACAAGCCACCCTTGACCGCGACAAACAAACTACCCGGCCCGACGCGACGAGAGTCGTGGCTGACGTCGGTCACGACAGTGCTTCCGTCACCGCTGAGTTTCGCGCCGGTGACTTCAGCGATTTGTTTTAGAGTTATTGGTTTATTCACGGCGTTGGATTCTACGCAGGAAAGTGTCGAAGGGTAAACCATCCGACTCGTAGCTTGCGCCGTTATCGCTCACCTATTAGCATTCCCCGCCCGATTAAACCTACTCGACGGTGAAACAATGCTTACCAGATTATTAGTTTCCCTGATCCTGACTGCAATGTTGCTCTTCTCGTTTGTACAAACTCCAGCCACTGCTACTACCCCGCAATACGACTTGCTGATCCGCAACGGCACCATCGTCGATGGATCCGGCGCCCCGCGTTACCGCGCCGACGTCGCCATCAAGGGCGATCGCATAGTTCGCATCGGCAAACTTAAGAACGCCTCGACGGCGCGCGTCATCGATGCGACCGGCCTCGTCGTTGCGCCGGGTTTCATCGACATGCTCGGTCAATCAGAGACTTATTTACTAATAGACCCGCGCGCGATGAGCAAAGTAATGATGGGCGTGACCACCGAAGTCACCGGCGAAGGCGAATCGATTGCGCCCGTCAATGCGAGGCTGATCAAAGAACAGGAAGACTTCAATCGCCGTTACAACCTGACCATCGACTGGACCACGCTTGACGAATACTTCAATCGTCTCGAGAAACAAGGCAGCGGCGTGAATCTCGCCACCTTCGTCGGCGCGACGCAAGTGCGCGAGTATGTGGTTGGCTACGACAACCGTCCGCCGACTGCCGCCGAGCTGGAACAGATGAAAGCGCTGGTGGCGGCAGCGATGAAAGACGGCGCGCTTGGTCTGTCGACCTCGTTGCAATACGTTCCGGCACGTTTTGCTAAGACTGATGAGATTATCGAACTGGCGAAGGTGGCGCGTGAGTATGGCGGCATCTACGCCACCCATCAACGCAGTGAAGCCAACGCGCTCGACGAATCGCTGGCGGAAGTTTTTGAAATAGCGCGCCGCGCGCGAATCCCGGTTGAGATTTGGCATTTGAAAACTGCCTACAAGAAAAACTGGGGACGCATGCCCGAAGTGCTCCAGAAGATTCAACGCGCTCGCGCCCAGGGCCTCGACATCACCGCCGATATTTATCCCTACATCGCCGGCAGCACGTCGCTCAGCGCTTGCTTGCCGCCATGGGCGCTTGAAGGTGGCACTGACAAAATGCTGTCGCGCCTGCGCGAGCCCGCCATTCGCGAGCAATTGAAAAAGGAAATATCAACGGACGCGAAAGATTGGGAAAACATTTACCTCGGCAGCGGCGGCGCCCCAGGTGTTTTGATTGGCGCGGTCGTCAATCGCGAGCTTGAAGCAATGCAGGGGAAACGTTTGGCGCAAATTGCGGAGGCGCAACACAAAGATCCACTCGATGCCTTGTTCGATCTGATTCTTGCCGACCACGGACAAACCGGCGCGATCTATTTCATGATGAGCGAAGCCGATCTCCGCGCCGCAATGCGCGCGCCTTTCGTCAGTTTCTGCACCGACAGCGGCGCGCGCGCCAACGATGGCCCGCTCGCGGGTTCAAAATCGCATCCGCGCGGCTGGGGAAGTTATCCGAGAATTCTGGGACGCTACGTGAGAGAAGACCACTTGCTAACGCTCGAGCAGGCGGTACACAAAATGACCGGCATGCCGGCGAAACGCGTGGGCTTGCAAGATCGTGGCTTGCTGCGCGCGGGTTCGTTCGCCGACATCACGATTTTCGATCCGGTGACCATCATCGATCGCGCGACGTTTGAGACGCCGAACCAACATCCCGAGGGGATGAAGTTTGTGATCGTGAACGGTGGGCTTGAAGTTGACGATGCTAAGCGAACACCCGAACTCGCCGGTCGCGTCCTGCGCGGCCCAGGGTATCGAAGGTAGTCTGGGCAATGGTACCGCGAAGCGGTACATTCCAATGCACGCGACTATTTAGGTCTTTCCAAATCTACCTCCGGCAAGCCGGCGGCGCGCAATTTCTGATTCAACGCCGGAATATCCTGCGACACGATTCCCTGCCAACGCGTCGTAAGCGACTGCGAATCTGTTTGCAACTCCGCCACAGCCGCGACCACCGCCGGCCGCGGCGCCAAGTCCACACTTTGCATAACTGAGAAAAGCGTACGCAGTCTGGCTGTCGTGCTCGGTATCGTCTTGGCCACCGGATCCGCAGGTCGCCCTTCCGCACCTGTTAGCAAGTCGAGTTTGGCAGTGAGTGCGTCGAGGTCTGTCTTTAATACATCGGACATTGACTTCGATCGCAGGTCCGCGAGTTGTGCTCGTATCGCCTTGATCTGATCGCTCGTTGCGTTAAGAAGCAGCCACTGATCGTAAACCTGTTTTGAAAACTTGAACTGCGCCGCCAGATCGCGCGCCGAAGTTTTCACCCGGGGGTCCATCTGAACAATGAAAGATTGCGTGTAAGTCTTGCCGCCGACGCTCAGCACCGCGGTGTATTTGCCGGGCATCACCCAGGGCGACGTGAAGGCGGGCGCCGTATTCCGATAAACCGCCGCAATCGGATACTCCGGTTTCAGCCCGGGCACCGGCGCGTAGTGCATGTCCCAGAGAAACCGGTGCATGCCTGGTCCATTCGCGAGGCTTTGCGGCGGCCGCACCCAGTAAGGCGGAATAGCCAGCATCGGATCGATCGCCGGAATCGGATCGTCACTCGAATAACGACGAACCACTTGCCCGGCGGAGTCACGAATTTCCAAACCGACTGGACCATTTGCCGCCGCGCCCAGGTAGTAATCAATGACAGCGCCATCGGGCGGATTTTCGCTTCCAGGCTCATCGGGCGGCAGCGGCGTATCGGTGTTCATATTCCAACGCACGCGCGTCGCCGTTTGCGGACGAAACAGAAACGCGTCGGCGTTCGTGACCTTGGTGTCGATTTGTCGCAAGGGCGTGATGTCATCAAGAATCCAGAACCCGCGCCCGTGCGTGGCCACGCAGAGATCGTCTCCCTTGATTATCAAATCGCGCACCGAGCTGGCCGCCATATCGAGCCGCAGTGATTGCCAGTGGCCACCGTCATCAAACGAAACGTAGACCGCGCGCTCGGTCCCGGCAAAAAGCAAACCTTCGCGCTCCGGGTCTTCACGAACGACGTTCACATTCTCATTCACCGGTATGCCGTCAGTGATTTCGGTCCAACTCGCGCCTGAGTCGCGCGTGCGATAAATGTGCGGCCGCAGGTCGTCAAGCCTGATCGTATTAACGGCAGCGTACGCGGTGCCCGGTTGGAAGTGACCGGCATCGATGATCGAAATTTTCTCCCACGGCTTGAGTGGCTGCGGCGTGACGTCGCTCCAGTGCAGACCGCCGTCAACAGTCAGATGAATTAGACCGTCGTCGGTGCCGGCCCAAATTCGTTTGAGGTCCAAAGGCGACGGCGCCACGGTATAAATCACGCCGCGCTGAGTGGGCTGCGCGGTTGGCTGGTCGCGATATTTGCCGACGCTCGCGGGGACGTCGAAAGTTTTGCGCGTAAGGTCAGGACTTATCTGCTGCCAGTTCTGTCCGCCGTCTCTCGTCTTCCAAAGCGTGTTGGCGGCGAAGAATAAAGTGTGTGGATCGACGGGCGAGAAGATCACCGGCTGCGTGCGCAGCATGCGAAAGTCCGGAGCCCGAAACGGCTTGGGCAAAATGTTTTGCGCCTGGTTGGTGCGGCGATCGTAACGCGTTAGCTTGCCGCCGTAGACGATGTCCGCGTCGAGCGGATCGGGCGTGACGTAGCCGTATTCTTCGGCGGCGACCGGATGCCACTCGCGGAAAGTGATCTGCCCGTCGTTGCCGCGACTGGAAATGCAAACCGAACCGCTTTCCTGTTGCCCGCTGCATAGACGATAAGGAAAAGCGTTGTCGGCGGCGACGTGATAAAGCTGCGCCGTCGATTGGTTGTACCAACTGCTCCACGACTTGCCGCCGTTCACGGTAATAATCGCGCCCTGGTCGTAACCGAGCAGGATGATTTGCGAGTTGTGGGGATTGATCCAGATGTTTTGCGTGTCGTCGCCGCCGGGCGCGCCGCGAAAGGCTGACCACGTTTTGCCGCCATCGACCGACTTCCAACACACCGTGCTCGCGACGTAAATAACATCCGGGTCCTGCGGATCGATGCGCGGAACCGAAAGATCGCCGCCGCCAATCCGGCCCGCCGGACGCGTGTCGGTGGTCGCGATCGTCCAGCTATCGCCGCCGTTGTCTGAAGTGTAAAGATTGACGGTGTTCGGGGATGCGACGGATGCAAACAAGTGTTTGGATAAGCTCGCCGAAATCGCGAGGTTCGCCTGGATGATTCCTTCGGGCAATCCTTTGCTTAGTTGTTTCCATGTTTTGCCGCCATCGGTGGTTTTGAAAATGCCGCCGCCGGTGCCATTCCAGGCAGCGTTCTCCCACGGGCCCTGGCGCGCTTCCCAAAGCGCAGCGTAAGCCACGTCAGGGTGCGACGGATCGATCTGCACGTCCGCGGCGCCGATGTTCTCGTCCTTGTACAAAACTTTTTCGAACGTTTTGCCGCCATCGGTGGAACGAAAGACACCACGCTCTTCGTTTGGCCCATAGGGATGACCGGCGACCGCGACCAGCAACCGATCGGGATTGCGCGGGTCGACGGCGATTTGCGGAATCTGTTGACCGTCGCGCAGTCCGAGATGCGTCCAGGTTTTTCCGGCGTCAGTTGATTTATAAATGCCGTCGCCGACGGAGAGGTCGGGGCGTTGCAGGCCTTCACCGCTGCCGACGTAAATAATGTTGGGATCCGACGCCGCCACCGCGATCGAGCCGACTGAGCCGGTCGGCTGATCCTCGAAGATTGGTGTCCAGGTGCGGCCGTAGTCCGTCGTCTTGAAAACGCCGCCGTTGACCTGCGCAATGTAAAAGACGTTTGGTTGCGAAGGAACTCCGGCAACCGCTCGCGTTCGGCCGCCGCGCAATGGGCCAATGCTGCGCCAATGAAGCGACTGCAAGAGATTGGGATTGACCTGGGCGACGGCGGGCGCGGCAAGCGCCGTGAGCAGCACGAAAAGCAGCGCGAATAAAATCTTCCGCCGGCGAGGCGATGATTCAACCAGGGTTAGGTTCCTTTGAGCGCAGTTTGAGAAGTAGTTAGCCATGATCGATCCTTTAGATTTTCAGACTTTCTTCTGTGCCACCTTTGTGTTCTCTGTGTCTCTGTGGTGGATTTGCTTGAAAAACATTTACCACAGAGACACAGAGAACACAGAGGAGGCACAGAGTTCAAACCTTGATGAAGATCTTGCGCGCGTAAAGAATCCACATCAGCCCCAGCCAAAGCAAAATGAAACAAATCGCGTAGGCCAGCGAAGCGTTAATCGGAGCCGCCCACGTCAGAAACAGTTTATTGAAGATCCAGCCTTGCAATGAAATGGTCCGTTCGCCCCACGGCAGTTTTATCAGCCCCATCACCCGCGCCATGATGCCGGTGCCGACAAACAAGGCAATCGCGTTCACGCCAAACACGATAAATGGTTTGGCCCAACGCCGGTATTGTTTGATGTCGATCAGCCAGTAACACAAAGCGAGAAACTGCAGCGCCAAACCACCAGTAAAGAAAACGTAGGAACTGGTCCACAACGATTTATTGATCGGGAAGAACGGATTCCAACACCAGCCGATGATTACGCACACTGCGCCGGCAACGAACATTCCCGTAGCCTTTTCAAATTGCGACTTCGGTGAACGCAGCCACTGTCCGGTCAACACTCCGAACATCGCCGTCGCTATTGCGGGAATACTGCTGAGCAATCCTTCCGGGTCGTAGACTTTGCCCTGTCGCCAAATGTGTGGCCCAAATACGGTGCGATCTATAAACGACGCCAAACTTCCTTCTTTTGTCAGATCGCCGGTGGCGAAACCCGGCGCGTGCAAACGTGTCATCAGCAAGCAATAAATAATCAGCAGCGCTAGCGTAATGATAATTTGCGTACGCAGCCTGGTGTTCAAAAAGATTAGCGATGCGAACAGGTAGCAGACTGCGAGCCGCTGCAGCACCCCGGGAATGCGAATGATCGAAAAGTTTACGTAGGGCGAACGATCAGGCGTAATCGGAATTGCGAGAAACAGCCCCAACGCGAAGAGGATCAGAGTGCGGCGAATGATTTTCAAATAGAGATCGCGCCTGCTGCCGTCTCGCTCGAGTCGCGGGCCGAAGGCGAGCGGAATCGCTACGCCAACGATGAAAACGAAGAACGGAAATATTAAATCGGTAGGAGTCCAGCCGTGCCACTCAGCGTGTTCCAGTGGCCAATAGATCGCGCTCCAGGTGCCGGGGTTATTCACCAGGACCATTGCCGCGATGGTCAAACCGCGGAATGCGTCGAGTGATATCAGACGATCATTCGCCGCGGGTTTGGAAGAACCATTTACCATTTACCATTTCTCATTTCTCATTTCTCAATTCTCATCGATCGGGAATGTCTGTGCTCCACATTTTCTCCGTTTAGAAAGGGCACTTGTGCCCCATGTCCCGGGCGAACAAGTCCGCTTTCTTTACAATCGATCGTGTTGCCCGCTCTCTAAACGGATCTTAGTTGTCACACTCGCCTCTTTCCGGCGATGACAAATGAGAAATGAAAAATGACGAATGGAAAATTTTCTTTTCATAACTTCATTTTGTCACTCAACCTTCGGAGACGGTCGCGGTCCAAGTCCAAATTCTTCCGGGTCCGGCAGAATAGAATTTGTATTGTAGAGCCGCACCGCTTCCGCGAGTGCTTTACTTTTGCTTAGCCACATCGCTGCCGCCTGATCGTAGCGGGCCAGCACGCTGTCCAGCCAATAGTCTCGGTTTTCAGCCAGCCATTGTCGCCGGTAGCTCTCTTTCAATATTGTCAGATCTTCCGTCATCTCGCGCAGCGAGTTGTAAATGTTGCCCCAATAATTACGCAGCCGTCCGACCTTACGCCGGTCCCCCAGATTCAGATAAGCGTCCCAATAGTCGTTGCTCAGCTTTTCCACCACCTGCATCCTGCGGCCAAGGTGATCGAACCTCTGCGCCGCGAAGCGCATCGACGCAATCATCGAACGATTGCGCCGCGCCTTCGCTTCGTTGCGCAATAGAGCTTCGTCAACATTCTCTACCGCCAAACGCATCTCTCGAATCTGGCTCGCGAGCGTTCTTGCCTGCCTGACAAAGTTTGAGTTGAAAGGCTCACGCCAAAACAACTCGTCGGTCGGCCCGGCGCCGAGCAAAGCGTTCACGCTGCCGAGGGTCTGCAGTGCATCGGTGAATTCGTCGCCGTCGTTGCGGAAGAAGGCCCAATCGAAGTCCGCGTCAAACGCCTCTCGCTGGACCGGCTTATCCTGCCACGCTGCCGCGGCGCCGAGGACGATTCCATACCAGGTCATCTCAAACAACGTCTCGCCGTCGTCGTCCCAACTCGTGTTCATCATCCCGAGCGCGCCGGTCGCCTGGCCATCGCGAACAAAGTTAGCGATGTTCTTTGCGGCTGAATCGAGATTCGGAAATATCTGGTTCCAATTGTGCACGCCGGGACAGACAAACTCTTCCAAGCCAGCATCCTTGAACGGCTTGATGCGCGGCATGTAATCGTCACGCGGCGCGTAGTCCCAGTTCATCACGATCATGTCTTTGGGAATACTGCCGATCAGATCGGGGTGGTTTAGGGCGATGTCGCCCCAGAACATCAGGCGTCGATTGTAGGGACGCAAAACTTCGCGCACGCGATTGAGATGTTCGAAATAAACGGCGCCGACGCCGCGCGCCTTAGCCGCTTCGCGACTTTGTCCTTCGCCGAGCTCAAACGTTTCGTCCGCGCCGATGTGAAAAAACTTTCCGGGGAACAGTTCGTTGAGCTCCTGATACCACGCTGCGATTAATTTGTAACTGCCGGGCTGTTGCGGCGAGAGCACATCGCCATACGGCGTCTCGGCGAGCTCGTTGTACTTCTCAAGTTTCAAAGCCTTGTGGAGGTGACCAAACGTCTGTTGCTCGGGAACCAGCTCAATGTGATAGCGGCGCGCGTAGGCGACCAGCTCGCGTATCTCGTCTGGCGTGAGGGATCCGCCGGCTGGGCCAATCAAGGGGTTGGCGGTGCTGGCAAACGTTTGCTCCATGTAGAAGGAGTGCATGTTGAGCTTGAACGCGGCAAAAGTTCGCAGCTGTCGCTTGATGTAGTCGACGGTGGGGACCGGACCACGGCTGATGTCGTCGGAGACACCGCGCCAGCGCATTGCCGGCCAATCCACGATCTCGACTGCGGGAATAAACGCCGCTGTGCCCTCACCGCGCACCAGTTGCTTGAGAGTTTGCAAGCCGTAGAAAGTGCCGGCCGTTGTTGCACCGGCGACCACCACTTCAGTGGCGCTGGCCAGCAACACGTAGCCTTCCGGATCCAGATTAGCGGGCACAGAAGCGCCGAATCTCTTGATCGCGGTTTGGATCGCGGGCAGATCGAGGCTGCCGATCAGGATTGAGCGACGTGCGCTTGAGTTGCTGATCTTCACTGCGACCCGCGCAGTCTCCTGGAGGTCGTTCGCAAAGTCTTGCGCGGCGAAGCGGTCGTCTTCAGATCTCGGCGCCGCCAGCACCAGCTGTGGTTTGTTGCCAAGTTGAAATCGATCGTGTTTGATCTCGACGCGTCTGGGCTTCGGGATTAGTTGCAGCGTTGCGCTGACCTCCTGCTGGCCCAACGCGAGCGTCGCGGCGCAGACGATAATCAAAAGAAGAAGCAACGGACGCGCCGACGCGCTTCGTGTTAAAGTGTTCAGCATTGAAGGAATGAAATCCGGAGCAAGTTGGCAAGAACGATACGAGTATTTAACCGATATCGTCGCTTAACACAATGCAGAGAAGTCTGCGGTAGTGAACTAATCTGAGCTTTCTCTGTGCCACCTCTGTGTTCTCTGTGACTCCGTGGTGAATCTTAGTCGGAGAGAATCATCCACCACAGAGGCACAGAGAACACAGAGGGTGCACAGAGATTTCAAACCAGGTCACTGCCAATTCTGTCGCGGTTTCACGCGGATGCCGCGAATCAGCAGACATTAGAATTGTGTTTTCGAAATCCGTCTCTATTCGCACTAATCCGCGGCCAATAATTGGAAAAGAATCTTGTCGTTGATGCTCCGGGAAATCGCTGAACAGCCTGCGGCGCTCGAGCGCACGATCCAGGCCGAGCGCACTAAGATTTCCCGGCTGGGAAACTTCCTGCAGTCGCGCGAGATCGATCTCATCGTCCTCGTCGCGCGCGGCAGCTCCGACAACGCCGCGCTGTTTGGCCGCTACCTGCTCGAAATTACTACCGGCATTCCAGTCTCGCTTTCGGCGCCATCAGTCCACACAATTTACGGGGCGCAACTGAATCTGCGTCGCGCCCTCGTTGTTGGAGTTTCGCAGTCGGGTGAAGGCGAAGACATCAACCAGGTGCTCGACAAGGCGCGCCAGTGCGGCGCGTTAACCGTAGGAATTACCAACGAGCCGTCGTCTTCAATGGTCAACTTTGTCGACGAGACGTTGTTGATGCATGGTGGACGGGAACAGTCGGTAGCCGCAACTAAAACTTTCACCGGGCAGATGCTGCTGTTCTACATGCTCGCGGCTGAGCTTGCCGAAAGCGCTCCGTCATGGTCCTACGAAGTAATTCCAAACTTCGCGGCACGAGCCCTTGAGCAGGAGACGGCGATACTGGAACTAGTGCAACGTTACGTGTTCATGGAAAATTGTGTTGTCGTCGGACGCGGACTGGCCTATGCAAACGCGTATGAGCTGGCGCTGAAATTGATGGAGACGTGCTACGTGGTGGCCGAGCGTTTTTCGTCGGCAGACTTTTTACATGGACCGCTGGCGATGGTAGAACGTCATTTCCCGGTAATTCTTTTTGCGCCGCCCGGGGTTATGCTGCCGGGAGTGAAAAGTTTGATCGCGCGGCTGCGCGAGTTGCATGCCGACACGCTCGCGATCACGAGCGATCTCGGAGCGGCGGCTGATTGCACTCGCGCGATTATCATGCCGAAGGAGATTGATGAGTTTGTCGCGCCGATACCGTACATAATTCCCGGGCAGTTGTTTGCGGCGTTGCTTGCCGACGCGAAAGGACTCGACGCCGACAAACCGCGATCGTTGTCAAAGGTCACTCGGACGCTGTAAAGCGTGCCTGTTAGTTTGCTTCATTGCCCAGCTTGATAGGGCTGAAATTCAACTTTTAAGTACAAGAGCGTTAATTTGCTTGCGCTCCAGCGGAGCGAAATGTTTATAGCGACGAGCGCACCCATAAACATCTTCGCTCTGTAGGAGCGAAACCCGTCAGCGGAACAAGCCGAGCACAAGCAAAGCCGTTGCGCACGTACGGAGCTAAGAGTAGAGGACGGAATCGCTAGTCTATAAACATCCGGCCCCTCTGGGGCGAAGCGACTTCTGTTGCACTTCATACTTGAACTCACGAGGTTTCAATTTGAATTCTAACTCCGCTGCGATCGCAAACTCACAGTTTGCGTTACACTAACACCCGACATGAACATTACATTGCAGGATTTGTCGAAAGGCCCGGTCTACGGACAGGTGCGCCAACAGATTGAAGAGCAAATTAACAGCAAGGCTATTGCTGCGGGAGAGTCGCTGCCTTCTCCGGCGGTGCTGGCGCAGAAACTCGCCGTCGACAAAGGTGAGATTCAACGCGCGTATTTCGAACTCGAACACTCCGGTCTCATAACGAAAGAGACCAGCAAAGACTTCCTCGGACAAACCAAAACAACCTACCGTGTTGCTTGAGCTATTGTTTGATCGAACGAGCGGGGGCAAGCCCGCCTTCCTCACCCGGAGCTGAAGAACCTCAAGCCTTTTTTCAAGATCGGAAGGCTTTCAATCACATCATTCTGAGTAACTACGCAGTCTCGCGGTCAGGAAGGTGGGCTTGCCCCCGCTCTTGTTATCCGCTTACCGCCCTTTGTGACGAATGCAATCCTGCGTGATATTCTTTTTTTGTTCGGCGAGCTTGCGAAAGTGGCGGAATTGGCAGACGCGCCAGACTTAGGATCTGGTACCGAAAGGTGTGGGGGTTCGAGTCCCCCCTTTCGCACCACACCGAACAGTAGGCAGTAGGCAGTAGACAGTAGACAGTAAACAGCAGAACGATCCAACAGTGAATATTTGTATCGTTGGGGCACGGCATGCCGTGCCCCTACTTAGGTCGACACAATTTTAAGGAAGGCAGCGCGGCGTTATCGCTCTATGGCCAACGCATTCGCTCAACATTTTATGAAGACTGAACTCTTAGACGTCTCCCCAACACGCAAGGAAATCAAGATCGAGATTGACTCAAAGACCGTGCGCCAGGCTTACGATCGCATCAGCGACCGCTACGCGAAACAAGCGACCGTGCCTGGATTTCGTCCCGGTCATGCGCCGCGCGCGGTAGTGCGTAATCGTTTTAAGAATGAGATTCGCGGACAGGTGCTGCAGGAATTGGTGCCTGAGGCGGTAGACGCGGCGATTCACAAACACGAGCTCAACGCCCTCGGCGAACCGGACGTGCAACTTGAAAACGCGGAAGGTCTGGAAAAGTTTGGCGATGAGCCGGTGGCCGTGAAAGTTGACGTTGAAGTGCTGCCGAAAGTTGATCTGCACGACTACAAAAACATCGAGATTGTGCGGCGAACGCGTCCCATCACCGATGACAAAGTTAGTGAAATGATCGAAGCGCTGCGCGAGTCGTCGGCCGCGATGCAACCCGTGGAAGATCGCGGGGCTGAACTGGGTGACACGGTCACCATCAATGTCGAGGGAAAGTTTATCGACAATCCGGAAGAAGAAAATATCAAGCAGGACGACGTTGAAGTGACCCTCGGCGCGAAGGGCGTGCAGCAGGAATTTACCGACAACCTGATCGGCGTGAAGGCTGACGACGAAAAAACTTTTCTCGTCGACTATCCGGCGGATTACCGCTCGCCGGCCTTGGCGGGCAAGAAAGTCGAGTACACCACCAAGGTAACCGCCGTGCGGGTGAAGGAGCTACCCGAAATTGATGACGAATGGGCCAGCAGCCTGGGAGAAGATCTCGATTCGGTCGATACGCTCAAGACTAAAATTCGCGAGAACATGGAAAGCCAGGCGGTGCAGGAAGCCGATCATCGCTTGCGCGTCGACTTGATGCAGAAACTTCTCGAACGTCACCAGTTTGAAGTGCCGCAGAGTTTGGTCGAGCAGCAAACCAGTTTCCGGCTCGAGAATATTGTGCGCGACATGATTGGCCGCGGCGTCGATCCGCGCCATCAAGAAGTGAACTGGGAGGGTGCTCGTGCAGAGCTGCGCCCCCAGGCGGAAGCTGATGTGCGTGGTTCCCTCCTGCTCGAACAGATAGCGGAGGAAGAGAAAATCGAGGTCTCGCCGGACGAGATCGAAGCCGAGATTCAAGCGATCGCCGCAGGGTCCAAACAACCGATAGAGCAAGTGCGCAGCGTCTTGACAAAGGAAGGGGGCGAACGTAGCATCGCGAGCAGGTTGCGCAATCGCAAAGCGCTTGACTTGTTAGTTGAAAACGCAAACGTCACTGAGGCTGAGTGGAGCGAAAAATCTGAGGAGTCAGAAGTCAGGAGTCAGAATTCAGAATGATTAAGGCGTCACGCTTTCTTCTGATTTCTGACTCCTGACTTCTTTGTCCCTCCTCTTTATTTGTCTTCGAAAGGTTCACAGTAAACATGGCTCTCGTACCGATGGTAGTCGAACAAACGTCACGCGGTGAACGCGCGTTCGACATTTATTCCCGACTGCTGAAAGACAACATCATTTTTCTGGGAACGCCAATCGACGATCAGATCGCTAATCTGATTGTGGCCCAGTTGCTCTTTCTCGAAGCCGAAGACCCGGAGAAAGACATCAACATCTATATCAACTCTCCCGGCGGTTCTATCACTGCCGGCATGGCCATCTACGACACCATGCAATTCATTCGTCCCGACGTCACCACGATTTGCGTGGGCCAGTGCGCGTCGATGGGCGCTCTATTGCTGACGGCCGGCGCGAAAGGCAAGCGCTTCGCCCTGCCGAATTCTCGCATTCTCATTCACCAGCCTACCGGCGGATCGCAGGGTCAGGCCACCGATATTCGTATTCAGGCGGAAGAAATTCTGCGCATGCGCGAACTCACTTCACAAATAATTTCTCGTCATACCGGGCAGGATTTTGAAACTGTCGAGCGCGATGTCGAGCGCGACAAAATTATGTCTGCCGCCCAGGCCAAGGAATATGGTTTAATAGACGAGGTGATCGCGCATCGCGAGTAACCCGGCTGGAGAATCCCGATGATTGCAAAAATGAAAGCGCGCGGCTTCAGCTGCTCATTTTGCGGTCGTTCCAAAGACGAAGTAGCAAACATCATCACCGGTACGCCGCAGCGCGCCCGCGGAGTGCCGAAACGCATGATTGGTAAAAGCGCTTTCATCTGCAACGAGTGCATCGCGCACTATCGCCAAATAATGAGGGGCCCGGAAATCTCCCGAGGTTCCGCGGCTATCACTAAGTAAGGTTCGCCCGAAGCTCTAAGGAGATCCCCTACACGTTATGGTTAGACGAACCGACGACACGCTGCGCTGTTCGTTCTGCGGTAAGTCGCAGAATGAAGTCAAGAAACTGATTGCCGGTCCGACGGTCTACATTTGCAACGAATGCATCGACATCTGCAACGAGATCATTACCGACGATCAGCAAGCCGAATCCGTAGCCACGCGTCCGCCGCTGCCCAAGCCCGGCGAGATCAAAAGCTTTCTTGACGAATACGTAATCGGTCAGGACGAAACGAAGAAGCGTCTGGCCGTCGCCGTCTACCAGCATTACAAACGCATCGAGCTCGGCCGCAGACGTTCTGACGTTGAAATTCAAAAAGCAAACATTCTGCTGATTGGACCGACCGGAACCGGCAAGACCCTACTAGCGCAAACACTCGCGCGCATGCTGAGTGTTCCATTCACGATCGTCGACGCCACCACCCTTACCGAAGCCGGCTATGTCGGTGAAGACGTCGAGAACATCATCCTGAAACTTCTGCAAGCGGCAAACGGCGACGTCGAACGCGCGCAGCAAGGCATTATTTATATCGATGAAGTCGACAAGATCTGTCGTAAGGATGAGAACCCTTCGATAACGCGTGACGTTTCCGGCGAAGGCGTGCAACAGGCGCTGCTGAAAATTTTGGAAGGAACTGTTGCCAACGTTCCGCCTCAAGGTGGTCGCAAACATCCGCACCAGGAATTTTTCCCGATCGACACCGCCAACATTTTGTTTATCTGCGGTGGAGCTTTTGTCGGACTGGAAAAAGTGATCGAGCGGCGGCTGCGTAACAAGTCGCTGGGCTTCCAGGCCCAGGTTAAGTCCGGCAGCCATCGTCATGCAGAGGCGCTCGCCGCGGTACAACCGGAAGATCTGATCCGCTTTGGTTTGATTCCGGAGTTTGTCGGACGCCTGCCGGTCTGCGGCGTGCTTCACGAGCTCGATGAAGGCGCGCTGATTAAGATTCTCACTGAACCCAAGAATGCTCTCGTCAAGCAGTATCAGAAGAAGTTTGACTTCGACAACGTGAAGTTGAAATTCACTGACGACTCGTTGAAGTCAGTCGCCAAACAAGCCGTCGAACGAAAAGTCGGCGCGCGCGGGCTGATGATGATACTGGAGGAACTGCTGCTCGACGCCATGTACACGCTGCCTTCGCAAAAGCGCATTAAAGAATTTGTAATCACCACCGAGATGGTTGAACGACGACGCGCGATCCCGGGCGAAGGCTTGACCGGCATCGACGGCGCCGCAGCGTGATCTCAACTGGAACGAGCGGGGGCAAGCCCGCCTTCCCGACCTCGAGATTATCCAGCTTGTTTGACCATCTACCTTGAAAGCCAATCCGACTGGGCGCATGCTCAACCGCAATCAGCTCTGCGTCGGGAAGGTGGGTTTGCCCCCGTTCGCGTGATTGCGGCCCAGCGATAATTTCCCAAAGTAGCGTCCACTTCGGAAATGATTTAGAATTGGCCGTCTTAAGTGTTGGGGCGAGGCGGCAGTTCCGGCGGCTCGCCCTTCTTGCAAGGCCGCCGCAAAAGTTCATACAAGTAATTATGGAAGAATATTCAGATCGCGCCCCTGCCGACGTAGCCTGGTACCCGATGGTGCCGATTCGCGACGTCGTCATATTCCCCTTCACTAAAGTCGCTTTCAAAATCGGCCGCCAGGGCTCAGTGCGCGCACTCGAGCAGGCACTCGCCGGCGATCGCACGATTTTCCTGGCTACCCAACACGATGCCACCATCGATGAACCTTCGCCGGATCAGATTTACGGCGTCGGCACACTCGGCCGGATTCTGCAATCGCAGAAACAGGACAACGGACAGATCAAAGTGGTGGTGGAAGGACGTGAACGCGCCACAACTGTCCGGGTGGAAAATACTGACGGCGCTTTCATGGCGCTCGTGAAGCGCGCGCCTGTCGCTAACGAAGACGGCACCCGGCTCGATGCGCTCGTGCAGAAGATTGCGCAACTGGTCGAACAACATCTGCGCCTGGCGCCGGAGAGCCAGACAGATGCGCTGCAAACTGCCCTGCGAAATCAAAATCCTTCACATCTCGCCGATGCGCTTGCGTCTCAGTTGCGTATTTCGGTTGAGGACAAACAGGGACTGCTCGAATTGTTTTCTTCGCAGGCGCGCCTGCAGCGTCTGATCGAATTGCTGGAACTGGAGATCGAAAAGCGCCAGCTCGATCGTTCGATTCAAACACGCGTGAAGCGCCAGATGGAAAAAGCGCAAAAGGAGTATTACCTCAACGAGCAAATCAAAGCGATTCACAAGGAGCTGGGCCGCAAGGACGAAAAGGCCGAGTTGGAAGAGCTGAAAAAGAAAATCGAAGAAGTGGGAATGACCGAAGAGGCCAAGCAGAAGGCGCTGCAGGAATTGCACCGGCTGGAAGCGATGCCGCCGATGTCTGCCGAAGGCACCGTCTCGCGCACCTACATCGACTGGCTGGTGAGCGTGCCCTGGAAACAAAAAAGCAAAGAGATCAAAGACCTGGCGAAAGCCGAAGAGGTCCTCAACGAAGATCACTTCGGGCTGGAAAAGATCAAGGAACGCATCCTTGAATATTTGGCTGTTCGCCAACTCGTAAAAAATCCCAAAGGCTCGATTCTCTGTTTCGTTGGCCCGCCGGGAGTTGGCAAAACCAGCTTAGGTAAATCGATTGCGCGCGCGACCGGACGTAAGTTTGTGCGCCTCTCGCTTGGCGGTGTTCGCGATGAAGCTGAGATTCGCGGCCACCGGCGCACCTACATCGGCGCGCTGCCGGGACAGATTATTCAGATGATGAAGAAGGCAGGGACCGTGAACCCGGTGCTGCTGCTCGACGAGGTCGACAAACTGGGCGCCGATTTTCGCGGCGATCCGAGTTCGGCGCTGTTAGAGGTTTTGGATCCGGAACAGAACCACACCTTCCAGGATCACTATCTCGACGTTGAATACGATCTCTCGAAAGTGTTCTTCATCGCCACTTCGAACGTGCTGCACACAATTCCACCGGCGCTGCAGGATCGGCTTGAAATTCTGCGCCTATCGGGTTACACGGAAAAAGAAAAGCTGGAGATCGCGAAGCGGCATCTCGTTCCCAAGCAGGCTGAAGGTAACGGGTTGAAGCCTGAGCAGCTCGACTTCACTGACGAAGGCCTGCTGGAGATCATTCGCCACTACACGCGCGAAGCCGGGGTCCGCAACCTTGAACGCGAAATTGGATCGTGCTGTCGCAAACTGGCGCGGCGCTTCGTTTCCGAAAATGTTGCGAGCGATTTCAAGGACGTTATTGACGCCGAGCGCGTGCGCGGCATGCTGGGACCGATCAAGTTTCGCCAGCAGGGTGTCGCAGCCCAGAGCGAGATTGGACTTGCGACTGGACTCGCGTGGACAGAAATCGGCGGCGAAGTTCTGCAAATCGAGGCGACGTTAACGAAAGGTCGCGGCGGCGTGATGCTGACCGGCAAACTTGGCGACGTAATGCAGGAGTCGGCACAGGCCGCGTTGACCTGCATCAAGGCGCGCGCTGAACGGTTGGGCATGAGCCTCGACATCATTCGCAAGCGTGACCTCCACATTCACATTCCCGAAGGCGCGATCCCGAAAGACGGACCGTCGGCCGGCATCACTATGGCAACGGCGATGGCGTCCGCGCTGACGCGCGCTCCGGTTCGTAAAAATGTCGCGATGACCGGCGAGATCACCTTGCGCGGCAAGGTACTCCCGATCGGCGGAGTGAAAGAAAAACTGTTGGCCGCCCATCGGTTTGGTCTCGACACGATCATAATGCCGAAGGACAACGAGAAGGATTTGCCGGAAGTGCCCGAAGAGGTCCGCAACGCGCTCTGCATCAACCTGGTGGAAACCATTGATGAAGTGCTGGCGCTTGCGCTCGAGGACGCTTGTCCGACGGAGGTCGGGGCCGATGAGGCCAAGACGCCTCCGCTCTGGACGACCGAGCAACCTTCGCAAGGCATTCCAACAAGTTAACCGCGGTACTGATGCAGTTCGAAGCTAGCAGTTCAGAGTTCAGCCTTTAGGCTGTGGCTTCCCGCTGCCAATCGAAAGGGCAAGCTAAAGCTTGAACTCTAAACTGCCGGTTTGCGTTACGAGTCATTGTTCAATCGAGCTCCAACCTTCTTTCTAATTCCGAACCCATTCTATCTAACCCCATCAGAGGAGACCCAAATGAGTAAACATGAAGACGCTGATTTGATTTTGAAGCTTTACGACCTGCGGCGAGAAGCAACCATGCGCGAAGCACGCAACTGGTTATTCACTTTCAACCCCACCAGTGTTCAGGACGTG
>Ga0207681_10000780_pt1 | contig 20973 bp, 14 predicted proteins | sample KBSS53metaG_FD_184324 | JGI IMG/M metagenome (GOLD analysis project Ga0207681, IMG submission 184324) | Switchgrass rhizosphere microbial communities from Kellogg Biological Station, Michigan, USA - KBS S5-3 metaG (SPAdes) (version 2) | ecosystem: Host-associated > Plants > Roots > Rhizosphere... | reverse complement strand
CGTTTGGCGGCGCGGGCGGCGCGTTCGCCCTGAATCTTTTCGATGCGCCAGTTTTGACGACGATTGAGTTGGCGTTTGGCCATGGGTGTTCCGTCTGAAGAATACAGCGATTAGGTAAAACGGCCGCGAGTTTAGCACGCCCGGCAGGCTGCCTAGGCTAAACTGCGCAGCATTGCTCAGGAGCCGAAAAATGCAAAACCCGCAGAATCTGATCTGGATCGACCTCGAAATGACCGGTCTGGATCCGGAAAACGACGTCATCATCGAAATGGCCACCATCGTCACCGACAGTGACCTGAACACCCTGGCCGAGGGCCCGGTGATCGCCATCCACCACAGCGACGAAGTCCTCGCCCGCATGGATGAGTGGAATACCCGCACCCACGGCAACTCCGGCCTGACCCAGCGCGTACGCGACAGCCACATCAGCATGGCCGAGGCCGAGGCTGAAACCATCGCCTTCCTCGAAAAGTGGGTGCCGAAGGGCAAGTCGCCGATCTGTGGCAACAGCATCTGCCAGGATCGCCGCTTCCTTTATACCCACATGAAGTCGCTGGAAAGCTACTTCCACTACCGCAACCTGGACGTCTCCACGCTCAAGGAACTGGCCGCGCGCTGGGCGCCGGACGTGCGTGACAGCTTCAAGAAGGGCAGCACTCACCTGGCGCTGGACGACATCCGCGAATCCATCGCCGAGCTGCAGCACTACCGCAAGCATTTCATCAAGTTCTGAGATAGGCACCCACGCCGGGGCGCCCTCTTTTGGTGCCTCGGCGAAGTGAGTAGACTGCGCGCCTTCCTGCCAGGATCGCCACCATGTTGCTGATGCTCTATCTCGTCGCCATTACTGCCGAAGCCATGACCGGCGCCCTGTCTGCGGGCCGTCGCGGCATGGACTGGTTCGGCGTGGTGCTGATTGCCTGCGTCACGGCGTTGGGCGGCGGTTCGGTGCGCGATGTGCTGCTCGGGCACTACCCGCTGACTTGGGTCAAACACCCGGAGTACCTGGTGCTGACCACGATCGCGGCGATGATCACCGTGTTCACCGCACGCTGGATGCGTCACCTGCGCTCGCTGTTTCTGGTGCTCGACGCGGTGGGTCTTGTGGCGTTCACCCTGATCGGCTGCATGACCGCCCTGGAAATGGGCCACGGCATGTTGGTGGCCTCGGTCAGCGGCGTTATCACCGGGGTATTCGGCGGTATCCTGCGCGACATTTTCTGCAACGACATCCCGCTGATCTTTCGGCGCGAACTTTATGCGAGTGTCTCGTTCGCTGCAGCGTGGTGCTACATGCTGTGTCTTTATTTAAGTGTGCCAGGCGAACAAGCCATTCTGATCACTCTGTTTGGTGGTTTTTTGTTACGCCTCCTTGCGATCCGTTTTCATTGGGAAATGCCGAAGTTCGTTTATAACGATGAGCATTGATACTTGATGCTGAAAGTCAGTGCATTGCCGGATAAGTCTGTCAGCGGCTTAAGGCGTTGCAAGTGTATATTTCTTACATCTTTCGCTTTGCTGTTTGTTTGAAAGGTCTGTAATTTTTTCTTGGCATATTCGATGCCAATATTAAATTAACTCTTCAACGGAATAGACTATGAGCGAAAGCATGGACGCTACACCCGATCAGCAAACAAATCTGCCCAATCTTGCAGGCCTTGCACTTGTGAATGTCAAGTTCGATGCCAGCGACAGTACTCGAAGCAAGTCGTTGTTCGCTAACGGCCGAATGCAGCTGAAAGTGCAAGTGCTGGTGTCCGGGGTAGACGCGGACGGAAACGCCATGCACGTGCCTGCAGACGTCATGGAAAGCATAGAACTGATCCATTACAGCACTGGCAAGACGTTGTCTGATGGCTGGGTCGCGAGCACTGTGCAAGGGCAATTTACCCTTGAGCAGCGACCTTCATACATGGCAGAAGAGGTTCGCGACGAGGTTCTTGAGTATGACAGCGTCCATCCTCAGGTACGCACCTTCTGGGTATCCTCATCGAGCGCCGGAACCACCCGGATCGGTGCACGTCTGTCGCTGAACGGTGTGAGGATTCTCACTAACGGATCCACCCTTTTCAGCGTTCATGACAGCAGCGTAACTATCGAAGCACAAACGCCTGTGGGGTACTCCATAGACGAGTTTCGTTGGTATCAAACCCGGCAGGGCGACGAGATGCCCGGCAATCGCATCTGGAATTATCGTTTGGGGCTGTATCCGCGGGGGCAGCAGGTCAAATTGGTGGATTGGGTTGTGGACGGAGTAGAAAAGGGCGTTAACCATAACTTTGCGGGCGGCAACAGACTTAATGAATCACAAACCAATTATATGGAAGCCATTCTTGTTCGCCCTGAAGAAAAAAGTGTGAGCGTGACCTTGCCGGATAGAGGAGATCCTTTTGTATTCACTGTTTTTCCGGACGCCCATACATGGAATCATGCACATTACAAGGTAGATACTCGGAGCGACGGAGAACTGACCGTCGTGCAAGGCCTGTCCGAATACTCGGATGCGCAGAGAGGTAAACTAAAGTACGGAAATAAACTTTACTTACTCGCCATTGATGAATACGGCACAGAGCACAGGCTGGCGCTGCGCATGAACTTTCATGAGCGCAACATCTATCTGGAACGAGGCTGATGACTGGCTTCTTTTCTGCAGGTTTGCCGGGTGTAGTAGATATCTATGCTGTTTTGCCTGCACTTGCCAATAAGCTGTGATTTTCAATCTCGGGTAATAGCACGTACTGTGCTTTTACCTCTTTCTGGCGTTGCTCCTTCAGTGATGGGGGGCAACGCGACGACAACTGAGGATGAGCATTCATGGCTGGCAAACCGCCAAAGGTCAAACCTGTACCCACTCCAAACAGAACACCCGAATCCAGTGGAGATGGTACTTATCGGCCACCGTCCCCCCCTCCATCAATACCGCATTTGACCCAGTCGTATCTTCTGGATCCGTCGCAATCTTCCAGCCGTGTGACTGAACAGGTCGCAATGTCGCAGACGGTCGGTGTGAAGGTGAGCTCGATGTTATCCGCGATCGACGAGTTTGCGGCGCTTGCTGCTACGCCTTCGCTGGCAGATTACTGGATACCCACACCCCGAAGCCTCGGCGAGCCCGATGCGCAGGGCATCCGCCTGTTCAAGCAACGCCAGTACGTCGCTGTAGACGATGTCCATTTCGTGCAAGTGGCACGGGATGCCGAGAGTGGGCTTTTTCGCGCCACACTAGCCCGTGAACTCAACCCCTCCTGCCCGTTACTGAAACCTGACGGCGAAGGACGGTTATGGCTGGCGCGGGACAACAGCGACTCGCCTGATCACGTGGCAAGGCTCAATTCGTTGCGGGAGCGAACGGCTGAACTGCTGCGCTCCATGGGGCATCCAGTCGACGATTTTTTCGATGTCACGATTGCACGCATCGTTGCAGCAAGTGGTATGGGTGAAGCGCTGGTGCGCGATCCCCGTTTTTACCCCTGGTCACTGGACTTGTTGCATGACACCGTCAGGCGCTTCCGCCTCGATCAGAAAATCCGGGAACTCTTCACCTACATGCACCAACCCGATCCGTTGTTGCGGGCCCGGATCGATCCGCATCTTCTGGCTCTTGTGCGGTTGCGCGAGGGCGATCTTGTCGGGCGAAGCGCGCGACGGGATCGTAACGCCCTCTTTCAGGATAGTGAGCACGCGTTCGAACTCGACTGTGATGAAAATACGTTGCAGATGCGGCGGATTTTTCCTGACATGCCCAAGGCATTGGCCCAGGCATTGTGGCGCGATGCAAGTGCTGCCGATCGGCTGCACATGCATGACAAACCGGGAATGACGCGGTCAATGGCAGAAGAAGCGCTGGTAGCGCTGCGCGATTTTCGTCTGGCCAGAGCCTGTGAAGGTTTATATCTGGATTCGGTATCCAGCCTGGACAGTGACCGACTGGCGATGCATATGATCGAGCATCTTGCCGGTTGGCCGCAAAACGTTCGTATCGAGATCCGCCAGGGTTTGGTGGAGGACGGTATCGGCGGTGTCCGTACGCCATTCCATCACGTTCTGATTCGGCAGGACGCAGGCTATGTTATCCACAGCACCGAGGGCCTGTCGTCAACGGTTGAAGGCGATCTTTATTCGACAGTCTGGGGACTGTTGCACCCCGAGCAACGCCAGGCGTTCGGTGTGACGGAGGGAGGAGGGCAAGCGCTGCAGCATCTGATTCGTGCACAACCGCTGCCGCCGCGCCAGGTTGTGAGCGAAGCTCTGGGGCTTGCGCCGCTTCCGGGGGCTGTCGCTCCCGCCGCCGTGCAATACAGACAAACGGGAGGGTTGCGAGGCGGAGCCGATAACAACCCGCTTCCGGCAAAATCTGTTACAGACCGCGTACGTGATCTTTATCCGCAGCTAAAGGATGAGGAAGTGACGACGTTTATCAACGAGCGTTTGAAAAGTGATCCATCAGGCGTTTTGTTTCGCCTGGAGACAGAGCTTGCGACGTTGCGTGACGAATTGGCGACTTGGACTGCTGACGGGGTTCCACCCCATGGGCAGACGTCGGAAACACAAGTCGCGCCGACACCCGCCGACAGACGCCAGGCTCGTGAGCAGTTCAGCGCAAAATTGCAAGATATCTGGCAACGCAAGTCGGTCTCGACATGGGAGGAGGGAGCGCATCATTTTTCTCACTATGTCGATTTTTCGGGTGAGTTGCCAGGATTGTCCACCCGTTTTGAGCATATAACTGAGTTGATATTGACCGCAAATGAACCAGGCGCACGGATAGGTGCATTTCTTGACAGCTTTCCCAATCTTGAGTGTTTGGGAGTCGTTCGCATAAAAATGGAGGAATTCCCGTCAGGAATATTTCAACTGCGCCAGTTAAGGGAGCTTACGCTGGACGGATGCTCGCTAAAATTATCCGAGGTCACAGTTGAAGGGCTGTCCAGAATCGAAACGCTGACCCGATTGAATCTGGCAAACAACCCTCTGACAATTGCTCCGCATGTAGGCTTCATGTCGGGTTTAACCGGATTGATGCTGAGCAATGCAAATCTTTCCAACATTCCTTCAGGTATGGGTTCGCTCAGGAAACTTGGGGTCGTGGCATTGCATGATAATAATATTTCCGACGTGGGATATGAATTGTTCGAGATCCCAGATACACAGGATCTGTTCGTTGGTTTATCGAATAATCCGCTGAGTGACGCAACGAGACAACGGATCAATGAGTATCTTGAAAACTCCAGTATGGATCGAAAGGTGGAAATTCAGATGGATGAGTTGGCCTCAGACTCTGACTCCGATAGTGAATCTATAGAAAGCGGGTTCTCGACAGGTTCAGACAGTGATTGAATGTTGGTGGAAGTAACGGTTTCTTCGTTTACCTAACATAATCTGAAAAGAATCAACGGCTTTGTGGCTCCCCTTCTGACTCTGTGCGGTTGAGGTCAGGAGGGGGCAGGACTCGTTGAGTGCTGGAATCAAAGGAGCAGGAGCAGTGTCATAAAATTCGCTTCATGTGAGTTGCGTGTTTTTTTTGAGTGTATTAGCACCTGTGTGAATTGTTAGTGGTGATGTTGAAATATTGCTTGCTAATAATTTGTCGAATGTCGTGGCTGTTTTTATTTAAATAGCACCTCAATACTTTGCTAAGTCCTTTAAGGGCGAAACTATTAATCAGCAAGGTATTGTTAAATGTTTGATGAGCAAATTGGTATTTCCCGTATTGAGGTAAAACTCGACGCCACACGGTCTGGCCAGCATAAAGTGCTTTACGCCAACGGTCGCATGCAGGTGCGAGTGTTGGTGCTACTGCACGGGATCGATAACAATGGCGATGGCGCATCCCTGTATGGGCATCCCGCGTTACAGTCATTGAGGTTGATCGCCTATAACGGTGCGCGGCCTCTTGAGGGGGGCTGGAGTGTATCGCTGCAGGAAAATCGTTACGCCCATGAAATGTCAGGCGGTGCACCGCGGATTGCCGAAGTTCCACGTGCCACGCACAACCGGATAAGTGACGACTCTGATCCGGTGCAGATTTTCCAGTTTTGGGTTTCGGCAAGCAAGCCCGGAATCATGGAAGTGGCCGCCGAAATTGTCATGGATGGGGTGTTATTGCGAAGTAACGGAGTTGGCTTTGACAGCAGTGTTACGCTGGAGGCAGTTCCGCCTAAGAACTATTCGTTGAAGAGCTTTACGTTCAGCGAATATGGTGCAAAACAGCAGAAGGTGCGTTATGACTGGCTTCAAAGTTTTCATATAGGACTGAATGCGGAGGGCAGGCAAATTCACCTGCTTGACTGGTACAGCAGCGAGGTGAAACTTGATCCTTATGATTCCGAAGATGCGGTACAGGTCTATGCGTCCGGAAATATTCCCGGAACTCGGGATGGACGCAGAAATTTTTACGGCTATATGGCACCCATCTACGGGTTGAAAGCAACGTTTCGCAGTCCCGTTGGCACTATGCACGCGCCGATTAACAACGTGCCCGGACAGTTGACGTTGATTCAATATACTTCCGCGGACCTGCAAGTAGGACGAGAAAGCGAAGATGCATTTGAGTTTGCCGTGATTAATGAATTTGGTACGGAGCACAGACTGTGTATCGACGGTGATAAAGAGCAGCGCGCTTTTATTCTGAGTGCTTCCAGGCGGCCAATGAAAAACGTCAACTGATTTTGCGATGCGGCCAGCGATTTTTAGCTGGTCAACCTGGCTTGTCCCTATCTTCATCTGGAATAAAGGAGATTTTTTCTATGGAAAGTAATTTATCTTCCGCTGTTCATTCAAACGCTTTTAACTTCGGTGAATTTGTTTCCGGGGGCGTTGATCCGCGCACGGGCATGTACACGTGTTCCTTTTCGTTGGGAAAGTTGCGCTCGGCGGACCTCAATGGCCCTGAGCTTGCACTTTCAATGGGCTTCAATCCGCTCAATCAGGCGGACTCCGGTTTTGGCATTGGCTGGTCGTTGACCGTGACAAATTATGACGTGCGCAGCAAAATCATGACATTGTCCAACGGCGAGCGTTACAAGGCTGTCGAGACGTCTACCGGTCTGAAGTTCAAGGAAATGAAACTGCAAACGGCAAAGGTGTCAGTCACTGGAGCAGGGCGCTATGAAGTTCGATACAAGGATGGTCGGCGTGAGCTGCTAAAAGTCCTGGCTGGCACTCAAGTCGCTGTAGCGGAAAAAATAATCGCCGCGAACGGTGTAAGCATTTCGTTGAAGCACGAGTTGTTCAACCAGTACCCCAGGTTGAGCGAGGTCCGTGACGACAAACGATGCCTGTTGAGAATCACACGCAATGCTGGACAAGTCACATTGACCCGGCATCCTGATACCTCATCCAGTTCCGCCTACAAGTTGATTTTGAAGAACGCTCGGGTAACGGCGATTGAGCTTCCGGTCGGTAAAGGTTGGGAGCTGGAATATGAAGTTATCGATAAGGCCTGCTATTTGCACCGCGTCGTCAATCCATTGCGCGGCATCGAAATCATTCGCTACAAGCGCCACGGTCATAGCTTCGTGAATGGCGTGGAACAGACACTGCCGTTTGTTATCGCTCACGACACCTACCCTGGGCGCGATCAACCCAGACTCTGCAAAAGCTACACGTACTCCGATCACAACTTCCTTGGGCAGGGCCTCCTCCCGGCCAAGGATAATGATCTGGATCCGCTCTATCTGGCGCCCGGCAATTATGTCTACACCTCGGACGAGCAGTTGTTGGTAAACGGCAAAGTACATACTCGGATTAAACGCACTTACAACAAGTTTCATCTGTTGGTGGCTGAGGTTACAACCTGTGGCGACGCCCAGGTCACTATCGCCACGGAGTATCACTGTTCCGTCACCAGACCTTTCAATGAGCAGTTGGCTCAGTTCCGCATGCCGAAAATCCAAACGGTGACTCACCTCGATCGGCGCACCCAGCGGCAACGCGTTGAAACCACCGTCACCGAGTTCGATCACGAAGGCAACTTGCTCAAGTATGTTGAGCCAAGTGGCGTGATGACTTCGACGGAATTTTATCCGGTAAGCGGTGGAGATAATTGCCCGGAGGATCCGCTGGGTTTCTCCAGGTTCCCGAAAAAGAGGACGGTCAGCGCTGCCGCGGAGGGTGGCGCCTCGACAGTCACGTACTACGACCATGCCTTGCATCCCGCATTGGAAGGCGCGGAGTTGGCCTTCGTATTACCGGTTGGGGAGCGTTTTTTTGAAGTTGTGGATGGTGTTGAAGTCTTGCGTTCGAAAACTGAACGCAGTTATCTGAACTCGCCAAAGGACCCACTTAGGCACGGGGCCACAAAAGAGCAAAGTATCACCCTGAATGATAAAAAAACCTCGACCGAATTTTCCTATGAACTTGAAGGTGACAGGTTGCGGGTCAAGTCCAGCACACGCGGATTTGACGGCGCGGTGCAGACCCGTGAGAAAGTGCTCTCGACGTTGACCGGATTACAGACGTCTGAAGTCGGTGTCGATGGCGAGCACATCGAACATGAATACGACGCAATCGGCCGAGTCGTGTGCAAAACGGTTGCTTCCGGCACCCCTTATATGGCTGCTACCCGGTGGGTTTATCTTGCTGCCAGCAAGCAGCAGCCGGCCACCATGGTGACCACGGATCCTGTCGGAGGCGAGCAAAAAGTCTCCTGTGACGGTATGCAGCGGGTGATCACCGTTCAGGAAAAGGACTGTGACCATCCCGACAAGGACGGGCTTATCCCGACTCGCACGCTTTATTCTGCCCTGCACGATTCGGTCGGTCACAAGGTGCAAGTGACGCTGACCGACTGGCGTGATGGCAAGCCTTATCCGGTCAGCACCTGCTACGAATTCGATTCCTGGGGCCAGGTCAACAAGACGCTGCATGCTGATGGGCGTGTCGAACACAGCGAGATCGATCCGGTCCTTCGCCAGCAAACCAATTGGCTCCAGGGGATGGGCAAAACAATCACCCACGTCAATGACTTCGGTAAACCGCTCACCATCGAGAGCTTCAATCTGAAGAACAGGAGTCTTGGCAAAACCGTTTACACCTATGACGGGTTCGGGCGCACAACCAGCGAGACAGATCCTGTCGGCAATACCACTCGATATGAGTACGACGTTTTTGACCGGATAATTCGCACTGTCCTGCCAGACGCCAGTGTGGTGGTGGCCGATTACGCCGAACATAGCGATGAAGGGCTACCGATCAGCATCAAGGTCGGTGACAAAGTGCTGGGACAGAAAACTTATGATGGCCTGGATCGTTTGATACAAAGTACCGTCGGCGGACGAAAGTCCGAGGCGGGTTATGAAGCGGGCTTTACTCAGCCACAGTGGCACAAGAGTGCTGATGGCAAAAAAACCGAATTCACATATTTGCGCGATTTGGGTGGTCTGCTGACTGAGCGCAAGGCAGGGGAACTGGTCACGACCATGACTTATGACCCCAGTGGCAATCCCTTGACCTGTAATGAAAATGGCAAGGAGCGCAGTTTTAACTATTACCCCTCCGGACGCCTCAAGTCAGAAACAACGACCTTCGGCGCGATCACGAAAGCAACTTCCAGTACCTGGTCCCTGCAGGGGCGACCCATCGCCCATGTCGATGTACTCGGAGCCGAAAGCACATCCGAATACGATCAGTATGGCCGCCTGCTATCGACCTCGCAGGGCACGCTGAAAACCGAATTCCATTACGACACCCAGACGGGAATGCTGGACTGGACGAAAGCCGAAGAAACGTCGATCAAGCGGCAGTTGATCACCCGGTTTGCCTATGACGATATCGGTCGTGAAATCCGCCGTACATTCGAGATCAAGGGGCAGCCCGACCAGACGCTGGAATCGACTTATACGCTTGCCGGCAAACTGGCGCAGAAAGTGTCCAGGCGTGGCACGCAAATTTTGCGTGATGAACAATTTACCTACGATGTGCGCGGGCGTCTGATCCAGTACGACTGTGCCGGCACCCAAAAGCCTCGCGATCCGTATGGCAAGGAAATTCTCCAGCAGACGTTCACCTTCGATGCGCTGGATAACATTCTTACCGTACAGACCAAGTTCCCACTGGGCGTGAATCTGACCACCTTCAGTTATGACAATCCCGATCCTGTACAACTCAGCGCAGTCAAGCATTCTCATGCCGACTATCCGCCCGCAGTGACGCTGGAATACGACGCCAATGGCAGGATGATCAAGGACGACCAGGCGCGAACTCTGGCCTACGACGCATTCGGACGTCTTGAGCAGTTGTCCAGCGCAGGGGGATCAGTCATTCGCGGCTATCATTACGACGGTTTCGACGATCTGGTTGAACTGTCGCAACCCGATAAGGCAACTGCGCAGCGTTACTACCGCGCAGGCCGGGTCGCCAATGAGGTGAGTGGTGAAAACTCATCCAGTATCGTGCGTCACGGTGGAGCGCTTGTGGGGCAACTGCAGCTCGGTTTGAACGCCGGTACGCAGCTGTTCGGCACCGATCAGCAGCAAAGTGTGCTGGCAACGCTGGGCAAGGAACAGCTCACCGATTGCGCCTACAGCCCTTACGGGCGTCGTCCAGCCGAAGGTGGTTTGTTCAGTCTGGCGGGGTTCAACGGCGAGCAGCTGGATCCCGTTACCGGGCTGTATCTTCTGGGTAACGGTTACAGAGCCTATAGTCCGACACTGATGCGTTTTCTTGCCCCGGACAGCATGAGTCCGTTCGGCGCGGGCGGATTGAATGCCTACAGTTATTGCCTGGGCGATCCTGTCAATCGTGTCGACCCTACCGGGCATATATCCTGGCAATCGATCCTGGGCATCGGGCTCGGCGTTCTCGGAGTTGTTGCCAGCGTGCTGACGATGGGCGCGGCAACGCCATTGGCAGCGGCGGCATTGGGGCTGGCCGTTGCCTCAGGCTTGGCGGGTATTGCCAGTGAGGTGACCAATGAGGTGGCACCGGGTTCTCAAGCAGGTGAGATACTGGGCTGGATCAGTTTCGGTCTTGGGCTGGCTTCGCTCGGTGCAGGTCTGGCGGCTGGTGCAAGAGCTGCTTTGAATGCTGGCAATAAGTTGGTTTCAGCCTATAGCCAAGGACTCAGTAGCAAGGGGGCAGGCAACGCCGCGCAATATTTGAAGGCGGGTGGAAAAGGCGCCAAGGCAGCAGCCAAAAAAGCCAAGGCGCCCTCGGAGGAAGTGGCGGTTCAACCCTGGCAATTGCAGAAAGCCAAGAAAAGCTATATCTCCACTGATGCCAGGGAGGAAATGGCTGAAAGGTTCTACCAAAACGTGGAAAGCAATATGTCCGCCAGCCAGGCAGCCGCGGAGTCCGGGATGCTGTACGAGGAATTCGGACCCATCGGCAGTGGAAGAAAAGTGTCGCATGTTTTTTTTGCGAGTACGAAAGGACGTGGGGAGCGTATTTACTTTATAGAGGACAGTAAGCAGAGAGTTTGCAAAGTCTTGCAGGCGGGCGGCCATTTGTCCGACGGGCAGACCAACACGATGATGAAAACCGCTAAAACCATTGATACAACGCGCAGGTAAAACTTGGCTCATCCTTATGGGTCTGAAGGTCGGGAGTGCCGTTCCAGCGCCCACTCCACATGCTCCCTGACCAACGCTGACGGATAATCCCGTCGTGCCTTCAATGCTTCCAGCACGGGAATCGTTGAAGGCGCATTGCCCAGCCCCACCGCCAGATTCCTTAACCAGCGCTCATACCCGGCACGCCGCAAAGGCGATCCTTCAGTGCTGCTCAAAAACTTCTCTTCATCCCACAAAAACAGTTCTGCCAGTTCGGCATTGTCGAGGTTGTGCCGTGGCTTGAAATCGCTTTCGCCAGAGGGTTTGGCGAAGCGGTTCCACGGGCAGCAGATCTGGCAGTCGTCGCAGCCGAACACGCGGTTGCCGATCAGCGGGCGCAGGTCTTCGGGAATGGCATTTTTCAGCTCAATGGTCAGGTAGGAAATGCAACGTCGCGCGTCCAGCACGTAGGGGCCTACGAAAGCGTTGGTCGGGCAGATGTCGAGGCATGCGGTGCAGCGGCCGCAATGTTCGGTGCTGTGCGGTTCATCCACCGGCAACGGCAGATCGACGAACAGTTCGCTGAGAAAGAAATAACTGCCGGCCTTGCGATTGAGCACCAGAGTGTTCTTGCCGATCCAGCCCAGCCCCGCCTGCTCGGCGATGGCTTTTTCCAGCACCGGGGCGCTGTCGACGAAGGCTCGGAAACCGAACGGACCGATTTCGGATTGAATCCTGTCCGCCAGTTGTTGAACGCGCTTACGGATCAATTTGTGATAATCGCGGCCCAAGGCATAACGCGAAATGTAGGCTTTTTCCGGTTTGCCCAGCAATTGCGCCATTTGTGTGTCGCCCGGCAGGTAGTCCATGCGCAGCGACACCACGCGCAAGGTGCCCGGCACCAGCTCCTCAGGGTGCGAGCGTTTGCTGCCATGGGCGCCCATGTAATCCATTTCGCCGTGATAGCCGGCCTCGAGCCAGCGCTGCAGGTGCTGCTCATGCTCGGCCAGATCCAGACCGCTGATGCCCACTTGCTGGAAGCCCAGCTCGCGGCCCCAGTCCTTGATGGATCGGGCGAGGGCGGGAAGATCTGTGGTGATGGCGGACATGAGGCGAGAGAAACCGGAGCTGAGGTGCGTATAATTCTGCCAGACATCGGAGCCCGAAGACGCATGCCGCACACGAAAGATGAAATACCCGACGCGCTGTACCGCGCCACGCAGGTGCGGGCACTCGATGCGCGGCTGATCGCTGCCGGCACTCCGGGCTTCGAATTGATGCAGCGCGCGGCCCATGCCACATGGCGCGCGCTGGTTCGACATTGGCCATCTGCTAACGAATTGACGGTGCTGGCAGGGCACGGCAACAACGCGGGTGATGGCTACCTGGTGGCAGCGCTGGCGCGTCGGGCCGGTTGGCAGGTTCGGGTAGTGGCCGTGGGTGATCCGCAGCGATTGCAGGGTGATGCGGCCGTAGCGCATGCCGACGCCGTGGCCGAAGGCGTGGTGATAGCCCCCTGGTATCCTTCCTGCGAGTTGCGCGGAATCGTCGTTGACGGGTTGCTCGGCACCGGTCTGAGCGGTGAGGTGCGTGAGCCTTATGCCTCTGCGATTGCGGCGATCAATGCCAGCGGACTGCCAGTGGTCGCGGTCGATATCCCTTCCGGGTTGTGCGCCGACACCGGTCATGCGTTAGGTCATGCGGTGCGCGCTGACCTCACCGTGACCTTCATCGGCCTGAAGCTCGGGCTGTTCACGGGCGCAGCGGCGGATCACGTCGGGGAACTGCTGTTTAACGATCTGCAGGCCTCTGCCGAAACCTTCAGTGACATTCCTGTCGCCGCTCGCCGACTGAACGTGACTAACCTTCCGCGTCTGGCTGCACGTGCGCCAGCTGCGCACAAGGGGCGTTTCGGTCATGTGTTGCTGATCGGCGGCGATCACGGTTTTGGCGGGGCGATCCTGTTGAGCACCGAAAGCGCGCTGCGCAGTGGCGCCGGGATGGTATCGCTGGCGACTCGCCCGGAACATGTACCAGCGGCATTGAGCCGGGTGCCGGAAGCCATGGCGTTGGGCGCCTCTTCGGCCAATCAATTGATGGGGCTGCTGGAAAAGGTGTCGGTGCTGGTCGTCGGGCCGGGGCTGGGGCAGGCCGCTTGGGGGCGGGCACTGTTGTCGGCCGCCGCCAATGCAGCGCTGCCGCAGGTGTGGGACGCGGATGCGCTGAACCTGCTGGCCTCAGGTTTTGTCCGTTTGCCCAAGGATTGCGTGATCACGCCGCATCCGGGGGAAGCAGCGCGTTTATTGGGGATCAGTACCGCCGAAGTGCAGGCTGATCGTCCGGCGGCGGCGCTGGAATTGAGCAAAAAATACACAGCGGTGGTGGTGCTCAAGGGGGCGGGCACTTTGATTGCTCATCCCGATGGTCGTCTGGCGCTGTGTCATCAAGGCCATCCGGCGATGGCCACTGCCGGGCTCGGCGATGTGCTGGCGGGCCTGATCGGCGCGTTGCTGGCCCAGGGCATGGACGGTTTTGACGCCGCGAGTCTGGCAGTCTGGCTGCACGCCAACGCCGGTCTGCACCAAGGTAAATTCGGCCGTGGGCTGGCGGCCAGTGATCTGATTCCAGCCATTCGTCAGTTGTTGGAGGAGCATGCACCGTGTCTGAAGTAACCCTGTACCTGGCCGATGAACAGGCCATGAGCGACTTTGGCGCACGCATCGCCCGTATCACCCAGGGCCATGGCCTGATCTTTCTCGAAGGCAACCTCGGGATGGGCAAAACCACGCTGTCGCGGGGCATCATTCGCGGTCTGGGGCATGTGGGAGCGGTGAAAAGTCCGACCTTCACGCTGGTCGAGCCCTACGAGATCGGTGACGTTCGCGCTTTTCACTTCGACCTGTATCGTCTGGTCGATCCGGAGGAACTGGAGTTTCTCGGCATCCGCGACTATTTCGAAGACGACGCCCTGTGCCTGATCGAATGGCCCGATAAAGGTGCAGGCTTTTTGCCAAAGCCTGACCTGACCATTACCATTAGCCCGCAAGACAGCGGACGTTCGCTGACCATTTTATCCCAGGGCTCGCGCGGCGAGGCCTGGTGTGCCGCTTTGGCATTGGAAACCAATTGAATGATGGGGTTAGGTATGCGCTTTCGCGCGTTGGTGGCTGCCGTTGGACTGATGTTGATGGCAGTAACCGTCAACGCTGTGGCCGAGACGAAGGTCAACAGCGTGCGCCTGTGGCGGGCGCCGGACAACACGCGACTGGTGTTCGACCTGACAGGCCCGGTGCAACACAGCGTCTTCACGCTGACTGCGCCGGATCGCCTGGTGATCGATATCAACGGCGCCACCCTCGGCGCGCCGCTCAATGTGCAGACCGCCAATACGCCGATCACTGCGATGCGTTCGGCCCAGCGCACGCCGACCGACCTGCGGGTGGTCATCGACCTGAAAAAAGCGGTCACTCCGAAAAGCTTCTCGCTGGCGCCGAACGCCCAGTATGGCAACCGTCTGGTGGTCGATCTGTTCGACAACCCGGCAGACGCGGCACCACCGCCTGCGCCGACGCCGTCGGTCGCTACCGTACCGGCGGTGCCTGTCACGCCGGCTGAACCTGCGATCAAACTGCCACCGGCCCCGGCCGGCAAGCGCGACATCATCGTGGTCATCGATGCCGGTCACGGCGGTGAAGACCCGGGCGCATCGGGATCTCGCGGCCAGCGCGAAAAAGACGTGGTACTGCAGATCGCCCGCGAGTTGCAGCGTCAGGTCAACGGCATGAAAGGCTTCCGCGCCGAACTGACCCGTACCGGCGACTACTTCATCCCGCTGCGCGGCCGTACCGAGATTGCCCGCAAGAAGGGCGCCGATCTGTTTGTCTCGATCCACGCCGACGCCGCGCCTTCTGCGGCCGCGTTTGGTGCGTCGGTGTTCGCCCTGTCCGATCGTGGCGCCACCTCGGAAACCGCCCGTTGGCTGGCCGACAGCGAAAACCGTTCCGACCTGATCGGCGGTGCCGGCAACGTCAGCCTCGACGACAAGGACCGCATGCTGGCCGGCGTTCTGCTCGACCTGTCGATGACCGCCTCGCTGACCTCCAGCCTCAACGTCGGCCAGAAGGTTCTGACCAATATTGGCCGGGTCACCCCGCTGCACAAGCAGCGCGTGGAACAGGCCGGGTTCATGGTGCTGAAATCGCCGGACATCCCGTCGATCCTGGTGGAAACCGGCTTCATCTCCAACGCCAACGAAGCGAACAAACTCTCGGCAGCGAGCCACCAGCAGGCGCTGGCGCGTTCGATCAGCAGCGGCGTGCGTCAGTTCTTCCAGCAGAATCCGCCACCGGGCACTTACATCGCCTGGTTGCGTGATTCGGGCAAGATCGCTCAGGGCCCGCGTGATCACCGGGTGGGCCCGGGTGAGACCGTGGCGATGATTGCCGTGCGGTATCAGATTTCGCCGGCCACGTTGCGCAGCGCCAACAATCTGAAAAGCGATGATCTGAAAGTCGGTCAGCACCTGACCATTCCCGGCACCGAACTGGCGTCCAAAGAATGAATCAGGTCCTGAACGCTGCCCGCATTGAACTGCTCAGCCCGCGGCTGGCGAACCAGATCGCCGCCGGTGAGGTGGTCGAACGCCCGGCCTCGGTGATCAAGGAGCTGCTGGAAAACAGCCTCGACTCCGGCGCCAAGCGTATCGACGTCGATGTCGAGCAGGGCGGTGTCAAACTGCTGCGAGTGCGCGACGACGGCAGCGGTATTTCCGCCGATGACCTGCCGCTGGCCCTGGCCCGTCACGCCACCAGCAAGATCCGTAACCTGGAAGACCTTGAACAGGTGATGAGCCTGGGTTTCCGGGGCGAGGCTTTGGCTTCGATCAGCTCCGTGGCGCGTCTGACCCTGACCTCGCGCACCCGCGACGCCGATCAGGCCTGGCAGGTCGAGACCGAAGGCCGCGACATGGCGCCCCGCGTGCAGCCAGCGGCGCACCCGGTCGGCACTTCGGTGGAAGTCCGTGACCTGTTCTTCAATACACCGGCACGGCGCAAATTCCTCAAGACCGAAAAAACCGAATTCGATCACCTGCAAGAAGTGATCAAGCGTCTGGCACTGGCGCGTTTCGACGTGGCTTTCCATTTGCGCCACAACGGCAAGACCATCCTCAGCCTGCACGAAGCCCACGATGATGCGGCCCGCGCCCGGCGTGTGGCGGCGATCTGCGGTTCGGGCTTCCTTGAGCAGGCGCTGCCGATCGAGATCGAACGCAATGGCCTGCATTTGTGGGGCTGGGTCGGTCTGCCGACCTTCAACCGCAGTCAGGCGGACTTGCAGTATTTCTTCGTCAACGGCCGTGCGGTGCGCGACAAACTGGTGGCCCACGCGGTGCGTCAGGCCTATCGCGATGTGCTGTTCAACGGCCGGCATCCGACGTTCGCACTGTTTTTCGAGGTCGATCCGGCAGCGGTCGACGTCAACGTGCACCCGACCAAGCACGAAGTGCGCTTCCGTGACGGGCGCATGGTGCATGACTTCCTGTATGGCACCTTGCACCGTGCCCTCGGCGATGTGCGGCCGGAAGATCAGCTTGCCGGTTCGGTCACCACCGCGATCGTCCGGCCGACCGGCCTTGAAGCTGGTGAATTCGGGCCGCAGGGCGAAATGCGTCTGGCGGCCAATGCGTTGCTGGAGCAACCGCAGGCGCAACCGGCGTTCAATACCTCGTCGGGCGCCAGCGCTGGCGGCGCTTATCAGTATCAATACACGCCACGTCCGCAATCGACCGTGCCGGTAGCCGAGGCCCAGGCCGCGTACCGCGAGTTTTTTGCGCCGCTGCCCGAGGCCAATGCCAATGCATTGCCAGCCGGTCAGGAAGACATTCCGCCGCTTGGCTACGCGCTGGCTCAGCTCAAGGGCATTTATATTCTGTCCGAGAACGCCCAAGGCCTGGTTTTAGTGGACATGCACGCCGCTCACGAGCGGATCATGTATGAGCGCCTGAAGATCGCCATGGCCAGCGAAGGCCTGAGCGGCCAGCCGCTGCTGGTGCCGGAATCGCTGGCGGTCAGTCAGCGCGAGGCCGATTGCGCCGAAGAACATGCGGCATGGTTCCAGCGCCTCGGTTTTGAATTGCAGCGCCTTGGCCCCGAAACCCTGGCCATCCGGCAGATTCCGGCCCTGCTCAAACAGGCCGAAGCCAACCGACTGGTGGGCGATGTGCTGTCGGACTTGATGGAATACGGCACCAGCGACCGGATTCAGGCGCATCTGAACGAACTGCTCGGCACCATGGCCTGCCACGGCGCGATCCGCGCCAACCGCCGCCTGGCCTTGCCGGAAATGAACGGCCTGCTGCGCGACATGGAAAATACCGAGCGCAGCGGTCAGTGCAACCATGGCCGACCGACCTGGACCCAACTGGGCCTGGACGATCTGGACAAACTGTTCCTGCGCGGTCGTTGATGAGCCAGCTTCCTCCAGCGATTTTCCTGATGGGCCCGACCGCTGCGGGTAAGACCGATCTGGCCATCGAGCTGACCAAGGTGCTGCCGTGCGAGCTGATCAGTGTCGATTCGGCGCTGGTTTATCGCGGCATGGACATCGGCACCGCCAAGCCTTCCAAAGAACTGCTGGCCGAATTCCCTCATCGACTGATCGACATTCTCGATCCGGCCGAAGCTTATTCGGCAGCGGATTTCCGTCGCGATGCGCTGGAGGCCATGGCCGAGATCACCGCACGTGGAAAAATTCCGCTGCTGGTGGGCGGCACGATGCTCTATTACAAGGCTTTGATCGAAGGTCTGGCGGACATGCCGGCGGCCGATCCCGAGGTTCGCGCGCAGATCGAAGAAGAGGCCGCGCGCCTTGGCTGGCAGGCCCTGCACGATCAACTGGCGGTCATCGATCCGGAGTCGGCGGCACGCATCCATCCGAACGATCCACAACGACTGAGTCGTGCGCTGGAAGTTTACCGGGTCAGCGGTCAGAGCATGACTGAGCTGCGGCTGAAACAATCTGTACAAAGTACCGAAGCGTCCGCATCGGGACTGCAACAATTGCCCTATACTGTCGCGAACCTGGCGATTGCTCCAACTAATCGGCAGGTATTGCACGAGCGCATTAAACAAAGATTCACAAATATGCTGGAACAGGGATTCATCGACGAGGTCGTAGCCCTGCGTAATAGAAGTGACCTGCATGCCGGGTTGCCGTCTATACGTGCGGTAGGCTACCGCCAGGTCTGGGACTACCTGGATGGCAAGCTGACGTCGGCCGAGATGCAGGAACGGGGCATCATCGCCACGCGCCAATTGGCCAAACGCCAGTTCACCTGGCTGCGCAGCTGGAAAGATTTACACTGGCTCGACAGTCTGGATTGCGACAATCTGCCACGCGCCTTGAAATACCTTGGGACGATCTCCATATTGAGCTGAGTCCTTGCAATTGCCGTCTATCCTTGGGGGTGTGGCGGCAAAAGCCATCTGTTTACCTATTTTTTATATTGAATCCTTAAAGGAGTGCGGCACATGTCAAAAGGGCATTCGCTACAAGACCCTTACTTGAATACTTTACGTAAAGAGAAAGTGGGGGTTTCCATCTACCTGGTGAACGGGATCAAACTGCAAGGCACGATCGAGTCGTTCGACCAGTTCGTTATCCTGCTGAAGAACACCGTCAGCCAGATGGTTTACAAACACGCTATCTCTACAGTCGTGCCGGTTCGTCCAATTCGTCTGCCAAGCGCAACCGAATCCGAAGCAGGTGACGCTGAGCCAGGTAACGCCTGATAGGAGTCTCCTTTGTTCTTTGAGCGCCACGGTGGTGGTGAGCGAGTCATCCTCGTTCACTTGGATGGACAGGACCCTGAGGCGCGCGAAGATCCGCAGGAGTTTCAGGAACTGGCAAATTCGGCTGGCGCCGAGACCGTTGCGTTTTTTAACGTGCCGCGTCATCGGCCAACCGCCAAATACCTGATTGGCAGCGGCAAGGTCGAGGAACTGCGCGACCTGGTCCACGCCGAAGAAGCCGATCTGGTCATCTTCAATCACACCCTTACGCCCAGTCAGGAACGTAACCTCGAACGTGTTTTCGAGTGTCGCGTGATCGACCGTACCGGTCTGATTCTCGATATTTTCGCCCAACGCGCCCGTACCCATGAGGGCAAGCTCCAGGTCGAACTGGCCCAGCTTGACCACATGAGCACCCGGCTGGTTCGCGGCTGGACTCACCTTGAGCGTCAGGGTGGCGGTATCGGCATGCGCGGCCCGGGTGAAACCCAGCTCGAAACCGACCGGCGTCTGCTGCGGGTTCGCCTGCGCCAGATCAAGGGTCGGCTGGAGAAAGTGCGCAGCCAGCGCGAACAGTCGCGTCGCGGCCGCTCGCGTGCGGATATCCCTACCGTATCTTTGGTGGGATATACCAACGCCGGTAAATCCACGCTGTTCAATAACGTGACCAAGTCCGACGTGTACGCTGCTGACCAGCTGTTCGCCACGCTCGATCCGACCCTGCGCCGTCTGGATCTGGACGACCTGGGGCCGATTGTCCTGGCCGACACCGTGGGCTTCATCCGCCACTTGCCGCACAAACTGGTCGAGGCATTTCGGTCTACGCTCGAAGAGTCGAGCAACTCCGACCTGCTGTTGCACGTGATCGATGCGGCCGAACCGGATCGCATGTTGCAGATCGAGCAGGTGATGGTGGTGCTGGGCGAGATCGGTGCCCAGGACTTGCCGATCCTCGAGGTCTATAACAAACTCGATTTGCTTGAAGGCGTTGAGCCACAAATCCAGCGCGATGAAAACGGCAAGCCCCAGCGGGTCTGGCTGTCGGCGCGTGATGGCACCGGTCTGGAATTGCTCGAGCAGGCGATTGCCGAGTTGTTGGGCAGTGACCTGTTCGTGGGAACCTTGCGCCTGCCTCAGCGGTTCGCGCGTCTGCGTGCACAGTTCTTCGAACTGGGCGCGGTACAGAAAGAAGAACACGACGAAGAAGGGGTCAGCTTGCTGGCCGTTCGATTGCCACGCTCGGAGCTCAATCGACTGGTCAGTCGTGAAGGCGTTGTGCCGACGGAGTTCATCGAGCAACACACTTTGCAATAAAAGCCTGGCAAAGCGGTTGTGCCGCAACGGCAGGCATTCTGTAGCATTGGTCGGCGCGCCGTGGGTGCGTCTTTGCTTTATCAGATGGAGAGCGCTATGGCTTGGAATGAGCCGGGTGGCAACTCGAACAATCAGGATCCTTGGGGTGGCAAGCGTCGCAACAACGGCGACCGCAAGGGACCGCCGGATCTCGACGAGGCCTTCCGAAAGCTGCAGGAAAGCCTGAACGGGTTGTTCGGTGGTGGAAAAAAACGCGGTGATGACGGTGGTGGCTCGGGCAAGAGCGGCGGCTTCGGCGGCCTGCTCGGCATCGGCCTTGTCGTGCTGGCGGCCGTCTGGCTGTACAGCGCGGTGTACGTCGTGGACGAGCAGGAGCAGGC
>Ga0207681_10000778_pt1 | contig 20979 bp, 15 predicted proteins | sample KBSS53metaG_FD_184324 | JGI IMG/M metagenome (GOLD analysis project Ga0207681, IMG submission 184324) | Switchgrass rhizosphere microbial communities from Kellogg Biological Station, Michigan, USA - KBS S5-3 metaG (SPAdes) (version 2) | ecosystem: Host-associated > Plants > Roots > Rhizosphere... | reverse complement strand
GATCTGGTTCGCGAAATTATCAGTTCGGGTGAGCGCGTCTTCCTCGATCTGAAGTACCACGACATTCCCAACACGGTCGCGGAGGCCGGCGTGGAGGCGACGCGATTGGGTGTGACGATCTTCAATCTGCATGCGTCCGGCGGAAGCGAAATGATGCAGCGGACAGCAGAGGCCGTTTCAAACTGTGCTGAAACGGAAGGAATTCCTCGTCCGCTCGTAATCGCCGTCACAGTTCTTACCAGCGCAAACGACGCCGCGCTCCGCGAGGTTGGACATGATGCAACCGCGGCCGAGCTGGTGACGCGGCTGGCCTCGCTCGCCGAAGAGAGTGGGATGGACGGCGTGGTTGCGTCGCCGCGGGAGGTAGGTATTGTCCGGTCCATTGTTAAGCGTCATGATTTTGTTGTCGTCACTCCAGGCATTCGGCCGAGAGACGGACTAATGGCTGACCAGAAACGTGTGACCACGCCGAGCGAAGCGATCCTGTCGGGCGCTGACTACATCGTGGTGGGCCGACCGATTCTTGAAGCGCGCGATCCGGTCCAGGCGGCGCGACAAATTCTTGACGACATGCAGAGTAGCGCCGTGAGCAGCGTTACGATTTGAAAGGAACTGACAGGGAGTGGATGCGTGTAAAAGTCAGCCGACGCAGTTGGTAGGCGTCCTACTTGTAAAGCAAACTGTTAGTTTGCGATGATGAACGGCATTCAACGTGTGCGCAAACTGACAGTTTGCTTTACACTTCAAAGGTGAACCAAAGTTTGAAATTCGCGACTGCTTGTCTCTTATTGGTCCTCGGAGCGTTCGTTTTACCTTCTTCCGCTCAGACAGATAACCCGGCTTCTCAGCCTTTCTCGCCCGCGCCTTATAAGGTCGGTGAACGGCTAACCTACAACGTTTCCTTTTCCAATTTTATTAGCGCCGCTCACGTCGAGCTGCTGGTGTCGGCGCGCGGCATGTTCTTTGGCCGTGAAGGCATTCAGATTAAAGGACACATCGAAACCAGCGGGGTGGTCAATGCCGCGTTGTTCGCCATCAATAACGATTACATTACTTACCTCGATCCGGCGACTGGCTTGCCTTACTACGGCCAACAGATCATTCGCGAAACCTCGCGAACCGCGGAAACGGCAGCCAACTTCAATCAACCAGCCGGCACCGCTGCGATCCCCGCCGGAACGACTGCGGCTTTTCCGGGCGTTTACGATCTCCTTTCGGCGGTCTATCGCGTTCGCGCGTTGCCGCTGACCGATGGCTCGAGCTACACGCTCTCCGCGCGTCATGAAAACCAGAATTATCAAATCGACATCCGCGTGAGCGGACACGAAACAATCAAGACGAACGTCGGATCATTTAACTCGATAGTGGCGCAGGTACGGACCAGGGGCGAGTCGAGTGCTGGTAGTTATACGAGCAGAGTTTACTTCAGTGACGATCAACGTCACGTGCCAGTGCTGGTTGTGTCGCGGCTGCGCACTGGCGAGATCAGGGCCGAGCTGGCGGGCTCAGGGTTTGTTGCCACGCCACCCGCGCCCCCGGTACCTGGCCCGACGCCGGCGCCGGTCACGCCGCCGACCAGAACACCACTCGTGATTCCCGCTACGCCCGAGGACAGTAACCCCGGCAATCTGCCTTTCAAGGTGGGCGAACAGTTGAACTACCAGGTGTTCCTGCCCACGGTGCAGGCTCCGGTTGGCCTGGCGAGCTTTCAAGTGCGCGCGCGCTCGAAGTATTTCGATCACGACGGCTTCATGTTTACCTTAAGCGCGCAGACGACAAACGCGCTGCAAAAGTTGTTTGTGGCAAACGACGTAATAACGTCTTACGCCGATCCCAAAACGCTGCTTCCCTTCCACACGGAGTTCGTCTTCAATGAAGGACGAAACCGATTTGCGAGCAAGTTGACAATTAACCAGGACTACGGCACGGCCACCACCGACAAGGGCGAACGGATAGAGATTCCGATCGGCACTCACGATTACCTGTCGTACTTCTACCTGGTTCGCACCTTCAATCTCTCCCCGTCGCGGCGCAATGCGATCTCGATCCTCGTCAACAATAAACCAAAAACGCTGTTCGTCACGGCCGTGAAAAAAGAGAGCGTCCAAATCGGCGCGCAAATAATTCCGGCCATTCTTATTTCGCTAACGACCGACGATCCTGAAGCCGACAAGTACCAACTGCGGGCCTGGATTAGCGACGACAAACGGCGGTTGCCGTTGCGCCTTACGGCAGTTACTCAACTCGGGCCAATTCGCGCCGACCTCGCGATCATCCCATTAACAACGCAGTAGCGCGGTCGCCTCAGGAAGTATTGGCCGCGGATTCACGCGAATTCACGCGGATTTAAAAGATATTAAGCTTGTCGGATCCTTTAGCTTTCTGATCCGCGTTTCATCCGCGTAAAGCCGTGGCGAAAATCTGCCAATTTGAAATTGAAAACTGTTTTCAATTAGAGTATATTGACTTTGGCCATCCCGCTGCTTTAACGGGACACTTTTCTAAGCTCGGAAATCAATCATGCTGAATTCCTTTATCATAGTTTTTCGCGAAGGTTTTGAATCCTTTCTGCTGGTTGCAGTCATACTCTCCTACCTGCGCAAGTCAGGCCAAAAGTGGCTGACCTCGGCGGTTTATGTCGCGATCGCTCTCGCTTTATCTGCCAGCGCCGGACTGGGTTACGTCCTGAGGCAGGGGGTTGACGAATCCACGCTGCAAAGAATATTTGGCGCGGGGATGGGCGCTTACGTGAACAGCTTCCTGGCCAACGAATCCCTCCGCGAAGGGATTTTGGGAATAGTCGCAATCCTGATGGTGGGCAGTCTGGTCATTTACATGTGGCGCACCGGGCCAAAAGTACAGCAACGCATGAAGACGCGGCTGACGGCAGTGTCGTCGCGAAGCTCGCGCACAGCGGCGGTTGCCGGTGTTTTTCTGTTTACGTTCCTGATGATTACTCGCGAGGGAATGGAGACGGCGCTCATGCTATTGCAGGTTCACGGTTCCGAAATGCTCAGTGGCGCGTTGCTGGGACTGACGGCCGCAGCCGCCTTCGCCTGGGCCTGGGCCAGGTTTGGACATTTAATAAATGTGAAGCGGTTCTTCCAGGTGACGGGAATTTTCCTGCTGCTCTTCATGGTCCAGGTGGGTATTTATTCGTTCCATGAATTTTCTGAAGCTGGTTTGCTACCGAACAGCGAAGTGCTTCACGCAGCGACGGAGAAGTTTTCACCTGATGGGTTATACGGCAAGTGGTTTTCCGTAGTGATGATTTCGGTCTGCGCCTTGTGGTTATGCGGCGGATGGCTGATGGACCGGATGAAGCATTCTCATCAATCTACCGTGAGCCTCGGCGAAGTCTGATTCGATAGACTTGACTAGACAAAAAAAGGGCGAGCCGCCATGGCTCGCCCTTTTAGCTTTGGGGTGCGCTGACCTGTCAGCGCACTGCATGCCGGGCCCCTACGGATTTTACTTGCCATTGTTGAAGTACTGAATGCACTGGCCCTGGTTCGAGAACGACGCCCCGGAGGCTGTCGTATGGTTCTGCCAGCCGCCATTCTTGCAATCATCCCTGCTGGTTGGCGCGTTACTGGCGTTGAACCTGATCGCCGGTTTGAATCCAGCCCAACAACCTGCGTCCAGACCAAACGGAATGATTGGACCGTTCGTGCATGAACTATAGAGCGTGTACTGATAAGCATCCGCGGGCGCCGGATTTGAGCCTACCGTCATGTTCGTCGGATCGTTAATACCCACATTTAGCGCGTCGTAAGGGCAGCCTCCCGGGCTTGAAAAACAGGTAGCGCTCTCACCAATTGGAGAATAGCCGTAGTGCGTGGTGTTAAAAGCAACGCCGAAGATAACTTGATCCGGAACTACCAGCCCGTTCAAATTGAAGGTGATGTTGCTCGCCTGACCGAAGAAGCAGGTGTTTGACGCGGAGTCGTACCACGCGCCGGCGCTGGCGCCAGTGCAGTTAGTAACGTCGGCTGTCGGGCGATAGGGTATCGTGAAAGTCTGCGTAACCGAGCCGATCAAAGTGCCCACCTGATTGCCGCCGGTGACGTTGTAGATGTTCAAAGTGATCGGGTGCGAGTAAGTGGCGCCAGGGTTAGTGACGCAGTTGATGCTGAACCACTTCCCGCTCTGGCAAGCGTAGTTGCTCATAGTCAAAACGACGCTGGTCAGTGAACGGCCGGTTGCCGGCGCAAACATGATCCGGTCGCCCAACTCCGAAGTGCCGTTCGCTTCAAATGCGTAGTTGTCCCAGTTGCCGGGCAGCGGGTTGAGGATGTTGTCATAAATAGTCTGGCCGAAAGCGCTACTCGCTCCGAACACTACCAGCAACGCGGTGAAGATAAACACTCTGATTTGCTTCTGATTCATCGGGTCCTCCTTGGAAAATTGAGAATTTTTGCCGGCGATCCTGGCCGCACGATTGGGAGCTACGTACACCCAAGCCTTCGATCGCGAGATTATTTGCTGCAGAGAATCTTCGGTGTAGCTGGGAAGAGGCGAGACAATAGATCCGGAGGCCTATAGTTCCTGATACTACACGTTACCTACCGGTTACTTATGTCGCAGCCGGCGAGGGTGAAGATGGTTATCGTTAACGGTCGTCACTCTAAGACAGCCGCCGAAAGGTGTCAACCAGTAGGTTCGGCTGAGCTCGCGGATTTGAACTGCTTGGCGAGTTCGCGTTTGAGAAGTTTGCCGGTCGGCCCTTTCGGAATCTCTTTGACTATACGCACTGACTTGGGGCACTTGTAGTCGGCGAGATGACTACGGCAGTAGTCGATGATCTCTTTCTCCGTCGCTTCCCCGCCCTCTTTCAACACCACAAATGCGGCTACTTCCTCACCGTAAAGCTCATCGGGTACCCCGATGGTGGCTGCGGCTGCGATTAGCGGATGCTGATACAAGACTTCGTCAATCTCGCGTGGGTAGATATTCTCGCCGCCGCGGATAATCATGTCGCTCTTGCGATCAACGATGTAGAAGAACCCGTCCGGATCGCGATAACCAACGTCGCCGGTATGAAACCAGCCATTGCGAAACGCCGTGGCTGTTGCTTCAGGGTTGCGGTAGTAACCCTTCAAAATGTTGGGGCCGCGCAACACGATTTCACCGAGCGCGCCCGTAGCCACTTCTTTATCGTCATCATCGACGACTCGCATCTCGTTGCCGATTGCCATGCCGCAGGAACCGGGCCGCCGCCGTTCATCCGGAGGGTTGAAAGTTGAACGGCAGGTTGACTCCGAGAGCCCATAGCCTTCAATCACCAGGCAGTTAAACTTTTCTTCAAAGCGCTTCATTACCTCCGCTGGGACCGGAGCGGAGCCGCACATCGCAAATCGCAGCTGGTCAGTCTTCAAGCCCTTAGGAACGCCGTCAGGATATGTACTCAACAACATCGAGAGCATTGTCGCTACCGAACCAAACGAAGTGATCTGGTAGTCGGAAATAATCTGCCAGAAGCGTGAGGCCGAAAATTTTGGACTGACTACAGTCGAACCGCCGGCGTAAAGCGCGGACATGGTAGTAACTGACACAGCATTCATGTGAAACAACGGCATGATCGTCAGCAGCCGATCGTCTTTGGTGAAGCCGAGCCAGCTGCTGATCTGTTTGGCGTTGGCAATCAGGTTGCCGTGAGTTAGCAGGCAGCCTTTTGGTTTGCCGGTTGTGCCTGAGGTGTAAATGATGATTGCTTCGCTATCGTTGCCGGTGTCGGCGGACTGCGGTTGCGCAGAGCTGGCGGCAAACTCGCGCGTCGCCGCCGCTTCGTCGCCGTAGCTAATTACGTCTCTCAAGCCGGGCAGTCCGCTCTTGATCGCTTCAATCGTCGGCAAGAATTCAGGGTGAACGAGAATCGCCTTTGTTTCAGAGTCGGCCAACACGAAGGAAATCTCTTCAGCTTTTAATAGTGAGTTTATGGGGCCAGCTATCGCGCCGAGTTTCCAACACGCGAAATAGGCGATGATGTATTCAGCGCTGTTTGGCAGCAGCAGACTGACGACTTCGCCCTTCGTCACACCGTGCGACTCGAGCATACGCGCGCTTCGATCAACCGCCTGACTAAACCCAGCATAAGTAAACCGGCGACCATCGGCTTCGCTGAAAAGGAAATCTTTGTCCCGTGCGGCCGCGACGCGCGCTTCCAGCAACTCGACGAGCGTTTGTGGTGAGATGGCGTTCACGATGTCTACTTTGTTTATCGCAGTCTTCTCTGTGCCGCCTTTGTGATCTCTGTGCCTCTGTGGTGGATTAGGTTGTTCACCACAAAGTCACAAAGGTCACAGAGGACGCACAGAGATTCTTTGAGTCAGGCCACTTGGGATTTCCGGATAACTGTGATTCAGGCCGACGCAGATGATATATTAAGCATCGTTTAATCCTACAACCAGCGAGCCCGCTTCCATATTTCCAATGATCAATTACAAAAACTTCATCAACGGCGAGTGGATAGAATCCGCGTCTACAAAAGTCGCCAAAAACATTAACCCAGCCAATACCGATGAGGTGCTCGGAACCGTCAAGCAGGCCACACGCGAAGAAGCGCGAGCCGCGGTGGAAGCTGCCAGCGACGCGTTTCGTGGTTGGCGCACCACGCCCGCTCCCTCGCGCGGAAAGATTGTGGCGCGTGCTGCTCGCCTGCTGGAAGAACACAAGGAAGAGCTGGCACAAATTCTGACGCGCGAAGAGGGCAAGACAATTGCCGAGTCGCGGGGAGAGTTGCAACGTTCGATCAATGTCGCGGACTTCTGCGCCGGTGAATCGCGGCGAATGAACGGCGAAACAATCCAATCCGAGTTGCCCTCGAATTTCGCGTACACGATCAAACAGCCGCTGGGCGTCGTGGCTTGCGTCACTCCGTGGAATTTTCCCGTCGCCATTCCAGTTTGGAAGATTGCCCCGGCGCTGGTTGCCGGTAACACCGTCGTATTCAAACCGGCGAGCCTGACTCCCGCAACCGCTATTCGCATCGTTGAACTTTTCACCGAAGCCGGCATACCGCCGGGCGTTCTAAATCTGGTGCTCGGATCGGGATCGGAAGCCGGTGACGAAATTATCAATCATCCGGCCGTGAAGGCTGTTTCGTTCACCGGGTCGAACGAAGTTGGCATACGCCTTTACGAAGAAGTGTCGCGGCGCGGCGCGAAAGTGCAATGCGAGATGGGGGGAAAGAACCCGGTAGTTATTTTGGAAGATGCAGATCTCGATCTCGCGGTCGAGTCGACGGCCCAGGGCGCTTTCGGTTCGTCGGGCCAACGTTGCACCGCCACCAGCCGTGCAGTGGTCATCAATGATGTGGCCGATGAGTTTGTCGAGCGGATTCGCAATCGCGCCGGCTCGATGCGCATCGGCGACGGTTTGGATCCGCAAACTGAAATGGGACCAACCGTCGATGAAGGGCAATTCAAGACTGTCTTGAAGTACATCGACATCGGACGCGAGGACGGCGCCACCCTCGTGTGCGGCGGCTCCCGCGCTTCCGGCGACGGGCTCGACAAAGGTTTTTTTGTTAACCCAACTGTTTTCGATCACGTGACGCCCGATATGCGTATCGCCCGCGAAGAGATTTTTGGTCCAGTGTTGTCAGTGCTGCGCGTCAAGGATTTTGACGAAGCGATGCAGGTTGCGAACGACACCGAGTATGGTTTGTCTTCATCGATCTTCACGAACGACGCGGCGCGCATCTTCCGCTTCGTTGACGAGATTGAAACCGGCATGACGCACATCAACTCACCCACCACCGGCGGCGAAGCGCACATTCCGTTTGGCGGCATCAAAGGCACCGGCATCGGCGACCGCGAGCAGGGTTCAACCGCGCTGGATTTCTACACGGAGTTGAAAGTGGTCTACGTGGACTACACCGGTCGCAAGCGTGAAGGCAACCTCTACTAACTTTTAGGGTAGAGCATTGGAACGTGAATATACTGTTTGGCAAGACGGCGGGGTTTTTCTCGGTTATCTGAACGAATATCCTGTCTACTGGACACAGGGATATTCTAATGAGGAATTGCAGGAAAATTTGAAGGACTTGCTACTGGATATTGAATTAGGACAAATTCTCTACATTCGGAAATAGCAACGCCTGCTAAAAACCTCCCCAAAGCGCAAGGAGTTTAACCTCTCCGCGTTATGATAAAATTGAACGAATGATGCTCGATTCAGAAACAGATCAAAGAACACCGGTTATCATGTCTCGCCTTTCGCGTTTGGAGGATTGCGACAGATCTTTTGATGTCGAGTTCTGGCAGCGACAGGGAGACACGGCAATTTTCGCAGCCGCTTGGGAAATGGTAGTTTTCGCTCACCAATTCCGGGGTAAAGATGTCAGCGAACTCACTTTTCAAAGAACTCTTAAGAAAATTCAACGAACACCAGATTAAATATTTGATCGTAGGCGCGTACGCGGTCATGAAATACACGGAGCCGCGTTATACGAAAGACCTGGACGTTTGGATTGAGCCATCTCGGGTGAACGCGGAAAAGGTGTTCAGAGCATTAGCAGAGTTTGGCGCGCCCTTGGACAGCGTAACAACAGAAGACTTCAGCAACCCGGAGTTGATCTTCCAAATCGGTATTGCGCCCCACCGAATCGACATACTCATGTCAGTCAAAGGCCTTCAGTTTGCAGAAGCCTGGGCTCGAAGAATAGAGACCCGCTTTGACGACGTTCCCCTGCAGATCGTTTCGAAAGCAGATTTGTTGACCGCGAAAGAGGCTATGGGCCGGCCGCAGGATATTCTGGACGCGGAGGCGCTTCGTCGCGCTTCCGATGCGTCCTGAGCTACTCTAAACATCAATGAAACCCACCGCCGTACTGGCACGTACTAAGTCCTTCGGTCTCGATGTGCTCCATTCCCTTAATCAATGAAAGAGGTTCTATGACAAGTTTTTCCCGCAAATCCCTGGCATTTGTGTTTGCCGTTCTTTGCATTGGCTTGATCGCGGCCACGTCGCCGGCGGTCTTCGCTCAAACCCAACCGCCGCTTATCGACCGCGAGCTATTCTTCGGCGATCCCGAAATCTCCGGCGCCCAAATTTCGCCCGACGGCAAATTCATCGCCTTCGTGAAGCCATTCAAAGGCACCCGCAATGTTTGGGTCAAACGCACCGAAGACCCGTTTGATTCCGCCAAGCCGGTGACCAACGACAAGAGTCGCCCAATCACCAGCTACTCATGGACGCGCGACGGCAAGTTCATCGTGTTCGTGCAGGATAAAGCGGGCGACGAAAATTATCTCATCTATGCAGTCAACCCCGCCGACAATCCGCCCACCGGCGAAGACGTGCCCACGGCGCGCAACCTGACGGATTTGAAAAACGTGCGCGCGTTCGTATATGCGGCGCCGCGAAACGATCCCGACGCCATGTACGTCGGCATCAACGATCGCGATCCCGCCTGGCACGATCTTTACAAGATCAAAATCTCCACCGGGGAGCGCACGCTCGTGCGCAAGAATACCGAGCGCATCACCGGCTGGATTTTTGATCTGAACGACAAGTTGCGCCTCGCCACACGTGCGGCCGATAACGGCGACACCGAAGTCCTGCGCGTCGATGACAACGGGTTCACCAAAGTCTACTCGTGCAATGTTTTCGAAAGCTGTGGTCCGGTGCGTTATCACAAAGACGGACAACGCGTCTATTTCGAGACCAACAAGGGCGACATTGACCTGACCCGCCTGGTGCTCTTCGATCCGGCGACCGGCAAAGAAGAGCTAGTGGAATCGGATCCGATGAAGCGCGTCGACTTCGGCGCCGCAAACTTCTCCGAAGTCAGCGACGACCTCATTTCGACTTCTTACTACGACGAGCGCCAACGAATTTACTGGAAAGACAAAGCCTACGAAGCCGATTACAAACTGCTACAAAAGAAATTGCCGGGAAAGGAAATTGGCCTTGGTTCGAGTACGAAAGATGAGCGTCTGTTTCTGATCACTGCCAGCAGCGATACGGAACCAGGCGAGCGATACCTGTTTGATCGAAACACCAAGAAGCTCACGTTTCAATACCGCATTCGCGAGAAACTAAATCGTGATTACCTCGCGTCAATGACGCCGGTGCACTATAAGTCGTCGGACGGCCTGGAGATTCCCGCCTACCTGACGCTGCCGAAAGGCGTGCCCGCGAAAAATCTGCCGGCGATCATAGTTCCGCATGGTGGACCATGGGGACGCGACACCTGGGGCTACAACAGCATCGCGCAGTTTCTCGCCAACCGAGGCTACGCTGTGCTTATGCCGAATTTTCGTGCGTCCACCGGCTACGGCAAGAAATTCCTGGACGCCGGCAATAACGAGTGGGGCCAGAAGATGCAGGACGACGTCACCTGGGGAACCAAGTATCTGATCTCCGAGGGCATCGCCGATCCCAAACGCATCGGGATCATGGGCGGATCATACGGCGGTTACGCCACCCTCGCCGGAGTTACCTTTACTCCGGACCTTTACGCGGCCGCAGTTGATATTGTTGGCCCGTCGAATCTAATCACACTGCTCGAGCGGATTCCGCCTTATTGGGAGTCAATTCGCAAACTGTTTGCGATGCGCATGGGCGATCCAGCAACTCCAGCCGGCCGCGAACAGCTCGAGCGCCAGTCGCCGTTGAATCATGCTGCGAAGATAAAGACGCCGCTGCTGGTGATTCAGGGCGCGAACGATCCACGCGTCAACAAACGCGAGGCCGATCAGATTGTTATCGCGTTGCGCGATCGGAATTACCCGGTGGAGTATCTGGTGGCGCCAGATGAGGGCCATGGGTTTCAGCGTCCGGTCAACAACATGGCGATGTTCGCCACCACCGAAAAATTTTTGGCAAAGCATCTCGGTGGTCGTTATCAGGAAACCATGACGCCGGAAGTTGCGCAGCGGCTGAAGGAGATCACGGTGGACGTGAAGACTGTCACGCTGCCGAAGAAGATGGAGCCGGTCGCTTCCTCCGCGCCCAAACCAGCGGCGGATTTGAAGGCAGGCGCCAGCAATTACCAGGCGTCGATCGCTTTTGGTGGGCAGAACATTCCGCTCAGCATTAAGCGCGAAACAAAGGAAGTGAACGGCACGTGGGTGGTAACTGAAACGGTCGTCACGCCGCAGGGCGAGATTACTGACACGTCGACCATCGAGAAAGGCACGCTGGTTCTGCGACACCGGAATTACGCACAAGGACCAGTCGTGTTCGACGTTGACTACAAAGACAACAAAGCCACCGGCACCATGACGATGAACGGCGACGCGAAACCGATTGCGGTCGATCTCGGCGGCGCTATTTTTGGGGACGGCGCCGGCGGCCTTGATGCTCTCGCTGCCCTGCCCCTCGCTGAAGGTTATGCGATCAGCTATCGCACCCTGGACTTGCAAAAACAGAAGCTGACGTTGAAGAACCTGAAAGTTGTTGGAGTGGAGAGCGTGACGGTCCCGGCTGGCACCTTCGACGCCTACAAGGTTGAATTAACTTCCTCAGAGGACGAGGCAGCCAAGACGACTATTTGGGTGGTGAAGGATTCGCGCGACGTCGTGAAGATGAGCGCGGTGCTGACGCAACTCAACGGCGCAATACTGACAGCAGAGATGACGAAGTAGAAGAACTTCAATCTTTGGCAGCAAACAGGGCGGCGGGTTCTCGAACCCGCCGCCCTGTTTTTTGTTTAGATGTTCATGACTCCTAAGCTCTCACACTCAGCTCACACAAGCCTTACAAAAATTCTTGCTTGCAGCTGTGGCGCCTGATGTGCGGAAAGGCTTGATCTTCGCTCCATTCGGAGCGAAATGTTTATAGAACGCATCCACTTAATAAACTCTCTTCGCTCCGTTAGGAGCGAGATGTGTGAGGTCGCTAATGGCAAACACCTTCTCGCAAATCTACATTCAAGCCGTATTCGCCGTAAGCAGCAGACAATCACTGATCAAACCAGCATTCCAGGAAGATCTTTTCAAATACATCACCGGAATTGTGAGAAATCAGGGACAGAAGTTGATCTGTATCAATGGCATGCCAGACCACATTCATCTCCTGGTTGGATTGCGACCAGCGATGGCTTTAGCAGATTTGGTTCGCGAGATAAAAGCAGACTCAACAAACTTCATCAACAAGAATAGGTTAGTCAGGGGTCGCTTTTGTTGGCAAGAAGGTTACGGCGCGTTTTCCTACGGACACTCACAGCTAAACACAATCATCCGCTACGTTCAAAATCAAGAAAAGCACCACGAATGTAGATCATTCAAGAACGAATATTTTGCGCTGCTAAGAAAGTTCGACATCGCATTCGAGGACAAGTACGTTTTCGATTTCATCGAGAATCCAACCCAACGTTAAGTCCCGTTAGCGGCAGAATGTTTATAGGAATGGTAAAACCCCGCTGCGCTCGTTAGGAGCGGAATGTCGGTTGGGTTAACATTTCGCTCCTACGGAGCGAAGAATACGACGAGTCGTTGCGTTCTATAAACATTTCGCTCCTAACGGAGCGAAGGACAATTTGTAAAAGTAGTTGGGCCTATAAACATTTTGCCCCTCTAGAGCGAACACACAGCTACGTTGAACAGCGAAGCCTTTCCGCACATCAGGCGGCAGAGCCGCGGCGTTTGTTGCTAGCGGAGCGCAAACAGTTCTCGTATTAACACCGAGGTCCCATGAAAACTCTAATCAAAAACGGCCGTGTCATCACTGCCACCGACGACTACCACGCCGACATCCTGATCGAAGACGAGAAAGTCTCCGTGATCGGCGCCAAGCTCGATATGGAAGCCGACAAGATCATTGACGCCGCCGGCAAGCTCGTCATTCCCGGCGGCATCGATCCGCACACGCACATGGAACTTCCTTTCGGCGGCACCCAGGCGTCCGACGATTTTCTCACCGGCACCCGCGCCGCAGCCTACGGCGGCACCACCACCATCATCGATTTCGCCGTGCAGTACAAAGGCGAGTCGCTTATCCAGGGCATCGACAACTGGCACAAGAAAGCCGAAGGCAAGACTGCGATCGACTACGGCTTTCACCTGATCACAACCGAACTCGAAGACAGCCAGGTTGAAGAACTGCACACCGCGATGGACGAAGGCGTCACCAGTTTCAAAATGTTCATGGCCTACCCGGGAGTTTTTCTGGTTGACGATGCAACCATCTTTCGCGCCATGTCGGCAGCGGGTGAGCGTGGCGGACTTATTTGCATGCACGCGGAAAACGGCATCGTCATCAACGAGATCATCAAGCATGCACTCGCGAAAGGACACACTGCGCCGAAATATCACGCGCTCACCCGGCCCACTATTGCCGAAGCCGAGGGCGTCCATCGCGCGATTGCGATTGCGGAAATGGCGGAGTCGCCGGTCTACATCGTCCACCTTTCCTGCGCGGACGCGCTGAACCAGGTGCGCCAGGCGCGCGATCGTGGCATACCCGCCTTCGCTGAAACGTGCCCGCAGTATCTGTTTCTCTCGCTCGACAACTACGACGAGCCGGGTTTCGACGGCGCCAAGTATGTAATGACGCCGCCGCTCAGGGACAAAACAAACCAGGCAGAGCTGTGGAAGGGTTTGAAGATGGACGACCTGCAGGTGATCTCGACGGACCACTGCCCTTTTTGCATGAAGGAACAGAAGGAGCTGGGACGCGACGACTTCTCCAAGATTCCCAACGGCGCGCCCGGCGTCGAGAATCGCGTGCCGCTGATCTATAACGGCGGCGTGGTTGAAAATCGGATCAGCCTCAATCGCTTCGTCGAACTCACTTCAACCGCGGCTGCCAAGATGTTTGGTTTGTTTCCGAAGAAAGGAACCATCGCCGTTGGGTCCGACGCCGACATCGTGATTTTCGATCCTGAGAAAGAGCAGACGCTTGGTCTCAAGACAAGTCACATGAATGTCGACTACAACACCTACGAGGGCAAGAAAATCAAGGGTGTTGTGGAAACTGTGCTATCGCGGGGCAAGGTTGTAATCGAGAACGGCGAATACAAAGGCAAGCCCGGCGACGGACAATTTCTTAAGCGCGGCACCTGCGTCGCGATGTAACCTGATTCCCTGGAATCATGCAGTTCAGAGTTCAAGCTTTAGCTTGCGGTTGGGAGGCTACAAGTCCCAGCCTAAAGGCTGAACTCTGAACTACCGGATAGTGACCTGGAGTTGTGTTAGGTATTCAAATCGGGGCGGTAGCCCGACCGTCAGGAAGGGCTCGATTTGTTTCAGCGGCGTTCTAAACCCTGCCTCACGGTCGGGCTACTGCCCCGGCCTTGCGGTAGTTCAAGGAGTACAGCGATGAAGAACAACTGGATGACATTGTTAGCGGCCGTTATGTTCCTGACACTCTCACCACTCGCCTTGGCGGCACAGGACACGCAACCGCGCGCCACCATCGACGTTTAGGGTTCGGCAGACGTCAAGGTCGTTCCCGATCAAGTTTTCCTGGTATTCGGTATCGAGACTTCTGATCCGGATCTGAAAGTTGCCAAGTCCAAAAACGACGAGCGCAGCAAAAACCTGCTCGCTTTAACCCGAGACCTGAACATCGATCCAAAATACGTGCAGACGGACTTCATCAACATCGAGCCGTGGGAGCACGAGCTGCGCGATGAAAATCGAACCGTGCGCACGGAATACCGCGTGCGGAAAAACATTGCCATCACGCTCAGCGAGGTAGGAAAGTTTGAAGAGCTGTTGTCACGCGCACTTGAAGGCGGCGTGAATCATGTTCACGGGATTCAATTTCGCACCACCGAGTTGCGCAAGCATCGCGATCACGCGCGTGAGATGGCAATTCAGGCGGCTAAAGAGAAGGCGACGCTGCTCGCGGCCAAATTAGGAAGACAGATCGGCCCGGCAACTCACATCGCTGAATACAGCGGCGGTTGGTATTCGCCCTACAGCTTTTGGGGCGGCATGGGTTACGGGGGCAATGCGATGTCGCAGGTTTCCAGTCAGTCGGGTGAAGCGTCGTCAGGCGACGGCACGATCGCGCTCGGTCAGATTACCGTCACTGCCAATGTCAGCGTCAGCTTTGCCTTGCAATGAAAGCTCTCTGAACCAGGAACATCTTGGTGGCTCCTGATTCAACTCTCTGCGTTAACCCGGTGGGCTCTGCGTGTCAGCGCGGAGTTTGTTGGCAGGTATATCAACCGCCGAGGCGCCGAGAAACGCGGAGGTTTCGCCGAGAAAACTTCAATTTACGGCGCCACCGACTTCGTTAAGACCTGAATAACGCCAGGCTGCTGGAACTTTGATGAGAAACAAGTGCGAGCAATGCGGCCTGGTCAACCAACTCACCGATGAAACCTGTCGTCGTTGCGGTGCTCTCCTGGTCGAGCATTCAGAGACGGGGCCTGAAGAAACCAAACCAAAGAAGCGCAGGCTGGGCCAGAGAATCGCCTGGATACTGGGCATGACGGCGGTGGTCCTGATCGTCTGCTATCTGTCTTTGCTGCTAACCTCCAATGAGCTCGGCTACGATAAACGCAAGACAGTCGAGCGGGCGATTGCGGTTCTGGACGCGAATGGTTTTGATAGACAGGCATTCGTGCTGCGGCGATTGGTCAGTTATCGTGCGACTGACAACTGGTGGAATATGCAGGTCGGCCATCATGACGCATATGCCGCCACCAACTTTCCATTCGAGGTCGTAACGCTCTATCCGGATTTCTTCGACGTCGCTGTTGACGATAATGAGCGGGCGGCGATTCTGCTGCATGAGTGTTACCACTTGTTTGGGTCCGGTGAAGTCACCGCGCTCGAACAAACCTGGCGCGCAAAACGTCGGCTTGGCTGGACTGAAGACCGGTACGGTCAAACCCGGGTCTGGGCCAATACGGAAGAGCTGACCATGGCCCAGGTGCCGAATCTCTTTCACTGTGGCAGCGACGGAAAATCTGACTGCGCACCGTAATGGTATTAGTGAATCAATAACAACACGATCGTCTTCGAGAGTAGGCATTATGGGGAGTGACGACCTGGATGATTTCCGAGAACAATGCGAACGCGTTCAGCGAAAATCTACCCAAGTATCTTGGCTACGGCGAAACCGATTCGAAGTAGGCAGTCACCCGTCTCTACTTTCCTCTGTGCCACCTTTGTGTCCTCTGTGTCTCTGTGGTGAATGTTAACCCGGCAGGATTCACCACAGAGGCACAGAGACCACGGAGGACGCACAGAGAATTGCTTGTAGCGTTCGTGCTATTGCCTTACTATGCCGCCTACCTAATGAACAGCGATCCCCAGACAATTCAACACCCCGATGGCCGCGTTGAGCTGCGCCCTGAAGCGGCGGAACAAATCGCCTCGAGTCCGCTTTACAACCTCGACCTCGCACCGGTTCCTATCTCCAAGCGCAACTGGACCACCTACAACTACGCCGCGCTCTGGATCAGCATGGCGCACTGTATTCCGACGTACATGTTGTCCTCGGGCCTGATCAGCGCCGGCATGAACTGGTGGCAGGCACTCATTACCATCCTGCTGGGTAACACGATTGTTCTGATTCCCATCCTGCTCAACTCACATCCGGGCACGAAATATGGAATTCCCTTCCCCGTGTTTGCGCGCGCTGCTTACGGCACCTACGGCTCAAATCTTCCGGCGCTGATGCGCGCGATTGTCGCCTGCGGCTGGTTCGGTATTCAGGCCTGGATCGGCGGTGAAGCGTTGCATACTTTCTTCGGCGCCATCATTCCCGGTTGGAGCACTCTGCTCGGTGGGCCAATCGGCGGTCATGCGCCCACCGAGTGGTTATCGTTTGCGATCTTCTGGGCACTCAACATCTACATCATCTATCGCGGCATGGACCTGCTGCGGAAGGTTGAAAACTGGGCCGCGCCGTTTGTCCTGATAATGACTGCGCTGTTGCTCGCCTGGGCGCTTTGGAAGGCGCACGGTCTGGGTTACCTGCTGACGCAGCAGAGCAAGTTTCATAACCTGAGCGAGTTCTGGCCCATCTTCATCATCTCACTTACCGGCATGATCGGTTTTTGGGCCACCTTGTCGCTAAACATGCCTGACTTCACGCGCTTCGGTAAGAGCCAGCGCGATCAGGCGGTGGGACAAGTCGTGGCTTTGCCGACGACGATGACAATTTTTGCGGCGATGGGTGTGATGATCACGTCGGCGGCTGTGGTCATCTATCCACACATGAAGATGGACGAGTTGTGGGATCCGATGAAACTGGTGGGCCAGTTTCACAGTGTCGCCGTCATCGCGATTTCGATGTTCACCGTGGTGGTGGCAACTCTGGCGGTGAATATCGCCGCGAACGTGGTGTCTCCGGCCAACGACTTTGCCAACGCGTTTCCCAGGTGGATTTCCTTCCGCACCGGCGGCCTCATCACGGGGATCATTGGCATACTTATGCAGCCCTGGCGACTGCTGGCCGATCCGTCGGGTTACATCTTTGCCTGGCTGGTCGGGTATTCCGGCGGACTGGGTTCCATCGCCGGCGTGCTGATCGCTGACTATTGGATCATCCGCAAGAAGCGGCTGGCCCTTCCGGATCTCTATCTAACGCGGGGTGACTATGCTTACAGCGCCGGGTGGAATTGGCGCGCAGTAGTCGCGACCTTGCTTGGCTGCACTTTGGCCTGGGGCGGCAAAATTCTTGAATGGCTGGGCACATCTGTGTCGTGGTTGCTGGATCTTTATCCCTATGCGTGGTTCGTCGGCTTTGGCGGCGCTGCGGTTACCTACCTGGTATTGATGAAACTGATCCCCCCTTCGTACCTGTCGGCGAACGATGGACCGAGGCAGTAGCCCGACCGTCAGGAAGGGCCCGTTATTTCATTGCCTTCCAACGCCCTCCCTGACGGTCGGGCTTCTGCCCCAGCCAAAGCCTTTCCTCACAGTCGGGCTAGTGCCCAACCAAGCCCTTCCTCACGGTCGGGCTTCTGCCACAACCAAGTCGTCGCTCACGCTCAGGCTACTGGCCGCCTGCCGTTCCGGCTTACAAAAAAGCTGACTTCAATGCTATAAACATGCCCGTCTGCCCGGACCGGAAGTATAATCGTTACCACTCGCAAGCAACCGATCTAATACTGACAAGGACATTACCAATATGCCACGGACAGTTAAGTGCGGACTTATCCAGTGTTCAAATGCAGCGCCAACTGATTTGCCAATCGATGACGTCAAGCGACTGAACATCGAAAAGCATCTCGGTTTTATCGAACAGGCGGCGAAGCAAGGCGTGCAGATTCTCTGTATGCAGGAGATATTTACGACCCCATATTTCTGCGCCGAACAACAGACGCGCTGGTATGAAGCGGTCGAGAAAATTCCCGATGGGCCGACGGTGCGGCTGATGCAGGAAGTTGCCAAGACGCATGGAATGGTGATCGTCGTGCCGATCTACGAGGAAGAGATAACGGGGATTTATTACAACACCGCCGCCGTGATCGATGCTGACGGCAAGTATCTCGGGAAGTATCGTAAGAACCACATTCCCCACGTCAACCCTGGCTTCTGGGAAAAGTTTTATTTCCGTCCGGGCAATCTTGGTTATCCGGTCTTCGATACCGCCTTTGCGCGCGTCGGCGTTTACATTTGCTACGACCGCCACTTCCCTGAAGGCGCTCGTGCGCTCGGCTTGAACGGCGCCGAGATAGTCTTTAATCCATCGGCAACAGTGGCGGGCCTTTCAGAATATCTCTGGCGCATCGAGCAACCCGCGCATGCGGTCGCCAATGGTTATTTCATTGGCGCCATCAATCGGGTCGGTCACGAACAGCCCTGGGACATCGGCGAGTTTTACGGACAAAGTTACTTCTGCGATCCGCGCGGAAGGTTTGTAGCGGAAGCGACTCGCGATCAGGATGCACTCGTCGTCGCTGATCTGGATTTGGACATGATCCGTGAAGTGCGCAACACCTGGCAGTTTTTCCGCGACCGCCGTCCGGATACTTACGGCGCGTTAGTCGCCGACTAAAAAACTGTCCAATGTCCAACGTCCAATGTCCAACGTCTTTCTCGCAACCTTGAATCAACAATCGAACCGTGCCGGTTAGAGTGAACTGAAACTCACAGACATTGCACGTTGGACATTGGACGTTGGACATAACTTAAAGACTTCTTGAGCTGAGGAGCGGCCCAATGGATCTATCGATTGTTGTTAACGGCATCACCTTCCCCAACCCTTTCCTGCTTGGGTCCGGACCGCCGGGAACGAACGCGCGTGTCATCGCCAAGTCGTACGACGCCGGTTGGGGTGGCGCGGTTGCGAAAACCGTCAGCCTGGAATCGGCGAAGGTAGTTAACGTGGTGCCGCGTTACGGTAAGCTGCGCTCGAAAACTTCCGGTGAAGTTATTGGTTTCGAAAATATCGAACTGATTTCCGATCGACCGATTGACGTGTGGCTGGAAGAGTTTCGCCAGATTAAGAAGGAATATCCGAAACACGTTTTGATCGCTTCGATCATGGAAGAGTATGAGAAGAGCCGTTGGCAGGAACTGACGCGCATGGTCCAGGACACGGGCGTCGACGCGTTCGAGTTAAACTTTTCCTGTCCTCATGGCATGACGGAACGCAAGATGGGTTCGGAGATGGGCGAGCATCCGGATCTCTGCGAGCAGGTTACGAGCTGGGTCACCGAAGTTTCGAACATACCGGTCTGGGCGAAAATGACGCCCAACATTACGAACATCAAAGAGCCGTCGCTGGCGGCCGTGCGCGGCGGCGCCGTCGGCATCTCCGCAATCAATACGATCCTTTCCGTGATCGGCGTTGATCTCAACACGCTGCGACCGATGCCCACAGTTGAAGGTCACACGGTGCCGGGTGGTTATTCGTCTCAGGCAGTGCGGCCCATTGCCTTGCGGATGGTGAGCCAGCTCGCGCTGGGTTTGCCGCAGGACGTTTCCATCAGCGGCATCGGCGGCATTGAGAATTCGCACGACGCTCTCGAATTCATGTTGTTGGGCGCGTCTACCGTTCAGCTTTGCACCGGCGTGATGCTTCACGGCGTGAAGATGGTGGATGAGTTGAAGGAAGGTTTTGAGAAATTCATGACCGACAAGGGCTTCAACTCTGTGCAGGAGATCGTCGGCAAGAGTCTGGGCTATTTTTCGACGCACATGGATTTGGTGCAGAAGATGAAGGCCGCTAAACGGACCAAGGCGGGTGAGGCCAGCCGCGACAACGAGTGGGGCCAGAAAGACATCACCGAGAAGACCGCGGAATTGACTTCGAATTAGTTCGACGACACGGCCGTACCGCGAAGCGGTACCATTTTCTTGACAGTTCCACCAAAGCGCACTATTGTTCCGCCGCTAAATGAGAAACACTTTGCGGTTAATTTGGGGTGACTCTCCCCCGCCGTATCAACCCTGACAAATTAACAAATTGACTGGAGGCAGGAACCTATGTTCATTCTCTTGGTGATCGTCGAACTCGCGGCGTTTATTTGTTTCATCATGGTGCTGATCAAACAATTCCAGACGGCTGGACCGATTCACGGCATTATCGGAATCATCACCTGCGGAATTTGGACATTCATCTGGGGATGGATGAATGCGGCTCAACTGAACATCCGAAACATCATGTTGATTTGGACCGTCCTGATCGTGATCTGCCTGATCATTCAATTCGCCTTCGGGGTCACCATGTATCCCCGCTACCCGACTCCGGTCACCCCGTAACCAGATCTTTCAATCAGAAACACAAATCGGCGGCGAGTTTTCCCTACTCGCCGCCGAAAACTTTTTGGAGTGCGCCGACCAGCCGGCGCTTTAGTCGGCTGCGACCTGTCGCAGCACGGATAGGATGAAATCACCTTAGGCGAAACGCGGCGCCAGGCCGCCGCTGACCAAAGCGCTGACAGGTCAGCGCACTCCAAAACTAAACTCCGCCACCACCGGCGCATGATCCGATGGCCGTTCCCAGGTACGCGGCTCGATATCAATCCAAGTGTTGACGCTGCCTGCCACCAGCGGTTTACTGACCCACATGTGATCGATGCGCAGTCCCATGTTGCGGCGAAACGCGCCGGCGCGATAG
>Ga0207681_10000775_pt1 | contig 21020 bp, 21 predicted proteins | sample KBSS53metaG_FD_184324 | JGI IMG/M metagenome (GOLD analysis project Ga0207681, IMG submission 184324) | Switchgrass rhizosphere microbial communities from Kellogg Biological Station, Michigan, USA - KBS S5-3 metaG (SPAdes) (version 2) | ecosystem: Host-associated > Plants > Roots > Rhizosphere... | reverse complement strand
TAAAGTGTACCTGCAATGGGTTCGCAGAATGAAATAATTCGCTAGCTGCTTGGATAGTCTAATAAACTCTTTTGTTTAGTCTTATGGTAACCTTTTTTTCTGTCAGAGATTTCCAATTCTGTATTATAATCTATATCCCTATTTATCCCCCATTCTACTGATGGAAGATTGCTCATCACTCTAAACATATTAGCGGTTGCAGCGCCAAATCCCGCGTAATGATTGTTGGCAGCTAGAATACCTATCTTGACATCTTTGTCCTCTTGTTGAATTGTTCTGAATTTATCAGACCAATATGTCATTTCCTGTTCTCTATCCTTTTGTATTTTTCCAAAGTTTCCTTCTTTAATACTTCTATCTCCAATCAATCTAAGATACACGAAATCGGTTGTTACTATAGGAGGAGATTGTATTTTCTCCAATTGATTCCACACCATGCATATATTATTGTTTGAAAAGAAATTGTAGGCTAAGTCTGAAAACCATGATGGATGTCTTACCTCGACCGCATACCTGTATCTGTCATCAAAGTAGAAATCATATTGTTTTAATGCTTCCAATCCTTCGGCAATTTTTACATAAGGTGGGAATTGTATTAACAGTGCAAGTAGCTTTTCCTTTAAAGGTTCTATTGCATCATAAAATAAATTCAGTTCATTTTCTACATTTGTGAATTTTTTATCATGTGTTATTACTTTGGGAAATTTGGCAGTAAATCTAAAATCTTTTGGAGTTCTGGTGGCCCAATTTTTAACCGTAAATTGATTTGGAATTCTATAAAAAGTGGAGTCAATTTCTACGTAATTGAAAACTTGAGAATAGTATGGCAGCCATAGCTTATTTTCCAGATTCGCTGGGTAGAATGGACCCTGCCAAGAAGTATAGCTCCAACCCGAGCATCCGATGAAAAGCTTCAAGAGCTTATTTATGGTCAGCGTGGAATAAATTTATTCGTAAGAATTTGAGGTTAAATTCGAATTGTGTTGTTTTGCTGCAATGCCGTAATCGTGCCCCCCTCTCTGAAAGTAGCTTCTCCATTAAATAGAGCTCAATATGCTAGAACTAAGCTCCATGTCAAACCTTATTGCAGAAAAGCCAAACAGAATAATGTCAATCCAACAAGAGCCATTAAAGCTAAAAACAGCTTATGATTATCTTAATCGGCTTTCATTTACAATTAATGGTATATGTAATAAAACCGTCGAATTACTTCTTGGAGACGCCGTCTGCCTTGTAGGAGATTCAAAGATGATAAATCTAATATTGACAAAAGTAGGAGTTCATTCATTAATGCCAAAGAAATATGGCGGCTTTGGTAGAAACTCAAATGTGTTTATTTTGGATGCGGGTAATTGTACTGACGTATATCAGTTTGTAGATTTTATGAAACAATATGGGCTGAATATCAAAAAGACCTTGAAACAAATAATGATTTCAAGAGTATTTACTGTCTATCAGCTTACACATTTTTTAAAATATGAATTGCCCAAAACCATTCATGAACATAAGATCAATGTGGTAATAATTCCCGAATTACTTGCGATGTTCGCTCAAGAACCGGAGATAAATATTAGAGGTGTAGAATCCCTGTTAAGAGAAATCGCAGACCTACTTAAAGAAGTACCTTCCAAATACAAAGTTTTATTGATAACTTCGATTTCACTCGATAATAACAAACTATCACCTGACGTACTTGATGTAAGAAACAAGGTTCTTTCCATGTTTAACAAACACATTAAGGTTGATATGAACAAGACAAATGATAAATTTAAAGTGTTCATACAGGAAAAACAGGATCTTGATTATGTTACTGTCAAGAAGTATTTGTCCTTATCTTATGAAGATATATTGATTCGTAAGGAGATGAGTTCTTAAATGGGTAGAACGATACCATCTTTCAGATTAGCTTGTATGACAGAAGAATTAAAGTGGCGTAGCTTTCGTTTCTGCCTAGATAAGGATGATAGAAAAAAATTTGATGAAATGTTTTCAATTTCGCGTCAATATAATAGTGCATGTTCTAATTCCGCAAGAGCAATTGTCATACACAACATATAATGTCAATTATCCTGCATCACTATAAACAGTTAATGGAATTAATGAAAAAAAATAGCAATAATTAATCAAGGTAGATAATAAAAGATGATATTGTTTCCAAATGAAGACATATTAGCACAAGAGCTTGAATCGTGGAGAGGATTTGCAGATGCCTTGCGTGAAGAAGACAGGACGCTTTTCTTACGTATGTTGGATGAATGTTACCAATTTATTGACTCGATCAATTCAAAGGGAGAGTATTTTTCAACTGAATCCCTGCTGATGAGTTTAGTGTTTGTACAACACAAAATAATTAACTGGTTAATTAACAAGAAAAACTAGAACAAGCTATTTATACACCAGCAGAACCACTTAAGGTAACACTAAAAAAATGGATTTACAGTAAACTACTGCGGCGGGAAGCTTCTATCTAGTGTCAATTGATTAGAAGTTTCTGAAAAATAATTTAAAGCACGATCCAATATTACTGTCTCAATATAAGATAAAGCGTACCTAACATTTGATTGAATTCCAGTGCGTTTACAACAGCCCTCGCCAATTTCCTAAAAAATTGAAGGGCTGTGCCAATGTCCAAACATAGGATCCACCAAAAATGGCACTTTCCTCAATTACGAGAGAGCATTTAGCTAGAATACTGGTGGGTTGTTTAGGAAGTGATAGATAATAGCCCGCCAGTGTGCGCAGTATCTAGACCATCATAAATATGGATAAAGGATGTGAGATTTGCGAACAAATCTAGATTCCCCATTTCCCATATCCAGATTGGCAGTAATATTTCAAGTTGAAAATAAATAAGATTTGAGGATCTAGTTTAAGCAAGAAATAAGAGGAAGTGGGTCTGTATGTTATCTTGTTTTTTTTCTTTAAATGATCTACCAGAATGAATGTGAATTTTTATCCAGGCAAGTTGCATTGGAGCATTTGATTATTGTTAATTATACAGTTCTTTGGTAGACCTAGCATTTGCAGATTCCACATAGCCTGATGGGCCTCATCCAAAGCACCAGTCTTGTTGCCAGAGTCGTAAGCCTTCTTTGCATCTTGGAGACTCTTGAGCGCCTGGGCTAAGATCGGACCCGCAACATCTTGGGTTGATTTACTGGTTTGATTCGTTTGGGCATATGCCGATCCCACTGAAAGAATGTAGGTTACACTTACCAACAATCCGAGATATTTCACTAACCTAAGTGTGCTAACGACCATCAGTAATTGTTGTACAAGGAAATATTAAAATTTTGTTGGAAAACTAGATTGGAAAAAGGCCAGTAGAGTAATAATACAAGACAATATGTTAGATATGGATAACAAGATCCAGGACAGCACGAGAATTGGCATATATCTTGGTAGAGAGACGGACAAGTTAGATCAGTAATTATCCTCATTTATCACTATTGGTAGTAAAGATTGATTATAATCGCATCATAAAGAAAAGACAAATGATTTTACATTATAAAGTTTTATAATCATACATTTTTCAAGGTAATAATGAAAACTGGAACGCTGTTTTTGATAATAGGTGGCTGCACTGCCCTCGCAATAGGCGGAATTCTCTCTACATTACTTTACTATCAAATACTCAAGTGGTAAGGATAGGTCACTTTAAGTCTGTCCATCTCTCCCTTTCTCTTTTGATGAATGCTCGGCGTTTTCGTTTCTCATGGCGTTGCAATATCCAGGCTCCAATCGCACAAATTACAAATACCCACAAAATCATTGTCGGAGTGGAGATCATTGATTCATCCTCGCGCTAAAGACAATATCCAGCAATCGAGAATATAAGATTTAGCTGTACGAAAGAATCCTGTCTCCCTTTCATCTACAGGAGACAACAGTTCTATGCTTAACTTCTTATGTTCCGTCCTTTGAAAATTTAATTGAAAAGCAAGTCATTTACATATGCTTTAGCAAAATGTCGACCGATGCTTGATCTTCAAAATAGAAACCTAAACCCATTTAGGAGGTGTTGAGATTTCAATTCAAGAACATCTTGTGGACATTCTCCTTTGTGACATGAAGTTTATAGACTTCAGTATCCTTCAATATAAAGACTTGATCATGCATCTCAAATAATTCTATCATATTCTTTATATCGGAACCTATCAAACTCTCAGTCATATAGTTACAGTACATTAAACCAGAGAGTCTATTATTATCATATAGTTGCTCTACAATCATTGCTTGTTGTTTTAATGAATTTTTACTTATATCATTTATAAGAAAATCCATACAACACAGTTGTCTATTATTAGTACCATCTGCAATTTTAGTAATGACTTGTTTGCAATATTTTGTAATATCGTTTCGAGGGGTAGGGGTTTGTTTTTTTGCTAAATGACTGTGATTTGTATAATAATATGGCATTGGAGTACCATCATACCATTTTAATTTGGACAAGAATATAGTTTCTGGACTTCGTGGTGGTCCACAATAACATCTGAACAAATCACTCTCCTTGGCCAACCTATCCATGGATTTCAAAAGTGCAAGCATAGATTCATGATCTGAATAGATAATTAGGTGATGCTTTTTGGGGATTTCTTGTTGATGTTTTAGCCATTTATCCACAGCGTCTTTTACGATAGAATTAATAGAAACTCGTTTTTGATTTGCAATCCGTCCTAGAGCTGCATGAACTTGATCATCAAATCCTCTAACTATTAAATCACGTGTCATGTTCTCATATTCTAATGTATGCTATTTAAATATAGTGATATCATGATATCAAAACGATAGAGTTATATATTGATATCATGATATCAAATGTATGCCAAAGTTCCTAGACGTTCATCCCTTAAAAGGGTTTGACGAAAAAGCGCTAAGAAAATTGCAAAAGTCGCCTGTGGACGAATTTGGAATCACGCATCATAACATACTGTATAATAAAGAAGCCGACAAATTATTTTGCCTGCTCGATGCGCCTAATAAGGAGGCCGTAGAAAAACACCATAATAAGGCAGGCATCAAATGTGAATGGGTAATCCCGGTTAAGACCACAGCTTAAGATGCTTGTCGCTGGTTACTTAACAAGATGACTGACATTCATCCAGCTCAACTTGGATGATAACCCTCTATTTTTTGTTTTAAATAGCCCATCGACTTTAATAAAAAATACTTTAATTATATAAAATATAAATTTTGCAAGCATAAGTTAAAATTCTCACAAATAGTTGAGTTTAGAATTTTTATCGTTAAGGTTATAGATAAGTTTATGTATATATATTCATGGTAAAGTTAGAGTTTCTCAAAAGAACTCAAACTCATTCAGAGTCGTTAGAACCTGATCTGTCATTCGAAGAAATTTGTCCTATCTGGTCAAATAAATTAAGAAATGGGATAGACGAAATAGATCGTAAGATATTGGTTAAGGACTCCAAATATTGTGCAGTAGGAGAGGCTTGGGGATTTACAGGCAAACAAACTGGATATTATGTGGCCCCGTTAATTCCTATCACTGGCTGTTGGGAATGTATTAAATATGGACAGAAATTTAGCAAAACCGCTAGAGAAAAGACATCTTATAGTGATTTTATGCCTCTCATTTCAGATTTTGTGAACCATTGGAATCAGAGACACAAGAAAATTAGAAAGTCCAGACTCGATTCGATAGCGGCCAGATAACAGAACGTAGGTTCTAACCCATTACCTTTTTTAACAAACCGAATCCAAATCTCGTCGAATATAGATTTGTCATTATTATTGTTTAGTGTTAGTATAAGTAAGCACTTCAATATCTGTTTTGTAAGAACTATATTTTGATAAAGATAATTATCATACAAGGAAAATAAAACCAGTTATGATATCTTCATACGATATCATGATCTCCACTATCATATTAACTTGATCTTATGGAATAAATTTTCTCATATAAATCGAGTTGCACAATTTTAAGATTAGGATCGAGGCAATGTTGATAAGAATGACTAAAGCATCATAGAGTTAATCAAGTTTGATCTCTGAAAGACATGTAGCAATTGTAACGGGCGGAAATCGAGGGATTGGATTTGAAATATGCAAGGAACTATGTAGGGCTGGTTGTTTAGTCGTTCTTACGAGTAGGAATGAAGAAGGAGGTCGACTAGCAGTGGATAAACTAGATCATGATGTCGATGTTGCATATCGAAAACTAGACGTTACTGATAGTAAAGATATCTCAAGTCTTAGGGATTGGATTCTAGAGACTTATGGAAGAGTTGATATCCTGATTAATAATGCTGGGGTTTATTTGGATGAGGGAGTAAGTGTGTTTGACGTAGATGAAAAGATTATGCAGGATACATTAGCTGTTAATTTTTATGGAGCATTCCGTATGTGCAGGGCTTTTGTTCCGATAATGAGACAAAATGGATATGGCCGGATAGTAAATGTGTCATCTGGATACGGAGCAATAAGTGAGATGAGCGGAAATGTAGCCGCATATAGAATTTCAAAGATTGCACTTAATGCCCTCACATTAATTATGGCAGATGAGTTGAAAGATGAGAACATCAAAATAAATGCGGTATGTCCTGGATGGGTCCACACAGATATGGGAGGTGATATGGCGCCCATAAGCCCGGGTCGTGCTGCCAAAGATATTGTTCATTTTGCTTTAATTGATGCAAAGGGGCCTACGGGTAGCTTCTTCAGAAATAAGAGACCCATTCAATGGTAGAGATACAGACTCTGACATGACCTTGCTTGACATTGGATTACAAATCATACTTGTTTCAGTATCGGGAGTTCTTTCTCCAGGTCCACTATTTTTCGCAAATTTAGTTTTAAGCAAGAATGGGGGATTTTGGTCCGGAATAAAAATTGCAATTGGTCACACAATAGTAGAGCTGCCAGTCGTCATCCTATATTCTATCCCTCTGATAATATTTACTTCTCAAAGTGTGACCTTTAGTATTAATTTTATTAGTTTTATTGGAGGGATTAGTCTAATCTCATTTGGTATCCTTTTTGTGGTAAAGATTATTAGCAAAAATAACAAGCACAATTATATTATTGAATCATCCAGGATTGAAAAGCCAGTTATTGCTGGCATGTTATTCACAGGTATTAATCCATTCTTCTTTCTTTGGTGGATTTCCGTAGGTATAAAATTAATTTCTGATTCAATAGCATTGTTAGGCTATCCAATAGGAATAGCCTTTCTCTTTTTGGTGCACGTATGGATGGATTACGCTTGGCTTGGTTTAACTTCATATTTTGCATCCAGAGGGATCTCAGTATTAAGATCCCAATATCACAAATTTATAATTCTAATATTAACAATTCCTCTCTTTTACTATGGTATTAATTTTACCTTGACTGCGATTAGATGACGCTGTAAAATTTACACCTGGTTATCACTCGTAATAGTTCTAATTGCACTAAATAATAGGAAATAAAAAAATTATTTTGAACATAAAGTGACCAGCCAGTCAAACCTTTTATTTGTCAGTGATAGCATATCAAGAAACTAATAAGTAGCAGAAGTATTTTACATACATCTAATGACCACGTCTGATATACCTTTTCTGCAGTCAGACAGGATTATCTTCAAAATGTTTGCATGCGAAGAACATTTAAAGAATTTAAAAAATATTAAATCCCAACACGGTGATCTCATATCAAAAGATGTGCGAGTAGGTGCGGAGATGGAAATTGATTCTTTAATTTCACAAATGCTTGGAACTTTTGATTGTGTACTACTTAGAATAATTGATAATTTTCAATTAAGTGGGATTCCTAGAGATAGAATGGATTTTAATAAAGTGGTTAGCGGGCTCTCGGCTGAGAGTAAGGGAGTAGAATTGGCAGGAGAATTACAAAAGGCAAATCAGGAAGACAACTGGTATTGGATGTTAAAACGTTTAAGAAATTATTCATTGAGCGGTTCATTACTTTCGAAAGAAGCCTCTTTGGACGTCATTCCATTTTTTGAACAAACACTCGTTCAGCTGAAGGAATTAATTAAAAATATTAGAATGAATGAACCAAAATAACAAACGGAGTTTGAAAACAAGATCGTAGTCAGCTACTAGTCTATTGGTTATCAGGCTTTCCTTTACTGCTTACCATAATACGCCTTCATTAAACCTATTATATCATTTCATAGTAAAGTACTTTACTAAATAACTAGATGGATAATCATCCACGCAAATTGTTAAGTCTCGTATCAAGTTCTAATCTAGTACATGGAGTTATCTCCTGTAACTAATTTTTTACTTGCTGATTACTACTCTCACATTTACATTAAAGTTCTGTCATATCGCTTCTTCATCTATAACTCCCGTTGCAAGGTCCACTGCATGACTCACAGGGCTGATAAAGATCTTGCCTATTTTAGAATTTTCTCTTATAATTTTAATAGCTTCATCGATTTTTGCATCTGGTAAGACCCCTACAACTACATATTTATCTCCAAATTCAGGTGTAAAGATTTGAGTTCCTTTTGAGGTATGAATCTCTGCAGGTATGGTTTTACCGCGCCCTTTTACCTTAAAGACAGTTAAGCCGCCAATCCCAGTCTTCTTCAATCCCTCGCTTACCTTTGCAATGTCATTTTCAGCCATAACCACTTCTATTCTTATCAACTAAATTCCTTAATGTATGGCTATTAAAATAATTATCCCTTTCTTTTCAAGAAGCAACTTTTTTATACATATGTGCTCGTATGATAACGACTTGGCAATAGATACTGGAGATACAGCGTGGATGCTAATTGCATCGAGTCTTGTTTTGCTGATGATACCTTCATTAGGATTATTCGAGGCCGGCTTGCTGAGGAAAAAAAACACGGTCTCAATTTTTATGCAGATATTCTTTGGAATGGCTCTCCTGAGTGTGATGTGGTTCACTTTTGGTTTTAGCTTATCTTTTGGTCCTGACACTGCAGGACTTGCTGGAAATTTGCAATGGACATTTCTCAAAGGTATTCCATGGAACGCTTCTTTGGAGCAATATGCTCCCACCATTCCTGGTGTGCTATTCGTAAAATTTGAAATGATGTTTGCTGTAATAACGCCCTTACTCTTAACTGGTGCTATAGCAGAGAGAATGAAATTTAGTGCTTTTGTCTTGTTTATAGCTGCCTGGAGTGTACTCATTTACTACCCTTTGGTACATTGGATTTGGGGTGAAGGGGGATGGCTTCGCGAGTTGGGTGTAAAGGATTTTGCAGGAGGAATAGTTATCCACACGAGTGCTGGAATGGGCGCACTTGCTGCGGCTCTGATTTTGGGAAGAAGGAAGGATTATGGTCCGTCCATAATGGTTCCTCATAGTATACCACTTGCGGTTCTTGGGTCATCCCTTCTGTGGCTTGGTTGGTTTGGATTCAATGCGGGCAGTGCGCTAGCATCAGGGGGAGTTGCAGGCAATACCGTGATTAACACTCACATGGCATCTGCAGTTTCTGCACTAATATGGGTAGGGCTTTCATGGATGAGGACTGGAAAACCAAGCGTTATTGCAGCTATTAACGGAGCAATCGCCGGTCTCGCGGGAATAACTCCTGCGTCCGGGTATGTGAGCGTCGAATCTGCGTTCGTCATCGGTATAGCGGTAGGACTAGGGTCTTATCTTGGGGTATTATTTCTCAAAGACAGGCTCAGGATTGATGATGCGCTTGACGTTAGTTCTATTCACGGGATACCAGGCATAATTGGCTCTCTAGCTGTAGGAATATTTGCCTCTCTTGCAATAAATCCTAACGGTGTTAATGGTCTTCTTTATGGTAATCCACAACAGCTGTTGATCCAAGCCATTGGTGTTGCTGTTGCCGGAGTCCTAGGATTCGGTGGCACCTATATAATAATGAAGGTCATAAATCTGCTGATAGGCGTCAGAGTCTCTCCAAAGGTAGAAGAAGCTGGATTAGATATTGAAGAACACGCAGAAAGAGCATATAGTGATGAAGACGAATTGGGCAAGCTCTAGCTGGTTTACTCACAAAATCTCGGCACTCGAGACGTTTTACCATTGCTAGTGCCTAGCAATGAAAGGTAGAATAAAATAAGAACCTCCAGAGAAAATGAGTTCATAATTCTTAGAAATCTGAGTTCTTTCTACTTCTTAACTTACTGTCAATTGATACCTAAGTTAACACTTTATGTGAACGTATTCCAGTAATAACCATTTGGATTCCAATTATTAATAGCCCTATAGCAATTATGACTCCTGCTAGGGCTGCACCAAATGACGGAACCACAAGTATTGCAATACCAATCCCTACGGCAAGGGCACCGACGCCGACATGGAATCCACGTGATAGTCCTCTATGTCTTCTAGACAGGCCTTCTATTATCCTTGAAGCACCAATAATTAGTAAAGCAATTGCAACGAATATCAGTATAAGTACAGCTGCCTCAGTAGGATATGAGAGTGCTATACCTGCTAGGATGAGAATTAATATTCCAAGTCCTATGCTTGACCATCTTGACCTTCCTGGTAAAAATATCCCAACTATTACCCGCTCTATTCCGACGAAGAACAAAATTATCGCCAGTAACCAAACCACTGAAACAAACGCAGCAGCTGGAGACGCTAGCGTCACTATAGACAGTATAATAATGATAGCGCCTAAGCCTATTTGGAGCCATCTAACCCAAGCTGGCCTTTTGTTAACGGACACGTTGTTGCCTTGTTGTTGATTCTAGTATTTAAGTATTGAATTAAACTTTTGCAAGCTTATAGGCTATTTGAATCTCAGTAGCGTTGTCCCGGAACCAATCCATTTTTTCTTATTATATATCCTAGCCTCAAGTCAATACTGTTTTCATACACTCAAATTCTAACTTTTGATTCGAGCTATTCAGAACCAACAAAATGACCTTTTTTCTTTTGATTTGTATTAAATTCCTTTATTCAGGAACATTTGAAGTTCTCCAACTGTTAATGGCATTCATTGTATCATCATAACCGTTTTGAAGTAGATTTTCAATCGTTCCGGACGAAAAATCAAATGTTTTATCTGAAATTGTATTTTCATCATTCTTTCTTTCAATTCTTACTACTTCTGCTATATCAAAACTACCTTCAATAATTTCCTTGTACTTTCTTGGTTTCAGGACTTGCCCATGATATTTTGTTTGGCGATTCATTAGTTCCTTTAATACCTCATCCTTAATTCCGTTTTCCTTGCCTATTTTTATCAAATCTTTGACTAAATCTATATAATCAGAAATTAACAATAAAACTTCTTCATCCCTATGACTTCGATCAGAAAAAGTAATGTCATTATTCCTGTTTACAACACCATCATGATCGGTAGGAATTTCTAGCTGTTGCTTAGGGTGTACGTTGATCACACATATACCAAGAGTAGGAACTTTTTCCTTCACTCCTCTAATTTGGTACCAATAATTTCTATGCATCAATACAAGTTGGCTCAGTGGGGTATTGGACATCAATCCGCCGTCCCAAAAATATCGTTTCTTCTTTTTATAATAGCTTGAATTCACACTGTCATTCTGAGTAATATCATTACCTGTCAGATCTTTTTGCTTACTACCATTGATGCGAGGAGGATAATAACTCTCAACTTCTAAGGAGGCATAATCAAAATTTACAGGATACGATCCGCTAGCCATAACATGATCGGAAGTAATGCCCTTATCGTACTTAATTACTCGTTCAAATCCTATTTCGTTACCTTCCTGTGATATATATCTACCATATTCGGTTTTCCGTGAACCATCTGCTTTAGGATAACTGTCAAATGTAACTGGCAAACCATCTGCTACATCGACAGCGACTAAAATTAATCTGGGCTGGTTGTCTTCAAAACTAGTAGCTATGGGAAATTTCGCAAATTTCTCGAGACTTCGTTTTAATGGTTCATTACTAAAACGATACCAAGTGTTCCCACATAGGTCCCAGAATTTGGCATCAAGCATAGGTATGCGAGGACTAAAAACGTTTGGAACTCCCATTAGTGAAAATTCTTTCGCGGAATAATATCTTCTGGCTGCCTCTCCTGTTGCAAAGGCTTTATTCATTTTGTGCATACTATCCCACCAAAACCTGAACCAAGGATTGGAATCTGCTAGGGACTGCTCGGACAAATACTTCCAGAATTCAATAAGTCTTTCTGCAGAGCCCTCATAGGTATTATTTTCCACGAAATAACTTGTCAGAACGGCCGCATTCATTGCGCCAATTGATGTTCCAGCTATAATGTTAAAAGTAGAACTTTTCTTTTTTCCCTCTTCCCTGTCTTTTTTGGCTAGCCAATAATACAGGGCTTTATACGCTCCAGCTTCGTAGGCGCCTAATGATCCCCCACCTTGCAATACTAATGCTCTGTCTTTTTGTGGAATATCAGAGGTGTTCATAAGCATACACCGAAGTAATAATTGCAAAGACGTTTAAACCCAGTGCTATTTTCGACATTAAAATCTGCCTTGTGGATCGAGGACAACTCATATATATTGTCATCAGAGACGTACTTATTAATAATATGGAAATCAAGGGTAAATCAAAATTATCATGGTTTTGGGTTTTTCAGATTGCTGTTGGCAGTTTATGTTTGCTTCTTTCGGGTGTGGTTCTCTATTATGGCGTACAAAAAGAAACTACGCTTGGCGCTTATATTTGGCTATTTTTGGCTGGTATTGGATTAATACTCCTTGGGGCAGAGAGACTGGTTAGTGGAATAGTAGCAAAGGGCGTAAAAAGATCATCCAGACTTCTCAATATAGGTGTAGGTGTCGGTATAATAGTCTATATTGGATCGGGTTTCTTCTTTCCTGAATTTGCCACAAAATGGCTTATCTATTTTCTTGGATTCGGCTTACTAGCTAATGGTATCATAAGAATAGTCAGTGGTTTAAAAAAGAAGGAGGAAGAACCACGTCATATTCCTTCCATTGCGTTAGGAGTTTTGATTACGGCTTTGGCTATATTGGTCTTGGCAGCTCCTAAACTGGGTCTAATTCTACTTCTTGTCATGACGACTATAGCCCTAGCGGTAAGTGGAATACAAATAATATTGGCTGCAATGAGGAGTAGGCGTAAGCAAAGACGTGGCGACACCCTAGCAAAAGCTGTGAGTGAACAAGAATCATCCGCAGAACTTAGAGAAGGTATTTGGAAGAGCGGATCTTGGTTCAGGGATGAAGACAAAAGATTCGTTCTATTCAGGGGAGTCAACTTTGGGTCAAGAAGCAAGATGCCTCCTTACCTCCCAATAGCACCTCTTGACGCACATGAGTTATCACAGCTTGATTTGAAGAAGGAAATCGAATCCGTAAGGTCAGGATTAGATTTAATGAAAAACCTTGGGTTTAATATTATACGTCTCTTAGTATCATGGAAAGCGATAGAACCTCGGCCAAACCCAAATCTGGATGAACTTCTACCAGAGGGAAGGAAATATCTTGAATACATGAAAGAAATAATTGACGAGCTTTATGCAAGAAACCTTTACGTTATTTTAGATTTCCATCAGGATATTGCAAACGAAGTATACGGTGGGGATGGATTCCCTGATTGGGCAGTTGCTATTGATGAGGAACACGAAAAGCCAAAGGCTCCCACCAAACCTGACAAAAAATGGCAGTTCAAATACATGATTAACAAGTCCCTAAAAGAGACCTTGAAATCGTTTTGGGTGAATGATTTGACAAATCTAGATGAGGGGCTGAAAAACTATCCGGTTCGGACGCACTTGGAGAAAACCATTGGTCAGACCGTTAAATTCTTCAAGTCGCTAAATGGAGGTCTTGGACATCCAGGCATTTTGGCCATAGAGCCTTTTAACGAACCCCATCCTAATACTATACCTAAGAAGGAATTTGAAATTAACAATCTTATGGAATACTATCGAAACGTAAACTCTGAAATTGAAAAGTTTGACAAATCCTTGTTCATTTTTATCGAACCAAGAGTTGATTGGATTATGCCTGCTGATACTGGCGGTATGCCCGCAAAATATGGAGCGTCTCCACTTGAGGTAAAGAGCAACTTTGGTATGGACTTTATAAAAAATGTGATGGTAGATAAGAGACTCGTAACTAAGAGGTTGGAAACCTATCTGCCGGATGATCTATCATCTGTTTCCAGATTTGGTAAAAATGGTGTTCTGTCATTTCACTACTATGATACGATGGCAGTTGCTAGCTCATTCGTAAAAATCCCTGAAAGTCTTTACACTTATAAAGTTGAATTCCCAATGTTATTTGCTCAATTGTATCAAGCTGCCACTGAACGTGGACTAGTTCCATTTATAACAGAATTTGGAGCATTCCAAGAGGCAGAGCAGGTAAGAGAATATTTGGATCTACAATACAAGCAAATTGAAGCACTTCTTCTTAATGCTACAATATGGAATTACGATCTATACAATACTGAAGAGGGCAAAGATAATTGGAACTATGAAAACTATTCACTTCTTGGACCCGATAGGAAACCAAGAAACGTGGACGCAGTAGCACGTCCATATCCAATGCGAAGCTCGGCGGAACCTGCTCTAATATTCTTCGATATCGATTCAAAGTATGCCTCGATTATCCTAAAGGGAAAAGTCGTGACGGACGAACCGACGGTTGTCTACATTCCCTTTGACATACATTATTCCCCTGAATTTACGGTATGGTCTACCAGTAATGAATTGAAATGGGAAAAGATTAACAATATTTTATATTGGTATCCTTCAAAGGATCAAGACTATAATCAGTTAATAATTGGAAAAGGTAAACTTGACAAACTGGAAACAGAATTTCTACCTGACCAATCAAAAGACTTGGCTGGGAAGACGATATTCAACAGTACTTTCTCATAAATCTAAAAAGAAAGTTTCATTTCGAATTTCCTATACCTGCGAGAATCTAACTGAAATAAGAGAGCTTATATAGGAAAAAAAGTAAGATAGGCAAAGATTGCCTGAATCTGCTAAACTTGACGGTGGTGATAATCCTACGGGAAAACAAGTTACCGTGGCAACTCCCAAGGTTGCTACAAGATCCCTGTGGATCATGGGAATTAGCATAATTTTAGTTCTGTATGTGCATACTTCTATGGCTCCTGCACTTACTGAAATGGCGGTCTATTTTGGCAAGGACTATGCCACTATTAGTTGGGTTCTTACAGTATACCTAGTTTCAGGGGCCGCCGTAACCATAGTTATAGGAAAACTTGCTGACACATACGGACCCAAGAAGATGCTGCTCTTAGTTTTCGTGTGTTACACTGTCGGAACAATTTTCGCCGGCTTTGCTCATGAATTTTACACGTTATTGATATTTAGAATCATCCAAGGTGTTGCAGTAGCTCTTGTTCCGGTTGCTATTCGAATTGCACGAGATCTGTTTCCACCTGAGAAGTTTCCTTTCGCCCAAGGTGTTTTATTGTCCATGTATCAAGGAGGTAGTGCTGTAGGTTTGGTACTAGGAGCGGCTGTCGTCTATTTTGGTGGCTGGCAGAGCGTATTTTACTCAGCCATACCAGTTTCACTCATAGTCCTATTCTTGCTTTGGAAAGTTATTCCCAAAATCCCCACAGCTCCTCTCGAAGGTAAAGATAAAAATACTGGCGATAATGCGCCCAAACGACATGGCAAGATCATCGATATCCCGGGAGTCATCACCATGGTGTTGACAACCAGTACATTTATGCTATGTTTCACTTTTCTAGGGAAAGGCAGCGAAGGCGTTGGACTCTTTTGGACTTTTCTCGGAATAGGTTTGGCATCAATGGCAGCTTTCTTTTTTATAGAAAAACGAAGTGAGAGCCCTTTGATAAATTTGAAGTTGGCCTTTCACAGGATAATCAGAGTTGGTAACATCAGTTATCTTATGCTAGGCATTGTTCAGTACATCATTTTTTCCACAATTCCTACTCTTGGTCAGACCCCAGAACCGTATGGGTTCGGAATGACTACCCTTGAAGTCGGACTCTTACAGCTTCCTCAAGCCTTGGTGTTCGTTGCGCTTGGACCGATAGCTGGGATGTTGGCTGTCAAACATGGCAGCTCCAGGTTCATAGTCCCCGGCTCTATTATAATGTGTATAGGTATTGTTGCCCTCCTCGTATTTCACTCGACTTCAGGTCAGGTGGCCAGTGTACTCATCTTATTTGCTGTCGGTGGAGCGTTTGTAACTTTATCAGCAAACGTCATCATATGGTTCACACCACCAGGATCCACAGGCGTTGTTTCTGCCACTTACTCAACCATGCGAATAATAGGAGGTGCAATCGGACCTGTTATTGCAGGGATGTTCATGGCACTATTTACTTCTCCAATGCAAACTCCTGAAGGAGTGACATCATCTGTACCAAATACTATGGCATTTAATGCAATATTTCTATTTGGAGCTATTATTTCACTAAGTTTAGTAGCTTTAATGTTTATTATGAAACGAAGAGCGCTGAAAATGGGAATGCCGTCAAACAAATAATTGACAAGTGGAAATTAATTGTTGTAAGTGTACCGAGTAACGTTCCATGAAAAAGTAAATGAATAAGAGTTCTGTGTCGGCGCTAAAGCGAAAATTTTGGCTACCTAATTAATTGAAAGGCTTTCATAATTTAAATTTTCTGAGCTTTGTAAAAATAACAGGCTAAATTAAAAACAGAAAAGGAGAAGAGATTATTGAGTGCTGTTGCTGTTTTTCAGATCCTGAAGTTTCTGAAATAGACCAGTGAGGTTAGCACCAGCTCGCTCTTTCAGTTGTTCAGTTTTATTCCCTTGCCCTAATTGCTGAACGGCTTGTGAAAACTTGTCAGACAAGGATTTGAATGCCGCTGAGTTTTTCAATTCCTGTAGCTTTGATGAAATGTTACCATCTTGAGGAATGGTTAGATTTACCTTGGAATCTTTTAGCATCGTATTAAATTTCTGAGCCAACTCAAACAGTTTTGCTTCTGCCTGATCCTTTACTTGGGTTTTATTCTCAGCTTGAGAATATCCAATCATATTTGTTGAGGGAAATACAAGCAGGGATAGAGTTACAAATGTCGCTATCGCAATTGGAATTAGCGTACTTTTATGATTTTTATACATTTTCATCTGAAAGATAGAGAGCACAATTATAAATGTCTTGTGTCCAGCGACTTATCAAAATAAATCATGAATTAGCGAATCCTTTTTTTATCCACGATATTAATTTATCAGTTTGCATTAAAATGCAAAGCCAACCTGTATAACTTTATATAGAGCAGCAGAGGGTATCCATACATGAAATTACAACTTGTTGCCGTTACTATTAGCCTGAGTGTTCTTGCTGGAATCTTTCTGTTAAATAATCACTCAATGCAAGCAAATGCAGCAATGGTTAGTCAATCTGGAGCATTGCTAGGATATGGTGGACAGATTTTTGGATTGGTGGATGTTTCAACAGATACTCATAAGACAAAGGTCAATATAGCATCGGATTTCCTTCCTCCTTCTGGTAAAGTCTTTGAGGTTTGGATGGTTGATGGAAATTATGCCGCTTCTGGATATCCACTGAGCCTTGGTCAGATTTCTTCTGATGGAACGCTCACATATAATGAGAATTTGGTCTATGCTCCCACATATTCAGATTTAGTAGTAACATTGGAGCCACAAGATGATAAGGATCCTAAACCTGCTTGGTCTCAATCTGTAGCAGCTTATTGGTTGGCTCCACCGTTTGGGCAATAGATAGGCTGATTAAAACTTAGAGACAAAACCTCGAAAATAGTTCTGGAAACGGAACTTGATTCAATTTTATAATTACATTTTATTTAGTGGTATTATTTATTTTAATAAAAGTTAATCTGATTCTTTGCAATAATTGACAATATTAACGGCTAGTCATGACAATCTACCCAATTTTTCAGGTAAATAAATTTAAATGATGACTGGTGCAAGAGATGTAACATGCAACGGAGTAGATTACGCGGTCTCGCAATAATTTCGATAGCAATTTTTGTTGGAGGAATAGTATTCATAGCTTTAGGGATTGGTATGCTTAACAAAGCAGCCAATGTTTCCGGAACTGCAGTACAAGAATATTTAAACAACAAAACATCTGGAACATCTGGAATAAAGTCCAGCATAAAGTCCACTATAGCCAATACGGTTATCGATGCCTTTACCCCCTATATCCAGACATTAACACACATCAGCAAGGGGATGATAGCATCGATAGGGGCGTTCTTCTGCTTAGTTGGAGTAGGAATTTGTGTGCTTGGAACAGGTTTGTTTAAAGCCAAATATCTAGCATGGATACTAACTGTAGTCCTAATGTTTGTAGCCATAATAATAGATGTAGTTGGATTGGGTTTTGTAGGTGGTTCATTACCAAGTTCAAATGAAAAAGGTATAATGTCAGTTCGGTTAGCTAACGTCTTGATAAGTATATTGATAGCTCATCTATTTGCCAATGCTTTCATAATTTATTATCTTACTAGAAAAACCACAGCTTCAATATTTAGAACCTAGCAAGAATGAATGAATGAACCTAGGCTAACAGATACGAAAGAACGTAATAGTACTTAACTCAACCTCTTCCCCAGTGATTATCGATATCAAATCGCCATCTTCCGTCAGACCTTTGGCGTATAACATCTGCAGATTTTCCATGCATGGCGTATCCCCACCATCAGGTCCGGTCCCATTGAATGACCATTCAGTAGTTACAGAACATAATTTTAAGTAATAAATTGAAACTGAGCAAACTGCTCAACTTTACTCTAGCATATCTCTATAGTAGATTTTTTTTAAAGTTTAAATGATTTTTCTCGTTGGTTCTGCTACATATGTCAACAAATCTGTATAATTTGGAAAATACAAAAATGAGTGTTGCTATTTTGGCAACTGCTGCATTCTCCATCATACTTGTCGGGGGCTTTGGAGTTTTTCTAGCAGAACATGGACATCCTGGCGCAAATATTACCCAATTTGGTGATGCTCTTTGGTGGGCTGTGGTTACAGTAGCAACAGTCGGATACGGGGATTACTATCCAGTTACGGCAGTCGGACGGATAATAGCGATAATCATGATGATAATGGGGGTCGGAATCTTTGCGCTCATGGTAGCCACTTTTGCAAAGAGAAGATTGCAGAAAGCAGAGTCAAAATTAGGGTCGGTCACTAAACCTGACCTTAATTTAGTAGGTCAGGAGACAAAAACTGCTATAAAAACCAAAGTCGATGGAATCGAAACTTTAACTGAAGAAGATTTTGATACACTGATTGTAGGGATAAAAAATCTCCGTCTAACATTACTTGAGGGAACGAAAGTCTTGAAATGTTCCAGATGTGGCATAGCTTATCGTGACAAACCTAAATATTGCAGCAACTGTGGATTAGCTCTCAATATCACATGACCACATAATCCATAAATTAAGCAGATAATGTTTTAAAGCTAAATTACCTGTAATAAGGCCCCTATTTGCATGGAATATTCGAATTCCACCGAACCCAAATGTAGTATTCGATATTTGCAGAATATTTCATCTAAAAAATGTGCCTAATATGATTCACAAACCACTGGCCCCAAAGAATAAACAAATCTCAACCTTCGGTGATTAAACCTCATCTTTCTGCCTTCCAAAGTTCTTAAAAGAAATATTTGAATAGATGGATAATGAAGTAGATTCGAATGAGTGGTAATGCAGAATCGAAATTGAATGCGGGTTATTATAGGCTTATGCTATATGCCGCGTTGTTCGGTGCTTTCTCCTCGCTGATAACGGCTGGGTACATTACACTCTATAATCAGGGTATCAAGTTCTTTGGCCAAGTAAATCTCTCGCTGTTTAACATTAATTTTTGGCCACTGGTACTTTTAAGTCTAGCCGGTGTGTCTATTGGTCTTGCTATCAAGTTCTTTGGGCAACATGGGGGATTGGGAATTGCACAACGCCAATATGCCCAGACAGGCAGCATAAACTATCGCAATCTCCCAAGCATACTTCTTCAAGCTTTTATTGCATTATGGAGTGGAGCTGCAGTAGGCCCTGAAGGACCACTTGTTTTCCTGACAGGTGGCGTTGGGAGCTTTGTCTCTGATAGACTCAAGCTCAGGAAGGATGATGTTCAAGTATTAGTCTATAGTGCCATCGCGGGAGGCTTTGGTGGCTTCTTTGGTTCCCCCGTCATAGGTGCAATAGGTGCATTTGAGTACATGTACATTAAGGAGCTTGATTTCTATCGCCACCTCATTCCAGGTCTTATCGCAGCCGCTGTTGGTTATGGAGTCTATTTTGCAATACTGCATACATCCTACCTAGGCATATACAGCTTTCCCAACTTTGAGACTCCTCGTTTGGTTGATCTTGTTTTGGCGCTGCTAGTTGGTGTTATAGCGGGTGTAATCGGCATCGTGTTCAAAGTGATATTCGGCATTATGAACAAAGCCTTTGGACGACTTAATAGTCGTCCAGTTGGCAGAGCTATCATAGGCGGGATAATTATCGGCCTAATCGGTTCGTTTCTACCATTAACACTTTACTCAGGCCAAAATGAGTTGTTACAAATTATTCATAACCCTGCTGCATTTGGTATAGGAATACTACTGGTCATGATGCTTCTCAAGATGTTACTTACAAGCACTTCGTTTGCCACAGGTTTTGAAGGTGGTCCTGTATTTCCGTTACTATTCATAGGGGGTACACTAGGACTGGCTCTATCAGAAATACTAACGTTTATCCCACAGGGCGTAGGAGTGACTGCAGGAATGGCTGGTGTCGCATGTGCTGTATTTCCTCTTCCATTAACAATAACTCTATTGCTAGGATTATTAGGAGGACAAACTGATCTTCTGCCAGTTATCGCGATTGGAGCAGTAACAGGTTTCATAGTTTCCAAGGCCCTCACTCCACTACTGCCAAAACAAGGCAAACAATCAGGTAGCAGTAACAACAATAAATCGTCACAATCATCATAAACTACGACCTGAGTCAAAAACTATTATTGCCCAATTTCCGGAACCCAATGACCTAGGGTAAAGTAATTCTAATTCCTTCTAAAGAAAAATTTTAAAGATTATCATTCCATTACTTGCATCAGAATCCTATTTTAGAATCGA
>Ga0207681_10000769_pt1 | contig 21083 bp, 17 predicted proteins | sample KBSS53metaG_FD_184324 | JGI IMG/M metagenome (GOLD analysis project Ga0207681, IMG submission 184324) | Switchgrass rhizosphere microbial communities from Kellogg Biological Station, Michigan, USA - KBS S5-3 metaG (SPAdes) (version 2) | ecosystem: Host-associated > Plants > Roots > Rhizosphere... | reverse complement strand
ACCATTGCTGGCTTCAAAGGCATCCTCAACGGTGACTACGACCACCTGCCAGAACAAGCGTTCTACATGGTCGGCGGCATCGAAGAAGCGATCGAGAAAGCCAAGAAACTGTAATCCAGGCGCCCGGCAACGGGCGCTAATTTAGGTTGAGGCAATCAGATGGCTATGACAGTCCATTGCGACATCGTCAGCGCGGAAGGAGAAATCTTTTCCGGCCTGGTCGAGATGGTGATTGCGCACGGTGCTCTGGGTGATCTTGGTATCGCTCTGGGCCACGCGCCGCTGATCACTAATCTGAAGCCAGGTCCGATCCGCCTGATCAAGCAAGGCGGGGAAGCCGAGGTGTTCTACATCTCCGGTGGTTTCCTCGAGGTTCAGCCGAACATGGTCAAGGTGCTTGCCGATACCGTGCAACGTGCCGCCGACCTGGATGAAGCTCAGGCTCAAGCAGCTCTCAAGGCTGCCGAAGCTGCTCTGCATGAGAAGAGCGCAGATTTCGACTACGGAGCTGCGTCCGCACGTCTGGCCGAGGCTGCAGCTCAGCTGCGCACCGTCCAGCAGATCCGCAAGAAGTTTGGCGGTTGATCCGTCAGCCACTTCTTGTGCGATTGATAAAAAAGGGTAGCCTCGGCTACCCTTTTTTCTTTTCAGAATTCTACAAACCCGGTCGCAGTTGCTGACCACCCAGGATTGGTAGCCAGTCATGTCTCTTGAAATCGTTATCCTCGCGGCCGGTCAAGGCACCCGCATGCGTTCCGCGCTGCCAAAAGTGCTGCATCCGATTGCCGGCGATTCCATGCTTGGCCATGTTATCCACAGCGCCCGTCAACTTGATCCACAGCGCATTCATGTCGTCATCGGCCATGGCGCCGATGTAGTGCGCGAGCGTCTGGCCGCTGACGATCTGAATTTCGTATTGCAGGACAAGCAGCTGGGCACCGGCCACGCCACGGCCCAGGCTGTTCCTTTCATCACCGCCGATACCGTACTGATTCTCTACGGCGATGTGCCGTTGATCGAAGTCGAGACCCTGCAACGTCTGCTCAAGCACGTTGTACCCGGGCAGATGGGCTTGCTCACCGTCGAGCTGGACGATCCGACCGGTTATGGCCGCATCGTGCGCGATGCCGACGGCAAGGTTGCCGCCATCGTCGAACACAAGGACGCCAGCGAAGCGCAGCGGGCGATCACTGAAGGCAACACCGGCATCCTGGCAGTGCCGGCCAATCGTCTGGCGGACTGGATGAGTCGCCTGTCGAACAACAACGCTCAGGGCGAGTACTACCTGACCGACGTGATCGAGATGGCGGTCAGCGATGGCCTGACCGTCGCCACCGAACAACCTCACGATCCGATGGAAGTGCAGGGCGCCAACGATCGCAAACAGCTCTCCGAGCTGGAGCGTCATTACCAATTGCGTGCCGGTCGCCGTTTGATGGCTCAGGGTGTCACCCTGCGTGACCCGGCGCGCTTTGATGTACGTGGCGAAGTGACCGTGGGGCGCGATGTGCTGATCGACATCAACGTGATTCTCGAAGGCAAGGTTGTCATAGAGGACGACGTGGTGATCGGCCCGAACTGCGTGATCAAGGACAGCACCCTGCGCAAGGGCGTGGTGGTCAAGGCCAACAGTCACATCGAAGGCGCGGTGCTGGGCGAAGGCAGCGATGCCGGCCCGTTTGCCCGTCTGCGTCCGGGCACTGTGCTGGAAGCCCGCGCCCATGTGGGTAACTTCGTCGAGTTGAAAAACGCGCGCATGGGCGAAGGCGCCAAGGCCGGGCACCTCACTTACCTGGGCGACGCCGAGATCGGTGCGCGAACCAACATCGGCGCCGGCACCATTACCTGCAACTACGACGGCGCCAACAAGTGGAAAACCGTGTTGGGTGAAGACGTGTTCATCGGTTCCAACAATTCGCTGGTGGCGCCTGTGGATATCTCTGCCGGTGCAACCACCGCTGCCGGTTCGACCATCACCCAGAATGTGGATAACGCGCAATTGGCTGTTGGCCGCGCACGCCAGAAGAACATCGATGGCTGGAAGCGGCCGGAGAAGATCAAGAAGAGCTGAGTTATCCACAAAGCTCGAATCACAAAAAGACCGCCGCCAGCGGTCTTTTTTTTGGGGCGCCAGCTTGACGATTCGCAGCTGATAGGTTTTGATTGCTTCCGTTATCTTTCGAATCGAAACTTAATTAGCCATGTCGAAACGCAACACACCTCAGCGCCGTCACAACATTCTGGCTTTGCTCAATGAGCAGGGCGAGGTGAGTGTGGATGAACTGGCCAAGCGCTTCGAAACTTCGGAAGTTACGATTCGCAAGGATCTCGCCGTCCTTGAAAGTCATGGCTTGCTGCTGCGTCGCTATGGTGGTGCGATCACCATGCCGCAGGAACTGGTGGCGGACACGAGCCTCAACGTTTCCAAATACAAACAGGCGATCGCCCGCGCTGCGGTTACACGCATCCGCGAGCACGCCCGCATCATCATCGATAGCGGCAGCACTACCGCCGCCATGATTCCCGAGCTCGGCCAACAGCCAGGCCTGGTGGTGATGACCAACTCCCTGCACGTAGCCAACGCCCTGAGCGAACTTGAACACGAGCCTGTGCTGTTGATGACCGGCGGAACCTGGGATCCGCACTCGGAATCCTTTCAGGGCCAGGTCGCCGAGCAGGTACTACGCTCTTACGACTTCGACCAGTTGTTTATCGGTGCCGATGGCATCGACCTGGTGCGTGGCACCACCACCTTCAATGAATTGCTCGGCCTGAGCCGGGTGATGGCGGAAGTGGCGCGGGAAGTGATCGTGATGGTCGAGGCCGACAAGATCGGCCGCAAGATCCCCAACCTGGAGCTGCCCTGGAGCAGCGTCCATACCCTAATTACCGATGATCGCCTGCCTCTGGATGCGCGCGATCAGATTCAGGCGCGCGGTATCAACTTGATTTGCGCGACTGTCAGTCAGGAGAAATAAGCATGTGTGGAATCGTCGGTGCGGTAGCTGAACGTAACATCACCGCCATTCTGGTCGAAGGCCTCAAACGCCTCGAATACCGGGGCTATGACAGTGCCGGTGTGGCGGTGTACACCAATGACGGCATTCTGGAACGCACTCGTCGTGTGGGCAAGGTCAGCGAACTCGACGCGGCGCTGGCCGAACATCCGCTGGTTGGCCGTCTCGGTATTGCCCACACCCGCTGGGCCACCCATGGTGCGCCGAGCGAGCGCAATGCCCACCCGCATTTCTCCGGTGACGTCGCTGTCGTGCACAACGGCATCATCGAAAACCATGAGGCGCTGCGTGAACAACTGAAAGCACTGGGCTACGTGTTCACCTCGGACACCGACACCGAAGTCATCGCTCACCTGCTGACCGAAAAACTCAAGTCGTTGCCAGACCTCGCCGACGCGCTGAAGGCTGCGGTCAAGGAGCTGCATGGCGCTTACGGTCTGGCGGTTATCCACGCAAAGCAACCGGATCGACTCGTTGCTGCTCGAAGCGGCAGCCCGCTGGTGATCGGTCTGGGCCTGGGCGAAAACTTCCTCGCTTCCGATCAACTGGCCCTGCGTCAGGTCACCGACCGTTTCATGTACCTGGAAGAGGGCGATATCGCCGAAATCCAGCGCGACAAGGTGCAGATCTGGGACGTGACCGGCAAAGCCGTCGAGCGCCAGACCGTCCAGTACACCGATGGCGCCGAAGCCGCCGACAAAGGCGAGTTCCGTCACTACATGCTCAAGGAAATCCACGAGCAGCCATCCGTGGTGCAGCGCACCCTGGAAGGTCGGTTGAGTGCGGACCAGGTGCTGGTGCAGGCGTTTGGCCCGCAAGCGGCCGAATTGTTCGCCAAAGTGCGCAACGTGCAGATCGTGGCGTGTGGCACCAGCTATCACGCCGGCATGGTTGCCCGTTACTGGCTCGAAGAGCTGGCCGGCATTCCGTGCCAGGTCGAAGTCGCCAGCGAGTTCCGCTACCGCAAGGTGGTGGTGCAGCCGGACACCCTGTTCGTCACCATCTCCCAGTCCGGCGAAACCGCCGACACCCTGGCCGCCCTGCGCAACGCCAAGGAACTGGGCTTCCTCGCAAGTCTGGCGATCTGCAACGTCGGCATCAGCTCGCTGGTGCGCGAGTCCGACCTGACCCTGCTGACCCAGGCTGGTCGTGAAATCGGCGTGGCCTCGACCAAGGCGTTCACTACGCAGTTGGTCGGTCTGCTGCTGCTGACCCTGTCTCTGGGTCAGGTGCGCGGTACTTTGGGCAAAGGCGTTGAAGCCACGCTGGTCGAAGAACTGCGTCGCCTGCCAACCCGTCTGGGCGAAGCCCTGGCGATGGACAGCACCGTGGAAAAAATCGCAGAGCTGTTCGCCGAGAAGAACCACACCCTGTTCCTGGGCCGTGGCGCGCAATTCCCGGTAGCGATGGAAGGGGCCTTGAAGCTCAAGGAAATCTCGTACATCCACGCTGAAGCCTATCCAGCCGGTGAACTGAAACATGGCCCGCTGGCGCTTGTGGATAACGACATGCCGGTCGTGACAGTCGCACCGAACAACGAACTGCTGGAGAAGCTCAAGTCCAACCTGCAGGAAGTCCGCGCCCGCGGTGGCGAACTGGTCGTGTTCGCCGACGAAAAGGCCGGGATGACCAACGGCGAAGGCACACACGTGGTGCAGATGCCTCACATCCACGACATCCTGTCGCCGATCCTCTACACCATTCCGCTGCAACTGCTGTCGTATTACGTTGCTGTGCTCAAGGGCACGGACGTTGACCAGCCGCGTAACCTGGCGAAGTCGGTGACGGTGGAGTGATGGGTTGCACAAGAGCGCGAGTTATTCGCGCTCTTGTGCAGAACACAGATACACAGCAGTAAATTCCTACAGTAAATCCGCAAACAAATCCGCTAACTACACCCATTCATGAAATCTCCTACATTACTCAAGGCTAGGTAAATAAAGGCTTTGAGCGTAATCTTGAATTCGCAAAAAAATCCGCGATTCTGGAGATTTTATGAGTGCTGAATCTGTCTTGGGAAACCATTGGCTCGAGCCGCTGATGCCGGTATTTCCAAGTGAAATATTGCAACTGGCCGAGCAAGTGCCCTTCCAGGCTGGAAAACTCAGCGCTATGGTTTCTCCCCCCATGCTGCAACGGGTCGGCGGTCTACTGCGTGTCACCAGCAGTTTCTACAGCAACTTGATAGAAGGTCAGTTCACGGAGCCTGTGACGCTTGCTCCGACAGCTCCAAAACGTCACCGCAAAGAGCTCACAGAGCTGGCTATGACGCACATCGGCACGCAGCAGGCATTCGAACGAGCGCTGACTATGCACAAGGACCTGTCATGGGAAACCCTGTTCAGTTCGGCATTCGTTGCGCGCCTGCACAAGCGTCTGTTTCTCGGTGCTGGCGACGAGCAGCTGAGTCTGAGTGACGGGAGTCAACTGGTGCCTGGTCAGTTACGGGATGTGGCGGGTCAGGAAGTGCTCGTTGGCAATCACGCGGCCCCCCCCTGCCAATCCGTATCGCCCATGCTTAACCGAATGCAGCAGATATACGGTCGTTTGCCGGACGCACGGAGTCGACTGCTTGCCGTCATGGCTTATCACCATCGATTGGCGTGGGTGCATCCTTTCGTTGACGGAAATGGACGGACAGTCAGGCTGGTGACGCATCTCCAGTTGCAGAAACTCGGGTTGGTTTCGCCGCTCTGGTCCTTATCCCGCGGGCTTGCTCGACAGCAAGCGTCCTATTACGCCCGACTGGCAAACGCCGACAAGCCGCGTCGTGGGGATCTGGATGGTCGTGGTCAACTGACGCAAGCCGGTTTGTTCGAATTTGTCGGGTTCATGCTGGAAACTTGTCTCGACCAGATGCGTTACACAGAGCAGGCGTTGAACATCTCCAATATGCGCGAAAGGTTGCAAACCATTTTTGCTTGGGACGAGCGGATCAAACGGGCGGGGATCAAGCTGGAAACCGCACGGGCCTTGCATGTTCTGCTGACGCAAGGCACGTTGAGCCGCGCGGATTTCAAGATCTTCACGGGATTGTCCGATCGGGTGGCAACGGATCAATTGAAAAGTCTCGTACAGTTGGGGCTGGTCGAAAGTGCAACGCCCAAGGCGCGTGATCTCTATCCGGGATTGCCGATCTGGTTTGCTCAACTGCTGTTCCCGGACTTGCATCAGCGGATAAACGCCGCGGTTTAGGAGTTAAACAGTGGATCGCTTCCAGGAAATGCAGGTTTTCGCCATCGTCGCCCAGGAGCAGGGCTTCTCCGCTGCCGCGCGGCGCCTGGGTTTGTCGGCAGCCAGCGTGACCCGGGCGGTGGCCGCGCTGGAGCAGCGGATCGGCACGCAGTTGTTGATCCGTACCACCCGCAGCGTGCATTTGAGCGAAGCCGGTCTGCGTTTCCTGGAAGACTGTCGGAGAATTCTCGCCGAGGTGCAGGAAGCGGAGGATTCCGCTGCCGGCAGTCATACCCAGCCCCGTGGGCAGTTGACGGTGACGGCGCCGGTTTTATTCGGTGAACAATTCGTCACGCCGGTGATGGCGCGTTATCTGACGCAATACCCGGACGTTTCCATCAACGCCCTGTTGCTCGACCGCGTGGTAAGCATGGTCGAGGAGGGCATCGACGTCGCGGTGCGTATCGGCGAGTTGCCGGACAGCAATCAGCATGCGATCCGGGTCGGTGAGGTACGGCGGGTGATTTGCGGCTCGCCGGAATACTTCGCGGTCCATGGTCGGCCTGCCCATCCACAGGCATTGGCAGGGGCGCCGGTGGTGGCGACATCGGCCATCGGTCAACAGCGCAGTTGGCCATTCATGGAACACGGTGAACTCATCGGCGTAAAACCGGAACCGCGTCTGGTGGTCACGGCCAATCAGGCTGCGATCACGGCGGCGTCGCTGGGCCTGGGGCTGACCCGGGTGCTGTCTTATCAGGTGGCCGGCAAGGTCGCCTCCGGCGAACTGGAAATCGTCCTCGCCGAGTTCGAACTGCCTGCGTTGCCGATCCATGTGGTGTATCAGGGCGGACGCAAGGCGCCGGCGCGGGTGCGCAGTTTTGTCGACTTCATGGTGAACGCATTGCGTGAGCATCCCGCCTTGAAAAATGCCGCTTTATTTCATCCAGAGAAATAATGGATTGCGTTTGCTGGTAATTCTGTTGTTTTCACGATAGGTGGAAGATGGCTCCCACGGCCGCCGTCCACCCTGAACGGCGCCTTCATCCAGCGGAGTCGACCATGCAAGCGATCAAACTCTACAACTTCCCGCGTTCCGGCCACGCCCATCGCGTCGAACTGATGTTGTCACTGTTGCAACTGCCGACCGAGCTGATCTTTGTCGATCTGGCCAAGGGCGAGCATAAACAGGCGCCATACCTGGCTATCAACAGCTTTGGTCAGGTTCCGGCCATTGATGACAATGGCGTGGTACTCGCCGACTCCAACGCGATTCTCGTCTACCTGGCACAGAAATACGGTAATGGTCGCTGGCTGCCAAGCGATCCGGTCGGCGCCGCGCATGTGCAGCGCTGGTTGTCCGCTGCCGCCGGGCCGATTGCTTTCGGCCCTGCCGCCGCCCGCCTGATCACGGTGTTCGGGGCGAAGTTCAACGCCGAGGAAGTCATCACCCGCGCGCACAATTTTCTCAAGGTGATGGACCTGGAATTGGGCAAAACCCCGTATTTGGCAGGTACTGAGCCGACCATCGCTGACGTGGCGGCCTACAGCTACATCGCCCACGCACCGGAAGGCAATGTGTCGCTGGACGACTACGCTAACGTTCGCGCCTGGCTCTCGCGCATCGAGGCGCTGCCCGGTTTTGTCGGCATGCCGCGCACCGTTGCCGGCCTGCAAACCACCGTCTGACATTCAATCTGTGCCGATGGCGCAGGGGAGAGACCGTGATGGAACGTTCACCGTGGCACGCTGGCGAGCAACAGTTACAGGCCCATGTCGGCGTTGCCGAGCGCATGGCGGAATTCGGGCGTAAGGTGATTCGCACCTGGATGCCGGATCAGCACCGTCAGTTCTATGAGCAATTGCCCTTCATGCTGTATGGCGCGGTGGATGCCGAAGGTCGCCCCTGGGCCAGTGTGCTGGAGGGCGAACCGGGCTTTGCTCACTCTCCCGAGCCGACGCAACTGCAGTTCGCCAGTCTGCCGGCTGCTGATGACCCGGCGCAGTTACAAGCCGGCGCCGCCATCGGTCTGCTTGGTATCGAACTGCACACCCGCCGGCGCAATCGGCTCAATGGCCACATCGATAATCTTGACGCGAACGGGTTCGGTCTGACGGTGGATCAATCGTTCGGCAACTGCCCGCAATACATTCAATTGCGTCAGTTTCAGCGGGTGCCGCTGACCGATCCGCAGACCCGCAAAGCCGAACACCGTGACAGCCTAGATGACGCCGCCATTGCGCTGATCGAAAGCGCCGATACTTTCTTCGTCGCCAGTTACGTCGACGTCGACGGCGAGCGTTCGGTGGATGTTTCCCACCGTGGCGGTCAGCCCGGTTTTGTGCTGATCGAGGGCAATCGCCTGACGATCCCTGATTTTGCCGGCAACCTGCACTTCAACACACTCGGCAATCTGCTGCTCAATCCCTTGGCCGGCTTGCTGTTCATCGACTTTTCCACAGGCGATGTATTGCAGCTTAGCGGTCGTACCGAAGTCATTCTCGAGGCGCCGCAGATCGAGGCCTTTCAGGGCGCCGAACGCCTTTGGACATTCGAGGTGGAGAAACTGGTTCGGCGTCCGGCAGCGCTGGCTCTTCGCTGGCGCTTCGACGGCATGTCACCCACCAGCCTGCTGACCGGTAACTGGGCCCAGGCCGATGCACGATTGCAGGCCAAGGCATTGGGGGACAGCTGGCGGCCATTGCGCGTGGCAAAAGTCGAAATGGAAAGCCGTCACATCCGCTCGATTTATCTGGAGCCGGACGATGGCGCAGGACTGCCGGTGTTTCTCGCCGGTCAGCATCTGCCGCTGCGGTTCACCCTCGATGGTGAGGTGCACATCCGTACCTACAGCCTGTCCGGCGCGCCGTCGGATGATTTCTTCCGGATCAGCGTGAAACGCGAAGGCCGGGTGTCGACGCATCTGCATGAGCAGATTCGCGTGGGCGATGTGCTGGAGGCGCGCTTGCCTCAAGGGCATTTCACGGTCGCGGCGCTGGAGCGTCGTCCACTGGTGCTGTTGGCGGCCGGCGTCGGCATTACGCCGCTGCTGTCGATGCTGCGTGAGGTGGTGTATCAGGGCCTGCGGACCCGGCGGATTCGTCCGACCCTGTTTGTTCAGAGTTCCCGCAGCCTCGCCGACCAGCCGTTCCGCGCAGAGGTGGATCGGTTGCTGGAGGATGCCGGTGACGCCGTGAAAGTGTTGCGGGTGCTCAGCCAGCCGGAGGACGATCTGGTCGAAGGAAAAGACTTCGACCTGCGCGGCCGCATCGATGGCGAGTTGTTACGCAATCTGCTGACCGACGAGGACTTCGATCAGGTCGACTTCGTGCTCTGCGGTCCCGGCGGTTTTACCCAAGGTATTTATGACATCTTGCGCGAACTGGATGTGCGGGACGGGCAGATCCATGCCGAAACCTTCGGCCCTTCGACCCTCAAGCGCCAGGCCGATCCGGACGCGATCGTGATGGAACAACCGCCGGCTGCGACCACGTCGGTGCCGGTGGTGTTCGAACGTTCAGCCAAGGAAGCGCGCTGGCAGCCCGATGGCGGCAGTTTGCTGGAGCTGGCGGAAAGTCGCGGCTTGCGTCCGGAATTCAGTTGTCGCGGGGGTTCGTGCGGCACCTGCAGGACGCGGCTGATCAGCGGCGCGGTGAATTATCCACAGCCTCCGGCAGAAGTGCCGGAGGAGGGGCAGGTGCTGATTTGCTGCGCGGTGCCGGCGCAGAGTGCCCAGCCGCTGGTGCTGGATCTGTAACGGATCAGGCGTAGGACAACGCCTTTTCTTCCAGCAGCTCCTGATACAGCTCGGTCCACTTGCGGCCCATTTCATCGGCTGTGAATAACTGCCGATAGCGGGCTTCAGCCTTGAGGCCCATTTCGGCGGCGCGGGCCGGGTTTTCCCACAGGGTGCGCATCGCTTCGCGAAATGCCGGTGGATGACTCGGTGGCACCACCAGTCCGGTTTCGTTGTGGATGTTGATGTAGCTGGTGCCGGTGCCGATTTCACTGGAGATCATCGGTTTGCCGTACATCGCGCCTTCGAGCAGTGAAATGCCGAACGCTTCCGAGCGCAGGTGCGATGGGAAGACGATGGCGTAGCTCAGTTGCAGCAGGGCGACCTTGTCTTCATCGCTCAGCCGCCCGAGGAAATGAATGTTGCGCAGACCCAGGGCCGCGGCCTGGGCGTGCAGTTCCTGCTCCAGCGGGCCGGCGCCGACGATCACCACCGGATAGTCCACGTCTTTCAAGGCTTCGAGCAGGATGTGCAGGCCTTTGTAATAGCGCATCACCCCGACGAACAGGAAAAACTTGTCCCCAAGCTGCTGACGCCAGCGGTTCATGCGCTCGACGTCAGGCTGTGGATAACCGGCCTTGTTCAAGCCATAGGGGATGACGCGAGTCTTGTCCTGGAATTGCTGCAACACATCACTGGTGTGCAGATAGTTTGGCGAAGCCGCGACAATCCGGTCGGCGCTGGCGAGAAAGCGGTTCATCAGCGGGCGATAGAGTTTGAGCAGGTGCTTCTGGCGAATGATGTCCGAGTGATAGGTCACCACCGTCGGTTTGTTCACGCCGCTGGCAAAATGCACCATGTCCATGAACGGCCACGGGAAGTGGTAGTTGATTACGTCGGCTTCGGCGGCCAGTTCACGAAACTGCTTGAACACGCTCCAGGAAAAACCCGTGGAGGCGAACTGGATATCCAGTTTGGCCCGATGCACTTCATGCTGGCCGAGACGCACCACCGCAGGTTCTGGATTGGCGCTGAGGGTCAGCACCTGGCCTTCGATGCCGTGCTGGGCGCCACTTTCGCAGAGTTGAAAGATCACTTGCTCGATACCGCCGACCGAGTCCGGCAGGTACGTCTTGAAGAAATGAAGAACTCGCATTCAACCTCCCATGGCCTGGTGGTAGGCGCCGGCCGTGGCCTGCGCGCAACGCTTCCAGGAAAAAAGCCGTGCCTGCTGCAATCCGGCTTCCCGGCATGCCTGCCAGTGCGCTTGATCATCGATCAGTCGGCTCATCGCATCACGCAAGCCGTCTGCATCTTCAGCTTCAATATAGTTGCCGGCGTCGCCCGCCACTTCCGGCATGGCCGAAGAGCGGGTGATTACCACTGGCGTGCCGCTGGCCATCGCTTCCAGCACCGGCAGGCCGAAACCTTCATACAGCGACGGAAAAATCAGCGCCCGGGCGCCGGCCAGCAATTGCGCGACTTGCTCATCGGGCAGGTAGCCGAGCAGGCACACGTGCCCGCAAGCCAGCGCCTGATTCAATTCATCACTGAACTGGTCGCGCTGCCAGCCGGCCATGCCGACGATCAACAGCGGGAAACGCTGGCGCACCCGATCTGGCAACAGCGCGTGGGCGCGCAGGGCCAGGTTCAGGTTCTTGCGCGGCTCCAGGGTGCCGACGCAGAGGAAGTACTCCCGGTACTCGACCGCATGGGCCTTGAGCACCGCATCGATGTCTTGTGGATCGCGCGGCCTGAAACGCTCGGCGACACCCAGCGGCGCGACCACGAAGCGCTCGGCAGGCAGTCCGAAATACTCCCGGGCCTCGTCAGCGATGGCTTGCGAGTCGGTCAGAATGATCCGCGCCTGGCGTACGCCTTCGGTGAGCCGGCGCTCGATTTCCCGCAGCCGCGCCGGCGGCTGGGTCTCGGGGAAATGCAGGTGCGTGAGATCGTGCAGGGTAATCACGGTCGGGCCATCGAAGGCCAGCGGCCACAGGCTCGGTTCGTGGTACAGATCGACCGGTTGCGCCGGGCCCTGATCGAAGCGTTTCTGCTCCAGCCAGCGGCGCGCCTGATAGGCGCCGGGGATCTGCCGCAGCAGCGGCGTCAGGCGCGAATAACCGGGCATCGCTGCTTCCGGCAGTTGCGAACTCCAGCCCCAGCCATGGAACAGCGCCAGCTCGATATCGGTTTCAGCGTGCAAGGCATTCACCAGTTCGGCCACGTAATGGCCGATGCCGGTGCGCGGTGCCTGGAGGATGCGGGCGTTAAGGGCTATGCGCATGTTGCCTCGCTGACACCTGAGGTGCCTCCAGCACCTGGCGCGCGGTACGCTCGGCCAGTTGCGCGCTGGCTTCCCGCCAGCCGATCCATTGCCAGTCGCTGACATCGCGGGCGGCGGGGAATCGGCCGCTGCGCTCAAAGCTCTGCACCAGATCGGCGAGGCTTTGTGGCGATTGCAGATCGAAATACGCCATGAACTCACCGCCGATCTCGCGAAACACCGGGATATCGCTGCCCATCGCCGGCAGCCCGCGTTGCATGGCTTCCACCAGCGGCAGACCAAAGCCTTCGACGAACGACGGAAACACCAGCGCACTGGCATGGGCGTAGGCGTGTTCGAGGCTGGTGTCGCTCAAGTCGTTGAACATGAACAGGCGCCGGTTCAGCTCCGGATGATGGCGAATCCGGGCCAGCAGCGCGTCGCACTTCCAGCCGATGCGCCCAGCGATGCACAACCGGGCGTTCGAGCCGTTCGCCCAGGCATGGTCGAAGGCATCCAGCAGATAGTCGTGGTTCTTGCGCGGTTCGATGGTGCTGACCATCAGGAACACCGGCTCCTTTATTGCGAACAGCTTTTGCAGACGCGGTTCGACGGCGGCTTCGACGCTCTGCAGATCCAGCTCCGAACCGAGGTGAAAGTAGTCGAACCAACGTTTGCCGACTTGTGCCGAACCAAGGCGACGTTGCAGTTCTGCACGCAGCTGATCGCGCACAGTGGCGGAGATGGCCATGAAACCGTCGGCATTACGGGCGATCCAGTCGAACCACTCTCTGTACACCTCGACCAGCCGCGTGTCGTAAAACTGCGGGTGGGACAGGGGAATCAGGTCGTAGATCACCGCAACGATGCCCAGGCCTTCCTGTTTGAGGCGCTCGGCATGCAGGAAAAAGTCCGAATGCCAGGACGAATCCAGCAGCACCAGATGATCGCCAGTCTGGTGTTGCAGTGGTTCGCAGCGTTGAGGCAATTGATAGCGATTGACCTGCTCGACCAGCCGCAGCGGTATTCCGAATGCACCGAACGAGGTCAGGCGATAGCCGACGTACAACAGGCGTCGTACCAGTTTTGTGCGGCAACCGGTATCCAGCCGCTGATGCAGTTGCCAGAAACGATGGGCCAGCCGCTCCAGGCGTTCGCCAAACGTGACGATGGCATTGAACAGCGGCGAATCCAGCGGCGCCAGACGCTTCACTCGGTACAACTGGCCCTTGAGCAGAACCACCGGCACGCATTCGACGCCTTCGGCGCTCGGCGGCAGCTGTTTGATGACGTTGCGCACCACCCGCTGAATCCCTGAATTGACCTTCGGGTGTTTGAACACGTGGGTGCATTCAACCAGCAGGCGGGTCATGGCGCGCGCTCCGCGAGGCTGTGCGCGTGGCGGGTGATCGAGGTGCTGGCGCCCAGCCAGGAACAGCCGACGAAATCTTCCTGACGGTTGTTGATCACGTGGAACACCAGGCCGTAGTCACGCCATTCGAAGTTGCGGTCCAGGTGCGAGTCCAGTCGCGACAGGCTCAGGGCCACGGAGTAATTGCCCTTGCCTAGGCCCATGACGAAGGCGAAGCGATAGGTGATGCGTTCACCCGCACGCAGGTCTTCCAGCGCCTGGTTCTGACGGTGGGTGTTGATCCCGTACATGGCCTGGCCCAGGCGATCCTTGATCATGAAGCCGAGCACCAGCCGTTCGATGTCCTGGCGAATCTCCACCTCGACTTCCAGCGTCACCGGCTGACCGACTTCGGCGGCGTCGATGGAGCGTCCGCGTTCATCGAGCAGGCGCACGCTGAGGATCCCTGCCTCGCCGGTGCCGGACACGGTGCGTACCTGGCCGCCGTCGAGCAGTTCCTGGCGCACGGTCTGGCCTTCGCGTTCGGCGAGCAGGGCGTTGTAGTAATCCATGACCGCTTCGGGCTTGTCGTGCATCACCATGTGGCCGCCTTCGAGCAGGATCGCCGAGTCGCAGATCGACTGGATCGCGGAGCGGTCGTGGGACACGATCAACAGCGTGGTACCGGCCTTGCGGAAGCTGCGGATGCGGTCGAAGCTCTTGTGCTGGAAGTAGGCATCGCCCACCGACAGCGCTTCGTCGACGATCAGAATGTCCGGGCGGCGCGCGGTGGCGACGCTGAAGGCCAGGCGCATCTGCATGCCACTGGAGTAGGTGCGCACCGGGTGATCGATGGCCTCGCCGATTTCCGCAAAGCGTTCGATGTCCGGCATCAGGGCTTCGATGTCTTCGACCTGCATGCCCAGCAATTGCCCGGCCATCACTGCATTCTGCCGGCCGGTGAAGTCCGGGTGAAACCCCATGCCCAGTTCCAACAGCGCCGCGACCCGGCCCTCGAGTTGAATCTGGCCGCAGGTCGGTTGAGTGGTGCCGGTGATCATTTTCAGCAGGGTGCTTTTGCCGGCGCCGTTGACCCCGACAATACCCACCGCTTCACCGGGAGCGATTTCAAAATTCACGTCCTGCAGCACCCAGTGCTGACGATGACGCATCGGCGAAAACGGAATCAGCCATTCGGCCAGGCGACTCCAGCGGGTGGGGTACTGCTTGTAGGCCTTGCCCAGGCCTGTGACGCGTATGTGCCCCATCAGAGTTCATCCACCATTTCGCCGACCCGCCGACGAAACAGGCGCAGGCCGATCGCGCACAGCAGCAGGCCGATCACGAAGATCGGCAGCAGCGAACTCCACACCGGCCACTGACCGTAGAGAAACAGGTTCTGGTAACTGCCGATCAGGTTGGTCAGCGGATTGAGTTGCAGCAGGCGCTGCACCCACTCGGGCAGGATGCTCAGCGGATACACGATCGGCGTCAGCCAGAACCAGAATTGCAGGCATATGGCGAACAATTGCCCGACATCGCGAAAGAACACGTTGAGCACGCCGAGGATCATGCCCAGTCCGGCGCAGAACAGCACTTGCAGCGCCAGCAGCGGCACCAGTGCCAGCAATGCCATGCCCGGCCAGCGTCCGCTGATCAACAGAAACCCGAGGAACAGGCCGATGATGATCGCGAAGTTGATTCCGGCATTGAGCAGCACGATCACCGGCAGGCAGAGGCGCGGGAAGCTGATTTTCTTCAGCAGGTTGGCGTTTTCCAGAAACATGTTCTGGCTGCGCAGGGTGATTTCCGAGAACAGGCCCCAGGTCAGCAGCCCGGCGCACAGGTAGACGCTGTAGGCCATGCCGTCGTCCACGCCGGGCAGACGGGCGCGCATGATGTGGGAAAAGATCACCGTGTACACGATGATCATCGACAGCGGGTTGAGTACCGTCCACAGCGCGCCGAACAGCGAATTGCGATACCGCGCTTGAAACTCCCGCTTGACGCTACCGAGGATGAAACCTCGATAGTCGTGCAGCGAGCGGTACAGGGAAAGCAGCATTCACACCGTCCTGCCGTATTGGTCTTCGAAGCGGACGATGTCGTCCTCTCCCAGGTATTCGCCGCTTTGCACTTCGATGATCACCAGGTCGATCACGCCGGGGTTTTCCAGACGGTGCTTGTGACCGGCGGCAATGAATGTCGATTCGTTCTTCGCCACCAGGGTCGTGCCGCTGCCGTTGTTGGTGACCTTGGCCATGCCTTCGACCACCACCCAGTGTTCATTGCGGTGATGGTGCATCTGCAGCGACAGCTTGCCGCCGGGTTTGACCACGATGCGCTTGATCTTGAAGCGCGGGCCTTCCTCGAGCACGGTGTAGGTGCCCCACGGACGGCTGACCGTGCGGTGCAGGCGATAGGCTTCGTGGGATTTGTCCTTGAGCTGCTTGGCCACCCGCCGCACATCCTGCGCACGGTCGGCATGGGCTACCAGCACGGCGTCGGCGGTGTCGATGACAATCAGGTCCTCCACACCAACGGCGGCCACCAGCCGGCCATCGCTTTGAACGAAGTTGTTGCGGCTGTCGATGAAGATCGCCTCGCCGCTGGCGCGGTTGTTATCGGCGTCAGCCGGCACCAGCGCGGCCACTGCACCCCAGGACCCAATGTCGCTCCAGTCGAAACCCGCCGGCACCACCACAACCTTTTCCGAGCGCTCCATCAGTGCGTAGTCGATGGAAATGTCGGTGATTTCGGCGAACAGCTGCGCGGACAATTCCTGTTGCAGGCAACCAGCGGTTTCCACCGGTTCGCTGGCGGCCATGCAGGCGCGGGCCTGTTCCAGCAGCTCGGGGGCGTGCAGCGCCAGCTCGGCGATCACCGTTGCGGTGGAGAAACAGAACATCCCCGAATTCCACAGGAAGTTGCCGCTCTCCAGATAATGGGTGGCGGTCTGCAGGTCGGGTTTTTCCACGAATCGCTGGACTTTGGCCGCGCCCCGGTCATTCAGCGGGGCGCCGGTCTCGATGTAGCCGAAGCCGGTTTCCGGGGCGGTCGGCACCACGCCAAAGGTCACCAGATAACCGTCCTTCGCCAGATTGACCGCGTGCTCGACCGCGCTTTTGAGCGCCTCTTCATTGACGATCAAATGGTCGGCGGGCATCACCACCATGATCGCGGCATCACCGTGCAGCGCTTGCAGCGACAGGGCCGCCGCCGCGATGGCCGGTGCGGTGTTGCGTCCGGTGGGCTCGAGCAGGAAGTGCCCGCGATGCCGGGACAGGCGCGCGGCCTGATAGTGATCCTTGCTCTGAAAGTAGTACTCGCGGTTGGTCACCGTGACAATGTCGCCCCAGCCGTCCAGCAGCGCGGCGGCGCGCCGGTAGGTCTTGCCCAGCAGCGACTGGCCGTCGGGCAGGGTCATGAACGGCTTCGGATGGCCCTCGCGGGACACCGGCCACAAACGGGTGCCGGCACCGCCGGACAGAATCACGGGGATCAGCATGGCCTACTCCTTGGCGACGCGTTTCATGTCCGCATCCATCATCATGCGGATCAGGGTGTCGAGGTCGGTCCTGGGTTTCCAGCCGAGCACGCGCTGGGCCTTGGCCGGGTTGCCGAGCAGCACTTCGACTTCCGCCGGGCGGAAAAACGCCGGGTCGATCTTCACGTAATCCCGGTAGTTCAGGCCGACGTGATCGAAGGCGATGCGGCACATCTCGCGCACGGTGGTGGTGACGCCGGTGGCGACCACGAAATCGTCGGGCTTGTCCTGTTGCAGCATCAGCCACATCGCCTCGACGTAATCACCGGCAAAGCCCCAGTCGCGTTTGGCGTCGATGTTGCCCAGGGCCAGCTCCTGCTGTTTGCCCTGTTTGATCCGGGCGGCGGCGTCGGTGACCTTGCGGGTCACGAATTCGATGCCGCGCAGGGGCGATTCATGATTGAACAAAATGCCGCTGCTGGCGTGCAGGTTGAAGCTTTCGCGGTAGTTGACGGTGATCCAGTGGCCATAGAGTTTGGCCACACCGTAAGGACTGCGCGGGTAGAACGGGGTGTTCTCGTCCTGTTGCTCGGCCTGGATCAGACCGAACATTTCGCTGGTGGACGCCTGATAGAAACGCGTGTGCGGGCTGAACTGCCGGATCGCTTCGAGCAGGTGGGTCACGCCCAGGCCATCGACGATGCCGGTCGTCACCGGTTGGTCCCAGGAGGCCGCGACGAAGCTCTGGGCTGCCAGGTTATACACCTCGTCCGGCGCCGACTTGATCACCGCGCGCTGCACCGAGCAGGCATCGGCCATGTCGCCATCCAGGTAGACGATGTCCGCTTCGACGCCCATCTCCCGCAGGCGCCAGCGTGAATCGCTGCTGCGCCGTGCAACAAGGCCGTGAACCTTGTAACCCTTGTCGAGCAGCAGCTTGGCCAGATACGCGCCGTCCTGGCCGGTGATCCCGGTGATCAATGCACTTTTTGTCATTCTTGTTGTACTCGCTTCTCCCAGTCGGACAGGATCGCCCGCAGGGATTGTTGTGTAGTGATTTGCGGCGTCCATCCTGTGGTCCGGGCCAGCCGTTGGTGGCTGCCGCAGACGCGACGCTGATCCGCGCGGCGCATGCGTGCCGGATCCTGAACCAGTTGCAGCTTGACCTGGGCCAGGTCGCCCATCTGTTCGATGAGGCTGCGGATGCTTTGCTCATGGCCTGAGCAAATGTTGTAGACCTGTCCCGGCGTGCCTTTTTCCAGCAGGGCGAAATAGGCCGAGACTACGTCGCCGACGTCGAGGAAATCGCGGGTGACATCGATATCGCCGACTTCCAGTTGCGGCGCTTGCAGCCCCTGCTTGATGCGGTTGATCTGCCGCGCGGCGCTGGCGATGACGAAGCTTTCTTTCTGCCCGGTGCCGATGTGGTTGAACGGGCGCGCCACCAGCACCGGCCAGCCTTCGCTGAGGCCCCATTGCAGGCTGAGGAATTCGGCCGACAGCTTGCTGACCGCATAAGGATTGCGCGGGCAGGGTGGTTGTTGTTCGGTGATCGGCAGCGCGGGTTCTTCGACCTGGCCGTAGACATCGCCCGAGCTGACATACAGGAACGTGCCCTTGAAGCCGCGGGCCTTGAGGGCCTGCAACAGGTTCAGGGTGCCGAGCAGGTTGATGTCGAAGGTTCGTGCCGGATCGCGGAACGCTTCAGGAACAAAGGTCTGGCCGGCGAGATGAATGACCGCATCGGGCAGTTGCGGCCACAGATCGATGAGGCTGTCCGGGTTTGTCAGGTCGTAGGGTGAGGCGGCAGGCAGCAGCTCCCACGACGCGTCTTCCCCCTGGAGGCGTGACTGGATGTGTTGTCCCACGAATCCACTGAGACCCGTGATGAACAGACTTTTTTTCAAACAGCGACCCCTTGGTCTTTAACTTTCACCTCTTCCCACAGGCTATAAGGGGATGTCTGTCAGACCGAGAGAAAATCCGGCCGAGACAACGGGTGAAGTCGTTGTTGTAGTTGTTTGGTTGCCAATCTGTGCCAATTGCGCAGCAATTTCAACAGGGCAAATCGTGACTGGTCAGTTCTCGTCAGAGTAGTCGGTTTTTTCTCGCCGGGCGGTTCCCGAATGCGCGACGGATGTGTTTAGAATGCCCCTCGTCGCGATCCCCGGCGGCTGCTCGCAAGGATCGTGCGACAGGGTAAAACCGACCATTAAAACAAGAACAGAGACGTGCCCGATGATGCAGGACGAACCGCGCTGATGCCGGTTCGATCCGACGCTCGGCCGTCATAGCGTGAAGCTGCCGGGATGGCGGTTGCACCGTGGGATGCCATGAATTTCATTCTCTACTCGGACGTCAACGACCGCTCCATCAGCCAGAGTCTGGGGCGTCCCGAATACAGCTACTACTTCGTGCTCAAGGCCTATCGCCCGGTGCTGGAAAGCCTGGGGCGAGTGCATGTGGTGTCCACCAGCGCCGAGGTTGATCCACTCTACCGACAACTGCTCGCCGTCGGTGAAAGCAGCGTTTTCCTGTCCTTCACGCCGCCACAAAATACCCCGACCGACCTTGAATGCCCGACGATCTGCGTGATTGCATGGGAATTCGATTCGATCCCCGATGAGTCATGGGACGATGATCCGCGCCACGACTGGACGCAGATGCTCGCCCGACAGGGACGGGTCATCACGCTGTCGAGCCACACCGCCCGCGCGATTCGCCGCGCCATGGGCGAGGACTTTCCGGTACTCGTGCTGCCGACGCCCTTGTGGGAAAACTTCGCCGCCATTCGTGAGCAGCATGTCAGTGCGCCGATCAATCCCGGCGCGACCCTGGCCATCAAGGGCTGCATTTTCGACAGTCGCACGCTGGCGTTATCTGCCGACGACCTGTTGCCCAAGCCGCTGACTGCCGAACAACTGGCTGAAATCGAGGCGCTACGCCCGCCACCGCTGACGTTCAAACGCCGCTTGGTCATTGCCCGCCATTATCTGCGTCTGTGGAGGCTGGGGGCGGGTGAAGAACGGGTGAAGTTCCTGCATCACTGGTACTGGGAAGGTGTGCAGGATCTGCTGTCGGATCGCACACACGCCTGGCTCGAGAAACGCCTGCCGGCCATTGCCGCTCCGCATGCGGTGGCCGTGGCCGAGCCACCGCCGCTGGATTTGCCGGACACGTCCTCGGTGGTCGAGACCACGGTGGAAGGCGTGATCTACGTGACGGTGTTCAACCCCAGGGACGGCCGCAAGAACTGGCATCATCTGGTTACCGCCTTCTGCTGGGCCTTTCGCGAAACGCCTGACGCGACACTGGTGCTGAAGATTACCCAGAACGATCTGGCGTCCTACTACAGCGAACTGATGACCCTGCTCGCACAACTGACACCGTTCGCCTGCCGGGTGCTGGTAATGCACGGTTATCTGGACGACGCGCAATACGCGCGGCTCTACCAGGCTGCGAGTTTCTACGTGAACGCCTCACGCTGCGAAGGCCTGTGCCTGCCGTTGATGGAGTTCATGTCCAGCGGCAAACCGGTGATCGCCCCGGATCACACGGCCATGGAAGACTACATCGACGACAGCGTGGCCTTCGTCGTGCAGTCCAGCGAAGAGCTGACGATCTGGCCCCAGGACACCCGCATCATTTACCGCACCCTGCGCTACCGGCCGGATTGGGCTTCGCTCAAAAGCGCCTATGAGAACAGCTACCGGATGGCCAAGGCGCAGCCGCAGGAATACGCGCGCATGTCTGCCGCCGCTGTCGAACGCATGCACGACTACTGCGCGTTTGCTCCGGTGCAGCGGCGCATGGCGGACTTTTTCGGCCTCGTGCCGCTGGCTGCCGATGCCGCCCCCGTGACGGACAACGCCTCATGCTGATCATCATTCATTCGGAAACCAACCAGCACACCATCGCGCAAAACCTCGGGCGTTCGGAGTACAGCTATTACTTCGTCCTCAAGGAATACCGGCCGGTGCTCGAACGCCTTGGTCGTGTGGTGGAGGTCGTCGACCCGGCGCGCGAAGTCGATGCGCTGTACCTGGAGTGC
>Ga0207681_10000768_pt1 | contig 21086 bp, 18 predicted proteins | sample KBSS53metaG_FD_184324 | JGI IMG/M metagenome (GOLD analysis project Ga0207681, IMG submission 184324) | Switchgrass rhizosphere microbial communities from Kellogg Biological Station, Michigan, USA - KBS S5-3 metaG (SPAdes) (version 2) | ecosystem: Host-associated > Plants > Roots > Rhizosphere... | reverse complement strand
GATCGCCAAGCGCGCCGAAGAAGACAAGAACCGCGCCTGGCACGATCTGGAGTCGGTCCGCGCGAGCGCCGCCGACTTCGAACGCGCGGCCGCGCGCGCCGGCAAATGAGCCGCAAGCCTGCGGAGCGAAGCGAGCAGGAGCAGCTCTCGCTGACGTTGCCGGCGAAGAAACAGCCGGAAGCCTCGCCTCCCTCTCCCCCGTCCTCGTCCTCGTCCTCGTCCTCGTCGCCGTCCACGTCCACGTCTACGTCCACGTCCACGACTACGTCAGCGTCAGCGACTACGAGCGAGACACCGACGCCGCAGCAGCCGCGGATCTATGCGGTCAATGAGCTGCTCAAGGCAGTTCGGTTGACGCTGGAGAGCAGGTTCACGGAGGTGAGGGTGGAGGGGGAAGTGTCGGGGATGAAGAGGTCCGGGAACGGACATATCTACTTCACCCTCAAGGACGCCGAGGGGCAGCTGGACTGCGTGCTGTTCTCGCGCGAAGCCTCGCGACTGAAGTTCTCCCTGGAAGAGGGGATGGCTGTTCGTTGCCGCGGGCGCCTGACGCTGTACGAGGCGCGCGGCAAGTTTCAGATGTCGGTGATCGACGTCGAGCCGACCGGGGCGGGCGCGCTGGCGCTGGCGTTCGAACAACTCAAGCAACGACTGGGCGCAGCCGGGCTGTTCGATCCGGCGCGCAAGCGCCCCCTGCCCTTCCTGCCGCGGCGGATCGGCGTCGTCACGTCCGCGTCGGGCGCCGTCATCCGCGACATCGTCCGCGTCGCGCACCGGCGCTATCCGATCCAGATCCTGCTGGCGGCGACGCCCGTCCAGGGCGAAGGGGCGGCGCTGGGAATCGCGGCGGGGATCCGCCGGCTGGAGGCCGTCGAGGACGTCGACGTCATCATCGTCGCGCGCGGCGGCGGATCGCTGGAAGATCTGTGGGCGTTCAACGAGGAGCCGGTGGCACGCGCGATCCACGCCTGCCGCGTCCCCGTCATCTCGGCGGTCGGTCACGAGACCGACTTCACGATCGCGGACTTCGTCGCCGACGTGCGCGCGCCGACCCCGTCCGCCGCCGCCGAGCTCGCGGTCCCGATCCGCGACGATCTGACGGCGGAGCTGGCGCTGCTCCGGCGCCGCGGCAGCCGCGCGCTGGCGGAGACCGCGCGCCGGGCGCGCCACGAGCTGGAACGCGCCCGGGCGCGCCTCGGCGATCCGCGCCGCTTGCTGGACGAACGGCGCCAGCGCCTGGATGAGCACGTCGAACGCAGCCGGCGCGTGCTGGCCCGCCGGCTGGCGGCGGCCCACGCGGATCTGCGCGCGCTCGAGGTCCGCCTGCACCGCGCCCATCCCCACCGCCGCATCGCCGAGCAACGGCACGCGCTCGCGGACATGCGCCACCGGCTGCAGGCGGCGCTGGTGCCCGCGCTGGGGCGGCGCCGTCACGCCATCGAAGCGGCGCACGGCAAGCTGGAGGCGCTGTCGCCGATGCGCGTGCTGGAGCGCGGCTTCAGCCTCACCCAGCGCGCCGACGGCCGCGTCGTCACCAGCGCCGGCGACGTCAGCCCGGGCGAGCGCATCACGGTGCGCGTGCACGACGGCGGCATCGACGCCACCGTCGAGGGGACGAGGAAGAAGACATGATTCGCGCGGCGGTCCTCGGGTCGGACGTCAGCAAGAGCCGCTCGCCCGCGATCCACAACGCCGCCTTCCGCGCGCTGGGCGTCGACGGTGAATACGGCGCGATCTCCGTCGCGGCCGCGGGCTTCGACGCGCTCGTCGCCGACCTTCAAGCGCAGGGCTACCGTTACCTGAACGTCACGATCCCGCACAAGGCGGCGGCGTTCGCGCTCGCCCGCACGCACGGCCCCGAGGCGCGCGTGTCGGGCGCGGTGAACACGTTGCTGTTCCGGTCCGGCGGCATCCACGGCGAGAACACGGACGGCGCCGGCCTGCTCGCCGCGCTCGCCGACCTGGGTGTCGCCGCGTCGGGCAGCGTGGTCGTGATGGCGGGCGCGGGCGGGGCGGCGGCGGGCGCCGTCGAGGCGCTCACGCGCACGGGCGCCGAGGTGCGCCTGCTCGCCCGCCGCCCCGAGATCGCCGATCAGCTCCGCGCGCGGCTGCTGCCGGCGCAACGCGATCGGGTCACGGTCGCGCCCTGGGCCGGCGACGGTCTGGCGCGCGCCCTCGCCGGCGCGACGGTGCTGGTGTCGGCGGTGCCAGCCGCCGCATGGGCGGAGCCGTCAACCGCGGCCGGCATCGACGCGCTCCCCGCGGGCGGCGCCGTCCTGGAGATGGCGTACGGAAACGATACGCCTCTCGCCTCCGCCGTTCGAGGCAAGACGACGCGCTACGCGGACGGCCTCGGCATGCTCGTGCACCAGGCCGCGCACGCGATCGCGCTGGCGCTTGGCAAGACCCCGCCCCTCGCGCCATTGTTCGAAGCCGTGAGGTCGTGACCGCGAACGAGCCGCCCAACCCGTACTCGCCGCCGACCTCTTCGTCGTCCGACGGCCGGGCGAACGCGCCTCCGCCGGCAGCCAACGCGGCAGAGTCGGTCCGCGGCGCCGCGACCGCCGCAGCGCTCCTCGGATTTCCGCTCGGTGCGGGCTTCTACATCCTCGGGCGGCGGCGCCCCGCCGTCGCGTTTGCGTCTGCCGGCATCCTCGTGGGGGCGCTCGCGACCGCCTCGATACGGGCGCCGGCACCGAAGCTTTTCCTGATCGCGCTCGGCGCGGCCGTCGGCCTCTGGCTGGCCGCGGCCCTCGGCACGATGAAGGCGCGGCCCGGCCCGACACCGGTCAGGCGCGCGGCTCCATGGACGATTGTGCCGATCGCCCTGGCGCTCTTGATCAACGCCGCCGTCAAGCACTGGCTGATCGAGGCGTTCCAGATTCCGGCGGGTTCGATGATCCCGACGCTGCTCGTGGGCGATCACGTCCTCGTCCGGAAGGGACGGGCGGACATCACACGTGGTGACGTCATCGTGTTCGAGTTCCCCGCTGACCGAAGCGTCGACTACGTCAAGCGCGTCGTCGCCATGGGCGGCGACACCGTCGAAGTCAGAAGCGGCGTCGTCTCGGTCAACGGCGCCGAGATTCCCCAGGCGGAAGTGAAAAACGACCCGAACCCGTGCCCGACGGAGATCGGGGAGCCCGGCTGCTGGTTCGCCCGCGAGACCAGCGGCGCGCGCACGTACACGATCATGTTCGACGAACACCCGGCCCAGGACCATCCGCGCACCGTCATTCCTCCCGGTGAGGTGTTCGTGCTCGGCGACAACCGCAACAACAGCTACGACTCGCGCCGGTGGGGTACGGTCCCGGTCGACCACATCAAGGGCGTCGTGACGATGACCTGGTGGTCGCGCGGTCTCGGTGTCACGGACGTGCGCTGGTCACGCGTCGGCAGCGCCATTCACTGACGCCGCGCGCACCCCGCGCTTGCGGCGTGGAGCGACTAGTTCTTCACGAAGCGGACGTTCGTGAAGCAGTTCTGGGCGCTGCTGAGCAACCGTCCCCTGAAGACCACGCCGGCCGCCGCCTCGGCGGCCTTGACCGCATCGGCCGTGTCGTTCGCCGTGGCACTCGACGTGTAGGTCACCTGATGTGTCAGCGTCTTGTAAGAGATGTTGTCCGACTGATCCGCGTACGAGTAGATGACGGTGTTGGGGGCGGCGGCGCCTCGGATATCGGCGGTGATGTTGATGCCGTACAGGTCCGACGAATAGGCGGCGTACGAGAACGTGTAGGTCGCGCCCGGTTCGATGGCGAACGCGTCAGCCGGATCGAGCGGGAAGATCAGACTGTAAAGGACCACGCCGAGCGTGTTGTTGTAGATGCAGGCCTGACCGCCGAAACCCTCCCAGCCGATCTGGGCGTTTCCGTAGGTGATGGTCCAGTACTGGCTGCCCGGCGAGAAATTGCCGTTCTTGATCAGGTCAGTGCCCGGCGGAACGCCGCCGCCACCCGTACCTGAACCGCCACCCGTCCCCGTCGACGTCGTGCCGCCAGAACCGGCCGAGGCGGTACCTCCTGTTCCGGTCGACGTCGTGCCGCCGGAGCCTGCCGCCGCGGCGCCTCCTGTTCCCGTCGACGTCGTGCCGCCGCTGCCACCAGTAGACGTCGTGCCGCCGCTGCCACCAGTAGACGTCGTGCCGCCGCTGCCGGCGACGCCACCGCCGCCGCCCTTCCCGGCGGCGGCACCTGCGGTGCCCGTCGCGCTGCCCCCGGTTCCGCCCTTTCCGCCGACGCCTGCGGACCCGGTCGTTCCCGCAACGCCGGAAGTTCCCCCGGCGCCGCCCACGCCCGTCGTCCCGGCCGCGCCAGTCGTTCCGGCGGTCGCGACGCTGCCGGCCGCGCCGGTCGTTCCGGCGGTCGCAACGCTGCCGGCCGCGCCGGTCGTTCCGCCCGCGCCCGCCGTCCCGCCGGCGCCGGTCGTCCCCGCCATGCCCTGACTGCTGGTGCAGGTGCACGCTTCGTAGCCGCTGCCGTCGCTTCGGCAGATCTGCGCTCCTTGCGCCGCGTTCGTGCAGGCGCAGGCGACGGACATGCCGGGCACGCACAGATGCTCGCTCGTGCCGCCCTTTCCGCCGGCACCGCCGCCGCGACCACCGATTCCGCCGGCAACACGGTCGTCACCACCGCAGCTGGCGATCGAGATGAGCGCTCCGATCGCGGCGCAGGCCGCGCCCGCGGAAACGCAGACGAATCCCAGGCGTCGACACGCCCGACGCGAGACCGAACGAAAACCAGGGGCCGCGGCCGGTATGCGGCGATCCAAACACGAGGCGACGGCCGGAGACAAGCGGACCCTCACCCTAGCCCTCTCCCGCAAAGCGGGAGAGGGGATCGGAACCTCTCCCAGCGCGCGTCGCCCGAAAGCGGCTTGCCCTCACCCTAACCCCCCTAACCCTCTCCCAGCGCGCGTCGCCCGAAAGCGGCTTGCCCTCACCCTAACCCTCTCCCGCAAAGCGGGAGAGGGGATCTGATCTCAGGCGCGGGCGGCGACCAGGGCGTTGCTGGCGAACTCGTCGGCGGTGACGGCGATCGAGGACACGGCGACGGCGTCGCGGTGCTCATTGACGTAGGCCGACAGCTCGGACGATTCGGCGCGCATCACGATCGCCAGGTCGGCGCGCTGCGCGCGCGCGAGCAGCGCGATGTGCAGGTTGGTGGGGTCGGCATCTGTCAGCGCGACAAGCCCCGCCGCGCGCTTGATGCCCGCCAGCTCGAGGATCTCGGCCTTGGTGGCGTCGGCGATGATCACGCGGTGTCCGGCGGCGCGCAGCATCTCGATGTGGGGGCGGTCTTCCTCGCGCTCGATGACGACGATGCGGCGCCCCGCCGCCGCCAGCAGATCGGCGACGCCGATGCCCATGTGGCCGCCGCCCGCGACCACGACGTGGTCCTTCCAGCGCACCTGCACGCGGCCGCGCTGCGCCTCGCGCCGCTGCGTCATCACCCAGCTGGTGAAGAACGCGAACAGCACCGCCATGAACGCCGCCCCCACCAGCATCAGCGCCATTCCCACCACCTTCGCGCTGTCGGGCGCGCCGTGCAGCGTGATGTCGCCGTAGCCGACGGTCATGATCGTCGTCCACACGAAGTAGAACGCGTCCAGCGCCCGCAGCCCCAGCATCTTGGTGAAGAACACGGTGCCGGCCGCGATCACGCAGGCCAGCGTCAGCGCCGCGCCCAGCAGCACGCGATCCAGCCCGCGCCGCCACGGCGCACGCACCCGCTTGCGGCGGCGCACCGCCCGCGCGGCGGCCTCGTCGCTGACCTGGGCCGCGCCCAGCGCCCGCAGCGTCTCGCGCGCCAGCACCGGCGCCGCGACGCTGGACAAGCTCAGCACCACCGCGCCCTTCAGCGTCGCGCGCACGTACGCCGCCAGCTCGGGATCGAACAGCCGGATCACCAGCGGCAGATCCGGAAGCAGCCGGCGGGTGATCAGCGCCATGTCGACGTTGCCCGCGTCGTCCCCCGACGCCAGCACCAGCGCCGTCGCGCCCTCCAGCGCGTCCGTCGTCAGCGCCGACGGGTCCTCGCTGATGCGCGCCACCACGGCGCCGCCCGCGTGCAGCCGCTCCTCGATCGCCGCTCCCAGGCGGTTGCTGCCCGAGATGAGGATCCGCGGCGCGCTCACCCCCACGCCCGCGTCACCAGGACCAGTGGACGTGTTTCTTGATCCGCTTCTCGTAGATCGCCAGCACCGCGGCCATCGTCTGGTCGGACAGCGCCGGCAGATCGCCCGCGTCGCAGTTCTCGTCGACCTGCGCCGGCCGCTTGGCGCCGGGAATCACGCACGTGACCGCCTCGTGCATCAGGATCCAGCGCAGCGCGAACGTCGCCATGTGGGTTTCCTTGGGCACGATCTTGCGCAGGTCCTCGACGGCCGCCAGCCCCGCCTCGTAGGGGACGCCCGAGAACGTCTCGCCCTTGTCCCACTGCTCGCCGTTGCGGTTGTAGCTGCGGTGATCGTCGGCGGCGAACTTGCTCGCGCGCGTCATCTTGCCCGCCAGCATCCCCGACGACAGCGGCAGCCGCGCGAGCACGCCGACCTTGCGGCGCCGCGCCTCGGCCAGGAACAGATCGCGCGGCCGCTGCCGGAAGATGTTGTAGACCATCTGCACCGACTGCACGCCCGGGTAATCGAGCGCCTTCAGCCCTTCCTCGACGCGCTCGACGCTGACGCCGTAGAAGCGGATCTTGCCCGCCTTGACCAGGTCATCGAACACCTCGAACACCTCGGGGTGATAGAAGGCGTCGGTCGGCGGGCAGTGGATCTGCAGCAGATCGATCGTCTCGGTGGCCAGGTTCTTCAGGCTCCGTTCGACGAACGCGTTGATGTTCTTCTTGCTGTAGCCGTCGACGGTCTGCTTGGGCAGCCGCCGCCCCGCCTTCGTCGTGATGTAGAACGGCTCCTTGCGTTCCTTGCGCAGCCGCGCGAGCAAGCGCTCGCTGCGCCCGTCGCCATAGACGTCGGCGGTGTCGAAGAAGTTGACCCCGCGGTCCAGCGCCCGATGCAGCGCCGCCATCGATTCGTCGTCCTTCACGGACCCGAACGTGCCGCCAATCGCCCAGGCGCCAAAGCTGACAGTCGATATTTTCCAGTCGGTGCGTCCGAGCGATCGAAATTCCATGCGCGCGCCAAGCTAGCACGCCCGACCGGGCGGCTAAAATCGTGGCGGAAAACCCACGCTTTACGCGGACCTGCGTCGCTGGCACCGTTTTCATACGAAAGTGATCGATGTCGGCGCCGGCGGGCTTTCACATATACGCACCCCACCTGACGGAGCGAGACTCATGCACGCAATGACGAAGAGAACCGACGACACGCGCGCCGGCACCCGCCGTCCGTTGCGCGGCCCGTTGCGCGGGGCCGCAGCCCTGCTGGCCACGGCGCTGAGCGCCTGCCTGCCTTCGCCCGGAACGGATCCGGGAAACTCCGGCGCGGCCGGAACGGGTTCGGGAAACGCCGGAGCGGCCGGAACCGGCGCGGCCGCCGGCACCACGGGTCAGGGAGCGGCCGGGGGTTCGACCGGGGACACCGGCGGAACCGGACAGGCTGGCGCCGGCGGCACGACGGGCTCGGCCGGCACCACGGGAAGCGCGGGCCGTGGTGGCACGACAGGCGCGGCGGGCACAACGGGAGGCGCGGGCCGTGGTGGCACGACAGGAAGCGCGGGCCGCGGCGGCACGACGGGCAACGCCGGGACGACCGGGACCGCGGGAACCACGGGCGGCGGCGGCACCGGCATGGGCGGCGCCACCGCCATCGGGCCCGGCCTCACCGACGTGGGCACGTTCACCACCGTGAGTTGCACGATCACGCCGACGGTGACCATCGCCACCGGCGTCGGGATGGTCGGCATCGCGACGTTCACGACCACCCTCGCCGGCGCCGAGCGCGCGGTCATCCAGTTCGGCAAGACCACCGCGTACACGCTGGAGGCGCCGGTCAACTGGGCGGACGCAACGCACCGGACGTTGCTGCTCGGCATGCCGGGAAACACGACCGTTCACTACCGCGTCGTGGTCATCCAGGGCATGAATGCGTGCGTGAGCGCGGACGCGACCTACATGACTGGAACGGTCAGCGGCGCGCCCGCGAATCTGACGCCGACGAAAGGCACCAGCACGGTCGCGCCGGCCCCCGGATTCATCGTCGCCGAGAACGGAAACAACGCGTACATCATCAACAAGCAGGGCGAGGTCGTGTGGTCGCACCGATTCCCGGTCAGCCTCAGCCGCGCGCTGATGTCGTTCGACGGCAATTACATGTACGGGCGCGAGGTCGGCCCGTTCAACGCGGCCAGCGGCGGGGCCATCTACCGCGTCGGCATGGACGGCAGCGGTGAGATAAAGCTGAATGTCACGGGCGGCACGCACCACGATCTCACGGTGACCCCGACGGGCATCGCGTACCCCGCCAAGCAGACGGCCGGCGCGTGCGACTGCATCTTCGTCGCGGGCCCGGACGGTTCCGGTTCGAAGTGTCTGGTCGACCTGGACGTCGTGTTCGGGAAGTTCGCCCTCGGGCCGGGCGGGCAAGCGCAGGAGAAGTGCCACGTCAACGCGATCCGCTACTACAAGGACACCAACACCTTCTCGGTCTCGGATCGCGAGAAGGACGCCATCGCCTTCATCTCCAGCACGGGCCAGGTGCTGGGTTCGGTCGGCGCCACGCCGACGGGCACGACGCCGAACCACGCCAAGGCGGAGGGCGCGGATTCGACGACCACGTCGGTGTGGCGGGTTCAGCACGGCCACGACCAGTACGAGCCGAACAAGATCGTGCTGTGGTCGAACGGGCCGTTCCAGGGCGGCACGTCCAAGATCCTTCACTACACGATCAACGGAGCGACGGCGAAGCTGGACTGGCAGTACACCGGCACCGGCAACTCGCCCACCTTCAGCGACGCTCAGCACCTGCCCAACGGAAACTTCCTGGCCACCGCCAGCTCGACCGGCGCCGTGCACGAGATCGATCCCAGCCAGAAGCTGATCCAGTCGTTCGCCAACCTGTCGCGGGGTGGCTATTCCTGCCACCGTCCGACGCTGTACGGGCCTCCGCCCGGCGGTGAGAGCCAGCTAGGGCGCAGCGGCCGTGGCGCTGCCGGATGCGCTCACGCTGACGCTGATCGACACGCTGAACTGCGCGGCGACGTTCACCTGCGTGGCGGCCGCGCCGACGGCGCTGATCGCGTCGACCACGCAGAGCGTGGCCTGCGCGCCCACCTGCTGCGCGTAGTCGCCGACACCGGACAGCGCGGTCGAGAACCCGGACACCGAGTCGCCGATCGCCACGCCCGTCCGCTCCAGCACCTTGAGGAGCAGCGCGTAGTGGTTCAGCACGGCGGTGACCAGCCTCCCGACGCTTGGCTTCTGCGGCGAGACGCCGTAGGTCACCGTCACTTCGGGCTCGGTGCACACCGCCGCGAACCGCGCCTGGCTGTCGCAGGTCGTCTCGCACTCGTCGACCGTCACCTGCCGCTCCACCTCGGTGCAGACGGGCGGCTGAATCCACGCGGTGCAATCGCCCTCGCACCCGCCCGAGCAATTCGCCGAGCAGGAGCCGTTGCACGATCCCGAGCAATTGCCCGTGCACATCGCGTCGCAGCGGCCCGTGCAGGTGCCCGTGCACGTTCCGTAGCACGTTCCGTCGGCGTTCATGGCCGAACAGGTGCCAGCGCACATGCCGTTGCAGTGGCCCGAGCACGTACCGTTGCACGTCGCCGTGCACTGGCCCTGGCAACTCCCGGAGCACGATCCGCCGCAGGTGCCGGTGCAAGAGGCCGAGCACTGGCCGTAGAAGTGCCCAGGCGTGCACATCAGGTCGGTGACGGTGACGGTCTTCGGTTCGCACTTCTCGATGCAGGTGGTCTTCAGCTGCGCGTCGATGGTGCAGACCGCGGGCGTGTAGGTGATCGCCAGCCGCGCCGTCGTCGGGACGTCGTTCGTGATGATGCTGTCGATCTCGGTCTTCACCCGCGTGCAGGCGGCCTTGGCGCGGGCGCCGGCGTCGTTCTCCTGACCGGCGGGGGGTAGCAACTCGCTGTTCGGGATCCCGAGGTCTTCCGCCATGCCGGTGCAGACGGTGTACATGTCCGCGTCGATCTCGTTGGCGGCCCTCACCAGCTTGTCCGACGTGTCGATGAACAGGCGAACCTTGCGCCCCGCTTCGGTCTGACCGAGGTCGGTGTTGCAGGTGACGCCCGTCGCGGCGCCACCGCCGCAGCCGGCGAGCAAGACCGGCGAGGCGGACAGAAGAACGAGAAACGCAGCTCTGATCACGAATGCGCGCATGGACCCCCCAAGGTTCGAGCGGGGCATTGTCTGCCAGGATCACGCCGCGCGCTAGTCGTTCCGCGCCGCAGGCGCGGTGTACGACTACTGTTTTTTCTGGTAGCCGCGATCCCGCGCTTCGCGCGGGGGCGGCTAGCCGGGAATCGGCGCGGCGCCGCGCAGGGCCGAAAAGAACTTCGCGTGGCCGGCGAGAATGCGGTCCTCGGCGGCGCGATCCGGTTCCAGCGTCGAGACGCCGCGCTCGAAGGTTCCGCCCAGGACGATGCCGTCGCGGCGCGGGAACATGTAAAGGTCGGGCGGCAAGGTGATGTAGTCGACCTCCGGCTGCGGGCGCAGGATCGTGAGCTGGCCCTTGATGGGCAGCAGCTCCTTGTCGCCGAACAGCGCGGCGCTGCCCAGCCCGGTGCAGTTGACGACGGTGCGTTCCTTCAGCGCGGCGACGTCGGCCGGGGTCGTGAACGTGCGCGCGACGATGCGGCCGCCCGCCTGCGCGAAGTCACGCATCACCGCGGGCAGGAACACCGCGGGCTCGATCAGCATCGTCTCGAAGGTACGAACGATCGGGTAGGGAAACGGCTTCTCGTCGGGCGGCAGATCGCGCAGGCCGGGCAGCAGATCATGGACGGGACTGTTGAAGTTCAGCAGCGACTCGGGCGGGAACGGCGTGTTGCGGCAGGCGTACGTCGGGTAGCGATGGATGCCGTAGGTGGCCGCCGGCAGCTTGGCGAACGCTTCGTAGGAGACGCGCGCCGCGCGCCACAGCGTCTCGAGAAAGCGCGGCGTCACGACGGCGCGGTCGAAGACGTCGAACGGATAGAAGCGGCCGCCGGCGATGTCGGAGGTCGTCGCGGGCGGCTGGTCGCGCGCGTAGATCGTCGCGGCGATGCCGCGCTGCTGAAGCAGGCGCGCCGTCGCCAGCCCGACGACGCCGCATCCCAGGACGGCGACGCGCTTGTCGCCCGCGCGCAGCACCTCGTCGACGGCGAGCGCGCCGGTGCCCCACGACAGCGTGACGCCGCAGCCGCCGTGGCCGTAGTTGTGGACGATCAGCTTGTCGCCCAGCTTGTCGGCGCGGACGACGAAGCCGCTGGGCCGGAACGGACGCAGGCCGACGATGGTGCGCAGGATGCGGTCGCGCGACACCAGCACGGGCGCCAGCTTCGCCCGCGCGGCGCGCGCGCGGCGCGCCCACAGCGCCGATCCCGCGCCGGCCGCCAGCGCGGCGACGGCGGCGCGCCGGGTCACCGCGCGCACGACTTCACCTCCGCGAGATCGCGCCAGCGCGCGTCGGCGTGGCTCCAGATCGCCGCCAGCCGCCGGCACGCCTCGCGGGCGCCCGCGCGATCGCCCAGCTGCCGCGCGGCGCGGGCGAGGCCGAGCAGCGAGCGCGGTCGGTTGGGATAGCGTTCGAGCGCGGCGGCGTAGGCGGTCCGCGCGGCGGCGAACCGGCGCCCGCTCAGCAAGAGCTGACCCTGCAGCTCGCGCGTCGGGATGCCGAACACCGGCCCCGAGATCGGGATCTGGTTTTCGAGCGACGCGGCCGAATCGAGCAACGCGAGCGCGCGATCGAGCGCCGCCCCGCCGCTGCGCGCCGCCTCGATCGCCGCCTCCAGCTGCTGGCGGTGGACGGCGATCGCCTGCATCGACTCGATGTCCGTCTCCTCGGTCCGCGCGGTCATCTCCTCCAGCGTCTGCAGCGCCCGCTGCGCCACCGCCGAGCGCCCGCCGCTGACGGCCGTCATGCCGAGGAAGTACGCGCGCGCCGCCGCGGCGTTGAAGAGATTCGAAGGCTCCGCCGCCGCCTTCGGCGCGGCCGCGCCCGCGCCACGGTGACAGCAGGCGGGTGCGCCGGCCGCCGCGCCGGTCGCGGGCGGCGGGGGCGCCGCCGGCACGAGCGAATCGAACAAGGCCCCCGCGCGCGTCCAGTCGCCGGTCTCCACCAGCATCGAACCTGCGAGCTGCGCGTAGTAGAAGACGCGGACCTCGCTCGTCGGCGTGACCTCGGCGGTCTGCCGCAGCGTCGCCAGCGTCGTCTCCGCCGCCGCCTTCCGGCCCTCCTGCAGCTGGATGAAACCCAGCCACTGCAGGCTGTGCGTATCGCGGTCGCCGCTGGGCGGCGTCTTGCGCGCCGCCCACGCCAGCGACGACGCCCACGCCGACTCGTTGGCGGCCCGCGCCTCGGGCCACATGCCCAGCTGCACGAAGATGTGCGACGGCATGTGGCGCGCGTGGTACGCGTCGGGCGCCGCCTTCGCGTAGTGGCGCGCGGCGGGCAACGCCAGGATCGCGTGCTCGGGATCGTCCAGCGCGTGGATCGCGTAGTGCGCGGCGCCGGGGTGGTTGGGGTTGCGCGCGAAGACCTCCAGCGCCAGCGCGGCGGCCTGCATGCGCAGGCGAAGGTCGTTGCCACCCTCGGCGGCGATCGATCGCCCCGCGCCCATCGTCGCCAGCGCGCGCAGGCACTTGATCTCGTCGTCGTCGGGAAGATCGCGGCCCACGCGGTCGATGGCGTCGAGGTACGCCTGATCGCGGGCGCGCTTGTCGTCGCCGCGGTAGAGCAGCGGCACGATCGCGATCAGCGCGCGCTCGCGCGGCGTGAGGTTCGCGGGCAGCCGCACCGCCTGCAGCTTCTCGACGGCGGCGCGCCCGCCCGGCAGGTCCTGCTGGTTCCACACCGGGCGATTGAACGCCATCGCCTCGCCCCAGTAGGCCATAGCGAAAGCGGGGTCGGCCGCGATCGCCGCGCGGAATCCCTCGTGCGCGTCAGCGTAAGCGAACGAGTGCAGCGCGACCATCCCGCGCTCGAACGCGGCGCGCGCCGGCGCGCTGCCGGTCGTCACCGGAAACGCGATCGTGTCCATCGGCGACGCGGCAGCGCCGGTTTCCGCCGCAGCGAGAGTCCACGGAACCAACAGCGATCCGAACGCCGCAATCGGCCACCAGGCGCGCATACGGCCAATCATCTCACGGCGTCGAGACGGGTCCGCAGAGAAGCAAGGCCCACCGCCGCCGGCGGCGCGTGGTCCGAGGCCAGCCCGATCTCGTGCGCTTGCGGATATTCGGCTGGCTCGTAGTCGGTGAGCGCGCGCCAGCAGATGTTCGACCAATCAGCGGCGTAATCCGCCGTGTCGCGCGCTTGCCGCACGCAGCGCTTGAACCACGCGACAGCCTCGTCGTGCAGCCAGTCGGCGCCATAAAATATCGGTTCCACAGGCCGCGGGACGGGACCGCCGCCCTCGAAATCCTGGTAAAGCGATCCCATGCGTGCGTGAGCGGCAACAACCCAGAGCGGGTGGCCGACCGCGATCGCCTCGAGGTACGCGCGCTTCGCTCGTTCCAGCATGTTGAGTTTCAGCCACCGCTGTGACGCCTTGTCTCGCACCGGGACGGCGAGGAAATCCTCGCGCCGCTTCTCCGCGAGATAGAACAGCGCGCGTGCCCGCGCCTCGGGATCCGCGCCGGCGCTGCGCGCTACGACGATAAAATGGCGTTGCGCCTTCCTGACCAGGCGTGGTTCGCGCGGGAACGCGCGGACCCGACGTGGCAGTCGCGTGCGCACGCAGCCGAGCCCCCTGTGCCGGTGCCCTCTGATCATGTCGATGGCGTCTCTTGCCTCGGTGACTTGCACGCATTCATCACCGGGCGGCACCTGCGGGCAGGACTGCCGCCACGCGAGCTGCCCTTGCTCGAGATGCGTCCGGATCCCCGCCGATCCGGCGGCGGCTTCACCGGAGACCATCAGCGCGGGCAGCAACAGCGCGAACGGCACACCCGCCACGGTCATGTTGATCCGGACGATCGCCGCGGCTGTCCGTCGCGCGACGGACGGCCTACACCAGCCGGCCCAGCGCCGCCTCGACCTGCCCCACGTAGCCGCCGCCGAACAGGTTCACGTGCACCAGCAGCGGGTAGAGCTGATACAGCGCGACGCGTTCGCGATAGCCGTCGGCGAGCGGGAACGCCTCCTTGTACGCGGCGAACACGCGCGGGCCGAACCCGCCGAACAACTTCATCATCGCGAGATCGATCTCCCGGTGCCCGCCGTACACCGCCGGGTCGATCAGACACGGTTCGCCCAGCTCGTCGGTGATCAGGTTGCCGCCCCACAGATCGCCGTGCAGCCGGGCGGGCGGCTCGGGCGGCCCGCACAGCGTCTCCATCTGCGCGAACAGGCGCTCGAAGCTGCGCCGCATGCGCGTGGTCGCAAGGCCCGCGTCGACGGCGGCCTTCAGCTGCGCGCCCAGCCGCCGCACGCGATAGAACTCGGGCCAGTTGACGGCGAAGGTGTTCTTCTGCGGCAACCGGCCGATGTAGTTGTCGTGGTCCAGGCCGAACGCCTCCGCGCCGTGGCGGTGCAGCGCCGCCAGCCCGTGGCCCAGGCGCTCGTCGAAGTCCGGCGCGCGCGGCGCGGGCCGGACCAGCTCCAGCGCGAGGAACGGCGTCAGCTCGTTCGCGCCCGCCGAAGCCAGCACCGCCGGAACACGCAGCGCCCGGGCCTCCGCCAGCCAGGCGAGGCCCCGCGCCTCCGCCACGAACATGTCGTTGGGCGCGCGCACGTTGCTTTTCACGAACACCACGCGGCCGTCGGCCAGCGTCGCTTCGTAGGCGTCATTGATGTCGCCGCCCGAGAGAGGCCGCGCGCCCTTGACCCGCGATCCCAGCGCGTTCCCGAGCGAAGCTTCCAGCCGATCGTCCACCCGCCCCGCCTCCCGCCTACGCTCCGTGCGCCTGACGCAGGTGATCGAGCAGGCCGCGGCACGCCCGCTCGCAGATGTCGAACACCTCATCGAAGCCGCCGGGCCCGCCGTAGTACGGATCGGGCACATCGGCGTCGGGCGGCGCGCTCGCGTCGAACGAACGCAGCAACCGGACCTTCGCCTTCTCCGCAGGCGCGGGCGCCATGCGCATCAGCTCGTCGCGGTTCGAACGATCCATCGCGATGACGTGATCGTACTGCGCGAAGTCGGCGGGCGTGAACTGGCGCGCCGTGCCCGACAGCGGGATGCCGCGCTTCGCCCCCACGGCGCGCGCGCGCCGATCGGGCGGATCACCCACGTGCCAGTCGCCCGTGCCGGCGCTGTCGACGGCGATTCGCTTCTCCAGCCCCGCCTGCGCGACCAGATGGCGCATCACCGCTTCCGCGGTCGGCGAACGGCAGATGTTGCCCAGGCAGACGAAGCAGATCCGGACCACGGCGGTTTCCTACCACGGGTTGGCCGAGCCGCGCGCACGTCGCCGAAAGCGGCTTGCCCTCACCCCGGCCCTCTCCCGCAAGCGGGAGAGGGAGACTAAGTGTTGCCGTCGGGGACGTCGGGGTTCGGCGTCGCGTCGCGGCGGTCTTCTGTCTCGCCGCGGGCCTGACCGCCGTCGGCGGGTTCGCCGCCGTTGCGCGCCTCGCTGGCGCCGTTGCGCTCGGCCTCTGCGTATCCCAGCGACTCTGGATCGACAGCGCTCGCCTCTTCCTCGGCCAGCGCCGCCTCGACCTCGGCCGGTGGCCCCAGATGGCGGCGACGGCGCCGCCGCCGCTTGCCCTCGCGCAGACCGTCCTTGTCGTCGCGGCCGCCGGCCGCGACCTCTGACTTCTCGATGGGCGTCTTGTCGTGCGGCGACCGGATCTCGAAGTCCTCGACGTGGAACGACCCGCGCGCCTTGACGACGATGCGCTTCTGGAGCCGCTTCTCCATCTCCTCGAGGAAAGCCCGGTCGGTCGACTGCAGCACCTGCGCGACGTCGGGATGAACCTCGACCAGCACCGTGTCGCCTTCGACCAGGTCGCCCTGCCGGCGCAGCTCGCGCAACAGCTCGTAGGTGACGGTGCGGCGCGACTTCGTGTACCCCTTGCCCTCGCAAGCGGTGCACGGCTCGGTCAGCGTGTGCAGCAGCGATTCGCGCGTCCGCTTGCGCGTCATCTCGATCAGGCCCAGCTCCGAGATGCGCGTGACGGCCGCCTTGGACCGGTCCCGTCGCAGGTGCTCGTTGAACGCGCGCGTGACCTTGTCCCGGTTGTGCGGCCGGTCCATGTCGATGAAGTCGACGACGATCATGCCGCCGATCGATCGGATGCGCAGCTGCTCCGCGACCTCCTGCGCCGCCTCGAGGTTGGTCTTCGTGATCGTGTCTTCCAGGCTCTTCTTGCCGACGAAGCGCCCGGTGTTGACGTCGACCGCGGTCAACGCCTCCATCTCGTCGACGATCAGGTAGCCGCCCGACTTCAGCCACACCTTGCGCTCCAGCGCCCGGTCGATCTCGATCTCGATGCCGTAGCCGTCGAAGATCGGATCGTTGCCGTCGTACATCTCGATGTGGCCCCCGAAGTCGGGCATGAACGCGGCGATGAACTTCTTCACTCGGTCGTACTCGGACCGCGAGTCGATGATCAGCTTCTCGACGTCGGCGGTGAACAGATCGCGCACCGTCCGTAGCAGGAGGTCGAGGTCGTTGTAGATCAGCGACGGGCAGCGCCCCGTAGCAGCGCGCTGAACGACGTTATTCCACAGCTTGATCAGGAACTCCATGTCGGCCTTGAGCTCGCGCTCCGACACGTTCTCGGCGACCGTCCGCACGATGAAGCCCGATCCGGCCGGCCGCATCGATTCGACGATCTCGCGCAGCCGGCGGCGCTCCTTGTCTGATGCGATGCGCCTGGATATCCCGATGTGTTCCACCGTCGGCATGAACACCAGGTGGCGACCGGGCAGCGAGATGTAGCGCGTCGTCCGGGCGCCCTTTGTGGAGATCGGCTCCTTGGTCACCTGGACGATGACCTCCTGGCCTTCTTTCAGCAGGTCCTCGATGCGCGCGCCGCCGCCGGCACGCGCCGCGTCGGCGGCGTCCTCGTCCTCGTCCTCCGCCGGCTTCGATTCGCCCGCCAGCAGACGCTTGAGGTCGTCCGGCGTCCCGCGCACGTCAGAGACGTGGAGATACGCGCTCTTCTCGAGGCCGATGTTCACGAACGCGGCCTGCATGCCCGGCAGGACGCGCTCCACGCGGCCCTTGTAGATGTTCCCCGCGATGCCACGCTCGCGCTTGCGCTCGATGTAGAGCTCGCCGAGGTACCCGTCCTGGACGAGCGCAACCCTGGTCTCCGGACCGTCGGCGTTGATTACTAGCAGGCTGCTATGGGGCATCCGGACGGAAGGAAGCTAGTCGCGCGCGGAGCTGGCGGGCGTGGCCCGCCGCGTACCAACGCGAGAGAGTTTGAGGAGCCAACCCAAGGGCTCCGAAAAGCTGAAAGCGCGCCCGACGCTCGGTGGTACCCGAGATGCGGGGTTCGGGTGCCCCCGACAAGATCGTCGCCGGGGGCTGGCCCCGGGCCGTGGGGGCACATGCTGACGCAAATGTCAGGGTTCATCGTGAAACTTCGATGGTGCGAGGTGCCGTCGTAACACGGAACCATCGCCAAATCAATGACATCGCCGATTCGAAGTATTCCGGCATACCCCTTGCTGCTCTGCCGCGCGGAAGCGCAAACAGAGTTTCGACTCGGTTCGCGCATCCCCTCCTCCCCATAGATTCACGGCTCCGGGGTTTACCCGTTAGCTCGGCCCGGGCCGCTTATTTACTTAGCCTTAGCCTCGCCTCTTCGGTTCCGCTTCCCGACTCGCTATCTGAATCCCTCCTCCTTCCGGTTAGATTCCAAAGACGACCCCGCCCGAGTCTTCGAGCGGGGTCGTCGCCTATTTGGGCTCTAGCGCAGGTAGAGGGCGTAGACGTAGAGCCAGGCGGAGACGAAAAGCAGTGCGTCGATGCGGTCGAGCATGCCGCCGTGGCCGGGGATCAGGCGGCCCGAATCCTTGACGCCGAAGGCGCGCTTGATCAGCGACTCGACCAGATCGCCGGTGGGACCGATGACGCCGGCGGGCAGCGCCGCCAGCAAGCAGTCGCCGAAGGTCAGCCAGGGAACGAACGTCGCGCGCGCGCCCAGCATGATCAGCAAGCCCGCCAGCATGCCCCCGACGCCGCCCTCGACGGTCTTCGCCGGCGAGACGGCGGGGTACAGCTTGTGCCTGCCCAGGCCCCGGCCCGCAAAGTACGCGCCGGTGTCGTTGGCGAACGTCAGCGCGATCGCCAGCATCACCCACGCGCGCCCGTGCGGCGCGTCGCGCTGCAGGATCGCCATCGGCGCGCACAGCAGGCCCAGATAGAAGACGCCGAACGCCGCGATGCCCAGCCGGGCGCCCGCCGCCGGGATCTCGCCGGGGTCGAACAGAACCAGCGCCGCCGTGCCGACGAACGCCGCCAGCACCCAGACGACCGCGTAGGCGGGCAGCGCGTAAAGACCGGCCGCCAGGCCCACGCCCAGCACGATCACGCCGAAGCGCAGCCGCGCCCCCGCGCCCGCCAGCGCGATGGCGCCGTACTCGTGCAGCCCTATCGCCGCCACCACCAGCATCAGCGCGCCGAACCCCCACGCTTCGTCCCACAGGATCAGCGCCCCGATCAGCGGCAGCGCGACAACCGCCGAGATCAGGCGCTGCGCGAGGTTGGGTAGCGCCATCGGCGCCCGCTATCCGGCGCTGCGAATCTGCTCGCGCGTGCGCCCAAACCGGCGCTCGCGACGCCGGTACGACTCCAGCGCCTCGTAAAGGTCCGCCTTTCCGAACGCGGGCCAGAACGTGTCCGTGAAGTACAGCTCGGCGTAGGCGGCTTCCCACAAGAGGAAGTTCGACAGCCGCTCTTCACCTGACGTGCGCACCAGCAGGTCCAGCTGCGGCAACCCGCCAGTCTGCAGCGCCGCGGTGAAGCGCTCCTCGTTGATCTGGTCCGGGTTCAGCGCGCCGGCGGCGGCCGCCGCGGCAAGCGCGCGCGCCGCGGCGATGATCGACTCGCGCCCGCCGTACGAGAGGGCCAGGCACAGCGTCATCGACCTGTTGTCGGCCGAATCGTGAATCAGCGCGTCCAGCGGTTCCTTGACGAATCCGGGCAGGCGGTCCACCTCGCCGATGGCGACCAGGCGGATGTCGTTGTCCATGATCTCGGCGCGCTCTTCGATGACGTAGTCGCGCAGCAGCTGCATCAGCGTCGCGACCTCGTCGGGCGGACGCTGCCAGTTCTGCGCCGAGAACGCATACAGCGTCAGCGCGCCCAGACCGATCTCGCGCGCGGCGCGCACCACCTCGCGCACCGCCTTGGCACCCTGGCGATGGCCTTCGACGCGCGGCAAGCCGTGCTCCTGCGCCCAGCGCCCGTTCCCGTCCATGATGATCGCGACGTGACGGGGCAACTTGTTCAAATCTATCGGCATCCGCCGCGTCTCGGCTACCACAACCACGCTGGATTGTCGATGGTCCGGGCCCGTTTGTCGAGCGCCTGTTTTCCGACTAACCTTCTTTGCACGATGAAGAGCGCAGAGGACATCGAGTCGTATCTGCTGCGGGTGGGGATCGGGTACGAAACGATCAAGCCGGGCATCTGGTTAGTCAAGCTCGACGGCGCTTCTCTGGTCGTCTCGATCGCCGGTCCGGTGGTCGCGTTCCGGTTGAAGGTGATGGATCTGCCCGCGTCGGGGCGGGAGGAGCTGTACAGGACTCTGCTGGTCCTGAACACCACCGAGATGGTCCATGGCGCCTTCGGCCTCGAAGGCGACACCGTGGTCGTGATCCATGCTCTCGAGCTGGAGAATCTGGACCTCAATGAATTCCAGGCGGTCGTCGATGACATGTCGTTGGCGGTCGCGAAGCATCACTCTCACCTGGCCCGTTTCGCGCCGTCGGCCGCCAACGCAGCATCGTAGATCGTAAGGACATCACACATGGGAATCTTCTCCAGGCTCGGAACCCTCATCAAATCGAACCTCAACGATCTCATCAGCAAGGCGGAAGACCCGCAGAAGATGCTGAACCAGATCGTGCTGGAGATGCAGAACCAGCTGGTCGAAGCCAAGAAGCAGGTGGCGACGTCGATCGCGGACGAGAAACGCCTGAAGAAGCAGTGGGACGAGCAGATCGAGCTGTCTAAGGAGTGGGAGCGCAAAGCGATGCTGGCGGTGCGCAGCGGCGACGACGTCCTCGCCAAGGAAGCGCTCTCGCGCAAGGCCGAGCACGATCACCAGCAGGCCGAGTTCGGCAAGCAGTGGCAGCTGCAGAAGGACGCCGTCGACAAGCTGAAGGATCAGCTGCGCACGCTGAACGACAAGATCGAAGAGGCGAAGCGCAAGAAGAACATCCTGATCGCGCGGCAGAAGCGCGCCGAGGCGCAGAAGGCGATTCAGGACACGATGCGCGGCCTGTCCGACAACAGCGCCTTCGACACGTTCGAGCGCATGCACCAGAAGGTCGAACAGATCGAGGCCGAATCGGAAGCGTCGACGGAGCTGGGCGGCGAGCTGACCGGCGACACGCTGCAGGCGAAGTTCAAGAAGCTCGAAGGATCCAGCGGATCCGACATGGCGCTGGCGGAGCTGAAGGCGAAGATGGGACTCGGTCCCGCGCCCGAGCAGCCCGCGCTTCCAGAGGTCAAAACCGACGGAGGAAAGTCGTAAGCGTCCCCGCGGGAACAGAAGGGGCGAAGAGGCGTTCCCGTCGGTGGCGACGCAAAGATTGCCGCCGCCTCACAAACGCTGCTATACGGGAGGCGTACGTAAGCCCCAAAAGGAACCAACACACCGATGGCACAACATCAAAACCACACGACGGCGCGATTCAACGGCGTGAAGGTCTTCTCTGCGACGATGGCGCAGGAGCGGGAGAACTTGGGGGAGAAGGTCACGTCCTGGATCAAAGAACACCAGAACTGCCAGATCGTCGACACGATCGTGACGCAGTCGTCGGACGAGGCGTTTCACTGCCT